>TARA_R110000824_G_scaffold3234_4_pt1 | contig 161959 bp, 150 predicted proteins | sample TARA_R110000824 | Tara Oceans TARA_R110000824 (sample SAMEA4397747) | marine metagenome | biome: Polar Biome; feature: [MES] marine water layer (ENVO:01000295) within the mesopelagic zone...; material: water (ENVO:00002006), including particulate matter (ENVO:01000060) such... | reverse complement strand
GGCGGGGTCGCGGCGGTGCCACCCCTCTCCATGTTGGTTTTTGGTACCGTTGCCGATCCCCATTTGTGTCGGCGGCAAATCCCCGCAACACTCCTTTAAGGCGAAGCCGGGCAGGATGGAAGTATGAGAAAACAGGTCATCATCGCGGGCGCGGTCTTTCTGCTGGCGCTCCCGGCCTTGGCCGGGGAACTGGCCGGCGCCGACATCGAATATGTCTCGGCCGCCGACTGCGCCGCCATTGCCGCCTATCTGCCGGGCGGCGCCGACTATGTGCCGGGCGTCGCCGTCGACGGCAGCGCGGTCGCGCCCGCCGATCTCGATGGCGGCCATCGCTATGGCCAGCGCCCCGTTTACGAATTCGACATCACGCTCGACCCGGTCGCGGCCCTCAATCCCGCCTTCGCGTCGACAACGCAGATGGCGGTTGCGCGCGTCCGCATCGACATGGCGACCGGCCGCATGACCATCGACGGCCACGACGTCGCCGGCGCCGACCATGCCGTCGCCGAAGCCTGTGCAAGATTGCATCACAAGTCGGTGAAATGACGCTGTCACGATCCGGCTCTTGTTGACACCGGCGTCCCCCGCCCACAGGCTTGGCGCCTCGAAGGGTGGGTGGCATCATGCGTTTCCGGCGCCGGATATCCGGCATTCTGTCTTTGTGCGTCGGTTTCGCCGCGCTGGTCCTGCTGGCGGCCGCGCCGGCGGCTGCGGCGGGCGACGGTCTCTGGCGCATCACCAAGGAGCGCTGGGACGCGGCCGACGAAAAGGCCTGGGAGGATTTCGTCGCCGGCCTCGGTGCGGCCGATTGCTGGACCCTCGACGCGTGCCTGAAAAGCCCGGCCAATCCCTACCGTCACACCGATCCCCGCACGAAGTTCTATGCCGATTGCGCCGACATGCCCTATGTCCTGCGCGCCTATTTCGCCTGGAAGAACGGCCTGCCTTTCGCCTGGCAGTCGGCCATGCGCGCGGATGATGGTCCGGGAACGGATATTCGCTATTCGCTTGAGGGCAACACCATTGTCGCGCGCGATTCCGTGCCGCGCACGGCATCGGGCGTCCGCGCCGTGCCGATCCTGCACAACATCGTCAACTTCGTCTCGACCGCGATGTTCCGCCGCGACGCGACCATCGACGATCCGGTCATGTTCACCGACACCTATTCGCCGCGCCTCGACCGCGCCGCGATCCGTCCCGGCACCATCGCCTATGACGTCAACGGTCATGCCTCGCTGGTCTGGCGCGTCGAATCCGGCGGCCGCATCCTGATCTTTTCCTCCCATCCCGATCATTCGCTGAGCCGCACCTTTCTGGGCAAGGAATTCCTGCGCACCGGCCCGCAACTCGGCTCGATCTTCCAGAAGTTCCGCCCGATCGAGGTGGTCGGTGCGAAGCGCGCGGCCAACGGCGCGCTGGTCGGCGGCCGCATCGTGCCGGTGATGAATGCCGATCTGGAGGATTTCTCGCTCGAACAATATGCCGGCAATCCGCCCGTCAATCCCTATGCCTGGGGCACCGCGCAATGGGTCTGGAACGGCGAGAGCATGGACTTCTACACCTATCTGCGCGCACGCATGTCGATCGGCGAACTCGAATACCATCCGGTCGTCGAACTGCGCGGCATGATGCAGTCGATCTGCTTCGACCTTCGCGCCCGCAAGCACGCGATCGAGATTTCAACCGCCCGCGGCATTCAGAACCAGGATCCGCCCCATCGCCTGCCGGACAACATCTATGGCACGCATGGCGTCTGGGAACTCTATTCGACGCCCTCGCGCGACGCGCGCCTGAAGACCGCCTTCAAGGAGATGTACGATCTGGTCGTCGATTTCATCAGGATGGACCTGGTCGATGCGCCGCGCCTCCACTACGAGGGCGACGACCTGCCGGGCGATCTGCTGGCGGCCTGGCACGAGCAGAACGGGCTTTGCCGCATCGACTATAAAAACTCCGCCGGCCGCACCGTCACGCTGACCGTCGACGACATCGTCGGCCGTCTCTACGACCTCTCCTTCGATCCCTATCAATGCATCGAGCGCCGCTGGGGCGCCAGCGGTGAGGAACTCGCCACCTGCAACGACAGCGTCTTGAAGACCCGCTGGTACGAGGCCCAGCGTTTCCTGCGCAACCAGATCGACCGCACCTATGACGTCGATATGGGCTACACCATCGACGATCTGGAGCGCGGCCCCTGGGGCCCGCGCACCGGTCGGGGCGTCGTCGAGGGCCCCGAGATCGATGTGAAGGCTTATCTGGAGGGCCTGGTGGCCCGCCGTTCGGCGGCCGCGGCGGACATTGCGAATCCGGTCGCAACCCCCTAAAACTTGGGCCAATCCGAAGCCTCGGCGGCCGCCGCAAGGCTGGTGCCCCGCGGTCAGGTGATCATGCGCCTTTCAAGATATTTTCTGCCCACCCTGAAGGAAAACCCCGCCGAGGCGCAAATTCCCTCGCACCGGCTGATGCTGCGCGCCGGCATGGTCCGCCAGACGGCGGCCGGCATCTATGCCTGGCTCCCGCTCGGGCTGGCCGTTCTGCGCAGGATCGAGGCGATCGTCCGCGACGAGCAGGCGCGCGCCGGCGCCATCGAACTCCTGATGCCGACCCTGCAATCGGCCGATCTCTGGCGCCAGTCGGGTCGCTACGACGCCTATGGCCCCGAAATGCTGCGCATCAGGGACCGTCACGAGCGCGACATGCTTTTCGGCCCCACCAACGAGGAGATGATCACCGACATCTTCAAGGGCGCCGTGAAATCCTATCGCGACCTGCCGCGCAACCTCTTCCACATCCAGTGGAAGTTCCGCGACGAGATCCGCCCGCGCTTCGGCGTCATGCGCGGCCGCGAATTCCTGATGAAGGACGGCTACTCCTTCGACATCGATGTCGAGGGCGCGCGCCGCGCCTATCGCAAGATGTTCGTCGCCTATCTGCGCTCCTTCGAGCGCATGGGCCTGAAGGCGATCCCGATGGCCGCCGATACCGGCCCCATCGGCGGCGACATGAGCCATGAATTCATCATCCTGGCCGAGACCGGCGAAAGCGCCGTCTTCTGCCACCGCGATCTGGTCGACATGGCCGTCCCCGGCGACGATATCGACTATGAGAGCGATCTCGAGCCCGTCATCCGCGCCCGCACCGATCTCTATGCGGCGACCGACGAGAAGCACGACGTCGCCCGCTTCGAGGCCGAGGTGCCGGCCGACAAGCGTCTGGCGGCGCGCGGCATCGAGGTCGGCCACATCTTCTTCTTCGGCACGAAATATTCGGCCGCCATGGGCTGCGTCGTCGCCGGCCCCGATGGCAAGGAAGTCCCGGCCCAGATGGGCTCCTACGGCATCGGCGTCTCGCGCCTCGTTGGCGCCATTATCGAGGCGAGTCACGACGAAAACGGCATTGTCTGGCCGGAAGCGGTCGCGCCTTTCAAGGTCGGCCTGATCAATCTGAAATCGGGCGATGCCGACACCGACGCGGCCTGCGAGGACCTCTATGCGAAGCTCGCCATGGCGGGCATCGACACGCTTTACGACGACACCGACGAACGGGCAGGGGCCAAATTTTCGAACATGGACCTGATCGGCCTGCCCTGGCAGCTGGTCGTCGGTCCGCGCGGCCTTAAATCCGGCGTAGTCGAGTTGAAGAATCGCGCCAGCGGCGAGCGCGCCGAACTGTCGCCCGAGGCGGCATTGGCCCGGATCGCTGGGTGAAAGCTGATAGAGGTTGAAACGAGACTGTTGAATGTAACCCGCAAGCCTTTCCATCTGGACCACCCTCCCCCTGAGGGAGGGTCAAAATTTGCATCGCAAATTTTGGGGAGGGGTAAGCGAGGGAAACGGGAGGCGAGTCATCCGCCGATGGCGGAGACCCCTCCCCGAAATTTACTGCGCTGGCGCTCGCAAACTTCGACCCTCGTTCAAGAGAAGGGTGCTGCCCTGAACTTCAGCCGGGCACAAGGCAGGATAGAAAATGACTGACGCCTCTTATCCTCGCGAAGGAAGCCCCACCGGAAAAAGCCGCCCCTTCGGCGCCTTCGAATGGCTGCTGGCCATGCGCTATCTGCGCGCCCGCCGCCGCGAGGGTTTCATTTCGGTCATCGCCGGCTTCTCCTTTGCCGGCATCCTGCTCGGCGTCGCGACCCTGATCATCGTGATGTCGGTGATGAACGGTTTCCGCACCGAATTGCTGTCGAAAATTCTCGGCCTCAACGGCCACATGTTCGTGCGCGGCGTCGGCACCCATGTGATGAACTATGACGACATGGCCGGCCGCATCGGCGAGATACCGGGCGTCGTCAGCGTCATGCCGCTGGTCGAGGGCCAGGTGATGGTATCGAGCCCGCAGAATGCCGGCGGTGCCATCGTCCGCGGCATGCGCGAACGCGACCTGAAGGGCCTGACGACCGTCTCGAGCAGCATTGTGGCCGGTTCGCTCGACGGGTTCGACGAGGGCGGCGTGGTCATCGGTTCGCGTCTCGCCCAGTCGCTGGGCCTGATCGTCGGCGACAGCATCACGCTGCTCTCGCCCCGCGGCGCCATCACGCCCTTCGGCACCGCGCCGCGCGTCGCTGCCTACGAAATCGTCGCCGTCTTCGAGATCGGCATGTCGGAATATGACGCGAGCTTCGTCTTCATGCCGCTCGATGAGGCGCGCAACTATTTCCGCACCTTCGAAGGCGTCAGCGCGCTCGAAATCCGCATCGACAATCCCGACCGCGTCAACGCGGTCGCGCCGGCTGTTCGCGCCGCCGCCGGAAATTGCTGCGACGTTCTGACCTGGCAGCAGACCAACCAGAGCTTCTTCAGCGCGCTGCAGGTCGAACGCAACGTGATGTTCCTGATCCTGACGCTGATCCTGATTGTCGCGTCGCTCAACATCGTCTCGGGCCTGATCATGCTGGTGAAGGACAAGGGGCGCGACATCGCCGTTCTGCGCACCATGGGTGCCACCCGCGGCGCCGTCATGCGTGCCTTCTTCATCTCGGGCGCCTCCATCGGCGTTGCCGGCACGCTGGCGGGCTTTGCGCTCGGCACGCTCTTCTGCCTCAACATCGAAACCCTGCGGCAATGGCTGTCGCGACTCTCCGGCACCGAGATCTTCTCGCCCGAAGTCTATTTCCTGAGCCGGATGCCGGCCGAGATCGACCCGGGCGAAGTCACGGCCGTCGTGCTGATGGCGCTTTTCCTCTCCTTCGCCGCGACGCTCTATCCCGCCTGGCGTGCCGCCTCGCTCGATCCGGTGGAGGCGCTGCGCTATGAGTGACGCCGTTCTGAGCCTCCGTTCGATCACCCGCACCTACAAGCAGGGCGAGGAGGTGCTGCGCATTTTCGCCGGCGCCGATCTCGATGTCTTCGCCGGCGAGATCGTCGCGCTGGTCGGCCCGTCCGGCTCCGGCAAGTCCTCGCTGCTCCACATTGCCGGCCTGCTCGAAGCGCCGGACGAAGGCGAAGTCTGGATTGGCGGCCACGAGGCCGTCCAGCTGTCGGATACGCGCCGCACCGCGATCCGTCGCGGCGAGATCGGCTTCGTCTACCAGTTCCACAATCTGCTGCCCGAATTCTCCGCGCTCGAAAACGTCGTCCTGCCGCAGATGATCGCCGGCGTGCCCCGCCGCCGCGCCGAAACCTTCGCGCGCGAATTGCTGGCGCGCATGGGTCTGGCTGATCGCGCCGTCCACCGTCCGGCCGAGCTCTCCGGCGGCGAGCAGCAGCGTGTCGCCATCGCCCGCGCGCTGGCCAATCGCCCGCGCATCCTGCTGGCCGACGAACCGACCGGCAATCTCGATCCGAAGACGGCGCGCATGGTCTTCGGCGAGCTGCTCGATATCTGCCGCAATCAGGGCGTCGCGGCGCTGATCGCCACCCACAATCTCGATCTGGCGAGCCACATGGACCGCATCGTCCTGCTCCATGAAGGCCGCCTCCATGAAGGCGCCGATCTGGCAGCCGCCTTCCAGAGCCTCTGAACGCCGCACACCGACTGGTCCATGCCCGTTCCCCCGCCGTACAAGGATCGAAGCGGAAGGTGAAGGCATGCCGGAACGGGCGGAAACGAAAATCGCAAGCGGCGCGGGCGCTCCCGAGGCCACGGTCTATTTCGACGGTGCCTGTCCGCTTTGTCGCGCCGAGATTGCGCATTACGCGGCGCAAGAGGGCGCGGCGGCACTCTGCTTTCGCGATGTCGCGCATGCGCCGGGCCCGCTCGGTCCCGGCCTGACGCGCGAACAGGCCATGGCGCGTTTTCATGTGCGTAGCGCCGACGGCTCGCTTCTGTCGGGCGCGGCGGCCTTCGTCGCCATCTGGCGGCTCCTGCCGCGCTGGCGCTGGGCGGCGCGTCTGGCCGGCCTGCCGGGCGCGATGTGGCTGCTCGAAACCGGCTATCGTCTGTTCCTTCCGCTGCGGCCGTTTCTGTCATGGTGCGCCGGCCGGCTTGCGGGCCGGGTACGCAGATGACCGCGCGGCCGGCCGCACCGCCGCCGAATGCAGTGGCGGTTGTTGTCGGTGCCGGCGGCGGTATCGGCGCCGCCTTGCTCGATCGGCTGCGCACCGAAGGGGCCTTTGCCCGCGTCATCGCTCTCGGCCGCCACACGGCGCCGCCGATCGATCTGCTGGACGAGACGAGCATCGCGGCGGCGACAGCCGAAATCGCCGCCGCCAGCGAATTGCGCCTGGTGATCGACGCGACCGGCTTCCTCCACGACGAAACCCGGCGGCCCGAAAAGAGCTGGCGCGAACTCGATCCGGCCGCGCTGGCCCATGCCTTCGCGGTCAATGCGATCGGACCGGCACTGCTGATGAAGCATCTGCTCCCGCTGCTGCCGCGCGAGGGGCGGGCGGTCTTCGCCACCCTGTCGGCACGGGTCGGCAGCATCGGCGACAACCGTCTGGGCGGCTGGTACGGCTACCGCGCCTCGAAGGCGGCGCTGAACCAGCTTCTGCGCACCGCCGCCGTCGAGCTGGCCCGCAAGCGCCCGGAGGCCCTTTGTGTCGCGCTCCATCCCGGCACGGTCGCGACCGGCCTGTCGGCGCCCTTCGCCGGCACCGGACGAGACATTCAGTCGCCGGCCGCCGCCGCCGCCCGCCTTCTGGCCGTGCTCGCTGCCTTGGGTCCGGAACAGTCCGGCGGCTTTTTCGACCATCATGGCAAGCCCGTCCCCTGGTAGCGCCGCCATCGGTTCGGCATGCATACGATTGCTGCAGTGCAATGGCAAAAGACCCTTTCATCGAGTCGGGAAATCGGCTTAGCATCGTTGCGTGGGAGATAACGAGGGAGGGCGAATCCTTGAGGGGGGAGACGCAACAACTTGTCGCCGACGACATCCATGGCGCCTTTGCGGCCCTGGTTGATCGCGTGGCGCCGCTGGTACCCGCGGATGCGGGTCTGGCGACCTGGGGCTGGATTGCGGTCGCGGTGATGCTGTTTGCATATGCGCTGCTGCTTCATCCGGCGGGGCGCTCGGCGAAGGGGCCTTCCGCGGCCCGGCCGGTTCGCACGGCCTTCGGTCCCCGGCTCCAGCGCCGCTAGGGCACGGTCGGCCGGAAGGCCGAAAACGGTCCCGTTGGAGCAAGCCGGTATCCATGCGCCGATGGCCCGCCCGTGGGTCGGCGTGTTTTGCGCCGGTCGCGGCTTGCGCGGGGCGCGGATTCTGTAACCCATCTCTCCGAACGCCTGTAGCCCATGTCCTCCGAACGGAGGTTGGACCGCCGCCGGCCAGTTGACAGGAAAGAACAAACAGGCAACTCTCCGGATGAGAACATTACATGAACTCATCTGGAGGGCGAGCGATGCGCGGATTGTGGAACCGGACAGTGGACAGCGAGGCCGGCGGCTGGCTTCAGGACGTGGCGGCGCTGGTGTCGGTCACCGCCTTCATCTGGGCGGCGGGCGCCTGGGTCGGCATTGCCGAAGCGCTGGTTGGCTGAGGGGCGATCTCGCCTTCCCACCCGCCCCTGGGGGCGGGTCGAAATTTGCTCTCGCAAATTTCGGGACGGGGGCGCTGACTCGACGCTTGAGGGCTGCCAAGCAGGGGTTCTCCACAGCTTTGGCACGCCTCCGCCGTCCTCCCCGCGTGACTCTCCGGGCAGGGCGCCCGACAATGCCCCATGCCCGACTCGTCCCCCCAGTTCATCCATCTGCGCCTCCACAGCGCCTATTCGCTGCTGGAGGGCGCGATCCGCGTCAAGGACGTGCCGAAGCTCTGCAAGGCCGACGGCATGCCGGCCGTTGCCATCACCGATACGGCCAATCTCTTCGGCGCGCTGGAATTTGCCGAAACCCTCTCCGAGGCCGGCATCCAGCCGATTATCGGCTGCACCCTGCCGATCCTGCTCGACGAGGGCGAGGAACCGGCCCGCGGCCCGCTGCGCCGCGAACCCTCCGGCACACTGGCCCTGCTGGCCAAGGACGAGCAGGGCTATCTCAACCTGATGAAGCTTTCGAGCAGCGCCTTCCTCGGTCCGGAGGCCGGCGAGGCCCCGCATGTGCCGCTGGCGCTTCTGGCGGAATTTCAGGCCGGCCTGATCTGCCTGACGGGCGGACCGGACGGCATCGTCAACCGGCTGCTGGAGAATGGGCAGCGCCCGGCGGCGGAGGCGCTGCTGCTGCAGCTGAAGGCGACCTTCGGCGACCGGCTCTATGTCGAGTTGCAGCGCCACGGGCAGCCCCGCGAGCGCCAGACCGAACCGGCCCTGATCGACATGGCCTATGCGCATGCCCTGCCGCTGGTTGCCACCAACGAACCCCATTTCGTCGCCGAGGCCGACTACGAGGCCCATGACGCACTGATCTGCATTGCCGAAGGCGCCTATGTCGTGCAGGCCGACCGCCGCCGCCTGACGCCCGAACATCGCTTCAAGACGCAGGCCGAGATGGTCGCGCTTTTTGCCGACCTGCCCGAGGCCATCGCGAACACGGTCGAGATTGCGCGCCGCTGCGCGGTCCGCCCGATGAAGCGCGACCCGATCCTGCCGAAATTCGCTGCCGGCACCAGCGAGGCCGACGAGTTGCGCCGCCAGGCCGAGGAGGGCCTGACGCAGCGTCTCGCCACGCTCGAAACCGTCGCCCCCGAAGAGGAATATCGGGCCCGTCTGCGCTTCGAGCTCGACGTCATCATCAAGATGGATTTCCCGGGCTACTTCCTGATCGTTGCCGACTTCATCAAATGGGCCAAGGGGCAGGGCATTCCGGTCGGGCCCGGCCGCGGTTCGGGTGCCGGCTCGGTCGTCGCCTGGGCGCTCACCATCACCGACCTCGATCCGCTGCGCTTCGGCCTGCTCTTCGAACGCTTCCTGAACCCTGAACGCGTCTCGATGCCGGACTTCGATATCGACTTCTGCCAGGACCGCCGCGACGAGGTGATCCGCTACGTGCAGGACCGCTACGGCAAGGACCGCGTCGCCCAGATCATCACCTTCGGCAAGCTGCAGGCGCGCGCCGTGCTGCGCGATGTCGGCCGCGTGCTGCAACTGCCCTATGGTCAGGTCGATCGGCTCTGCAAGCTGGTGCCGAACAACCCCGCGGCGCCCGTCACACTGGCCGAAGCGATCCGCGACGAGCCGCGGCTGCAGGAGGAACAGGCAAGCGATGAGGGCGTCGCCCGCATGCTCGAAATCGGTCTGCGCCTCGAAGGGCTCTACCGCCACGCCTCGACCCATGCGGCCGGAGTCGTTATCGGCGACCGGCCGCTCGACGAGCTGGTCCCGCTCTATCGCGATCCGCGCTCGGACATGCCGGTCACCCAATTCAACATGAAATGGGTCGAGCCCGCCGGTCTCGTCAAGTTCGACTTCCTCGGCCTCAAGACGCTGACCGTGCTTGACCAGGCGGTGAAGCTCGCCGCCCGCCGCGGCATCGAGATCGACCTGCTCAATCTTCCGCTGGCGGATGAAAAGACCTTCCAGATGCTGGGGCGCGGCGAGACGATCGGCGTGTTCCAGCTTGAAAGTTCGGGCATGCGCGACGTGCTCAGGAAGCTCGAAGCCGACCGCTTCGAGGACATCATCGCGCTGGTCGCGCTCTATCGCCCGGGGCCGATGGACAACATTCCGAGCTATGTCCGCCGCAAGCACGGGCAGGAAAAGCCGGACTATCTCCACCCGCTGCTCGAACCGGTGCTGAAGGAAACCCACGGCGTCATCATCTATCAGGAACAGGTGATGCAGATCGCGCAGATCCTGTCCGGCTATTCGCTTGGCGAAGCCGACCTCCTGCGCCGCGCCATGGGCAAGAAGATCAAGGCCGAAATGGAGGCGCAGAAGGAACGCTTCGTCAGCGGCGCCGTCGCCAAGGGGATCGACAAGGGACAAGCGTCAAACATTTTCGAGCTGGTCGACAAGTTCGCGGGTTACGGCTTCAACAAGTCGCATGCGGCCGCCTATGCGCTGGTCGCCTACCAGACGGGCTGGATGAAGGCCAACCATCCGGTCGAGTTTCTCGCCGCCTCAATGAGCCTCGATCTCGGCAACACCGACAAGCTCGGTCTCTTCAAGCAGGAGGCCGAGCGTCTCGGCATTGCGGTGCGCCCGCCCTGCGTCAACCGCTCGGAAGCGATGTTCGGCGTCGCCGATGGCGAAATCCTCTACGCGCTGGCCGCGATCAAGAATGTCGGCCGCCAGGCGATGGAGCATCTGGTCGAGGTCCGCCGCGAGGGCGGCCCCTTCCGCGACCTGTTCGATTTCGCCCGCCGCATCAATCCGCGCATCGTCAACAAGCGTGCCTTCGAAAATCTGGCCCGCGCCGGCGCCTTCGATTGTCTGAACCCGGACCGCGCCCAGGTGCTGGCCGCCGTCGATCTTGTGCTGGGCACGGCCAATGCGTCTGCCCAGGAGCGCGAGAGCCGGCAGGACAGCCTGTTCGGCGGCGACAGCGGCGCCCAGCCGGCCAATCCGGCCCTGCCGTCGGTCGAGCCCTGGCTGGCGGTGCAGCGCCTGACCGAGGAATTCAATGCGGTCGGTTTCTATCTCTCCGGCCATCCGCTCGACGACTACCGCACCTCGCTGCGTCGCGCCGGGGTGGCGACCATCGCCGAATTGCTGGCCCGCGGCGTGCAGGCCGGCTTCGTCGCCGGCACCGTCACCGCCCGCCAGGAGCGCAAGTCGAAAAAGGGCAACCCCTTTGCCTTTCTCAGTCTCTCCGATGCGAGCGGCCAGTTCGAGGTCGTGGTCTTTTCCGAAGTGCTGGCCCGCTCGCGCCAGTTGATGGAGCCGGGCAGTTCGGTGGTGATCGGCGTCGAGATCGACCGCGCCGGCGATGAGGTCAAGCTGCGCGCCCAGTCGATCCGCACCGTCGACGAGGTGGTGAAGGATGCCGGCGAGGGGCTGAGGATCTTCCTCGAAGATCCGGCCGCGCTTGAGCCCATCAGGGCGCGTCTCGGCGAGCGCGGCAAGGGCCTGGTCTCGCTGGTGCTGATGGGCGAGGGCGGGCGCGAGGTCGAGCTGCGTCTCAAGGGACGCTACCGGGTGACGCCGCAGGTCCGTGGCGCGGTCAAGGCGATCCCCGGCATCGTCGAGGTTCAGGAAATATGACAGTTTCGTGACAGTTGCGTGACAGAGGGGGGGTACGGCTGTCGTCAGCGCTGTTGTGCTAACGGCCTGTCAGCGCTTGCTTTTTGCCCGTTTTGCGCCTATCAAGGCGCCATTCCACACGCGGGGTTCGGCGCACCCACTTCCTTTTTACCAAGGAAAACATAGGGTTAGTCGGTCCGGTGCGACGCCAAGTCGTTCACTCCCCGCGGAGGTTCAACCGGAAAAGGAGCAAAAGTGCCATGGCACTTCCCGATTTCTCTATGCGTCAACTTCTCGAAGCCGGCGTTCACTTCGGCCACCAGACACATCGCTGGAATCCGAAGATGGAACCCTTCCTCTTCGGCAGCCGAAACAACATACATATCATAGACTTGGCACAGAGCGTGCCGCTCCTCCATCAGGCGCTTGTCGCGGTGCGCGATGCGGTTGCCGGTGGCGGACGTGTTCTGTTTGTCGGTACCAAACGCCAGGCCTCCGACCCGGTTGCCGCGGCGGCCCGCCAGTGCGCGCAGTACTACATCAACCATCGCTGGCTCGGCGGCATGCTGACCAACTGGAAAACCATTTCGAATTCGATCCGGCGCCTGCGCCAGCTCGACGAGATGCTGTCCGGCGAGGCCCGCGGCCTGACCAAGAAGGAAGTCCTGAACCTGACGCGCGAACGCGACAAGCTCGAGCGTGCCATTGGCGGCATCAAGGACATGGGCGGCCTTCCGGATCTGATTTTCGTGATCGACACCAACAAGGAAGAAATCGCGATTCAGGAAGCCCGCAAGCTCGGCATTCCCGTTGTCGCGATCCTCGACTCGAATTCCAATCCCGACGGCATCGCATATCCCGTGCCCGGCAACGACGATGCCGCGCGTGCGATCGCTCTCTATTGCGACCTGGTTTCGCGCGCGGTCATTGATGGCATTTCGCAGAGCCATGTCGCGTCAGGCGTGGATGTCGGCGCCGAGGCCGAGCCTGTTGTCGAGGTGCCGGCAACCGCTGAATAAGGCGTCCGGCTGCACCGCTTCAAACGATTATCGAGGAAATTCAATGGCTGACATCACCGCGAGCATGGTGAAGGAACTGCGCGAAAAGACCGGCGCAGGTATGATGGACTGCAAGTCGGCGCTCAACGAGACGAGCGGCGACATGGAGGCGGCGGTCGACTGGCTGCGTACCAAGGGTCTTGCCAAGGCGGCCAAAAAGGCCGGCCGCGTCGCGGCTGAGGGTCTGATTGGCGTCGTTGCGGAGGGCACGAAGGGTGCCGTCGTCGAAGTCAACTCCGAGACCGACTTCGTTGCGCGCAACGAGCAGTTCCAGACGATGGTAAGCGACATCGCAACCGCTGCGCTGGCGGTCGACGGCGATTTCGACAAGCTCATCGCCTCGACTTATCCTGGAACCTCGAAGTCGGTGAAAGACTATGTCACCGAAATGGTCGGCACCATCGGCGAAAACATGAATGTGCGCCGTGTCGGTTCGATCTCAGTCTCCGACGGAATCGTCGCAGCCTATGTGCATAATGCGGTCGTGCCGGGGCTTGGAAAGATCGGTGTCCTCGTTGGCATCGAGTCGACTGGTGACAAGGCGAAGCTTTCGGAGTTGGGCCGCCAGATCGCGATGCATATCGCAGCGACCAATCCGCTTGCGACCCGGACTGACGAACTCGATCCGGCAGTCGTTGAGCGCGAGCGCAACGTCCTGATCGCTGAAGCCAAGGAAAGCGGCCGACCCGATAACATCATCGAGAAGATGGTCGAGGGTCGGATCCGGAAGTTCTACGAGGAGGTCGTTCTGCTCTCGCAAGCCTTTGTCATTGACCCCGACAATACCGTCGAAAAGGCGGTCAAGGCTGCCGAAGCCGGTATTGGCGCTCCCGTCAATGTCGTCGGTTTCGTGCGCTTCGCGCTGGGCGAAGGTATCGAGAAGGAAGATTCGGACTTCGCCGCAGAAGTGGCAGCGGCCGCGCGCGGTTAGGCGGGTTTCGGCATTCGCATTGACGCCCCCTTCGCCATTGTGCGTCGGGGGCGTTATTGTTGGGACGTCCTGCGGATTCGATCCGGCTGCCCTGTCACGTCTTGATGGAATAGGTACCATGCCCCCGAAAACACTCTATTCACGTGTTCTGCTGAAGGTCTCGGGTGAGGCCCTGATGGGGGACGGGCAATACGGCATTGACGTCGAGACCGTCGGGCGCATCGCGAACGAGATCAAGCAGGTGACCGATGCAGGCGTCCAGGTATGCCTGGTTATCGGCGGCGGCAACATTTTTCGTGGCCTGTCCGGGGCGGCTAAGGGCATGGAGCGGGCGAGTGCCGACTACATGGGCATGCTGGCGACAGTCATGAATTCTCTGGCTATGCAGCAATCGCTCGAAAGCATCGGGGTTCCGACGCGGGTCCTGTCGGCGATTCCGATGATGACGGTGTGCGAGCCTTATATTCGTCGTCGTGCGGTTCGCCATATGGAAAAAGGTCGCGTTGTAATCTTTGCGGCCGGTACCGGCAACCCGTTCTTCACCACCGATACGGCTGCCGCCCTGAGGGCGGTCGAGATGGGATGCGACGCCCTTTTGAAGGGTACACAGGTTGACGGCGTCTACTCGGCGGACCCTCACAAGGTGGCCAATGCCGAACGCTACGAGCGCCTGACCTACATGGATGTGCTGTCCCGCGATCTGAAGGTGATGGACGCTTCGGCAATCTCTCTGGCGCGCGAAAACGGCATTCCGATCATCGTTTATTCGATCGACGACGCGGGTGGTTTCATCAACGTTCTGACAGGTGCGGGCCGCTGCACTATCATTTCGGACGCGGCCTGAACGTGCCACGACCGACGACGGAAAAGACCGGAAGGACAGGAAATGGCTGATACTGATTTCGATCTCGACGATGTCGAACGCAGGATGCGTGGCGCATTACAGGCGCTGAAGCAGGAATTTGGCGGCCTGCGTACCGGCCGCGCTTCTGCGAGCCTGCTCGAGCCAATCATTGTAGAGGCCTATGGTCAGAGCATGCCGATCAATCAGGTCGGCACGATCGGCGTTCCCGAGTCCCGCATGCTGACGGTGCAGGTGTGGGACAAGGGAATGGTTGCCGCCGTCGAGAAGGCGATCCGCAACTCGGGGCTTGGCCTCAACCCGAACATCGACGGCACACTGATCCGTTTGCCGATCCCGGAGCTCAATCAGGAGCGACGCAGCGAGCTTTCAAAGATCGCCGCCAAGTACACTGAGCAGGCGCGTGTGGCCGTACGCAATGTGCGGCGCGATGCGATGGACGAGTTGAAGCGTCTCGAGAAAGATGGGCAGATGGGGCAGGACGATCACAAGGCCTGGACCGACAAGGTCCAGAAACTGACCGATAAGATCATTGGTGAGATCGATGCCGCCCTTGCTCACAAGGAAGCCGAGATCATGCAGGTATAGGCTGCGTGCGGACACTTTGCTGTGCGAGATGGAGATAATGCGGTAACCGTGTGTCTTTCAAGGAAAAGCTCTGAACGATGATGCTGAGATCCAGCCACACGATGAGCGACCCCGCACCGGGCACGGTGCCGCGGCATGTCGCGATCATCATGGATGGCAACGGACGCTGGGCGGCAAAGCGGCATCTGCCGCGGGTCGCCGGTCATCGGCAGGGCGTGGAGACCGTTCGTGTCATCGTCCGTGCGGCCGGCGAGTTGGGGATCGAATACCTGACGCTCTACGGTTTCAGTTCGGAGAACTGGAAGCGTCCGCCTGAAGAAGTCAGCGACTTGATGGGGTTGCTCCGGCTCTTTATTCGTCGTGACCTGGCGGAATTGCATCAGAATGGCGTCCAGGTTCGCGTGATTGGCGAACGCGATCATCTCGATGCCGATATCGTCGCGATGATCGGCGAGGCCGAGACATTGACCCGTGACAACAATCGGCTGAAGCTCATAATTGCTTTCAACTATGGTGGTCAGACGGAGATCACGTCCGCAGTGCGGCGCATTGCGCGCAAAGTTCAGGCGGGCAGCCTCGATCCTGAAGCAATTACGCCCGAAACAGTCTCGGACCACCTCGATACCGCCGGAGTTCCGGATCCCGATCTGATTATCCGGACAAGCGGCGAAATGCGACTTTCGAATTTTCTGCTCTGGCAAAGCGCCTATTCCGAGCTCGTTTTTGCCGACGACCTCTGGCCGGACTTCACGCCGGACGGGCTGCGCGCGGCGGTAGATGAATTTCGGCGCCGCAGCCGTCGATACGGCGGCTCCGGATCGGATGCGCCAACGCTCGGCGAGGGATAGCCAATGACAGCCGACAGCACGGATCGGCCCGCCGGGAATCCTGGCGCAGAACTGAAAAAGCGCATTGTGTCGGCGGCTCTCCTCGCGCCCGTCGCGCTGGCTGCGGCCTGGGCCGGGGGGTGGTACTTTTCGGCCTTGCTGGCCATTGCCGCGGTGTTCATGGCACAGGAATTGACGCGGCTCCTCTACGGTCATCCTGAAGTCGGACCTGTCGATTGGCGTGGATCGGCGGGTCTGGTGGTCGCGGGGCTGGCCGCAATCGTTCTGACTACGGCCGGAATGCCGGCTGGTGCGCTGGCCGCGGGCGGTGCCATACTGGCTTTCGCCTTGGCCGGCCGAAGCTGGACAGGCCGCAGCTTTGGGCCACCGCTTGTTGCCTATCCCTATCTGGTTCTGGCGCTTGTGGCGTTGATCTGGCTACGAAGCGACCCCGAATGGGGGCTTGCCGCAATCTTCTGGCTGCTGACCACGGTCTGGGCCATCGACGTTTTTGCCTATTTCGCCGGCCGCTTCATCGGCGGACCGAAGCTCGCGCCGCGCATTTCGCCCAAAAAAACCTGGGCCGGACTCCTGGGTGGTATGGCCGGGGCAGCGATGGTCGGCATTGCGACGTCACTCTGGATCGGAATTGGATCGCCACTGTTGCTGGCTTTGATCGGCGTGGGCATGACGGTGATCGAGCAGGCGGGTGATTTCTTCGAATCCGCCCTCAAACGCCGCGCCGGCGTCAAGGATTCAGGTAATCTCATCCCGGGTCATGGCGGTATCCTCGACCGCGTGGATGGATTGGTGGCGGTCGCTGTTGGCTCGGCCCTGTTGGCATTTCTGCACAATGCCGCTCATCCGGGTGCGGGAGTTTTGATTTGGCCCTGACAGCCGAAGCGCAATCGGACAGCCCAACCGAGGTAATTGCCGCCGGAACAAAAGCCGTGACCATTCTGGGGTCGACGGGCTCTATCGGCTGTTCGACCCTTGATTTGATCGGACGTAATCGATCGCACTTCGATCTTGTTGCGCTGACCGCCCACCGCAATGTGCGCACACTGATCGAGCAGGCAAGGGAATACAGACCGCGCCTTGCCGTCGTTGCTGACCCGGCCGGCTACCCGGAGTTGAAAGCCGGCCTGGCAGGTACCGGGATCGAGATCGCGGCGGGCGCTGAGGCGGTTATTGCCGCTGCCTCCCAGCCTGCAGATTGGGTCATGGCTGCGATCGTTGGGGCGGCCGGACTGGCACCGACGCTTGCGGCGGTCAAGCAGGGGGCCTGTGTTGCACTTGCAAACAAGGAATGCCTTGTTTCGGCCGGCCCGCTTTTCCTCAAGGAAGTGAACGGCTCTGGCGCAACGCTGTTACCCGTCGATTCTGAACACAATGCGATTTTTCAGGTACTCGACGCCAATCGGCTGGAGTCGGTTGAGCGGATCGTGTTGACGGCTTCAGGTGGTCCTTTTCGGACCTGGAACGCCGCCGAGATGGCTGTGGCCACGCCAGCGCAGGCAGTTGCCCATCCGCGCTGGGACATGGGAGCGAAGATTTCGGTTGATTCAGCGACATTGATGAACAAGGGACTCGAGCTGATCGAGGCCCATTATCTATTTCCCGTGGGCGAAGAACGCCTTGATGTTGTCATTCATCCTGAATCCATTGTGCACAGCATGGTGGCCTATATTGACGGATCCGTGCTTGCCCAACTGGGCATGCCCGACATGCGGACACCGATTGCCTATACCTTGGCATGGCCCCGGCGGATGGCGGCACCGACTGCCCGCCTTGACCTCGCGCAAATTGGTCAGTTAACTTTCGAAGCACCTGATTTAAAAAGATTTCCGGCTTTGACCTTGGCGCGCGAGGCGCTGAGGACCGCTGGTGGTGCCCCGACGGTCCTCAACGCTGCCAATGAGGTCGCCGTTGCCGCATTTTTGGCGGGACGCATAGGATTTTCCGAGATTGTGACGGTCACGGCGGCTGTCCTGGGGCATACTGAAGCGCTTGGGACCGCGCCTGCGGACCTTGCTGGAGTTTACGAACTTGACCGAATTGCCCGGATTCGTGCCGAGGAAATGGTGCAAAAAAGCGGCCGCTGACGTAGGCTGTGTCGCCGGACGGCCACGCTTGATCCGCGTCGGATGGGCGGCGACAGTTGCAGGCACAGGGGGCGCTCTTCTCTCGACGAGATGAAGGGTGGCGTGGATCGGTATGAGTGGGATTGTGGCTTGAACGCGATGGATTTTCTTGCAGGTATCGGTGGCCTTGGAGGCTACCTCATTCCCTTCCTGTTCGTGCTGACGGTCGTGGTCTTTTTCCACGAACTCGGGCATTTTCTGGTGGCGCGGTGGTGCGGCGTAAAGGTTGACACTTTTTCGATCGGATTTGGACGCGAAATCTTTGGCTGGAATGACCGGCATGGGACGCGCTGGAAAGTCAGTTGGATTCCGCTTGGCGGCTACGTGAAGTTTGCCGGCGACGAGAATGCCGCGAGTGTTCCCGATCGTGAACGGCTGGCGCAAATCCCGGCGGGCGACCGCGAGCATCTTTTCCATTTCAAGCCATTGCGCCAGCGCGCAGCGATCGTTGCCGCCGGACCGATTGCCAATTTCATCCTTGCCATCGTCATTTTTGCGGGCGTTTTCACATTCGTGGGACGCACAGTGGCAACACCGCTTGTGGATGAAGTCATGCCGGGAAGTCCGGCGGCTGCGGCCGGGTTTGTGGCGGGCGACAGGGTCATTTCGATCGATGGCAGGCCTGTTGCGAGCTTTGAAGAGATGCAACGCGTCGTATCGACTAGCTCGTCGGAGCTTAATTTCCGTGTGGACCGGGGTGGTGTCGAGGTGCTGCTCCGTGCGACCCCGGAAGTCCAGGAAGTCGTCGACAATTTCGGCAATGTCCATCGTGTTGCGCGCCTTGGTATCCAGCGTCACGGTAGCACCGGCAATATCGAGATTGTTCGCAGCGACCCCGTGAATGCGCTCTGGCTTGGTGCCAAGGAAACCTGGTTTGTTGCAGAGAGGACGCTGAACTATCTGGGTGGCATTGTTACCGGCCGCGAAAGCGCCGATCAGTTGCGCGGTGTTCTCGGTATTGCGCAGGTTTCCGGACAGGTGGCGACCATCGGCTTCATGGCGCTGTTGAGCATGGTGGCGGTACTCTCGGTCAGCATTGGTTTGCTCAATCTCTTTCCGGTACCGCTGCTTGATGGCGGGCATCTTCTGTATTACGCGGTGGAAGCCATACGGGGGCGCCCGCTGGGAGAGCAGGCGCAGGAATACGGTTTCCGGATCGGTCTTGCGCTTGTGATGATGTTGATGGTTTTTGCGACATGGAACGACCTGGTTCATCTTCAGGTCTTTTCGTTTTTGACAGGCCTTTTTAGTTGAGTGTTTCGCTCTCGCCGGCTGACGGCGAGGGCGATGTGGATTATGTCGCTGGCTGTAGACCGGCGCATCAAGGACAGGCAGGGGACAGGATGGGGCGACTGGCCGGATTGGTAATCGGGATGGCGCGTGTCGGCGGGATGGCCGTCGCACTTGTTTTCGCTGGAGCAGTTTCTGGTGTCGGAGATTTCAGCGCCGCACGGGCGCAGGATTCATCGACAGGGATTGTCATCACAGAGATAGCAGTACAGGGCAACCAGCGTATCGAATCCGATACCGTGCGGTCGTATATGCTGCTTCGTCCGGGCGTGCCATATGATCCGTCGATCGCCGACGCTTCTCTCAAACAGCTCTTCGGCACAGGCCTTTTTGCCGACATCACGCTGCGCCAGGAAGGCAGTCGCGTGATCGTGTCGGTCGTCGAGAACCCGATCGTCAACCGTGTCGCCTTCGAGGGTAACAGTGCGCTCAAGGAGGAGGACCTTCAGAAAGAAGTGCAACTTCAGCCGCGCGTTGTCTATACGCGTGCCAAGGTTCAGGCGGATGTTACCCGCATGATTGAGCTGTATCGTCGCAGCGGACGCTTTTCCGCGACGGTTGAGCCCAAGGTCATTCAGCTTCCTCAAAACCGGGTCGATCTCGTCTTCGAGATCGCCGAGGGTCCCAAGACCAAGATTGCGTCGATCAATTTCATCGGCAACAGCCAGTTCAGCGACGGAAAGCTGCGTGAAGTCATATCGACCGGGGAGTCGGCCTGGTGGAAGTTTCTGTCGTCATCGGACACCTACGATCCCGATCGTCTGACTTATGACCGTGAATTGCTGCGCCGCTATTATTTGCAGCGTGGCTATGCCGATTTCCGCGTCGTTTCGGCCGTCGCCGATCTGAGCCGCGATGACGCGGCCTTCCACATCACCTTTACGGTCGATGAGGGCGAGGTTTACGAGTTCGGCGACATCAAGGTCGCGACGGCAATCGACAAACTTGATCAGGAAGAGCTCGAGAGTCTCGTTCTGGCCAAGACTGGCGAGATATACAATGCCGGCTTGATCGACAAGACGATTGACGCATTGACCTTTGCCGCCGGCACCAGCGGCTATGCGTTCGCCGAAGTTCGGCCGCGCGTCAGCCGCCGTCCGGATGAGCGTATCATCGACTTGACGTTCCAGATCACCGAGGGCCCCCGGGTCTATGTCGAGCGAATCAACATCACCGGCAACTCACGCACGCTGGACAAGGTTGTGCGCCGGCAGATGCGGATGTCCGAAGGCGATGCGTTCAACAAGGTGTTGCTGGACGACTCGGAGAAAAATATTCGTGCTCTGCAGTATTTCAGCCGGGTCACCGTAACGCAGGATCCAGGCACAGCGCCCGACAAGACAATCCTGAACGTTGATGTTCAGGAGCAATCAACAGGTTCGCTGTCATTGAGCGCCGGCTTCTCGACGCTGGACAATGCTGTGGCGGGCATTCAGCTCTCCGAACGAAACTTCCTGGGCCGTGGTCTCCAGTTGAGCACATCCCTTTCGATTTCGAAGCGCCGCCAGCTGGTCGAGTTCCACTACACGGATCCCTATTTCCTGGATCGTGATCTTGTTGGCGGTATCGACATTTTCGGCAGCGAAACCAACTTCCAGAACGAGTCGTCGTTTGACTCCCGTTCGCAGGGCTTCGGCTTCCGGTTCGGTTTTCCGCTGTCTGAAAAGAGCCGCTTCCTCGCACGCTACCAGTTCCGTTTTGATGAGATATTCAACGTAACATCCACTTCTCCGATTGTTCTTGCTGCAGAGGGCACCGAATACCGTTCGATCGTCGGTTACGACTACTACTACGACAATCGCGACGATCCCGTTGACCCCACTGGCGGTTGGGACTTCCTCTTTACGCAGAATTTTGCAGGTCTGGGCGGCACCGTCCGTTATGTGTCGACCGAAGTTCTGGCGCGCTACTACTATCAAATCACCGAGGGATTCCTGACGAGTTGGCGCCTCGACGGCGGTTACATTTATGGGTTAGGTCAGGATGTCCAGCTGAACGATCATTTCTTCAAGGGTGGCAACACGATTCGCGGATTTGCACGCGCTGGCGTCGGTCCGCGCGACCTTGCTTCGCCGAACCGAGACGCTGTGGGCGCGACGGCCTATATTTTCGGTACTTCGGAACTGTCCTTTCCCAACGGCCTGCCCGAGGCACTCGGAATCCGCACGTCGGTGTTCGTCGATGGCGGCTACATCGGAATCTCTGACTATGACCGATCACTCTTTCCGGGGTCGAATATCGTCGACGACTTCGCGCCGCGCGCCTCGGTCGGCCTCAGCCTCTATTGGCAATCGCCCTTCGGGCCGATACGGCTCGATTTCGCGAACGTGCTTCTGGATGAACCTTATGATGAAAAGGAGGCGTTCCGGTTCAGTGCCGGTACGTCGTTCTGATGTCTGTCGGCGCCGCCGGCAACACGTAACCAACACAGCAAGGGATGCTTCGAGATGATGTTGAAGTCTGTAATTGCGCGTACCCTCGCGGCAGCTGCGATTGTATCGCTGGTTGCGGTTCCATTGACTGCGGCACCGGCTCTCGCCGTCGAACCGGCCGTCATTCTGATTGTCGACAGTGAGTCGGTTTATGCGCAGTCGAAGGTGGGGCAGAGCATCCGCACCCAGTTTCAGGAGCAGGCCAAGAAGCTCCAGGCCGAGAGCGCCAAGACCGAAAGCGCATTGCAGGCCGACGACAAGAAGTTGGGTGAGGAGCGGGCCCTCCTTTCGCCGGAGGATTTTCAGAAGAAGGCCCAGGCGCTGCAGAAGCGTGTGATGGAATATCAGCAGTCGATGCAGGAAAAGGGGCAGGCGCTTCAACTGGGCGTGAAGCAGGCCGAGAACAAGGTCGGCGCTGCTATGCAGCCGATCTTCGCGGATGTCATGAGGGAGAAAGGTGCCACGGTTCTGCTCGACCAGCAGGTTGTGCTTGCGGGCGGCTCGGATCTCGACATTACAGCGGAAGTGCTGAAGCGTCTGAATGAGAAGATGACAACGATTGAGGTGAAGCCGGTTTCTCTTGCGGAATTGCAGGCGCAGCAACAGAGCGGCAATTAATCTGACGGAGAGGCGTGCCGGGATGCGGCCGCCGAGATGCGACGGCCATGGCGGATAAACGCTTCTTTGCGAATAGCGGTCCTTTTTCGCTCGGTGTCATCGCCGAACGGGTAGGTGCGGAGCTTGCTCCGGGTGTTGACGGAACGCGAAGCATCGACGGCGTTGCGGCACTCGATGCGGCCGGTCCGGATGAACTCAGTTTTCTGGACAATCCGAAATATGCCGGCGCATTTGCAACAACATCGGCAGGCGCCTGCATTGTGCATCCGCGTTTTGCGGACAGGGCGCCGCCCGGTCTGTTGCTGCTTCTGTCACCACAGCCCTATCGGGCCTATGCGCTTGCGGCGCAGATGTTTCATCCCGAAACCGTCAAGGGCGCGGATACCTTCGGCGCGCCGGCGCTGGTCGATGCACGGGCTGCGGTTCATCCGACGGCGCGGTTGGCGCCCGACGTAACCATCGAGCCCGGTGTCGCAATTGGCGCAAACGTCGAAATCGGCCGCGGCTCGGTGATTGGTGCCAACGCCAGTATCGGCAAGGGGTGCACCGTCGGGAAGGATTGTTTCATCGGCCCTAACGTCACAATCAGCCACGCCCATATCGGCGACCGCGTGTTGTTGCACCCCGGCGTACGTATCGGACAGGACGGCTTTGGCTTTGCCATGGGGCTGCCGCGCCACGAAAAGGTGCCGCAACTCGGGCGCGTGATCATCCAGGATGACGTCGAGATCGGCGCCAACTCGACGGTGGACCGCGGGGCCGGTCCGGATACTGTGATCGGCGAAGGAAGCAAGATTGATAACCTCGTGCAGATCGGTCACAACGTCGAGATCGGTCGCCATTGCGTCATCGCCGCTCAGACCGGACTCGCCGGCAGCGCGAAGCTGGGCGACTATGTGGTGCTTGCGGCGCAGGTCGGTGTGACGGGCCATTTGACAGTCAATTCCGGTGCACAGATTGCAGCGCGGGGCGCTGTGGTGCATGACGTTCCGGCCGGCCAGCAGTATGGCGGTGTGCCGGCACGTCCGATTGCAGAATGGCGCCGAGAGGTCGTGGAACTGCGAAGGCTCGGCAGGCGACCCAAGCCGGCCCGGGACGACGGCAAATGAAGTGCGGCCTAAGGCTGCGAGAATCTGGTGCGGATCTTTGAGGGACGCAAGGCATGAGCGATACAGAGGCAACGGAAAAACTCGGAAGCGCAGATATTCAACGTGTGCTGGAGTTGCTTCCGCATCGTTATCCGATGCTGATGATCGACAGTATTATCGAGATGAAGGGCGATGAATCGGCGATCGGAATCAAGAACGTCACCAACAACGAGCCTTTCTTTCAGGGTCACTTTCCGGGATATCCGGTCATGCCAGGTGTCCTGATTGTCGAGGCGATGGCGCAGACGGCCGGCGCGCTTGTCGTCAATCATCTCGGTACATCGGGCACCAATCAGCTCGTCTATTTCATGACGGTTGATCGCGCGCGGTTTCGCAAGCCGGTCGTGCCTGGCGATGTGCTGCACATACATGTCAACAAGCTGCAGAGTCGCGGCACGGTCTGGAAGTTTCATGGCGAGGGGCGCGTCAACGGGCAGCTTGTCGCCGAATGCGACCTTGGCGCAATGATTGCTAGCCGGTCAGAGAAATGACGGAAGTCCACCCGACAGCAACCGTCCATTTGAAAGCCCGGCTGGCGCCGGATGTTCGTATTGGTCCCTATTGTCTCGTTGGGCCCGACGTGACATTGGATGAGGGGGTTGTGCTCCATTCACATGTTGTTGTCGAAGGGCGAACGAGCGTCGGGGCGCGGACGCAGATATACCCTTTTGCATCCATCGGTCATGCGCCACAGGATCTCAAGTACAAGGGCGAACCGAGCCGGCTGGACATAGGGGCTGACAATCTCATCCGTGAGCATGTGACCATGAATCCCGGAACGGAGGGAGGCGGAATGGTCACGCGGGTTGGCAGCAATTGCGCATTCCTCGCGGGCTCGCATGTCGGGCACGACTCCATCATTGGAGACCATGTGGTGTTCTCGAACAATGTGATGCTGGCCGGGCATTGCAAGATTGGCGACTACGTCATCTTTGGCGGTGGTGCCGCGCTTCACCAGTTCGGCCGGGTCGGTAAACACGCATTTGTTGGCGGCATGAGTGCCGTCGAGAATGATGTCATCCCCTACGGACTTGTCGTCGGAAACCGCGCTGTTCTGATGGGCCTCAATCTGATCGGTTTGAAGCGCAGGGGATTTTCTCGCGAGCAGATTCATGCGATGCGCGACGCATATGGTGCATTGTTTGCCGACGAAAGCACGTTGCGTGATCGGTTGGCGCGTGTCGCCGAGCGCTATGCGACCGATACCGCCGTGATGGAGATCGTCGATTTCATCCGGGCGGAATCGGACCGGGCAATCTGCATGCCCAGATCCGATCGGGCCGGGTAGCGCCATGCGCCGCCGTCATGACGGGTAAGCCCCGGAAACTGGGTATTGTGGCGGGACGTGGGCCGCTGCCGGTCGCGCTGGCCGACGCGGCAGTGGCCGCAGGGCGCGACGTATTCATCATCGCGATCGACGGTGAAACAAGCAGTGAGATCGATCGATATCCCCATGCCCGCGTTCGTATCGGTGCCCATGGCGAATTCTTGCGGTTGCTGAAGGAAAGTGGCTGTCAGGATATTGTGCTGATCGGCGGAATCAATCGCCCGGATCTGACGAAGATCGGTCTGGATTTTGCCGGCATCAAGCTATTACCGCGCCTGGTTCGCTGGCTGGCACAGGGTGATGATGGTTTGCTTCGGGGCATTGCCGAATATCTCGAAAGGGACCATGGTCTTCGCGTCATCGGGGCGCATGAGGTGGCCGACAGCCTGCTGGCACCGGAAGCGGTGCTGACCAGAGCTGCCCCGGAACCGCAGCATGAAGCCGACATCGACCTCGCGATTCACGCAGCGCTGGATATTGGAGCGCGTGATATCGGACAGGGTGCCGTCGCCTGTCGCGGTGCCGTGCTCGCGTGCGAAGATGCGGCAGGCACCGACGCCATGCTCGCACGGGTGGCAGAAATGGACCCGGCCATGCGCGGTCAGCCGGGCCGGCCGGCCGGAGTTCTTGTCAAGTTGACAAAGCCCGGGCAGGAACGACGTGTCGACATGCCGACAATCGGCGTGAAAACGGTCGAGAACGCTGCAGATGCCGGGCTTGCGGGCATCGCTGTAGAGGCCGGCGGCACTTTGATTGTCGACAGTGAGGCTGTCGCCGCGGCCGCGAATGCCCGCGGCATTTTTGTCGTTGGGTTCGGTGCGCGTCGTATCGCGGATGCACGTCGATGAATGCCACGGACAACGATCTGCACATCATGCTGGTCGCGGGCGAACCCTCGGGCGATGCGCTCGGAGCGGAACTGATGGCCTCTCTGCGCGACATGACGTGCGGAAGGGTTCGCTTTTCGGGAGTCGGCGGCCCGCGCATGAGCGCCGAGGGAATTACCTCGATCTTCCCGATGACGGATATTTCGGTGATGGGGCCACGCGAAATCATTCCGCGCCTGCCGCTCATCTTCAATCGCATCCGTCAGACGGTAAGACATGCTGTGATCGAACGGCCGGATGTCCTGATCGTAATCGACAGCCCAGAGTTTACGCACATGGTAGCTCGGCGCGTTGCCCGGCGCGCGCCGTCTGTTCCGATCATTGATTACGTTCTCCCGAGCGTTTGGGCATGGCGACGCGGCCGCGCACGCGCCATGAGGAAATACATCCGTCGGGTTCTGGCGCTGCTGCCATTCGAGCCGGCCTTTCTTCGAACGGTCGGCGTCGATTGCGTCTATGTCGGTCATCCGGCGATCGATCGCCTGCCGGTGCAGGGTGCGGGCAGGCGCTTTCGGGCGGAGCACGGCCTGCCGGAAGAAGCCCCCCTGTTGTTGGTTCTGCCGGGCAGCCGCCTCAATGAAGTCAAGCATCTGATTGGCATATTCGGCGAGACCGTCACGCGACTGGCAAAGGACGTACCGGGTCTGCAGGTCATTCTTCCAGTGGTGTCGCATGTCCGCGAGCGCGTGGAGGCCGAGGTCGCTGACTGGCCGGTTGCGGTGACGATCGTCGAAGATGAAATGGAAAAACGCGCGGCATTCGATGCGGCAACTGCGGCGCTTGCGGCATCCGGAACCGTGTCATTGGAGCTTGGTCTTGCCCGCGTCCCGATGGTTATCGCCTATCGCGCAGAGGCTGTCGTCGGGTGGTTTGCGCTCAACATTCTGAAGATACCCTCGGTGGTTCTGGTCAATCTCATTCTGGACCGGCCATCGGTGCAGGAATATCTTCAATTCCGGTGTCGTCCGGATGCGCTGGCTGAGGGATTGATTCCATTGCTGCACGATACGCCGGCGCGTGCGCGTGCACTGGCAGATTTGGACGAGCTGCGGGGCCGTATGGGTGTGGGCGGAGAAGCGCCGAGCCGACGGGCCGCGCGTGCCGTTCTCGAAGTACTTGATCTGCCTCCGTCATGAACAAAGGGCGCCTCTTTCGAGGCGCCCCGGATTCTCGAACGGCCATCGCTCAATTATTTTCGTTTTCCAGCCTCGACATAGTTGCGCTGCGGTGCGCCGGTATAGAGCTGCCGCGGACGGCCGATGCGCTGGCCCGGATCTTCGATCATCTCGTTCCATTGCGCGACCCAGCCGACGGTACGCGCCAGGGCGAAGAGAACGGTGAACATCGTCGTCGGGAAGCCCATCGCCTTGAGTGTGATACCCGAATAGAAGTCGATGTTCGGATAGAGCTTCTTCTCGATGAAATACTCGTCGTTGAGGGCGATCCGCTCGAGTTCCAGCGCGACATCCAGCATCGGATCGTCCTTGATCCCGAGGACCTTCAGCACTTCGTGGCAGGTCTGCTGCATGACCCGTGCGCGTGGGTCATAATTCTTGTAGACGCGATGCCCGAAGCCCATCAGACGGAAGGGATCATCCTTGTCCTTCGCCTTCTTGATGTATTCAGGAATGCGATCGACCGTACCGATTTCCTGCAGCATGTTGAGCGCAGCCTCGTTGGCGCCACCATGCGCCGGCCCCCAGAGGCAGGCAATGCCGGCTGCAATGCAGGCGAACGGATTTGCACCCGAGGAGCCTGCAAGACGAACCGTCGAGGTCGAGGCATTCTGTTCGTGATCGGCATGCAGAATGAAGATGCGGTCCATTGCGCGCGCAAGGATGGGATCGACCTTGTAGGTTTCGGCCGGAACCGAGAAGCACATATGGAGGAAATTCTCGGCATAATCGAGATCGTTGCGCGGATAGACGATCGGTTGTCCAGCCGAGTACTTGTAGGCCATCGCAGCGATGGTCGGCATCTTGGCAATCAGACGGCGGCTCGCAATCATGCGCTGCAGCGGATCGTTGATGTCGGTCGAGTCGTGATAGAAGGCCGACAAGGCTCCAACCATACCGCACATGATGGCCATCGGATGGGCATCACGACGGAAGCCACGCAGGAAGAAGGTCATCTGCTCATGCACCATGGTGTGCATGGTGATAGCGCGTTCGAACTCTCGGTACTGCTCTGCATTCGGAAGCTCGCCATTCAGCAGCAGGTAACAGGTCTCGATGAAATTTCCATGATCGGCCAGTTGGTCGATCGGGTAGCCGCGATACAGCAGAATGCCTTCCTCGCCATCGATATAGGTGATGTCGGACTCGCAGCTTGCTGTCGAGGTGAAACCCGGATCGTAGGTGAAGTGACCGCTCTTGCCATAGAGCGACGAGATGTCGACGACGCTCGGGCCAAGCGATCCGCCATAGACAGGAAGTTCGTAGGACTTGCCGTCCACCGAAAGGGTCGCGTTCGAAATCGCGCCGGCCTTGGTTCCGAATTTTGTCATGTCTGCCTGCCTGTCCCTGTCTGTCTGCCCGGACCGCCTTGATCTCGTGGTGGGCCGGTCCGTGTGTTGAATACCATATTTGTTTGGGCCGTCACCCTGCTGAAGGCAGGGATCAGGCGGCCTGATCCCTGATCCGGCCGAGCGCTTCGTCCCTGCCAAGTGTTGCGAGTACGTCGAAAATGGGCGGAGAGACCGAACTTCCGGTCACAGCTGCGCGCAGAGGTTGCGCGACCTTGCCGAGTTTCAGATTTTCGTCTTCGGCGAAACCGCGCACGGTAGCCTCGATATCGCCAACCGCCCAGTCGTTCCGAACTTCGAGCCGGTCAAGCAGACGCTTCAGCAAGGCGCGCGCCTCGCCGTCAAGAAGCTGCGACGCCTTGTCGTCGAGGACGATGGGCCGCTGGGCCCGCAGGAATGCCGCACCCTGGCCGATTTCCAGCAGCGTCTTGGCCCGCTCTTTCAGACCGGGCATGGCGGCGATCAGCTTGGCCCGCAGGGCGGCATCGTTCGCCCAGCCTTCAAGCCGCTGCATCAGGGCAATGGTATCGTCGGCAAGCCGGATATCGTCGGCCTCGCGGATATAGTGGCCGTTCAGATTCTCAAGCTTGGCGAAATCGAAGCGGGCCGGTGAGCGGCCGATGCTTTCGAGGTTGAACCATTCGATGGCCTGCTCGGTCGAAAAAATTTCGTCGTCGCCATGGCTCCACCCGAGGCGGACCAGATAGTTGCGCATGGCCTCCGGCAGATACCCCATATCGCGATAGGCTTCGGCACCAAGTGCCCCATGGCGCTTCGAAAGCTTCGCGCCGTCGGGTCCGTGGATCAGCGGCACATGGGCGAATTCCGGCACCTGCCACTCAAGGGCCGCATAAATCTGGCTCTGGCGCCCGGCATTGGTCAGATGATCGTCACCGCGAACAATATGGGTGATGCCCATATCGTGATCGTCCACCACAACGGAGAGGTTGTAGGTCGGGGTGCCATCGCTTCGCAGAATGATGAGATCGTCCAGTTGATCATTCGGGAAGCGGACATCACCCATCACCTTGTCGCGCACCATGGTTTCGCCTTCGTCGGGCGAACGAAACCGGATGACGGGTTTGATGTCTGAAGGCGCATCGGAAGGGTCGCGGTCGCGCCAGCGGCCATCATAGCGCACGGGCCGACCCTCGGCGCGAGCCTTCTCGCGCATTTCGTCGAGTTCCTGGGGGCTGGCATAGCAGTAATAGGCCTTGCCCTGCTTCAGAAGCTCGTTGGCCACATCGACATGACGGGCCTGGCGGGAAAATTGATGAACGACCTCGCCGTCCCAGTCGAGCCCGAGCCAGCGCAGGCCTTCGAAAATGGCCGCAACGGCCGGCTCGGTCGAGCGCTGCCGGTCGGTATCCTCGATGCGCAGCAGGAATTGTCCCTGGTGATGGCGCGCAAAAAGCCAATTGAACAAGGCCGTGCGCGCACCCCCGATATGCAGATAGCCGGTCGGCGAGGGTGCGAAGCGGGTAATGACTGTCTTCTTTTCGCTCATCATCTCCTGCGATCCGGCTTCGCGGCCGCGCGGCTAGGCAATTCCGGTAAATGTTGGCAAGCTTCGACCCGGAAACTGGGGCGCGAGGCCTTGGGGTCCGCTGCGGGCAGGGGGATTTCTAGCACATTGCGGCAACGCAGCGTAAGCCCGAAACGCGCTCCCCCGTCCCGCTTCATGGCGGAGCGAAAACGCCTTTGTTCCCGGTGTCTTGGAGCGGCCTTTTAAGGCTGGCTGTCGCCTGTTTTCCTTACCAGGGAGGACGGATTGGTGCTTTCAGGGTGGCACAGTAGCAGGCAATGGCCCTGGACCAGCGGGATCGGGTTTGCCGGCGGCAGAGCCGGACCGGCTTCATGGCTGCGGGCCTGCATGGTTGCGGACGGCGACCGGATGTTTCTCTGGACACCGGTTCTGCTCGCCACGGGGGTGGCGGCCTATTTCGCGGTCGGTTTCGAGCCATCGCCGATGATCCTCTGGGCGCTTGCGGCGGTCCTGACCGGCGGGTATGTCGCACTTCGCCAGCGAGGGCTGCTGGCGCCCCTCACGGCGGGCCTGCTTTGCCTGGCACTCGGCCTTGCCGCCGCCTCGTTACGCACGCATCTGGTTGCCGGACCGGTCCTCGATAAACCCCTGGCCGGTCAACTGGTCGGACGGGTTGATGCGGTTGAGGAGACCGACACCGGTGGACGCATCGCCATCATTGCACCGCGATCCTTTGCAGGATTGCCCGCCAACCGTTTGCCGAGGCGGGTCCGTGTCAACATTCGGCTGAAGGATATGATGATCGAGCCGGGTGCTGTGGTGCGGCTTCGGGCACGACTGATGCCGCCGCCGGAACCGGTCATGCCGGGCGGCTTCGACTATGCGCGACAGGTCTGGTTCGAAGGCCTGGGCGGCGTCGGCTTTGCGTTCACGGCGCCGGAACAGGTGGAGCCGCCGGACGGCGCGGCGGCGATGCTGGCCGACATGCGCACGCGTATCGGTGCCCGCATCCGCGAGGTGATCGGCGGCACGGCGGGCGCAGTGTCGGCCGCACTGGTGACCGGCGAGCGCGCGGCGATCCCGAAGGCCGCAGCCGCCGACCTCCGCGCGGCGGGTCTGGCGCATGTGCTTGCCATATCCGGCCTGCACATGATGCTTTTCGGCGGTTCGGTCTTCTGGCTGGTGCGCGCCGGTCTCGCACTGGTGCCACGCCTGGCGCTCAGCTATCCGATCAAGAAATGGGCGGCGGCGGTCGCGCTTGTCGGGGCGACCTTCTATCTGGCGATTTCAGGTGCTGCCATCGCGACGCAGCGGGCATGGATCATGATCACGCTGATGTTCGTCGCCATCATGCTCGACCGGCCGGCGCTCAGCCTGCGCAATGTGGCGCTGGCCGCAATCGTCATTCTGCTCTGGCGGCCGGAGAGCCTGCTTGGCGCAAGTTTCCAGATGTCGTTCGCCGCCGTCGTGGCGCTGATCGCCTTCTATGAAAGCGAAACCGTGCGCCGGCTGACATCGAGCCCGAACCGACTTGGACTGGAAAACCTGCCGCGCCGAATCGGGGCCTATGCGCTCGGCCTCGCCTTCACCAGCATCGTCGCAGGCGCCGCGACCGGTGCCATCGGGGCCTTTCACTTCAATCGTGTCGCGGTCTATGGCCTTGCCGGCAATATGGCGGCCATGCCGCTGGTCGGCATCGTGGTGATGCCGATGGCGTTGCTGGCGCTGCTGCTGATGCCTTTCGGTCTCGATGCGCCGGCCCTTTGGGTGATGGGCGCCGGAGTCGATGGCATGCTGCGCGTCGCCCATGAGGTTGCAAGCTGGGAGGGGGCCGACAGTTTCGTTGCCGACGCGCCGTTTCTTGCCCTGTTGCTGCTGGTCTTCGGCGGACTCTGGTTGGCCCTTTGGCGCGAGAGCTGGCGCTATCTGGGGCTGGCGCCAATGCTGCTCGGCTTCGCGCTCTGGGGAGCCACGCCAAGGCCCGACGTGCTGATCGATCGCGATGCCGCGCTTCTTGCCGTTCGTGCCACGGATGGCAGACTGGTGCTGGCTGCCGCCCGTCCTGCCTATACGGCCGAACAATGGCTTCGGCATGATGGCGACAACCGCACGCCCGGCGAGGCTGCGCGTTCGCCCGACATGAACTGCGATGCCGATGGCTGTGTCTATCGTCAGGCCGGCCGTCCGATCGTTGCCTTTGCCTCGACTCTGGAAGGTGCGATCGACGATTGCACGCTCGCCGACATTGTCATTGCCAAAGTGCCGATCCCGCCCCGTATCCGGCGGTCATGCGGTGCGGAACTCGTTCTGGATTACTTCGATTTGTGGCGGGGCGGCGCAACGACACTGACCTTCGGCACCGATGGCGGCATCGATATCGCCACAGCGCGGCAGATGCGCGGCGCCCGTCCCTGGGTGCAGCGCCAGTTCGCAAACCGGAATCAGTAGCGGCGCAGCAGCCCGACAAGCTTGCCCTGAACCTTGACGCGGTCGGGACCGAAGATGCGCGTTTCATAGGCGGGGTTGGCCGCTTCGAGCGCGATCGACGCGCCTTTGCGGCGCAGCCGTTTCAGCGTTGCCTCATAGCCGTCGACCAGCGCGACCACGATGTCGCCGCTCGCCGCCGTATCGCAGCGCTGGATCAGTACCGTATCGCCGTCGAGAATGCCGGCCTCGATCATCGAATCGCCCTTGACCTCGAGCGCATAGTGCTCGCCGCTGCCGAGCAGGTTGAGCGGAACGCTGACCTGATGGCTTTCTTCCTGCAGCGCTTCGATCGGCGTGCCGGCGGCGATGCGGCCCATCACCGACAGCGTCATCGTCTCCTCGGCATTGCGCGCCGGCGCAAGGTCGCGGCTGGTTGCCTTGGCCCGGCCGCCGCCTTCGATGACGCTGGGCGAGAAACCCTTGCCGCGCATGGTGGCGAGGCTCGGCGAGGCGGATTCGGGGAGCTTGAGAATTTCGAGTGCGCGGGCCCGATGCGCCAGACGGCGGATGAAGCCGCGTTCCTCGAGCGCCGTGATCAGGCGATGAATGCCGGACTTGGAGCGCAGGTCCAGCGCTTCCTTCATTTCGTCGAAACTGGGTGAGACGCCGCTCTCCTTGATCCGCTCATGGATGAACATCAGCAGTTCGTGTTGCTTGCGTGTCAGCATCGATTGCAGCCTCTCCCCATGTTCGCGGGACACCCAGGGCACCTCGGGAACAAAACAAAAACGACATGAAACGTTCTAGTTTGGTTCTCAATGGCCTGTCAAGCGCAATTGTGGATAAGTCAGGCGCGCAGCGGCAAAACCGTAACGGTTTCACCGGCTTGCGCGGCGGGCGCGCCAACCGGCCGGATCACCAGACAGCCCGCGCGGGCGAGGACCGAGAGCATCGAACTGTCCTGCGTTTCGAAGGGCGTGGCGACCGGAAGCTCGTCTGGAACATGGTCGAGCGCGGCGCGGATATAGTCCTCGCGCGCGCCGTTTGCGGGGAGCGCCCGGCCAAGCCGCGCCTGCGCGGTGTGGAGTGCGCTGTCGCCGGCCTGCATCCGCGCAATGGCGGGACGGAGAAACAGCGTCGCACAGACAAAGGCCGACACCGGATTGCCGGGCAGACCGAGCATCGGCAAATCGCCGAGCCTGCCGAACATCAGCGGCTTGCCGGGACGCATCGCGATCTTCCAGAAATCGATGTCGAGGCCCGCGGGAGCGAGGGCCCGCTGGACGAGATCATGTTCGCCGACCGAGGCGCCGCCGAGCGTCACCAGCATGTCGGCATCGGCCGCGCGCGCGGCGACGGCGCGAATATCGTCTTCGTCGTCGCGGGCAATGCCGAGGTCGAGCGGTATGCCGCCGGCTTCGGCAACCAGCGCAGCGAGCCCGGCGTTGTTGGCGGAGACGATCTGGTTCGGTCCGGGTTCGGTTCCCGGCGGCACGAGTTCGTCGCCAGTCGAGAAGAAGGCGATGACGGGGCGTTTGTGAACGGCGAGCGTCGGCAGGTTCATCGCCGCGGCGAAGGCAATGTCGGCGGATGAAAGTTTGCGCCCGACGGGAAGGCCGGCATCGCCGGTCCGGAAGTCGAGACCGGTAACGCGCACATGCTGGCCGCGCGCGCCCGCTTCGTTGACGACAACGACGTCGCCGTCGCGCGCCGTGTCCTCTTGAATGACAATGCTGTCGGTGCCATTCGGCAGCGGTGCGCCGGTGAAGATGCGCACCGCCTCTCCCTTGCCGACAGTGCCGTCGTGAAAACCGCCGGCGGGAACTTCGCCGACGATACGCAACCGGGCAGGGATCTGCGTCACATCATCGGCGCGCACGGCATATCCATCCATCGCCGAGAGATCGGCCGGCGGCTGCGTGCGGCGGGCAATCGCTTCTTCCGCCAGCACACGGCCGAGCGCGTCGGACAGCGCAACCGTTTCACTGCCGGTGATCGAAAGCGCGGCGAAAATGCGCGTCCGCGCCTCATCGACAGCAAGAAGAGGTTGTTGTCCCATCTGCTATTTCGCCTTGTAGTCGCCCGACTTGCCGCCGGACTTGGCGGTCAGCCGGATGTCGCCGATCGTCATCGCCTTGTCGACGGCCTTGGCCATGTCGTAAAGCGTCAGGCAGGCGACGCTGACGGCGGTCAGCGCTTCCATCTCGACGCCGGTCTGCCCGGTCACTTTCACAGTCGCCACGACTTCGACCGATGAATTGTTCGTATCCGGACGAAGATCGACTTCGACTTTCGCAATCGCCAGCGGGTGGCAGAGCGGAATGAGATCGGCTGTGCGCTTGGCCGCCATGATGCCGGCCAGTCGCGCCACTTCGAGCGCATTGCCCTTCTTCAGCCCGTCTTCGAGAATGAGCTTCAGCGTCGCAGGCTTCATCGTCACGCGGCCTTTGGCGGTCGCGCTGCGCGAGGTGGCGGGCTTGGCCGAAACGTCCACCATGCGCGCGGCACCCTTTGAATCAAGATGCGTCAGCTTCGGTTTCTTCGCCATCGTCAGTCCAGATCCTTGCGCATGAAGCAGCGGCGTTCGAGCGGCAATCCGAGTTCCTCTTCGTGATAATGCGCGAGGTAGAAGGCGGGCGTCCACTCGCTTTCGTCGAGAATGCGGAAGCCGCATGAGGCATAGAACGGTCCGTTCCAGGCGATGTCACGGAAGGTCGAGAGCGTGACGGCCCTGAAACCGCGCGCCGCGGCATCCGCGCAGACCGCTTCCACCAGGCGCCGGCCGAGACCTTGCCGACCGTGATCGGGGTGTACGGACAATTCGTAGATATGCAGATGAAGATCGAGCGGCGCGGCGAGGATGAAACCGACCGGCTTGCCCTCCGTCACGGCGACGAAAATGCCTGCGGCACGGGCAACGGATTGAACGAAGCGCGGCTCGGCCGCGCCATGCTCGGCAATGGCGCCGAGACCGGCCTCCGCAAAGAGCGCGCCGGCGGCGATTTCGATTTCGGCGAACAGCGGAAGCTCGTCCGCACGCGCCTTTCGGATTTCACAGGTCATTTTCCGTTCCGGATTCCAGGCAGCATGACAGGGTGACACGGAAGCAGCGCACCGGGGATAAGTGACGGCGGAGAGACAGTGGAATCGGCAGCAGACCCCCCCTCTGTCACGCAACTGTCACAAAACTGTCACAAACCATTTTCGAGACCCGGTGAGAGGGGTCCCGGAGGCGGGGATAAGTCGGACTTATCCCCGGTTTTGATGTTGCGGCGCAAAAAATGCCCGCAACTTGTCCCCGGGGGTCAGGCGGGACCGGCCAGCAATGCGCGGGTCGCTGCCTCCACATCGGCCTGGCGCATCAGGCTCTCGCCGACCAGAAACGTCCGTACACCGACTTTCGCGAGACGGGCGAGGTCGGCCGGCGCGAAGATGCCGCTCTCGCCGACGATCAGCCGGCCGGCCGGAACCAGCGGAGCCAGACGCTCGGTCGTTTCAAGCGTCGTCTCGAAGGTCTTGAGGTTGCGGTTGTTGATGCCGAGGAGCGGGCTGCTGAGCGCAAGCGCGCGGGTCAGCTCGGCCTCGTCGTGAACCTCGACCAGCACGTCCATCTTCCAGCCGAAAGCGGCGTCTTCGAGCTCGCGCGCCTGCGCGTCGGAAACGGCGGCCATGATGATCAGGATCGCGTCGGCGCCCATCGCACGCGCTTCGGCGACCTGATAGGCGTCATACATGAAATCCTTGCGGATGACCGGCAGCGACACGGCGGCGCGGGCGGCAGCGAGATAATCCGGCGCGCCCTGAAAGGAGGGGCCGTCGGTCAGCACCGAGAGGCAGGCGGCGCCGCCGGCCTCATAGGCGCGGGCGAGCGAAGGCGGATCGAAATCGGCGCGGATCAGACCCTTGGAGGGACTGGCCTTCTTGATTTCGGCAATGAGCGCGTAACCGCCCGCATCGATCCGTGCACGGAGCGCCGCCGTGAAGCCGCGCACCGGCGCGGCCGCGCGCGCCGCCGCCTCGACATCGGCAATCGGATGGGCGCGCTTGGCCGCCGCGATCTCGTCGCGCTTGTAGGCGCCGATCTCTTCGAGAATGTCAGCCATGGAACGGGTTCCCGTTCGAAACCGCGATCAGTGTGTCGAGCGCGGCTTTCGCGCCGCCGCTGTCGATGGCGAGCGCCGCAAGTTCGGCGCCCTTCTTCAGCGTCGCCGCCTTGCCGGCAACGATCATCGCCGCTGCGGCGTTCAGGATGACGATGTCGCGATAGGGGCCTTTCTCGCCGTCGAGCAGACGCAGGATCGCCTGCGCGTTCTCCGCCGGCGAGCCGCCCTTGAGCTCGGCGGCGCTTGCGCGCTTGACGCCCGCTTCTTCCGGCGTCACCTCGAAGACGCGGATCTCGCCGCCCTTGAGTTCGGCGACCGTGCTCGGCCCCGTAGTCGTCAATTCGTCGAGGCCGTCGGACCCATGCACCACCCAGGCGCTTTCGGAACCGAGATTGCGCAGCGCTTCGGCGAAGGGCTCGACCCATTTTGCGTCGAAGACGCCGAGAAGCTGATGCTTGACCAGCGCCGGATTGGAAAGCGGGCCCAGCATGTTGAAGATCGTCTTGATGCCGAGTTCGCCGCGCACCGGCGCGACATGCTTCATCGCCGCATGATGCGCCTGCGCGAACATGAAGCCGATGCCGGCCTGGTCGATGCAGTCGGCGATGACGGCGGGACCGATATCGAGCTTGACGCCGAGGCTCTCCAGCGCGTCGGCGGTGCCCGACAGCGAGGAGGCCTTGCGGTTGCCATGCTTGGCGACCGGCACGCCGCAGGCGGCAACCACAAGCGCGGTCGCCGTCGAGATGTTGTAAGTGCCCGCGCCGTCGCCGCCGGTGCCGACAATGTCGATCGCCTCGCGCGGCGCCGTGACGCGCAGCGCCTTTTCGCGCATGACGGTGGCGCCGGCCGTGATCTCGGTGACGGTTTCGCCGCGCACCCGCAGGCCCATCAGAAAGGCCGCGATCTGCGCCGGCGTCGCCGCGCCCGACATGACGATCTCGAAGGCCGCGCGCGCTTCCGCCGGGTCGAGCGTCTTGCCGTCCGCCAGATGGGCGATGGTGGGTTTGAGATCGGTCATGGAGCCGGCGCTCTCGCAGGTTCGATGGAAAGACCACCCTCCCCTTGGGGGAGGGTCGAAATTTGTGGAGCGTGAGCGGAACAAATTTCGGGGCGGGGTCGCCGTCGAAGCCCAGCCCCCGCCCCGAAAAATTCTTCGCTTGCGCTCGAATTTTTCGACCCGCCCCCCAGGGGCGGGTGGGAAGAGATGCCGAACGCCGATGCTTTCGAACCGTTCATCGCAGGCCGCCCTCTCACGCCAGTTCGCGCGTGTTGACGCGGGCGAGTTGCAGGAAGTTGCGCAGGATGTCGTGGCCGTGTTCGGACGCGATGCTTTCGGGGTGGAACTGGACGCCGTGGATCGGCAGCTCCTTGTGTTGCGCGCCCATGATGACGCCGTCGGCGGTCCAGGCGGTGATTTCTAGGCAATCGGGAAAGCTCTCGCGCTCGACGGTCAGCGAATGGTAGCGCGTCGCCTCGATCGGGCTCGGCAGGCCCTGAAAGACGCCCTTGCCGCCATGATGGATGGCGCTGAGCTTGCCATGCATCAGGGTCGGCGCGCGGACGACCTTGCCGCCGAAGACCTGACCGATGGCCTGATGGCCGAGACAGACGCCGAAAAGCGGGATGCGGTGGGCGGCGGCCGCCTGGATGAGATCGAGGCAGATGCCGGCCTTGTCGGGGTCGCAGGGTCCGGGCGACAGCACAATGGCCTGCGGCGCGGCAGCCAGAACCTCATTGACGGTGATCTTGTCGTTCCGGTGGACGCGGGTCTCCGCCCCAAGCTCGCCCAGGAAATGGACGAGGTTGTAGGTGAAACTGTCATAATTATCGATCAGCACCAGCATGGCCGAAATCCCCGGATTGCCGCCCCGGAGGGAGCCGCGCAAGGCTTTATATAGGCTTTCGGGGCCTTCCGGGGCAAGGCGAAGCGGCGGCGGTCGGGGCCTTGCGGTCCCCGTGTGCGGGAGCCCGGCAGGAAATCACGATTGATGACGATTTGAGCATCGTCGTTAACGTTTCCTTCGTCCGGAAAAGGGCTCAATATGGCAGGAGCCGCATTCGGCACCTTACATGCCCCGGCGGGGGCACAGCGAGGGGCAGAGACATGACACGGTCAGGCATCACGGCATTTGCAGCGGGACTTTCGGTTTGCGTCGCGGCCTTCGGCGCGACGGCTAGTGATTTCGAGTATTCCTCGACCTACCAGAAGAATCTCGGACAGATCGGTGTGACCCGGACGCTGCACCAGACGGTCAACGGCACCGGCGTCGGCATTGCCGTCTTCGACTCACTGGCCGACCGCCATCATGTCGATCTGACCGGCAAGACCACCAACCACATCCTCTATCCCGGCACCTACACGGCGTTCGACTTCCACGGCACGCATGTCTCGGGCATCGCCGGCGGCAGCGCCAACGGTATCGGCATCGTCGGCGTCGCGCCGGGTGCCTATATCCACAATTATGCCGTCTTCGACGACCGCTGGTGGGTGGCGGATGACGGTGCGCGCGCCGCGCTCAACAGCGTCAGGCAGCAGAATGTGAGCGGTGCCAATATCAAGGCCGTCAACATGAGCTACGGGCCGTCGGCCTACCGCGTCATCTTCATGAATGGCGAGCTGCCGCTCTTTGCCGGCTACAAGGACGATTTCGTCATCGTCCGCGCCGCCGGCAATGACGGCGCCAATGCGGCTCTCGTGCGTTACAACGGAACGGCAAGCGCCGATCTCTCGCATCTGCTGATTGTCGGCAGCGTCGATGCCAACAACAGGATCTCGAGCTTTTCGAACAGGCCCGGCAATGCCTGCATCGCGATGAGAAACAGATGTGCGGCCAGCGAGAGGATCGCCAACTTCTTCATCGTGGCGCCCGGCGACGATATCCTGTCCGACATTCCGGGACAGAAGCTTGCCTGGGCGTCGGGCACCTCGATGGCCGCACCGCATGTGGCCGGCGCCGTTGCGCTGGTTGCCCATGACGGCCTCAACAAGAATGTCGCGCTGACGCCGTCCCAGATCGCCTCGATCATCAAGCAGTCGGCGACCGATCTCGGCGCAAGAGGCGTCGATGCCGTTTATGGCTGGGGCCTGCTCAACGTTCCGGCGGCGCTGTCCGCGGTCGGCGGCACGACCATTGCGACCGGACCGACCGTCACGCCGCCTGCGGCGCAACGCCGGCCGCGGCTGCGGCGGCCGTTCTTCTCGCGTCGGGGCGCCGGCGATCCGAACCTGCTTTCGGGCCTCGTCGTGTTCGACGCTTTCGAGCGTCCCTTCGAAGCCGATCCCGCCAGCCTGAGCGAACCCGCGCCGCGCGCGCTGTCGCGCCGGGGCCTCGCGGTGCTGGGTCTGGTCTCGCGCCAGGAGACGATCAATTTCGACAGCGGCGAGCGGGCGGTCCTGGCCTGGACGGTGACCGGCCTCGACGGGCAACCGAGTTCGGCCATCCACATGGTCGCCGACGGCTATGAACTGAATGCCGGCCTCGGCTCGCCGGAGCTTTTCCTGACCGAGATGCCCAGCGACAATCGCGCGGCCGCGCCGCAGCGCTTCTCGCAGGTCATGTTCTCCTCGCTCGGCGAGGCGGGCCTGCTGTTCGAAAACGCCATGTCGGTCAGCTTCCGGGCGCCGATTTCCGAGCGGCTCGACGGTTTGTTCTTCGGCATGACGGCGGCGGGCGCGGCGGACGATCCCTATGCGCCGGTCCTGCTCGAAAACTCCGGCGAGAACGAGGGCGACAGCCGCTTTGCTGCCTTTGGTCTTTCGTATCGCATTGCCGACGGCTGGTCGGTCGGTGCCTCCTATGCGGCGCTTCACGAGCGCGGCAGCGTCGCCGGCATCGTCTCGGAAGGGGCGCTCTCGCTCGGCGAAGAGGCGCTGACACAGTTCCAGGGTCTGAACATTGCCGGCGAGATCGACGAAAACTATTCGGTGAGCGCCTTCTATACGCGCGCCAGCATCGACAGCTTCGGCACGGCCGGTTCGCTTTTCGACGCCGCCGATGGCTGGACCGCCGATCATTTCGGCGCAACCTTTGCGGCGAAGAACGTTCTCCACGAGAACAGCCTGTTGCGGCTGTCGCTGGTCAAGCCGCTGCAGATCACGGATGGTACGGTTTCGGCCCGCGTGCCGGTGGGCCGCGAACTTGACGGCACGGTCAATTACGACCGGCGCCGTTCGAGCTTCGACGGCAATGCGCTGCCGGTCGAGGCGCGGATCGAGTATTTCGCGGCGACACGGGCCGGCACTTTCGGTCTGGCGCTGGATCTGATCGACAGCGATCTTGGCGGCGACGGTGAAACCGGCCTGGCGCTTGGCGCCGGGTTCGCCCTCAACTTCTAGGCGAAGGCGGATTGCACGGACGCGGGACCGTCAATCGCGAAGACCGGAATCGAGCATATGCGCCCCGGCAAGATCGCGCAGTACCGAGTTTTCCAGCTCGGTATCGCGAATGCGAAATTTGACAAGGTCGCCGATGCTGACGAGGCCGAGCAGTTTCCGTTCCGATGTAACAAGCAGGTGTCTTGTCCGCAGCTGCGTCATTGTCTGCATGGCCTGACGGACACTGTCACCCGGGCGACATGTCGGTGCGGGTGACGTCATCAAGCTGCGCGCTGTCTGGCTGAATGTCCCGGACCCGTTCCGCGCGAGGGCCGATATGATGGACCGCTCTGTCACGATGCCAAGTGCCGCGGCACCGGGACCGAGAACGACCACTGAGCCGACGCCAGCCGACATCATCATGGAAAGCAGATCTTGCATGGGCGTGTCGCCGCTGGCTGTCACCAGGCCGGACTCGCTGGCCTTGAGAATATCGTCGATAATCATCTGGATGCTCCTGGGGTGGATTGATGCTGTCTCCCCCGGAGTTTCGATCTCTATCGCCGCCCGGCCCAATCAATGCGCATCACATGTCCGTGCATTGGCGTGCGCTGTCCGGGAAGATGCGTGATCGACAGGCCGAGGCAGCCGATCCGGAGCGGCAGCGATTCTCCGGATCGTGCGGCCCTCGCCACGCAGGCGGGCAATCTCGCACCGGTCTTCGAGAGTGAACTGTCTGTATTTGTGCCCGATCGCAACACCTTGTGCCCAGGCTGGTGTTGCACTTCGTTTGTGAACTCAGGGGGTGACACTTTTGTTTTGGCCAATAATACAGAGAAAAAATCCCGCCTACTGCCGCTTGCCCGCCTGCGAGGCGTAGCGGACGGCTTCGTCGGCGGCGCGGAAGAGGGCCTTGGCCTTGTTGACGCTTTCCTCGTACTCGCCTTCAGGGCTTGAATCCGCGACGACGCCGCCGCCGGCCTGCACATACATGCGGCCATCCTTGACGATGGCGGTGCGGAGCACGATGCAGGTGTCCATTTCGCCGGCGGCCGAGAAATAGCCGACGCAGCCGGCATAGGGCCCGCGCTTCTCGAGTTCCAGCTCGTCGATGATCTCCATCGCGCGGACCTTGGGTGCGCCCGACACCGTGCCGGCCGGGAAGCCGGCGACCAGCGCCGAGATCGCATCGTAAGCCGGGTCGAGATCGCCCTCGACATTGGAGACGATGTGGATCAGATGCGAGGTCAGCTGCAGGGCGAATTTCTCGGTCACTTCGACCGAGCCGATCTTCGAGACGCGGCCGACATCGTTGCGCCCGAGATCGAGCAGCATCAGATGTTCGGCGCGCTCCTTCGGGTCGGCCAGCAATTCCTCGCCGATCGCCTCGTCCTCGGCGCGGTTCCGGCCGCGATGGCGCGTGCCGGCGATCGGGCGGATGGTGACGCGGTTGTTCCGCACACGAACCAGAATCTCGGGGCTCGAGCCGACAATGGCGAAATCGGCGAAGTTGAGGAAATAGAGGAAGGGCGACGGATTGATCCGCCGCAGCGCCCGGTAGAGTGCGAAGGGCGGCAGCGCGAAGGGCGTCTCGAAACGCTGCGACAGCACGACCTGGAAGATGTCGCCGGCGGCGATATATTCCTTCGCGCGGCTGACCATCGAGAAATAATGTTCCTTCGGCGTGTTCGATGCCGGCTCGGCGAGTGCTTCGACATCGAGTTGCTGCGGCGCATGGGTCAGCGCGCGGTCGAAATCGGCGACGACATCGTTGAGACGTTCCTCGGCGCGCGCATAGGCCGCCTTTGCGGTGACGCCCGGCTCGGGGCGCACCGGCGTCACCAGCGTCACCTCGTCCTTCACGGAATCGAAGACCGCGATGATCGTCGGCCGCACGAAGAGGCCGTCGGGCAGGCCGAGCGCGTCCGGATTCTCGTCCGGCAGGCGCTCCATCAGCCGCACCATGTCGTAGCCCATGTAACCGAAGACGCCGGCTGCCATCGGCGGCAGGTCTTCCGGCAGCTCGATGCGGCTTTCCTCGATGAAGGCGCGCAAGGATGCGAGCGCGCCGCCTTCGCAGGGCTCGAAGGCGTCGGCGTCGAAGCGGGCCTTGCGGTTGATCGCCGAAGAATCGCCCCGGGCGCGCCAGACCGCATCGGGATTGAGGCCGATGATCGAATAGCGGTTGCGCGCGTCGCCGCCTTCAACCGATTCCAGCAGGAAGCTGTTGGGCTTGCCGTCGGCGATCTTCAGCATCGCCGATACCGGCGTGTCGAGATCGGCGACCAGGCGCCGATAGACGACCTGCGCCGCGCCGGTCGCATGGACACGCTCGAATTCGTCGAAAGACGGCGAGATCATAGTCCGGAATCCGTCGCCGTCAGTTGTTCGTACAGGCGCGTGTTGATGTCGAACCCGAATTCATTCTGGTAGCCGGAAATGAAGGTCGAGACCATGTCGGACTTGATGGCGTCGAGCACCTGATCGCGCGTCTGCGCATAGGCGTCGGACGCCGGATCGATTTCCGGGTCGCTGATGTCCCTGACCTGCATCAGCACCAACCCGTCGCCGAGACCGACCGGCCCCCAGGTGGTGCCGCCTTCCGGCGTTGCGAAGGCCTTGGCCACCGCCTGGCGCGAGAAGGTGTCGCTCTGGCCATAGCGGCGCATGCCCGGCGCCGTCAGCACGGCGCGGCCCATTTCGGCGGCGATCGCCTCGAAGCTTTCGCCCTTGTTGGCGCGCTCGGTCAGCGTTTCGGCCAGTTCGATCAGTTTCGCATCGCGGGTCTGTTCGCGCCACAGCCGCACGACTTCCTCGCGCACCTCGTCGAGCGGACGCAGCAGCGGCGGGTCGATGTCGTCGACATGGATCCAGTAGTAGCCGTCATCGGTGTGATGGGGCGGTGCCGCATCGCCGAGTTCGGTCTCATAGACGAGGCGCAGCAATTCGGGCAGGTCGGGCAGTTCGACCGCATCGCCCGCCCGCGTCTTGCCGTCGGCGGTGACGCCCGCAATCTGGCGCACGGTCAGATTGTTGCGCGCGGCAACTTCCTCGAGCGAGGCGCCGCCGGCGCGCTCGTCCTCGATCGCGTTCTGGATGTCGTAGACCTGGTCGCGGGCCATCTCGAGTTCGAGTGCGGCGCGCAGCTCGTCCTTGACCGTTTCGAGGTCGACAAGCATTCCGGGCTCGATCTTGCGGACATGCAGGACGGCCCAGCCGAGCGGACCGCGCACCGGCTCGCTGAACCGGCCTTCGGGCGTCGCGAAGGCGGCCGCCGCCAGCTCGTCCGAAAGCAGGGCGTCGCGCGTGACCGTTCCGAGTTCGACATCGGCCATGGAAAGGCCGAGTTCGGCGACGATGGCCGCGACGGGGGTGCCGTCGGCGAGCTTCGCCCGCGCCTCGGCCGCGGCCGCCTCGCTGGCGAAGGGAAGCTGGACGATGTCGCGCCGTTCGGGCCGGTCGTAGTCGCCGCGGCGCTGTTCGAAGGCTTCGGCCAGTTCCTCGTCGGAGATCGTCACCGTATGGGTGATGTCTTCGGGTTCGAGCACCATGAAGCTGAAATCGCGGGTCTCGGGCAGGGTGAAGGCCGCGGCGCCGGCCTCATAGACGCGCTGCACGGTTTCCTCGTCCGGTTCGCCGAGATTGCCGGCCAGTGCCGGCGGCAGGATGACGTAGCCGACCGTGCGCGTCTCTTCCTGGAAACGGCTGACCGCGCCGATCATCGTTTCGGGCACGACGACACCGCTGTCGATGACGTCGATCAACTGGCGGCGGGCCATGTATTTGCGCCGCTGCTCGACGAAGCGTTCCTCGCTGACGCCCTGGTTGCGCAGGGCCTGGCGGAAGAGTTCGCGGTCGAAGCTGCCGAAGGGTCCGGTCAGGGCCGGGTCGTTGACGATGTCGGCGCCGACGATCTCGTCGCCGACGGTCAGGCCCATCTGCCGGGTGGCGCCGTCGAGCGCGGCCAGGCTCATCAGCCGCGACAGTGCCAGGCGGTCGATGCCGAAGCGTCGCGCCGTTTCCAGCGTGACCGGCTGGCCGAGGCGCTGGCCGAACTGATCCATCTCGGCGCGCAGCTCGCGCTGGTAGGATACCGCATCGATCTTCTCGTCGCCGACAGTGGCGACCGTATCGCCGCCATAGCCGGTGAAGATGTCGTTGATGCCCCAGAGCGCAAAGGCAATGACCAGCAGGCCGATAATGGCGATTCCGATGAAGCCGGAGGCGCTTTTTCGCAGCATATCGAGCATGTCTGGTCTTTCTCTTTCCGGTCGTGGTGTCGGGCGGCGCGCGGCGCTTCCTTGAGGGGCGGCATGATAGGTGCGGGGCCCGCCCCCCGCAAGCGGATCGCGGCGGCTTCCGGCTTGATTTTCTTGGGAAAACGGGCCCCGCCAGCCCCGGCGGGCATCACCAGGCGTAACCGACGATCGGCGGCGCGCCGAAGCGGACATAGGCATCGATGCTGGCCCGCGTCGAGGCGACGATCATCCAGATGACGATGAAGCTGGCCCCGAACCAGAGGACGAAGTCGCGCAGCGCCGCCGCGCCGCCCGGCGCCTCGCGATCCTCGGCCGCGCAGGCGGCGATGAAGGCGAAGAAGGCGGCCTGCAGCGCCGGCACGATGACGATCAGGGCCGCCAGCGCATCGCCGGGCGGGCGGCCGCGCAGCGCCAGGATCAGGAAGGCGGGTAGTGCCGCGCCGACGCCGCCGATCCGCGGGTTGCGCGCGAGCCAGAGCGCCGGGTGCCGGGCCGCGCGGATGGTGAAGCTGGTCATGAGTCTTCTCCTTCCCTCTTCGCCGAGACGAAGAAGGTCACAAGTCATTGCAAAGTATTCGCGGCGAGCCCCTCTGCCGCGGGCCGAAGCCGGGCCTGCCGGGCTGTCCGCCGGGTCGTGACCTAGAACGGCGGCGGGCCGCGGATTTCCGATGCCGGGATCGATCCGGAAACGGAATGGCGCGGACCGCAGCGCGCGGGCCGGACGAAGTATTGGAAAGGCATGACGGAACTCCGGAAACGTGAGACTGGATCACGGACCGGAACCCTGAAAACACAAGAGCCCCGATCTGGTGGGATGGGGCTCGAAAGTGTCGATTTTGCAGGCTGTATCAGCGCGCGCGCAAGCGACCCGGCCCCGAAGGCGAGTAGTGTCGAACGGTGGCCCCGAAGGCCCAATGCATGAGGTGCTTGGTCATGGCGCGCAAGCTACGCCCGAGTCGTTTACTTGCCAAACAAATAATCATGGCAATGGAGAATTTTGTCGCCGCTGTGTTCCATTTATCGCAGAGGGCACCAGTTGGCGCTGGTGCGGCGCTCTGGTAAAGGATGCGCGACGAATTTCGAGGCGATGGAGAGGCACGAATGGCGGCGCGGATCAAACCGTTGGTGGCAGGCAACTGGAAGATGAACGGCCTGAAGGCCGCGCGGAAGGAAGTGGCCGCGCTGAAGCGCAAGCTGGCCGGCAGGAAGAAGCCGGCCTGCGACGTGCTGGTCTGCCCGCCGGCGACACTGATCGGCACACTGAAGGAAACGGCGAAGGGATCGAAGATCGCCATCGGCGGCCAGGACTGCCACGCGCGGGCCTCGGGCGCCCATACCGGCGACATCGCCGCCGAGATGCTGAAGGATGCCGGCGCCAGCCATGTCATCGTCGGTCATTCCGAGCGCCGCGCCGATCACGGCGAGACGGATGCCATGGTGAAGGCCAAGGCCGAAGCCGCGCACCGGGCGGGCCTCGTCGCCATCGTCTGTGTCGGCGAGACGGAAGCCGAGCGCGACGCCGGCAAGACGCTGGCGATCATCAAGGGCCAGTTGAAGGGTTCGCTGCCCGACGCCGCGACCGCCAGGACGACGGTTGTCGCCTATGAGCCGGTCTGGGCGATCGGTACCGGGCGCACGCCGACGGCCGACGATGTGGCAAAGGTCCACGCCGCGATCCGCAAGGCGCTCGAAGCGCGCTTCGGCGCCGAAGGCGCGAAGATGCGCATTCTCTATGGCGGCTCGGTGAAACCCTCCAACGCCGCCGAACTGATGGGTGTCGCCAACGTCAATGGCGCATTGGTCGGCGGGGCGAGCCTGAAAGCGGATGATTTCTGGGGGATCATTTCGGCTTATTGCTGAATAAAGCCGCCGAAAGCCGCGGATTTCTTATAATCCTTGTAAGTTGGCGGCAAAGCGCCTATATACCCGAAATCGAATTTTACTGGTTCGGCTGCTCTCCACGCTCGCGATCGAGCGCCGGACCTGTCTTTCCCGATCCCGCAAGGTTTGATTCGCTGTCGCACGTGCGACGGCGGCACTATCTCAACACACGAAGGAATGCCAACTATGGCGAACGGAACAGTTAAGTGGTTCAACGGTCAAAAAGGTTTCGGCTTCATCCAGCCGGACGGCGGCGACAAGGACGTTTTCGTCCACATTTCGGCGGTTGAACGCGCCGGCATGAGCACGCTCAACGAAGGCCAGAAGATCGCTTACGATCTCGAGACCGATCAGCGCAGCGGCAAGGTTTCGGCCGCGAATCTGCGCTCGGCCTGATTGCCCGAAAAAGGGGCGCTTCGGCGCCCCTTTTTTTTATCCGGAGCAGCACGTAATGGCGCGCAAGAAGCCGATGGACGGCGATTTCCTGATGTTCAACGTCGTCTATGAGGACGGCTCGCTGAGCTCGAACCGGAAAGTGCCGACCGCCGAACTCGAAGGCGTCAAGGATACCGCGACCGCGCGCGCGATCATCGAGGCCCAGGACCGCGAGATCGCCGAGAAATCCGGCAGACCGAGAGGCCGCGTCAAGTCGATCGACCGCGCCGGCCGGAAATAATCCGCCCGAACGGAGAACCGATGGCCTTCAAGCCCAACTACAATCACGAACGCGCCGAACGCAACCGCGCCAAGGCCGCCAAGGCCGAAAAGAAGGCCCGGGAGCGCGAAGAAAAAGCCGCGCTGCGCAAGGCTCCGGGCGAGGGCAATGACGCCGCGCCTGAAGAGGAATCCGCGGAATGACGTCGCAGAAGCACAAATTCGATATCGGCGAGACGGTCGAGTTCAATCCCGGCGGCTCCTACCCGCCGGCGGCGCGCGGCAGCTATATCGTGCTGCGCCAGCTCCCCTCCGAAGGCGTCGACTACCAGTACCGCATCAAGAGTGTGACCGACGGCCAGGAACGCATGGTCCGCGAAGGCCAGCTGGGCTAACCGGCCGGACCGGCCCCTCGGGCGCCTTTCCGGGCGGCCGCAACGAGGGCTGGAAACCGGCGCGCTCATGCGCTACAACCCGGCCGCGACCGGCCGGCCCGCAAGGGCCGGTCGGATGGCCATCTGGCGATATTTCGGACCCCGCGGAGCATCATGGCGACCATCATTCTCATAATCCATCTGATGATCGCGATCGCGCTGGTGGCGTCCGTGCTGCTGCAGCGCTCGGAGGGCGGGGCGCTCGGGATCGGCGGCGGTGGCGACGGCTTCATGTCGAACCGCGGCGCCGGCAACATGCTGACCCGTACCACCGCCATCCTGGCCGCCATGTTCATGACCACCAGCCTTGTGCTGGGCATCCTGGCCTCGCGCGGCGGCTCGGCCAATTCGGTGCTCGACCGGGTGGTCGCTCCCCAGACGCTTTCCGACGAAGACCTGCCCGAGGTGCCGGCGCCGCTCGGCTCCGAATTCGTGCCCGCGGCCCCCGTGGCCGATCCCGAACCAGCCGCCCCGGCCGAACCGGCCGAACCGGCCGAACCGGCTGTGCCCCGGGCCGAATAACCCGCTGCCGCTGGCCCGGGCCGCCATGGCCCCGGCCGACTATTTTCCGCCGGGGCGCTGTTTGGTGCTTCGAATCGTTTTGCTTGCTGTAATCTAGGGGCCCATGACGCGGTACATCTTCATCACCGGCGGCGTGGTTTCCTCCCTCGGCAAGGGTCTCGCTTCCGCAGCGCTCGGTGCGCTTCTGCAGGCGCGCGGCTATTCCGTGCGGCTGCGGAAACTCGACCCCTATCTCAATGTCGATCCGGGCACGATGTCGCCGATCCAGCATGGCGAGGTCTATGTCACCGATGACGGGGCGGAGACCGATCTCGATCTCGGCCATTACGAGCGCTTCACCGGCGTGCCGGCCAGCCGCGCCGACAACATCACCACCGGCCGCATCTATCAGGACATCATTGCCCGCGAACGCCGCGGCGACTATCTGGGCGGCACGGTGCAGGTGATCCCGCATGTCACCGACGCGATCAAGGAATTCGTGCTGGCCGGCAACGCGGATGTCGATTTCGTGCTCTGCGAGATCGGCGGCACGGTGGGCGATATCGAGGGCCTGCCCTTCTTCGAGGCGATCCGCCAGCTCGGCAACGAACTCGAGCGCGGCCAGACCTGCTACATCCATCTGACGCTGCTGCCCTTCATCCCCTCGGCCGGCGAAATGAAGACCAAGCCGACGCAGCATTCGGTCAAGGAACTGCGCTCGATCGGCATCCAGCCCGATGTGCTGATGTGCCGCTGCGACCGGCCGATACCCAGGGACGAACGCCGCAAGATCGCGCTGTTCTGCAATGTGCGCGAGACGGCCGTGATCCAGGCGATGGATGTGGACACGATCTACGACGTGCCGCATGCCTATCACATGGAAGGGCTCGACAGCGAGGTGCTGGCAGTCTTCGGTATCAGGGACGCGGCCGAACCCGACCTCGCCAAGTGGCAGACCATCACCCACAGTATCCGCGAGCCCGAAGGCGACGTGACCATCGCCATCGTCGGCAAGTACACCGGCCTCAAGGACGCCTACAAGTCGCTCTCCGAAGCGCTGGTGCATGGCGGCATCGCCAACAAGGTGCGCGTCAACGTCAAATGGGTGGAGTCGGAAGTCTTCGACACCGAGGACACGGCCTATTATCTCGAGGATGTGCACGGCATCCTGGTGCCAGGCGGTTTCGGCGAGCGCGGCTCGGAAGGCAAGATCCGCGCGGCGCAATTCGCCCGCACCCGCAACGTGCCCTATTTCGGCATCTGTTTCGGCATGCAGATGGCCGTCATCGAGGCGCTGCGCCATATCGGCGGTCTCGAAGGCGCAAGCTCGACCGAATTCGGGCCGACCGGCGAACCGGTGGTCGGGTTGATGACCGAATGGATGCGCGAGAACGAACTGGTCAAGCGCGCCGCCCATGGCGATCTCGGCGGCACGATGCGGCTCGGCGCCTATGACGCGGTGCTGACCGAAGGCAGTCGCGTGGCGCAGATCTATGGCGCGACCCGGATCAACGAGCGCCACCGCCACCGCTACGAGGTCAACATGACCTACCGGGCCCAGATCGAGGCGGCCGGCCTCGTGATGTCCGGCGTTTCGCCCGACGGCCTCCTGCCCGAGATCATCGAGATACCGGAACATCCGTGGTATATTGGCGTCCAGTACCATCCGGAGCTGAAGTCGAAACCCTTCGACCCGCATCCGCTGTTCCGCTCCTTCGTGGAAGCGGCGGTTGAGCAGAGCCGGCTGGTCTAGTTCGTACAGAAAGAGCGCCTCCATGTCCGCCAACAAGACCGTCAAGGTCGGCAAGCTCGAGATCGCCAACGACAAGCCCTTCGTGCTGATCGCCGGGCCCTGCCAGCTGGAATCGCGCCAGCATGCCTTCGACATGGCCGGCGCGGTCAAGGAGATCACCGATCGGCTCGGCATCGGCTTCATCTACAAGACCTCCTTCGACAAGGCCAACCGCACCAGCCGCAACGCGACGCGCGGCCTCGGCCTCGATCTGGCGCTGCCGATCTTTGCGGATCTGAAGCAGGAACTCGGCCTGCCGGTGCTCACCGACGTGCATGAGCGCGAACAATGTGCCGAGGTCGCGAGCGTCGTCGACGTGCTGCAGATTCCGGCCTTTCTCTGCCGCCAGACCGATCTGCTGGAAGCGGCCGCCCAGACCGGCAAGGTCGTCAATGTCAAGAAGGGTCAGTTCCTGGCGCCCTGGGACATGAAGAATGTCGTCGCCAAGATCGTCGACGCCGGCAATCCTAACGTGCTGGCGACCGAACGCGGCGTCTCCTTCGGCTACAACACGCTGGTCAACGACATGCGCGCGCTGCCGATCATGAAGGAGCAGTGCCTTTGCCCGGTCGTGATCGATGCGACCCATTCGGTGCAGCAGCCGGGCGGGCAGGGCACGGCCTCCGGTGGCGACCGGCGCATGGTGCCGGTGATCGCCACCGCTGCCGTCGCCATCGGCGTCGGCGCGGTCTTTATGGAAACCCATCAGGACCCGGACAATGCGCCCTCCGACGGACCGAACATGGTCAAGCTGTCGGAACTTGAGGCGCTGCTGGCGCGCCTCAAGCAGTTCGATGCACTCGCCAAGGCCGCCTAGGCCGTCCTGACCGTTCCGAACGACCACGAGAGAAGCCGATTTGCCTCCCGACCGCGCGAGCGGGTTTGAAAGGCAGATTTCCCATGCCTTTCGTGAAGGCCGGCAGGTCCGGCACCCGATCCTCGACACTGCAACCAGGCAAGCGCAACGTGAGGCGTTTCTTGCCGGCAGGCCCGTTCCAAGCCATTATTATATACTGGATTATATAAGCAGTCATGCTCATCGAAGCGGAACAAGAAACTCGAACGGACATTGAGGGCGGGTGGAGGCCAGGCAGGTATTGTCTCCGGAGGGAGAGTGGACCAGCAGTTGAGAATTCTGATCGCGGACGATCACCCGCTGTTCTCCGAGGCGATCGCGGATCAGATCGCATCCGTCGTCGAAGGGGCCCACTGTATTTGTGTCGAGACGCTTGATGCCGCACTTGACGAGCTCAAGAGCAACGACGTCGGGGTTCTCGTTCTTGACTGGGATATGCCGGGAATGAACGGCATTGCCTCTGTGAGACATATCCGGAAGCAATTCCCGAATGTGTCGATGGTCATTCTGTCGGGGTTCATCAACAATATCGAAATTCGGGAGGCACATGCTGCCGGCGTGCAGGGATTCGTTCCGAAGTCGATGAGCGGCAAAGCGATCGTCAGTGCGATTTCGGTCGTGATGAATGGCGGAACCTACAGGCCCGCGCGCGATGAGCAGGCATCGGAACCGGTCGCCGGTCGCAACCGTCCGACGGCTCCGGCACGCGATCATCCGGATCTGACGGCGCGGGAAAGGGAAATACTGCAGCACCTCGCATCAGGCATGACCAACAAGGAGATTGCGAGGCAGCTCGGCTTGCAGGAAGTCACAATAAAAATGCATACCAGCCGGATTTTCGACAAGCTGAACGTTCGCAATCGCGTTCAGGCTGTGTCTCTTGCCATCGCCGAGGGCCTTGTTCCACTTAACGAATAATCTTACTGGATGGCGCCATGGGCCAGAAGGCGATGGAGCGTCTCGGCCGGAGATGCGTCCGACGGGTCAATCAGGTTCATCGGGCGAATGTCTCCGATCCGGGTCCTTGCCGCCGGTGATGTCGTATCGGCAATGGCAATGCAGGGAACGCGCATCTGCTGCATCTCCTCGATCAGGGCGGGGCTCAGCGCGCCTTCGCCGACCAGGACAAGGGCTGAGAAGGAGCGCTCCGTGTCGGATTGCGGGTCGACGACCGCAGGTTCGTTGAACACTGAAACACGGGCACCCATGGCCGTGGCCAGCGTCGTGAAACGCCCCGCCCAGGCACTGTCGGCCGACACAACAGCAACATGGCGCAGGACCGGAATGAGGTCGCTGGCCGGGTCCGACGGTTCGGCATTCCGTATTTCGGCAATGGGAAGAAATATGTCGAAGCACGTCGCCGGCACCTGCCTCAGCGTGATGACGCCGCCCAACCCGTCGATCAGCGTTTCAACGAAATGCAGACCAAGGCCCAGCTTCCGGCCGGTTTCGTCGGACGTGTAGAACGGCAGAAAGGCAATCTCGGCTGTTTCGGTCGTAAAGCCCGGTCCGCTGTCTTCGATCGTGAGGCGCAGATACCGGCGTTCCCCCGCCAGCGTTCCGTGCTGGAGAAGAATCTTACCTTCGGACTCGTGAGCAGGATCGTGCCGAACGAGACGAATATTGATCTCGCCGCCCGTTTCGTCCAGTGCGTCCACCGCATTGCGCAGCAAATTGAACATCGCGATTGCGAGAAGAAGTTCAGTCCCTTCAATCGAGATATCGGCCGCCGAAACCTCAATGCGCGCGGAAACCTTTTTCGGAACCAGCGATGCCACGAGATCATGCGCCATCGCCTGCAGTCTCTCCACGCTGACGCGGCCACGTCCCGCCCAAACGAGGTGATCCAGTGCAACGGGTTGATTGATCCTGATCTGAAGCTGCCAGCATGCCTTGCGGATCTTCTGTGCCAGATCTCTGACGCGCGCCTGATTTCCACTGTCCGCCATCTGCAGAAGTTCCGACAAGACCAGGATAGCGCCAGTGAGATTATTGGCGTCATGCGCAAGCGTTCGCGCAAACCGTCGTGTGAACTCGAGAGCCGAATCTGCGCCGCGATCCATTGTGGAGCCCTGTCGTTGATGCCGTTCAGGCGTGGGGTTATGTCACTGTTCAAATCGTTTCAGCGCAACGAGCATATCGCGGTACTCGGGAAGAACTTTTTCATCAAAGACGAAGCGTGCATAGTCCCATTGAGGCTGGGTTCGCAGTATCATGATCTTGTCGAGCGGCCCGGTCATGGCGCTCACAGCGGCATGAAGCCGACGCGCGACCTCGCCATCGGCAGGAGGCAGGCGACGAATTTCCTCGCTGAGGAGCGTCGCGATTTCCTCCATTTCAACGACACGTCCGGCCATTTCATCCGGGGAAATCCTTGTGCCCAGCTCAACGAAACGCGCGATATCAGTTGAAGTATTGCGCAGGGAAGCACGCAATCTGGCCAGGATGTCAATTGTACCGGCGTTGGCCTCTGTGGAACGTGACAGAAGAGTCGCAAGAAGTTCCTCGCAAAGGCGCTCAGCTTCATGAAGCTGCGGCTCCACATCTTCGCGGTAGAGACGGTATCCGGGAAACCGGTTCGGACTGTGGACAAGAGCCGCTATGACGCCCTGTTCTCTCAACAGGGTCTCGATCCTGGTCTCGAATTGCCTGAGATGACGAAGATCTTCGCCGTCAGACCAGTGGCTTGACGCCTCGCGAAGACGGTCGATCTCGCTGCGAAGCTGCGCGACGGCTTTGGCCCAGCCTGCATGGAATTCGTCCTCACCGCTCAGGAGATAGCTGCGCAGGCCAGTAAGCGTGGCTTCCGAGCTGACGGCAATGGCATAGGCAGGTGGCAGTGCCGAATGTGCGATCCGTGCACTCGTGGACTGCGTGGGCGTCTGTGTCGAAGCGGTCCCGACCGACGCCGACGCGGTCGCTACGGGCTGCAGATTGGGAAATACCGGGAACACAGATGACAGGGTCAGTATTCCCGCTGTCAGGATTCCCAGTGTGACCAGTCCAAGAATGGCAAAAGAGGGCATTTCTCGCCCTTTCCATGGCGGCATTTCAGCATCCGCGCCCCATTCCTCGCTGGCGAAAGCTGCGTCGTTCATCCTTGTCACCCTGAATTTCATACGTCCGACAAGTTCGGATCGGAGATGTACCCCTCGACGCCATGAGGCGGCGGCGACAGTAAACAAGCGCTGAATCGGGAATGATGAAGACGTATGCATACCAACGTATCCAAACCGCCGCCTTTCCAAAGGCATATACGTTCGTATGGCAGTGCTATACCGATGCACCTTTGTGGGCCGACCGAATCGCACGTGATCTTTCGGCGGACATGACGCTAAGGTCTTCGGGGGTACGCAGAAAGATAGCGGGAACTCGGATGTATTCAGTACTTGTAGTGGACGACAATGACGAAGTGCGCGAGATCATCTGCGAATTTCTAAAAGACGCCGGCTGCGACGTCCTGGCTGTCGCGGACGGAACATCTGCAATCGATTTGATACGAGGCGGGCACTGGGATCTTCTTATCACAGATATCTTCATGCCGGACTGCGACGGCATCGAGGTCGTTCGGGCCGCCCGGCAACATCTTCCCAGCACACCCATTCTTGCTATATCGGGCGGAAGCGTGCTCTTGCCGCAATTCAATCCTCTCAAGAGTGCTGAGATGCTTGGTGCGCTGGTGACGGTGCGCAAGCCGTTCACACGGCTTGATCTTGCGACCGCTCTCGTTCGAGTCATGAGCCATATCCGCCCCTCATGTCCGGAACAATGTCGGCTTGCATCATGACGTCGGAGCGATCGCCTTGCCTGGTGTTTCTGGCCGCCATTGCCACGATCATCGCCGGTCCCATGGCACAGGCAGGAGACGAGATGTCGGCATTTCCCAATCTGGCAAATTGTCTGCGTGCGGAGTTGGTAACTGTCGATCCGACCAACATTTGCAATGACCTGCGGATCCCCGTTATGTCGGCCGGACGTCAGGCCCTGCAACAACGACAGGGGCAAGACAAACAGCGATCCGTAGGCAAGTCGGCCGAACGCGCTGCCTTGCCATTGTCTCCGCCGGATCGACGGGAATGGACGGCTCCGGAAAATGTCGCGCTGCGCCGGACGGCATTTCCGGTGCCGATTGAGCGACCGGTGCGGGGGTGCACATGGGAACCAGATCTTCTTCTCGGGAAGAAACAACATCATGAACAGGACGGAGGTCACCATGCCGAGGTGATATCGACAACACGGAAATCGGGCGTTGCGGTCGTCGTGCCGGGGAATTGCTTGATCCGCAGTCCGATCGGCGGCGAAGTGGTTTTTGCGCAGCGCTTCTCGGGCTATGGACAGACGATTATCGTGAAGCATGGCATATCGGAATATCTGATCGTTGCCGGCCTTGCGAATCTGATGGTCACCCGCGGCGCCCATATAGGGAAGGGGGCGGAACTTGGCCGCACAACACACAAGAATGCCGCTGCGCTTGACGAGGAATTCAACCCGAGTGGCCGGGTAATCCTGTACCTCGATGTGATGTCAAAAAATGGTCCCCGCGATCCGCTGGTCTGGCTTGCGGCTCTCTCCTGACCGTTCATAACAATGGAATCATCAATGGTGCCGCTATCAATTCTCGTGATCGATGACGAAAACGCCATGTGCGAGACGTTGAATTTCGCCCTTGCGGCACAGGGCTATCGTGTCATCACGGCATCAGATGGTCGGGAGGGGTTAAGAAAATTCCTGGCCGAAGACGTGGCGCTGGTCATCACTGACATCGTCATGCCGGAGATCGATGGCATCGGGGTCCTTCGAAAGATCAAGGAGGCCTCACCGCAAACACCAGTCATCGTCATGTCGGGGTGGCGGCGACTTGGCAGAACATTCTACCTCGAGGCCGCATGTGCCCTGGGTGCCGATGATTCTATTGCGAAGCCCTTTACTATTCAGCAGATGAAAATGAAGATCGACCACTGCATTTCAAGGTAAACGCAAGTCGGCTTCTTCAAGGGCATTTTTCAGCTGAGCCATCGTAAAGGGCTTCGGTAGAACCACGATATCCGGTCGCTGCATCAATGCATGGCGTCGATCGGCGGAAATGTACCCTGACATGACGATGCAGCGTACTTTTGGTCGAAGGTCCTCGATCATCGGAATGAGTTGATCGCCCGATATCCCGCCAGGCATCGTGAGGTCAGTGAGGGCGAGCTCAATTGTCGAGTGAGCCTCAAGGCACTGAAGTGCTTCGTCGCCGCTTTCTGCACTGATGACGGAGTATCCCAGCGCCGCGAGCATTTCGCTCACGACCGTGCTTACGGTCCGGTCGTCCTCGACCAGAAGCACGGTTGGACGCGTGCCGTCGCCTGAACCCGACATCAGCAATTTCCTCCAATTGTCGCAAGATTGTTACGCCCCGATTTCCTGCAAATCACCCTGGAATGGTGATCCGAATCGATCCGGCAGGCGAGCGACAAAGTGCCGTGCTGGCGCATTTTTGCAACCGGCGCATGGTGCCGGCGATCGCCGCCGCTGCCGTCGTCATCGGCGCGGGCTTCATGGAAACCCACCAGGACCCGGACAATGCGCCCTCCGACCGACCGAACATGGTCAAGCTGTCGGAACTTGAGGCGCTGCTGGCGCGCCTCAAGCGGTTCGATGCACTCGCCAAGGCCGCCTAGGCCGTCTGTTTCTCGCCCCTGATCTGCGCTGACACCTCGGCCAGCAATTCGGCCGAGCCGAATTGTGCGGCATTGGCATCGAGCTTGCCCAGCGCGAATTCCGGCGGCACCACTTCCGGACCCTGACCGGCCGGCAGCGGCGGCGTGTAATAGCCCAGCGCATAGCTTCCCATCGCATAGCCGATCAGCGCCTGCAATTCGGGGTCGAGTGTCTTCGCGATTTCGGGCGGGCAGGAGAGGTACTGGTTCTCCTCCTGCCGCAGCCAGCCCAGCGTGTAGGTGATGTTGATGCCGATGCGGTCGCCATTGGAAACATTTGCGCCGCCGCCATGAAACACGCCGCCCGAATAGACCAGCACGGAACCGGCGCTCATTTCCGCATAACCGATCTCTTCGTCCGAGGGCTGATAATCGTCCGGCCAGTCGAGGCTGCCGGGACAGACTTGCGTCGCGCCGTTCTCCTTGGTGAAATCGGTAATCGCCCAGATCGTGTTGAACTGTGGCTCGATGCCCTTGAGGTAGGTGCCCCAGGCCCAGCGGTCGCGATGGATCTGCTGTTTCTTCTGACCGGGCGTGATGCGGATGACCTGCGTCAGATGCAACTGGATGCGCTCGCAGAAGGGCTTGAGGAAGGCATTGGCCGCCTCGACGATGGTCTTGTTGGCCACCATGCCGCGGCAGGCTGGCGAGCGGGCGACCAGCGCGCCGGTACGTGTCGTCTTGTCGCCGGTGAAATCGTCGCGGCCGAAATCGGTCGCCTCGATATAGGGCATGGTCTCGTCGCGCACCTGCGCAAGCTGCGCGGGCGTCAGCGCGTCCTTCAGGATCAGCGCGCCATCGCGCTTCAGGACGGCGAGGATTTCGTCGGTCGGTGCAGTCGCAGGCAGCGTTTCAAGTTTCGGCATTTTTCTTTCCTCTCCTGGCGTTGCGGCGCGGCGTTTCCGGTTTCGGCAGCAAGGGCCGCAGCATGGCTTCGAGTTGCGCCTTCTGCCGCTTCGCCGGCCAGTCCTCGCGTTCGAGCGTGGCACGGATGCAGAAGCCGTCGATGATCGAGATGATGGCGTCGCCCGTAACGGCCGGATCGATATGGGCGGCAAGCCTGCCTTCGCGCTGGTGGCGGCGGATGATGGCGGCGAGACCGTCGCGGAATTCGTCGTAATAGGCCTTGTTGATCCGGGCCAGGGCCGGATCGCCGATCGCGCGGCCGAAGAAACTCATCCAGACGCGCCAGTCGCGCAGCCGTTCCTCGTCCACAGGCAGAATGAGTTGCGCAAGCGCGACAAGATCATCCGGTTTCTCAGGATGCTTGAGCATGAAGAGTATGCCCTGGGCGACATGATCGAGCGCGGCGAGCAGGACTGCGTCCTTGTCCTCGAAATAATGTGTGATCGCGCCCGTCGTGGCATTCGCCGCACGGGCGACATCGACGAGCCGCGTATTGTCGATGCCCTGGTCGCCGATCACCGCAATGGCAGCTCTGGCGATGTCTCTGCGACGGGCGTCATGGTCGATCAGTTTTGGCATAACCGTGATTATATAAAAATCATGCGCCAAGGCAAGAGGGATATGCCGAAGATCCCTTTCAGCAGGCGCTTCAACCTGGATGAGGTTCGATCAGCCGCGCCCGCGATAGGGTGCGACGCCCTGATCCGGTGCCCAGACGCCGGCCGGCAGCTTGCCCTTTTGCCAGAAGACATCGATGGGAATGCCGCCGCGCGGATACCAGTAGCCGCCGATGCGGAGCCATTTCGGCTTCAATGTGTCGACGAGGCGCTTGCCGATGGCAACGGTGCAGTCCTCGTGAAAGGCACCGTGATTGCGGAAGGACTGCAGATAGAGCTTCAGGGACTTCGACTCGACGAGCCATTTGCCGGGCACATAGTCGATGACGAGATGGGCAAAATCCGGCTGGCCGGTCACCGGACAGATCGACGTGAACTCCGGCACGGTGAAGCGGGCGACATAGTCGGTGTCGGGGTGCGGATTGGCTACTCGTTCGAGATCGGCCTTGTCGGGCATCGAAGGGACCGATGACGCCTTGCCGAGCTGAGTCAGTCCTGTCGGCTTTTTGGCCATCATGCGCGCTCCTTCATTCGTCCTGCGGACCGTCATAGACACAACCCTCGCGGCACGAGCCGCGATGGACCTCGACGCATGCGATCTCGGGCAGGGGGGCTGCCAGCTCATGCCAGATCCAGGCCGCAATCCGCTCGAGCGTCGGCAACTCGAGGCCGGCGACTTCATTGAGAAGATGGTGGTCGAGTTTCTCGCGCACGGCCATGACTTCGCGCTCGAGATCCTCGAAATGCCGCACAAGACCGGTTTCCGGCGCAGGCTTGCCCTTCAGCCAGACGACGACGCGAAACGAATGCCCATGCATCCGGCGATTGGGATGGCCTTCCTCCGCATAGGGAAGGAAATGGGCGGCGTCGAAATGGAACTCTTTGTAGATGCGGGTCATGGAATACCGATCAGCTTGTGTGTCTGCAGGCTCAACCGCCATTTCGGATGTGCGAGGCAATAGGCCGTCGCCGCCCGAGTGTTCTCGTCGGTCCGGTCGCCATCCATCGGTTGCAGAAAGAAATGCTCGAAGTCGAGCGCCTCGAAAAGCTCCGGTCTTGCCGTCGCCTGCGGGTAGACGAGCTTCAACTCGTCGCCCTGTGTCTGTTTCAAGGGCGCCGCGGCCTTGGGGCTGACGCAGATCCAGTCGAGGCCGTCGGGTGCCGCAATCGTGCCGTTGGTCTCGACGGCGATCTCGAAGCCGCGCGCATGCAGGGCGGCGATCAGTGCTGCATCGAGTTGCAGCAGCGGTTCGCCACCGGTACAGACGACAAAGCGCGCGCCGTCTGCGCCTTCCCACTTGTCTTCGACGGCAGCGGCCAGCGCCGCTGCATCGGCGAACTTGCCGCCACCCGTGCCATCCGTACCGACGAAGTCGGTGTCGCAGAAACGGCAGACGGCGCTCTCGCGGTCTTCCTCCCGCCCCGACCAGAGATTGCAGCCGGCAAAACGGCAAAACACGGCCGCGCGCCCGGCATTGGCGCCCTCGCCCTGCAACGTGTAGAAAATTTCCTTCACCGAATACATCGTCTGCTTCTCTAGGCCTTGCCGCCGGCATAGGCTGCATAACCGCGCGCCCTCAGCTCGCAGGCGGGGCAGGTGCCGCAGCCATAGCCCCAGTCATGGCGCTGCGACCGGTCGCCGCGATAGCAGCTATGGCTTTCCTCGACAATGAGCTCGACCAGCGCCTGGCCGCCGAGTTCCTCGGCAAGCTGCCATGTGGCGGCTTTATCGATCCGCATCAAGGGCGTTTCAAGCCGGAATTCCCGGTCCATGCCGAGACATATTGCCCGTTCCAGCGCTGCAATCGTATCCGCGCGGCAGTCCGGATAGCCCGAATAGTCGGTTTCGCACATGCCGCCGACCAGTACAGACGCCCCCCGGCGGTAGCCCAGCGCCGCCGCATAGGTAAAAAACAGCAGGTTGCGGCCGGGCACGAAAGTGGTGGGCAGGCCGTTTTCACCCATTTCGATCTCGACCTCGCGGGTCAGGGCCGTTTCACTGAGCGCGCCCAGTTCCGGCAGCGAGATCAGATGGTCGGAGCCCAGCCGTGCCGCCCAGTCGGAAGAGAGCGCGGAAACGCCGTTCCTGAGCGTTTCCCGGCAGGCAAGCTCTACCGCATGGGTCTGGCCATAGTCGAAGCCGACCGTCTCGACGACATCATGGCGGGCCAGCGCCCAGGCGAGGCAGACGGTCGAATCCTGCCCGCCTGAGAAGAGTACCAGTGCCCTGGAATTTTCGTGTTTCGCCATGATCGCGCGCTCCGTTCAAGGGTGTTGAACAGGAGGGGCCCAGCTGCGTCAAGCAGCAGAGCGGGCCGAGGACCCGGCGTTAACCTGCTGGAATCGCCCGGTGCGGCTGATATAGCCCCTTTCGCTGCCGTTCCCTCTCCGCTATGAAACCGCCACATCGAAGCTGAGAGACTGGAGCGGACGGACATGGCTGCCATCATCGACATCATTGGCCGGGAAATTCTGGACAGCCGGGGCAACCCGACGGTTGAAGTTGATGTTTTGCTCGAGGATGGCGCGCTGGGCCGTGCGGCGGTTCCCTCCGGCGCCTCGACCGGCGCGCACGAGGCCGTCGAGTTGCGGGATGGCGGCCCGCGCTACAAGGGCAAGGGTGTGCTGAAGGCCGTCGAGGCTGTGAACGGCGAGATTTTCGACGCGATCGGTGGCATGGACGCCAGCGAGCAGATTCTGATCGACCGCACCATGTGCGATCTCGACGGAACGCCGAACAAGGCGCGGCTCGGCGCCAACGCGATTCTCGGCGTGTCGCTGGCAGTCGCCAAGGCCGAAGCGGCGTCGCTCGGCCAGCCGCTCTTCCGCTATCTCGGTGGCCCTGCGGCCCGCATCCTGCCGGTGCCGATGATGAACATCGTCAATGGCGGCCAGCATGCCGACAATCCGATCGACATCCAGGAATTCATGATCATGCCGGTTGCCGCCGCATCGATTGCCGATGCGGTACGGATGGGTGCCGAGGTATTCCACACGCTGAAGGCCGAGTTGAAGGCCGCCGGCCACAATACCAATGTTGGCGATGAAGGCGGCTTCGCGCCAAACCTTGCCTCGACCGAAGAGGCGATCGGCTTCGTGATGAAGGCGATTGAAAAGGCCGGCTACAAGCCCGGCGACGACATCTGCCTCGCCATCGACGCTGCCGCGACGGAGTTCTTCAAGGACGGCGTCTACAATCTGGAAGGTGAAGGCAAGAAGCTCGATGCCGGCGGCATGGTCGATTATTGGGCAGCGCTGGTGGGCAAGTACCCGATCATCTCGATCGAGGACGGAATGTCGGAAGACGACTGGGACGGCTGGAAGGCGCTGACCGAACGCATCGGTTCGAAGGTGCAGCTGGTCGGCGACGATCTTTTCGTCACCAACACAGCGCGCCTCGCCGATGGCATTGCCAGCGGAACGGCCAATTCGATCCTTGTGAAGGTCAATCAGATCGGCTCGCTGACCGAAACCCTGGGTGCCGTCGAAATGGCGCACAAGGCGCGGTACACGGCCGTCATGTCGCATCGCTCGGGCGAAACCGAGGATGCGACCATCGCCGATCTGGCGGTCGCGACAAATTGCGGGCAGATCAAGACGGGGTCGCTGGCGCGGTCCGACCGCCTGGCCAAGTACAATCAGCTGATCCGTATCGAGGAGCTTCTTGGTCCGTCCGCCGAGTATGCGGGACGCAGCATTCTGAGGGCCTGATCGGCGCTTTGTTGCGGAAATCGGGAAATCCCGCTTGACCGTTGGAATCGCTATGTGATTCCCTGCTGTGGATGGAAAACGAGTTGCTGATTCGAGCCCGCGAGCCGCTGCGCCTGAGACAGGCACTGATCCCGCTCGTCTGTCTCGTGGTCCTCGGATATTTTGCCTATCATGCCGTTTATGGCCGTCATGGCTTCATCGCCTGGCTCGACATTCAGAATCGCGTCGACACGCTGGAACATCAGCTGGTCGAGCTGCGCGGTCAGCGCGAACAGCTCGACCGCCAGGTGGCACTGCTGCGGCCCGAAAGCCTTGATCCGGATCTGCTGGACGAAAGGGCCCGTGCGGCGCTCGGCTATGCCGGCCCCAATGAGGTGGTGATTTTTCTCGATCGCCGCTGAAGCAGTCTGGCGTGAGACATCCGGCTCCGATGTCATTTAACTGAAATCAAGTTAATTCGACATTTTTGCATTGAAACCAAACCTTTATCATACACTTCTAAAGTATGGTGAACGGGCTGGCGAACCGCGCTAGCCATTTCGCTACCGTGTTTCAACGTCGCCGAGGCATCTGAATGGCGTCCCGAACTCCCGGCAGATCTGCATCACGCAAACCGGCGAAGAAACCTTCTGCCAAACCGGATAAAGCGGCCACCACGCTGTCGCCAGAGGCCGAACTGCAGGCCTATCGCGACATGTTGCTGATCCGCCGCTTCGAGGAGAAGGCCGGTCAGATGTACGGCATGGGACTGATCGGCGGTTTCTGCCACCTCTATATCGGCCAGGAAGCCGTCGTGGTCGGCATGCAGATGGCGATAGAGGAGGGCGATCAGGTCATAACCGGCTATCGCGACCACGGTCACATGCTGGCGACCGGCATGGACCCGAAGGGCGTGATGGCCGAACTGACGGGCCGTGAAGGCGGCTATTCGCGCGGCAAGGGCGGCTCGATGCACATGTTCAGCCGCGACAAGAATTTCTATGGTGGCCACGGCATTGTCGGCGCGCAGGTCCCGATCGGCACCGGCCTCGCCTTCGCCAACCGCTATCGCGGCAACGATCGCGTCTGCCTCGCCTATTTTGGCGACGGTGCGGCCAATCAGGGCCAGGTCTATGAAAGCTTCAACATGGCCGAGCTCTGGCAACTGCCGGTCGTCTATGTAATCGAGAACAATCAATATGCGATGGGGACCAGTGTGGCGCGTTCCAGCGCCCAGACCAACCTTTCGAAACGCGGTGCAAGCTTCAACATCCCCGGCGAGCAGGTCGACGGCATGGATGTGCGGGCCGTGCGCGCGGCCGGCGAAGCGGCCGTCGCATTCTGCCGTTCGGGCAAGGGCCCCTACATTCTGGAAATGATGACCTATCGTTATCGCGGCCACTCGATGTCCGATCCCGCGAAATATCGGGCGAAGGAAGAAGTCGCTAGAATGCGTCAGGAGCACGATCCGATCGAACAGGTTCGCACGCGTCTTCTGGGCGACAAGCAGGTGACAGAGGATGGGTTGAAGGAGATCGACAAGGAGATCAAGGCCATCGTCAACGACGCGGCCGAATTCGCGCAGTCGAGCCCGGAGCCCGATCCGTCGGAACTCTGGACCGACGTGCTGGCGGAGGTGTGCGGCGATGCCGATTGAAATCCTGATGCCCGCGCTTTCGCCGACAATGGAAGAGGGCACACTGGCCAAATGGCTGGTGAAAGAGGGTGACGAGGTGAAGTCGGGCGACGTAATCGCCGAGATCGAAACCGACAAGGCGACGATGGAAGTCGAGGCGGCAGACGAGGGGACCGTCGAGAAGCTGGTGGTCGCCGAGGGTACGGAAAACGTCAAGGTCAATGCCGTGATTGCCTTGCTGGCGGGCGACGAGGCCGTGACGGCGACGAAAAAGCCGGCGCCGATTGCCGAGGCCGAACTTGCGCCCGGCAAAGGCGAAAGGAAGAAGGGAAAGGCAGCGCCGAAAGCGCCTGCTGTCGAGACCGCGGCCGACCCCGAACTTCCCGAAGGCACCGAATTCGTGACGCAGACCGTTCGCGAGGCGTTGCGTGACGCGATGGCGGAGGAAATGCGTCGCGACGAAAGCGTCTTCGTGATGGGCGAAGAGGTCGCGCAATACGAAGGCGCCTACAAGGTCACGCAAGGCCTGCTCGCCGAGTTCGGCGACAGGCGTGTGGTCGATACGCCGATCACCGAACATGGCTTCGCCGGCCTCGGCGTCGGCGCGGCTTTCGCCGGGTTACGCCCCATCGTCGAATTCATGACGTTCAATTTTGCCATGCAGGCGATCGACCAGATCATCAACTCCGCCGCCAAGACGCGTTACATGTCGGGCGGACAGATGTCGTCGCCCATCGTCTTTCGCGGTCCGAACGGTCCGGCCTCGCGCGTCGGCGCCCAGCACAGTCAGGACTATGCGGCCTGGTATGCGCATATTCCGGGCCTCATCGTCATCGCGCCCTATTCGGCGGCCGACGCCAAGGGATTGCTGAAGGCAGCGATCCGCGATCCGAACCCGGTCATCTTCCTCGAGAACGAGGTGCTTTACGGCAAGAGCTTCGAGGTCCCGAAGCTCGACGATTTTGTTCTGCCGATCGGCAAGGCGCGCGTGATGAAGGAAGGCCGCGATGTCACGCTGGTCTCGCACAGTCATGGCATCGTTTATTGCCTTGAGGCGATGGCAAAACTCGAGGAAGAGGGTCTGGATGTCGAGTTGATCGATCTGCGCACCATCCGTCCGCTCGACATCGGTACGATCATTGCCTCCGTCAAGAAGACCAACCGTCTGGTCACGGTCGAGGAAACCTGGCCGGTCTGCGGCATCGGTGCCGAAATTGCCGCGCGCGTGCAGGCCGACGCCTTCGATTTCCTCGACGCCCCGATCCTGCGCGTGACGCAGAAGGACGTGCCGATGCCCTATGCGGCCAATCTCGAAAAACTGGCGCTGCCGAGCGCCGATGAGGTGGTGGAGGCGGTGAAGGCCGTCTGCTACCGCTGAGGGGGCATACATGCCGATCGAAATCCTGATGCCCGCGCTCTCGCCGACGATGGAAGAAGGCACGCTTGCCAAGTGGCTGGTGAAAGAGGGAGACGAGGTGAAGGCAGGCGACGTGATTGCCGAGATCGAGACCGACAAGGCGACGATGGAAGTCGAAGCGGTCGAGGAGGGCCGTATTGAAAAAATTCTGGTCGCCGAGGGAACAGAAGGCGTCGCCGTCAACAAGGCGATAGCCGTTCTGCTCGAGGAAGGCGAAAGCGCGTCCGACGTGAAGATGCCTGAAGCGACAAGGGCGCCGGAGAAGCCGAAACCCGTGGAAAAGACTGTGGCGCCGGCAGCGCCGAAGGCCGAGACGAAGGCAGAACAGAAGCCGGCACCGGTCGGACCGGCCAACGGAAAAGGCGGTCGCATCTTTGCCTCGCCGCTGGCACGCCGCATCGCCGAACAGAAAGGCATCAACCTTTCGTCCGTGCAAGGCTCCGGCCCGCGCGGCCGCATCGTCAAGGCAGACATCGAAAGTGCCAAGCCCGGCACTCGCAAACCCGCCACAACGTCCGGCGCACCTGCCCCGGCATCCACCATCGACGCGCGCGCATTCTACGCCGAAGGCACTTACGAGGAAATTCCACTCGACGGGATGCGCAAGACCATCGCGCGCCGCCTGACCCAGTCGATGCAGGAGATTCCGCACTTTTATCTGACCGTCGATTGCGGGTTGGACGAACTGTTGAAGGTGCGCCGGAAGCTCAATGAGGAAGCTGGCGATGGCATCAAGCTCTCGGTCAACGACTTCCTGATCCGCGCAGCCGCATTGGCATTGGTGAAGGTGCCGATGGCCAATGTCAGCTTTGCCGGCAATGCGTTGTTGAAACACAAGCATGCCGATATCGGCATTGCCGTGGCGCTGGAAGGCGGTCTGATCACGCCGATCGTCCGCGCCGCCGAAACCAAGGGCCTCGCCGAAATTGCCGCCGAAGCGAAATCGCTCGCCGAACGGGCACGCAACCGCAAGCTGAAGCCGATGGAATATGAAGGCGGTTCCTTCTCGATTTCCAATCTCGGCATGTACGGCATCAAGCACTTCACCGCCGTCATCAACCCGCCGCAAGCAGCGATCCTCGCCGTCGGCAAGGGCGAGGAGCGCCCGGTCGTGCATGACGGCAAGCTCGAAGTGGCGACCGTAATGACGGTCACCATGTCCTGCGATCACCGGGCAGTCGACGGCGCGCTTGGCGCGCAGTTCCTCGAAGCTTTCAAGTCATTCGTCGAATATCCGGCAAGGATGCTGCTGTGATGGCGGATCAATACGACCTCGTTGTGATCGGTTCCGGCCCCGGCGGCTATGTCGCCGCGATTCGCGCCGCGCAGCTCGGACTCAAGACGGCGATTGTCGAGCGTGACGCGCTGGGCGGCATCTGCCTCAACTGGGGTTGCATCCCGACCAAGGCGCTGCTGCGATCGGCCGAAATCTACGAAACGCTGCATCGCCTCGACGAGTTTGGGTTGAAGGCGGACAATATCGGTTTCGATGCCGAGGCCGTCGTCGCACGCAGCCGCAAGGTTGCCGCGCAGCTGTCGAATGGCGTCAAGTTCCTGATGAAGAAGAACAAGATCGACGTCATCGAGGGCAGCGGAAAACTCGCCGACGCAGGCAAGGTCGCGGTCGAAAGCAAGGACGGCAAGAAAAGCGAACTGACCACGAAAAACATCATCCTCGCCACCGGTGCCCGCGCGCGCACCGTTCCCGGACTTGAACCGGACGGCGAGCGCATCTGGACCTATCGTGAGGCGATGGTGCCGAAATCGATCCCCAAATCGCTGATCGTCGTCGGCTCCGGCGCCATTGGCATCGAATTCGCGAGCTTCTATCGCGCATTCGGCACCGAGGTAACGGTCGTCGAAATGCTTGAGCGGATTCTTCCCGTCGAAGACGAGGAGATTTCGAAAGAGGCGGCACGGGCCTTCAAGAAGCGCGGCATCCGTCTGCTGACGGGCGCAACCGTTGAAAGGGTCGAGAAGGGCAAGCACGGCGTTTCCGCGACGATTGCGCGCGGCGGAAAGACAGAGAATATCGACGCGGAAATCGTCATCTCGGCCGTCGGTATTGTCGGGAATGTCGAGAATCTCGGACTGGAGGACGCCGGCGTCGAGGTCGAAAAGACCCATGTTGTTGTCAATGAATGGCTGGAGACGGGCGCAAAGGGCGTCTATGCCATCGGCGATCTGGTCGGTCCGCCCTGGCTGGCGCACAAGGCGAGCCATGAGGGTGTGCTCGCGGCGGAACACATGGCGGGCCTGAAGGGCCTCCATCCCATCGACACGACGAAAATCCCCGGCTGCACCTATTCGACGCCACAGATTGCCAGCGTCGGCCTCACCGAAGCGAAGGCGAAGGAGCAGGGCTACGAAGTGAAGGTTGGCCGCTTCCCCTTCCGCGCCAATGGGAAGGCCATCGCGCTCGGCGAAACCGAGGGCTTCGTCAAAACCGTCTTCGATGCAAAAACAGGCGAGCTTCTTGGCGCTCACATGATCGGCGCCGAAGTCACAGAACTCATTCAGGGATTTGGCATCGCCCGGACGCTGGAAGCGACCGAGGCCGACCTGATCCACGCGGTCTTCCCGCATCCGACGCTCTCCGAAATGATCAGCGAAGCCGTGCTCGACGCCGAAGGTCGCGTTCTCCATACTTGAGCGAAACGGCTCAAGGGGAGAAATCATGGGCGGAGAAGAAGCGGCCGGCGCATCGCCGAATGCGCCGGAGAATGCGCCAAAAAACGCAGTCGTCATCCTTCTCGACAGTCTCAACAGGCATATGCTCGGTGCCTATGGCGGTGCCGAATTCGCGACGCCCAACCTCGACCGCTTCGCTACCCGCGCCACGCGCTTTATCCGACATTTCACCGGCTCCTTGCCCTGCATGCCGGCGCGTCACGACATTCTCTGCGGCGCCCTCGATTTTCTCTGGCGCCCATGGGGATCGGTCGAGATATGGGAAGACGCGATCACCTACGAATTGCGCAAGACCGGCGTCGTCACGCAGTTGATATCCGACCACCCGCATCTCTTCGAAACCGGCGGTGAGAACTACCATGTCGATTTCACCGCATGGGACTATCAGCGCGGTCATGAAGGCGACCCCTGGAAGACGGTCGCGGATCCCAGTTGGGCCGGTGCTCCGAACTTCATGCGCAAGCACATGCCCTATGACGATTCCCGTGGCTACTTTCGTGGCGAGGCCGATTTTCCGGGCCCGAGGACGATGGGCGCGGCCGCGCGCTGGCTCGCTGACAATGCGGGTCGGCATGAGCGCTTCATGCTCTTCGTCGACGAGTTCGACCCGCACGAGCCGTTCGACACGCCCGAGCCCTATGCCTCGATGTATGATGCCGAATGGGAGGGGGCTCATCTGATCTGGCCGCCCTACGTCGAAGGCGGCATCGAAAAGGGCGTGATCGACGCGCGGCAGGCACGGCAAATTCGCGCCAGTTATGGCGGCAAGCTGACCATGATCGACCGCTGGTTCGGCAGGGTGCTGGACGAACTCGATCGCAACAATCTCTGGGACGATACGCTGGTGATCCTCTGTACCGATCACGGCCACTATCTTGGTGAAAAGGACATCTGGGGGAAACCTGGCGTTCCGATTTATGAAACGCTGGGGCACATTCCGCTGATGATTGCTCATCCAGGCGTCGCGCCCGGCACCTGCGATGCGTTGACCACAAGCGTCGACCTGTTTGCGACGCTGGCCGATTTGTTTGGCGCGACGGTTCGTCAGCGCACTCATGGGCACTCATTGCTGCCGCTGCTCCGCGGCGAGAAGACCGGCATTCGGGATTGGCTGCTGACCGGCGTCTGGGGGCGCGAGGTCCACTACATCGACGACCGCTTCAAATATGCGCGCGCGCCGTCGGGAGACAACCAGCCGCTGGTGATGATGTCGAACCGGTGGTCGACCATGCCGACCCATTTCCTGACCCGCGAGCAGGAACTGCCGCTGCCTGATGAACGGGCCTTTCTCGATCGGATGCCGGGCAGCGGCATTCCCGTCATTCACCAGCGCTGGGAAAAAGACGATGCGATACCCTATTGGGCGCGCGCCCGGTTTTCCGGCGATCATCTTTACGATCTGGTAACCGATCCGACAGAGGAAGAGAACCTGGCGGCGACACCGCTGGCGGCCGAATACGCGAAGCGCCTGCGTGCGGCCCTGATTGAAATCGGGGCTCCCGATGCGCAGCTTGAGCGACTCGGCCTCGCCTGATCATGGGTAAAATAAGGATTGTTTAACTTTTGCCGCCCTACGCTTTCGGGCGGAGGTTGGAGATGGCGCCAGTTCTCGAAAGACGTCCGTCGGCCGTGCCGAAAGGCTCGGAAATCGACCACGAAGTGGTCGAGATGGCGGAGCCACAACATCCGAAATGCTGCCAGATTTTCGACTACTGGCGGGCGCGGCGCCGTTCCGACGGCTTGCTGTCGCGCTGCGACTTCAATCCGCTCGACATGCCGCGGCTGATGGGCGGGATGTTCGTTGTGGAACCCGTCGACGGCGGGCTCGATATGCGCTACCGGCTGGTCGGCGCAGCAAACGAGCGGCGCCTCGGCATGACCTTCACCGGCAGGCTTTTTTCCGAGTGTTATATCGCGCATATGGCCTCCATCCAGATCGCCCTGCACAACCGCGTCATGGAGGCGCGGATGCCAGCGGTCCTTCGGGGCCGCTTTCTGGGGGTGGACCTTGAATATGCGCGCTTCGAGGCGATCTATCTGCCGGCGTTGGCGGAGACTGGGCTTCAGGTCATAGGCGGGCTCTACGATCTGGCCCGGCCGGACTGATAAAATCACCAGAATCGGGCAGATTTGCTTGAATCGGGTTGACCGTCTATCCATGTCCCGACAGGAACACCCGAGCAAACTTATGGTCACCGTCATCGATACGCTGAAGGACGCGCCGCGGCCCCGGCACCCCGAAAAGGCTCGCCGGCCGGATACCCCGATCCTGCGCAAGCCGGAGTGGATCCGCGTCAAGGCGCCGGGCTCGCCGGTCTATAGCGAGACCCGCCGCATCGTACGCGAGAACAATCTCGTCACTGTCTGCGAGGAAGCCGGCTGTCCGAATATCGGCGAATGCTGGACCAAGAAGCATGCGACCATGATGATCATGGGCGACACCTGTACACGGGCCTGCGCCTTCTGCAACGTCAAGACCGGTTTGCCGGCGCCGCTGGATGCTTCGGAACCCGAGAATGTCGCCAATGCGGTGGCCATGCTTGGGCTGCGGCATGTCGTGATCACTTCGGTTGACCGCGACGACCTGAACGATGGCGGCGCACGTCATTTCGTCGAAGTGATCGAGGCGATCCGCCGCCGTTCACCGGGGACGACAATCGAGATACTGACGCCTGATTTCCTGCGCAAGGACGGCGCTATCGAAATGGTGGTGGCGGCGAAGCCCGATGTCTTCAATCACAATCTTGAGACCGTGCCGCGGCTCTACCTGAACATTCGCCCCGGGGCGCGGTACTTTCATTCCCTGCGCTTGCTCCAGCGCGTCAAGGAAATCGATCCGACGATCTTCACCAAGTCCGGCATCATGGTGGGACTTGGCGAATCGCGCGAGGAAGTGCTGCAGGTGATGGATGACATGCGCTCGGCCGGCATCGATTTCCTGACCATCGGACAGTATTTGCAGCCGACGCGCAAACATGCCGCGATTGATCGTTTCGTGACTCCCGATGAATTCAGGTCCTACGAAACAATTGCACGGACGAAGGGCTTCCTGCTGGTTTCATCGAGTCCGTTGACCCGTTCATCCTATCACGCGGATGAGGACTTCGCGCGCTTGAGCGCGGCGCGCAACGCCGCCCTCTCGCAGGGTTAGAAAAAATCATGCCGGCTCACGAACAGACCCGCGATGTTCCCCACGCGGCGGACGACATGTTCGCGCTGGTTGCCGCTATCGAGCGCTACCCGGAATTCCTTCCGTGGTGTGGCGGCGCGCGCATTCGCCGCCGCGATGCGCAGGACGACAAGGAGGTGCTGCTGGCCGATCTCATCGTGTCGTACAAGTTGTTCCGTGAGCGCTTTACCAGCAAGGTCACGCTCGACCGTACGGCGCGCCTGATTGATGTGGCCTATGTCGAGGGGCCCTTTCGCCACCTTCACAACAAGTGGCATTTCGAACCTCTGGCGGACGGTGGAACACGCATACACTTCTTTATCGATTTCGAATTCCGCAGCAAGACGTTGCAGAAGATGATGAATGCGGTCTTTGCCAAGGCCTTCGGCCGTCTGATGCAGGCCTTTGTCGATCGCGCCGATGCACTGCACGGGGCACAAGCAACCCCAGCATTTGGCGCTCCCGTCTCTTCAGCCGAATAGCCAGCCTCACATCATGCGCCGGACGAGATTCAACGCCGTCTCGATGCTGCGGATGCGTATCTCTTCGCGCCCGATGTCGCCGAAGCGCTGCATTTCGTGAAGAATGCTGCGTCCGGCCCGTGCGGCACCGAAATGAACCAGGCCGACCGGTTTCATCGGCGTACCGCCGCCCGGTCCTGCAACGCCGGTCACCGAGACAGAAATATGTGCACGTGAATTCTTCAATGCGCCTTCAGCCATGGCCCGCGCCACGGGTTCCGAGACGGCGCCGAAATCCGCGATGAGGTCGCCGGGTACTTCCAGCATGTCGCGCTTGGCCTCATTGGAATAAACGATGAATCCGCGCTCCACGACATCAGACGAACCGGCGATCTCGGTCAGAAGACCGGCAATCAATCCGCCCGTGCAGGATTCGGCGGTCACGATCTTCAGTTTGGCCTCGCGCGCATCGGCAAGCGTCAATTCGGCAAGATGAATCAGGCGGCGCGGAAAGATACTCATGCGATGACCGTGATCAGGATGTCGAAAAAGACGAAAGCCAACACTGCATAGATTGCCGCGATCATATCGTCGGCCATGATGCCGAAACCGCCCTTGAAGCGCCGTTCGACATTGCGGATCGGCCAAGGTTTCCAGATATCGTAGATTCGAAACAGGACAAATCCGGCGATCCAGTTGACGGGCGACAGCGGCAGGGCCGCCAGCACCAGCCACATCGCGGCGACTTCGTCGATGACGACTTCGGAAGCATCCTCCGTTCCGGCTGCGGTGCAATAGCGTTCCGACGCCCAGATGCCGACTGCAAAGGCGGTGAGTGCTGCGAATGCAAGCGCCGGCGCGCCGAGAAAATGCACAATCGCATAGGCAAACGGAACAGCGGCGATGGAGCCCCACGTGCCGGGCGCGGGGCGGAGAAGGCCGGCGCCGAACCACGTTGCAAGAAGTGTCGCCGGATGGCGGAAAGCAAGGCCGGCGGGCAGGGGGGTGAAGCGGTTCATCCGAATATCAGAGTAGCGAGGGCTTGTGCGGCAATGCCTTCGCTACGTCCTGTGAATCCGAGACCTTCCGTCGTCGTCGCCTTGACGCTGACGCGCGTTCTTTCGATGTCGAGAATTTCGGCAATCCGGTCACGCATCGCTTCGGCATGCGGACCGATCTTCGGTCGTTCGCAAATCAGCGTCACGTCGAGATTGGCGATGCGCGCTCCGGCGCGGGCCGCCAGGTTGCCGGCATGCGCGAGAAAGATATCGGAAGCCGCTCCCTCCCATTTCGCTTCGTCGGGCGGAAAGTGTTTGCCGATATCGCCGGCACCGATGGCACCGAGGATGGCATCGGTCAGTGCATGCAATCCGACATCCGCATCGGAGTGGCCGACAAGTCCTGCAGAATGCGGCACCCTGACGCCGCAAAGCCAGACATGGTCGCCCGGACCGAAACGGTGCACGTCGAAACCGGATCCTGTGCGCACTTCGCCGCCCCTTGCGGCGATGCGTGCTGCCCGCGCCATGTCGGTATGGCTGGTGATCTTGAAGTTGTCTTCGTCGCCTTCGATCATCGACACCTCGATACCCGCCATGGTCGCTATCTCGACATCGTCCGTGGCGGACTGTCTGTCGGCCTGCCGATGCGCCTTGAGGATTGCCTCGAACTGGAATCCCTGCGGGGTCTGCGCGCGCCACAGACCCTCGCGCGAAACAGTGCCATCCGCCAGCCCGTTTGCTGCACGCCGCAAGGTGTCGGTGACGGGCAGGGCCACCAGTACGCCGCGATGCGTGGCGAGTGCGTCGATGCAGGCGGAGATCAGGCGCGACGACACGAAGGGCCGAGCCCCGTCATGAATCAGAACATGGGTCGGTCTGGTGGCGGCCAGGGCTTCGAGCCCGGACCGTACCGAGGCCTGTCGCGTATCGCCGCCCATGCAGGCCGGAAGCAGTTTCGGCAGGTCCGCGGCAGCCGCCTCATAGTCGGTCCGGTCATCCGGGTGAATCACGGTCAACACGGCATCGATGCCGGAATGCCCGGCAAAGGCTGCCAGGGTCCGGCGCAGGACCGGTTCACCGTCGAGTAGACGGTACTGTTTGGGCGCACCCGGTCCGGCACGGTTGCCGCGGCCGGCCGCCACAATGAGGGCAACGACGATCATATCTGCTCGTTTCGCACCCCGACCCGCCTTTCGCAAGCGGATTTGTGCCTGTCGATTTGCCTTGCCCGAACTTTAGGCAGGCGCTATTTTGAATATTATTTGTGCACTTAATGAGGGTGCCTAAAGTTTGACCATATCAATTGGCAGTCACGTTCTGGCAAATCCGGTTCTGCTCGCGCCGATGGCTGGCGTGACCGATCTGCCGTTTCGCCGCGTGGCGCACAGGCTTGGCGCAGGGCTGGTCGTTTCGGAGATGGTCGCAAGCGATGCACTGGTCCGCGAGCGGCCGGATGTCCTGCGCCGGGCTGCCGGTGCCGGCGAAGTCGAGCCGCTGGCGATTCAACTGGCAGGACGCGAGGCGCACTGGATGGCGGAGGGCGCCAGGCTGGCTGCGGCCGCTGGTGCCGACATCATCGACATCAACATGGGCTGCCCGGCCAAGCAGGTGACGACCGGTCTTTCCGGCTCGGCCCTGATGCGGAATCTTGACCACGCGGAAAGCCTGATCGAAGCCACGGTCGGTGCCGTTTCTGTGCCGGTCACGCTGAAGATGCGCACCGGTTGGGACGAGGGAACGCGCAACGCGCCAGAACTCGCGCATCGCGCCGAGGCGGCCGGAATCCGGATGGTCACCGTCCATGGCCGGACCCGGTGCCAGTTCTACAAGGGGCGTGCCGACTGGAGTTTCATTGCCGAGGTCAAGAAGGCTGTCTCGATTCCGGTGGTGGCCAATGGCGACATCGTGAGCGAGGACGACGCACGTGCGATCCTCGACGTCTCGGGAGCCGATGGCGTGATGATCGGCCGTGGGGCGCAGGGCCGGCCGTGGTTCCCCGCCCAGGTCGCACACTACTTCGCGACCGGCGACCGCCTGCCCGCACCGTCATGGAACACGCAGCACAGCATCGTGACCGGCCACTACCGCGACATGCTGGATCACTATGGTTCGGCGTTGGGGGTGCGTGTCGCCCGCAAGCATCTCGTCTGGTACCTCGACGAGGCCTCGCGCCGATTTCCGGAGGAAGCGCTGGCGACGCGAAGAAATATTGTACGCATGAGCGAGCCGGACGATGTGCTGGCGGCGCTCGACGCATTCTACGGTGAGGCCGTTCGACGCGAACCGGGCCCGGCATCGAGGGAGGCAGCATGACGTCCCAGGCTGTACAGAGTGTCCCCATAGGCGCGCCGCCCGAGGCAACGGTCATTCTCAAATCGATTCCCCATCCGGTGATCCTCGTCGATCGGGACAGTCGCATCGAATATGTCAACGACAGCACGGAAGAGTTTTTCGCAGCAAGTTCGGCAATGCTTGTCGGGCATCCGTTGAGCGATGTTGTCGCCTTTGGCAGTCCGGTCCTGTCGCTGATCGAGCAGGTATTCGAGCGCGGCGTGTCGGTCAATGAGTATGGCGTCGAGATCGGAACCCCGCGCATGGGCGACCGGCAGGTCGATATTCAGGTGACGCCTCTTGCCGAGTATCCGGGCCATGTGTTGCTGCTGCTCCAGGTGCGGACCATGGCGCACAAGATGGACCGGCAGTTGACGCATCGAAGTGCCGCCCGTTCGGTCACCGGCATGGCAGCGATCCTCGCGCATGAGATCAAGAACCCGCTTTCCGGGATTCGAGGGGCAGCGCAGTTGCTTGAGCTGGCTGCCTCGACCGAGGACAAGACATTGACGCGGCTGATCTGTGAGGAGACTGACCGTATCTGCAAGCTGGTCGATCGTATGGAAGTCTTTTCCGACGAGAGGCCGGTGCCGCGTGAACCGGTCAACATCCATCTGGTCCTGGGGCATGTGAAGCAGCTGGCCGCCACGGGATTTGCCAGGGGCATCCGCATTGTCGAGGAATACGATCCGTCGCTGCCCCCGGTACTCGGTGACAAGGACCAGCTCATTCAGGTTTTCCTCAATCTGGTCAAGAATGCGGCCGAAGCGATCGGCAAGCCTGACGGCGAGATTGTGCTGACGACCGCGTACCGGCCGGGTGTGCGGCTTTCGATGCCGGGCAGTCGCGACCGTGTCAGCCTGCCGCTCGAAATCTGTGTGATCGACGACGGTCCCGGCGTGCCGCTCGACATCATGGAACATCTCTTCGACCCCTTTGTGACAAGCAAAGCGTCAGGCACCGGCCTTGGCCTTGCGCTCGTCGCCAAGATCATTGGCGATCATGGCGGGATCATCGAGTGCGAGAGCCTGCCACGCGGCACGGTCTTCCGTGTCTTGCTGCCCATGCATACCGGCGCGACCGTCATCAAGGACGAAGCGTTGCACTGACAGGAAAACAGAGATGCCCAGCGGAACCATTCTTCTTGCAGACGACGATGCGGCCATCCGCACGGTACTCAACCAGGCGCTCGGCAGGGTCGGTTACGATGTTCGCTCGACCGGCAATGCGGCAACGCTGTGGCGCTGGGTCAGTCAGGGCGAAGGCGACCTGATCATCACGGATGTGGTGATGCCCGATGAAAATGCGTTTGACCTGATCCCCCGCATCAAGCGCGTCCGTCCCGAGCTTCCGATCGTGGTGATGAGCGCACAGAATACGTTGAAGACCGCCATCACGGCAGCAGAGCGCGGCGCCTATGAGTATCTGCCCAAACCTTTCGACCTCAACGAACTGATCCGGGTCGTCGACCGGGCCTTGACGGCGCCGCGCGAGCCGGCGGTGTCGCGTCAGCAACCGGAGGAAGACGAGAAGATTCCGCTGATCGGCCGATCGCCGGCGATGCAGGACATTTACCGTGTGCTTGCGCGATTGATGCAGACCGATCTGACGGTGATGATCTCTGGCGAGAGTGGCACCGGCAAGGAACTGGTTGCCCGTGCCCTGCATGACTATGGCCGGCGTCGCAACGGTCCCTTCGTCGCGGTCAACATGGCCGCCATTCCGCGTGAATTGATCGAGAGTGAACTCTTCGGCCATGAAAAAGGGGCATTTACCGGGGCCAGCCAGCGCGCCACGGGACGGTTCGAGCAGGCCGAGGGGGGCACGCTCTTCCTGGACGAAATCGGCGACATGCCGATGGAAGCGCAGACTCGCCTGCTGCGCGTATTGCAGCAGGGTGAATACACGACGGTTGGCGGCCGGACGCCGATCAAGACGGATGTCCGTATTGTCGCCGCGACCAATCGCGATCTGCGCCAGCTGATCAATCAGGGCCTGTTCCGCGAGGATCTTTTCTTCCGGTTGAACGTCGTGCCGATCCGCCTGCCGCCATTGCGTGAGCGTTCGGAAGATATTCCCGATCTCATTCGCCATTTTCTTGGTCAGGCAGAAGATGAGGGCCTGCCGCCCAAGACGATCGACGCCGAAGGCATGGAGCTGTTGAAGCGCTATCGCTGGCCGGGCAACGTGCGCGAGCTGGAAAATCTCGTTCGCCGGCTGGCCGCGCTCTACACCGAGGAAGTCATCGGAGCGACGATCCTTCAGGCCGAGCTGGCCGAACCTGATTTTGGAAAATCGGCCGAACAGCCGGCCGTGGATGAACCGCTGAGCGCCGCCGTCGAGCGAACGCTGGGCCGCATCTTTGCCGCCCATGGCGATTCGCTCCCGCCGCCCGGCCTCTATGACAGGTTGTTGCAGGAAGTCGAGCGACCGCTTCTCGGGTTGAGCCTGGCAGCAACGCGCGGCAACCAGATCAAGGCAGCGCATCTGCTTGGGATTAACCGTAATACATTGCGGAAGAAGATTCGGGAACTCGATATTCAGGTCATGCGTGGGCTGAAATAACAGGCATCCAGACAACTTACACTGATGTAATCCGGCAACATTGTTGTTGAACGGTATCTCTTGCCGATACAGAATGTCGCCCTGCCGCAAGGGAGCGTGGCGGATTAGGCACATGACCGGACGCAAACGTCGACAGTATCGACACCGGTTGCCGCCGCTCGGGAAACAGGATGACGGCCACGGATCGGATCGATAGATCAGCGAGCTGGGAGGATCGGCTTTGGCGGCTGGTCGGCCGTCGCGGGTTCTCGGCCGGCGTATCGGTCGGCTTGGTCGTGGCGGCTGTCTTGCTCGGCTCCTTCACTTACATGCTGCTGACCGGCCTGACGCCGTTCGCCCCCACACGCGTCATTCTGATCTCGCTCCTGCTGGCGAATCTGACCATCGTCCTGGTCCTGTTCGGGCTGATCTCGTGGCGCGTCATCCGGCTGATCATGGCGCGCGTCAGTGGCACGACGGGCGCCAAGCTTCATGCCCGCCTCGTCACCATGTTCGCCATTGTGGCGGTGATGCCAGCCATCATCGTGGCCGCCTTCGCGGCCATGACTCTGAACCGCGGCCTCGACACCTGGTTCAGCGAGCGCGTGCAGTTGATCATTTCCAATGCCGAGACGGTCGCCGAGGCTTATTTGAGCGAGCATCACCATGTGCTACGCGGCGACTCGCTTGCCATGGCCAACGACATCAACCGCAACTCAGGGCTTCTTTCCAGCAATCCGGGCCTGTTCTTCCAGCTGGTTTCGGACCAGATGCATTTGCGCGCCCTGAATGGTGCCTATCTGATCAATTCCGATGGCCGGATTCTGACCAAGGCGCGCGGCAGCGTCGAACTGGGCATGCCGGCGGATGAACTTTTCGATGTGGCCCGAAAGGGCGATGCGGCACTCTTTACCGTCGAAGACCATAGCCAGGTAAGAGCCTTGGTGACGATCCCGACGCTCGACGATACCTATCTCTATGTCGCACGTCTGGTTGATGCGCGCGTACTCGATCACCTGGCCGAGACGCGCGCGGCGGTCGATGAATATGAAAGCCTCGAAAGCCGCCGTATCCAGTTCCAGGTCACCTTTGCTTTGATCTACGTGATATTCTCGCTGATCATGCTGCTCGCGGCCATATGGTTGGGGCTCTGGGCCGCGAACCGCATCGTCGATCCGATATCGGAGCTTGTTCGCGCAGCCGAACGCGTCAGTGCCGGCGATCTGCGCGCCCGGGTGAATGTTGGTCAGACCGGCGACGAGCTCGACATGCTGACCAGCGCCTTTAACCGGATGACGAGCCAGCTCGAAAGCCAGCGCAATGACCTGATCGCGGCGAACCATCAGCTCGACGAGCGCCGCCAGTTCACGGAAGCGGTCCTGTCGGGCGTCAGTGCCGGCGTGTTGGGACTCGACAATGAAGGGCGTATTACCCACGCAAACAGGGCGGCCCAGCGTTTCTTCGGAAAGCCGGAGGCCGGCATGATCGGTCGCGACATCACCGCCGCGGCACCGGAAATGGCCACGGTCGTCATCGATGCACGCGCCCATCCGGAGCGCCGGGCGCAGGCGCAGATCATGATCGCGAGCGAAGGCCAGGATCGCACACTGAATTTGCGCATCACGCGCGAAGTCACCGACTCGGGACAGGGCGGTTTCGTTCTGACCTTCGACGATATCACCGAGCTTGTACGGGCGCAGCGTACGTCCGCCTGGGCCGATGTGGCGCGTCGTATTGCCCATGAGATCAAGAATCCGCTGACGCCGATTCAACTGTCGGCCGAGCGTCTGCGCCGCAAATATGGCAAGGAGATCAAGTCCGACCCCGAGATATTCGAGCAGTGCACGGCAACGATCATTCGTCAGGTGGCGGATATCGGCCGAATGGTCGATGAATTCTCGTCCTTCGCACGCATGCCCGTGGCCGCCATGAAGCCGCTTGAAATCAACGAAATTCTTCGTCAATCGGTGTTCCTGCAGCGCGTCGGTCATCCAGACATCGAATACCGGATGGAGATGCCGGACGATCCCGTCATCCTGGAATGCGACGGGCGTCTGGTCAGCCAGGCATTGACGAACATCCTGAAGAATGCGGCCGAGGCGATCCGCGGAAACGACGACGATGACGAGGATGGACGTGCAGCGGTGCCGTCGGGCGACAGCAAGATTGGTCGCATCGAGATTGCGCTGACAATGGAAGATGACGATGTCGAGATCGTTGTAACCGATTCAGGTTGCGGGCTTCCCGAGACAGACCGGACGCGTCTGACCGAGCCCTATATGACGACACGCTCCAAGGGCACGGGCCTCGGTCTTGCGATCGTCAACAAGGTGATGGAAGAGCATGGCGGCGAATTGATTCTGGAAGATGCGCCGCGGAGCGACGGTTGGGACTCGGGCGCGCGCGTGAAACTGGTATTCCCGCGCCGCCGCGTGGTGGGACAGGATGAGACGTCGTCTGGCGACGCAGCAGATAGCGCCGCGGGCACGAATGAAGTGAAAGAGGCTGTGAATGGCGTCTGATATTCTTATCGTCGACGACGAGGGGGACATCCGCGAACTGGTTGCGGGCATCCTGAACGATGAAGGCTACGACACCCGCAGCGCCGCCGACAGCGATCGCGCGCTGGCGGCGTTGGAGGCGCGTCGTCCGGGGCTGGTCATCCTCGATATCTGGCTGCAGGGTAGCAAGCTCGATGGTCTCGAACTTCTCGATATCATTCGGGAGCGTCATCCCGAAGTGCCGGTTGTAATCATCAGCGGTCACGGCAATATCGAAACCGCGGTGTCGGCCATCAAGAAGGGTGCCTACGATTTCATCGAAAAGCCATTCAAGGCCGACCGCCTGATCCTGATCGTGCGCCGCGCCCTGGAGGCATTCCGTCTGCGCCGCGAGAACAGCGAGTTGCGCGCCCGCGCCGGCGATGACACGACCCTGATCGGCTTTTCGCCCGCCATGGCACAGGTGCGCCAGACCATCGACAAGGTGGCACCGACCGGCAGCCGTGTGCTGATCACGGGTCCGTCCGGTTGCGGCAAGGAGGTTGTCGCAAGGCTTCTCCATGCGCGCTCGCGACGTGCCGTCAACGCATTCGTGGCGATCAACGCGGCCAACATGGCGCCCGAACGGATGGAAGTGGAACTGTTCGGCACGGAGGAGAGCGCCGCCGGGCCGCGTAAGGTCGGTGTGTTTGAACAGGCGCATGGCGGCACGCTGTTTCTCGATGAAGTTGCTGAGATGCCGATCGAAACGCAGAGCAAGATTCTGCGTGTCCTGGTCGACCAGACTTTCGAGCGCGTCGGCGGCGGTCCGAAGGTCAAGGTCGATGTGCGCGTTGTTTCCTCGTCGAGCCGCGACCTGCTCGACGAGATCGCCAGAGGCCGGCTGCGTGAAGACCTGTTTCATCGCCTGAATGTCGTGCCGATTGCCGTGCCGCCGCTCTCGGCCCGGCGCGAGGATATTCCGCTGCTGGTCGAATATTTCATGGGCCAGATATCGAACGCGACCGGTCTGCCGCCGCGCCGTATTTCGGAAGATGCGCTGGCTGCGCTGCAGGCCCATGACTGGCCAGGCAATGTCCGCCAGCTCCGCAACAATATCGAGCGTCTGCTGATCCTGACATCGGGCGATCCCAATGCGGTGGTGACGGCCGACATGCTGCCTGCGGAAGTTGGGGCCTCGGCTCAGATGACGGTCAACGGCGCCGGCGGAGACCACATCATGGCGCTTCCCTTGCGTGAAGCGCGTGAAACCTTCGAGCGTGAATATCTGATGGCACAGATCAGCCGCTTCGGCGGCAATATCTCGCGGACGGCTGCTTTCATCGGCATGGAGCGCTCGGCGCTCCATCGCAAACTGAAATCGCTCGGCGTCGCGACCGCCAATCGGCTCGACATGCCGGCATGACCCTTTCGCGAACCGAGGCGAGACCATGAAAGTCATCATTTGCGGCGCCGGTCAGGTCGGCTTTGGCATCGCGCGTCAGCTCGCGGCCGAACAGAACGACGTGACGGTCATTGATCAGTCGCCCCAGCTTGTGCATCAGATATCCGACGCACTCGATGTGCGCGCGATCGTGGGGCATGGCGCCCATCCCGATGTGCTGGAGCGCGCCGGTGCGGCGTCGGCCGACATGCTGATTGCCGTGACCTTTCACGACGAAGTCAACATGATCGCCTGCCAGGTGGCGCATTCGCTGTTCCATTTGCCGACCAAGATCGCACGTATCCGCGCGCAGTCCTATCTGCAGCCCGGCTTTCAGGATCTTTTCTCGCAGGATCATCTGCCGATCGACGTCGTGATCTCGCCGGAGCTTGAAGTCGGCCGGGCCGTGTTGCGCCGTCTCGCCATTCCGGGTGCACTCGACATTCTGAATTTCGCCGACGGCAAGGTCAGTGTCGTCGGTGTGTCGCTGGAGGAAGACTGCCCGATCGTCAACACGCCGCTGCGCCAGTTGACCGATCTCTTTCCGGATCTCCGCTCCCGCGTCGTCGGCATCGTGCGCGGCGGCGAGCTTTTTGTTCCGCAGAGCGACGACCAGATGCTGGTCGGCGACGAGGCCTATTTTGCCGCCGACGTACGCGACGTGCGCCGGACGCTCGGCATTTTTGGCCATGAGGAAAGGACTGCGCGCCGGGTCATCATTGTCGGCGCCGGCAATATCGGTCTCTATGTCGCCCGCGAGCTCGAGGAAAATCATCCAGGCGTCCGCGTCAAGGTCATCGAGAGCGATCGCGAGCGTGCGATCCATGTTGCCGACAGGCTGAAGCGCACCATTGTGCTGCACGGCGACGGGCTCGATCCCGAGTTGTTGCAGGAGGCCGGTATCGGGGAAACCGAAATCATGGTGACGCTGACCAACAGCGATCAGGCGAACATCCTCTCCTGCGTTGTGGCCAAGCGTGAAGGCTGCTCGCGCACCATGGCGCTGATTAACAACAACACCTATGCCCCGCTGATGCGTTCGCTCGGCATCGACGCGTTCATCGATCCGCGCGGCACCACCGTCTCGACAGTATTGCAGCATGTGCGCCGCGGTCGCATCCGTGGACTTCAGTCGGTGCATGACGGTGCCGCCGAGATCATCGAGGCCGAAGCGCTGGAAACCTCGCCGCTGGTCGGCCAGCCGCTGCGCGAAGTCAATCTGCCGGACGGCATTCTGGTCGGCGCGGTCATTCGCGACGGCGAGGTGATCATCCCGCGTGGCAGCACGGAAATCGAGGCGGGCGACCGTGTCGTAATCTTTGCGCGGTCCGATCAGGTGAAGAAGGTCGAACAGATGTTCCGCGTCAGCCTCGAGTTCTTCTGAAGGTCAAGGACTTGTCCCGTATCGCTTATGTCAACGGCCGCTACCTGCGCCATGCCGAGGCGGCGGTTCACATCGAGGACCGCGGCTACCAGTTCGCCGACGGCATCTACGAAGTCTGCGGTCTGCGCGATGGGCGTTTCATGGACGAGGCGCTGCATCTTCAGCGTCTTGCGCGCTCGCTGAGCGAACTGCGCATCGCCATGCCGATGCCGGAGACGGCGCTGCGCCATGTCCTGCGCGAGGTCGTACGACGAAACCGCATTTCGAACGGCCTTGTCTACATTCAGGTGACGCGCGGCGTCGCCCCGCGCGATCACCCGTTTCCGGCGATCCCCGTGCTGCCGGCCCTTGTTGTGACGGCAAAGCGCCTCAATGCGGCGCGGATTGCCGCGGCCGTCGAAAAGGGCGTCGCGGTGATGACCATGCCGGACATCCGCTGGGCCCGTCGCGACATCAAGTCGGTGGCGCTGCTGCCCAACATTCTGGCCAAACAGGCCGCCCGCGAGGCCGGCGCCTATGAGGCCTGGCTGGTCGATCCCGAGGGCTTCGTGACCGAGGGCGCCTCGACCAATGCCTGGATCGTCGACCGCGACGGCCGCTTGATCACCCGGCTGGCTGGCCACGACATCCTGAACGGCGTCACGCGCCAGGTCCTGCTTGAAGCCGCCAGGGCCGAGGGGATCGAGGTCGTCGAGCGGCCGTTCACGCCCGACGAGGCCCGATCGGCTCGCGAAGCCTTCATCAGCGCCTCCTCAGCGATTATCATTCCGGTGGTCCGGATCGACGGCCAGCCCGTAGGAAATGGGGAGCCCGGATCGCTGACGCTTCGCTTGCGCGAAGCCTATCGGCGCGTCGGGCGCCTGACCTGAGTCCGGAAACCGCCCGAATGGATGGGTGCCTGGGCGGAATCGTTCCGATTGCGGGTGCGAAAGCCAATTTCGCACTTGCAGCATGAATTGAAACGCCCGACTGTAGAACTGAGAGCCGCAGCCCCTCGCCATGCCTCGGCCGGGGTGCCAACAAAAAGCCGGTCCGCGCGGCGAAGGCCCGGCCCCATCGACCGACAAATGGGGTTTACCCATGAACGAGAAGACCCATAACCTCCAGGACACCTTCCTGAACCATGTGCGCAAGCACAAGACGACGCTGACCATCTTCCTGGTCAACGGCGTCAAGCTTCAGGGCGTTGTCACCTGGTTCGACAACTTTTGTGTGTTGCTCCGCCGGGACGGCCATTCGCAGCTCGTGTATAAGCACGCCATATCCACCATCATGCCGGCCCAGCCCGTTCAGCTATTCGAACCCGAAACGAACGGCGAGGAGGCCTGAAGAGACCGCGATTGAACGACGAAACTGAGATCGGCCATGGCGGGCGCAAACGCGCCGAACGCGGTTCCGGCCTGAAGCCGAAGCAACCGACGCGGGCCTTTGTTCTGGTCCCCTGGCTGAAATCCCGCCCCAAAGGCGAGGGCAAGGGCGCTCGCTCGCCGGAATCGCGTCTCGATGAGGCGGTCGGGCTTGCCGCCGCCATTGCGCTCGATGTCGTCGGCAGCGCGGTCGTCCCGCTGGCCAATCCGCGGCCAGCCACCCTGTTCGGCGAGGGCAAGGTCGAGGAACTGAAAGGCCAGTTCGCCGAACTGCGGGTCGAACTCGTCATCGTCGACGGACCGCTCGGTCCCGGTCAGCAGCGCAATCTCGAAAAGGCCTGGAACCTGAAGGTGCTCGACCGCACCGGCCTGATCCTCGAGATCTTCGGCGAGCGCGCCGGCACGCGCGAGGGCACCCTGCAGGTCGAGCTCGCCCACCTCAACTACCAGAAAACCCGACTCGTCCGCAGCTGGACCCACCTCGAGCGCCAGCGCGGCGGCTTCGGCTTTCTCGGCGGCCCCGGCGAAACCCAGATCGAGGCCGACCGCCGCCTGATCCAGGAACGTATCGCCAAGCTCGAGCGCCAGCTCGAAACGGTCAAACGCACCCGCGAACTGCACCGCAAGACCCGCCGCGAGGCGCCTTACCCGGTCGTCGCGCTGGTCGGCTACACCAATGCCGGCAAGTCGACGCTCTTCAACCGGCTGACCGAAGCCGGCGTCTTCGCCGAAAACCTGCTCTTCGCGACCCTCGATCCCACCATGCGCGCATTGCTGCTGCCGAGCGGCCGCAAGATCATCCTGTCCGACACGGTCGGCTTCATTTCCGATCTGCCGACGCATCTGGTCGCCGCCTTCCGTGCCACGCTCGAAGAGGTGCTGGAAGCCGAAGTGATCCTTCATGTTCGCGACGCGGCGCATGAGGAAACCGAACTGCAGAAGAAGGACGTCGAACAGGTGCTGGCCTCGCTCGGCGTGACGAAGGAATCCTCCGCCGCCAGCGGTCAGCATGTCGTCGATGTGTTGAACAAGATCGATCTGCTCGACGAAGCCGGCGCCGCCGCGCTCAACGCGGCTGCCCGCGCGCCGCTCGCGGTCGCTGTGTCGGCGCTGACGGGGCAGGGTGTGCCCCAACTGCTGCAGCTGATCGACAGTCTGATCGTCGACGACGAGCGGATGGTCGCTTTCGACATGCCGGCGGGTGAAGGCGAGGCAATCGCCTGGCTCCATGCCCACGCCCATGTCCGCCAGCGCGAGGATCGCGACGACGGCGTCGTCCGTCTCGAAATCGGCATGACGCCGATCATGACCGGACGCTTCGAAAAGCGCTTTCCGGATCTGGCGCGCCGCCTCGGCGAAGCCGCGATCGACACAATCGAAGCGGCAGAGTAGAGCAGCGAATGTCAACCCTCGCGGATCAGGTGACCGCCTTGATGCGGGAAGTCGCGGCACGCGAAATCATGCCGCGTTTCCGGGCGCTGGCCGAAAGCGACATTGAGGAAAAATCGAAGGGCGATCTGGTGACGGTCGCCGACCGCGCGTCGGAACGCTGGCTGACGCCGCGCCTTGAGGCGCTGGTGTCCGGCTCGCATGTGCTGGGCGAGGAGGCCGCTGCCGCCGATCCGGCGCTGCTTGATCGGCTGGCCGATGACCGGGCACTCTGGACGGTCGACCCGGTCGACGGCACAGGAAATTTCGTTGCCGGCCGCGAGACCTTCGGCGTCATGATCGCGCTGACGGAGAGGGGCGAAACGACCCACGCCTGGATATATCTTCCGGTCACGGATGAAGTCGCTGTGGCCGAGCGCGGCGCCGGCGCCTTCTGGATGGCCGGGGGCTCGACGGCACGCATGGCTTCGGGGCGCGCGGCGCCTGCCGCCGCCGATCAATCGGCAAGTTTCTATGTCCGCTTCATGCCGGACGACTGGAAGGGACCGATCGAGCGGCATGCCGGCGGCATCGGTCGCAAGGAATCCAATCTCTGCTCGGCCTTCGACTACACATCGGTCGCGCGCGGCCGCCACGATTTCGTCACCTATTACCGCATGCTGCCCTGGGATCACGCACCGGGCACGCTGATCCTGCGCGAAGCGGGTGGTGTAGTGCGCGACATCGAAACCGGTCTCGACTATGCGCCCCGCACCTTGAAAGGCCCACATCTCGTAGCGCGCGACGAGGACAGCTGGGAACAGACGGCAGCCCGCATCCGCGCGCTGCGCGCGCATCTCTAAGGCTGTTCCAGGAAAAGTGGAATCCGGTTTTCGGTCCGGAATTCCGCAAGAGCAAGAAGGCTGGAGCGACATCTCGCTCTAACGCCGTTCCTCGCCCTTGGCCTCATCCCACAAGGCGTCCATTTCCTCAAGCGTCGAGTCCTCGGGGCGCCTGCCTGCGGCCGCGAGCTTTTCCTCTATCCGCCCGAACCGCCGTCGGAACTTGGCGTTGGCGCGCCGCAGAGCGGCTTCCGGATCGATCTTCAGATGCCGCGCCAGATTGGCATAGACGAACAACAGGTCGCCCATCTCGTCTTCCAGCCGGTCGGCATCGCCGCCCTTGGCGATTTCTTCCGAAAGCTCCAGCATCTCCTCGTTGAGCTTCTCGATCACCATGCGCGTCTCGGGCCAGTCGAAGCCGACCCGTGCAGCGCGGTTCTGCAACTTGACCGCGCGCGACAGCGCGGGCAGGGCGAGCGGCACGTCGTCGAGAATGCTCGTCGCCCCGCCGCCCTTGGCGGCGCGTTCCTCGGCCTTGATCTCTTCCCAGCGCTCCTTGACGGCGCCGGCCGCCCGCTGCGTTTCGTCGCCGAAGACATGCGGATGCCGCCTGACCATCTTGTCGGAAATGGCCTGCGCCACATCGTCGAAGCCGAACGATCCCTGTTCGGCGGCCATCTGCGCATGGAAAACCACTTGCAGCAGCAGGTCGCCGAGTTCGTCCTTCAGCTCGCCCATGTCGGCGCGCTCGATCGCCTCGGCGACTTCATAGGCCTCCTCGATCGTGTAGCGGGCGATCGAGGCGAAATCCTGTTCGAGGTCCCAGGGGCAGCCGCCATTGGGGTCGCGCAGCCGCGCCATGATCCCGAGAAGCCTGTCGATGGGGCGCGCGCTCAAGATACCGTCTCCTAGTCGCCGCTGCGGTCGACGATGCCGCCGGCCGAGCCGACCTGCACCACGGCGGCCGCCGCATCCGCCGCATCATGCGGCTTGTGCTCGCCCTCGATTTCGCGAATGCGGTCGCGCAGCGCGTTCTGCGCCTTGCGGTCGAGCGGAAAGCCCCACATCACCGCCGCGGCCGCCAGCATGGTGATCGCAGGCAGCGTCACATACATCAGCATGAAATTGTCGAGTGTCTCGGGCGAATTGCCGCCGCCCGGCACGAAGCCGATCAGATCGAGCAGCGGATAGGTGATGCCGACCGCCAGCGCCGCGCCGATCTTGGCCGTCATGGTCAGTAGCGAATAATAAAGCCCCGTCCGCCGCTGGCCGGTTTCGAGATAGTCGGTGTCGATGACATCGGCCATGATCGAACGCAGCAGGAAGGAGCCCGCGCCATAGGCGATGCCGTAAAGCGAGTTACCGATGAACAGCCACCAGAATTCGCCGCGCGGGAAGAAGATCACCAGCGGCAGCGCCACCGCGCCATAGACCATGGCGATTGCCAGCGTCTTGTGCTTGCCGGCCATGTGGCTGAGGCGGATCCAGAACGGAATCCCGACAAAGCCGAAGATGAAATAGATCAGCAGCAGCAGGCTCGCATGCCGCGGCAGCTCCATCACATAGGCCGCGAAGAAGATATAGAGCGACCCGGTGATCGCCGGCGCGATATTGACCAGCAGATCGGCCACCAGCACCCGCTGCAGCAGCCGGTTGCGCGCGATGATGCCCCAGGCCTTCTGCCAGGGGATCTGCGCCTGTGGTGCGCTCTTGAACTCCGGTGCCTGCCAGACCGCGATGCCGACCGTGATCGGCAGCAGGATGAGAATGAACCAGCCCATCGCGGCGACCTTTTCGCGCCCGCCGGCGCCGTCTTCCGACATCCCCTCGATCACCGCCGGCAGCGCCAGCACCGCGAACATGCCGAGGATCAGCAGGAACTCGCGCACGCCCTGGATGGTCGAGCGTTCGTCATACTCGGCCGAAAGCTCGGCGCCCCACGACATGTGCGAAATCGTCAGCAGCGTCCAGCCGATATAGAGCACGAACATCCAGGCCGCGAGATAGACCCAGGTGACAGGCGGCGAGGGCATGAACAGCATGTAGCCCGCCAGCAGCAGGATCGGCGTCGACAGCACGATCCAGTGTCGCCGCCGTCCCCAGCGGCTCGGAAACCGGTCCGACACCATGCCCAGCACCGGGTCGGTGAACACGTCCCAGAAGCGCGCCAGCATGAACACCGTGCCCGCCACGGTGAGGCCGATGCCCATTTCGTGGCCATAGAAGGGCGGCAGATAGACCACGATCGGCAGCCCCAGCGCCGCCATGGGGATCGAGGGCAGGGCGAAGGCGCCGATCTGCCACCGCGTCACCTTTTTCTGTTGCTGCATGCGCTTCCCTTGGCCGCCGGCCAAACCGTTCCGCGTCCTTTGGACGTTCTTGTTGACGAATTGTCAGTCCGGCAAAGGAACCCGATTGCCGTTCATTTGTCTATCGTTTCCGGAGGGGCGGGCCGGGCCTCAGGCGAAATTTTCGTCGCCGACAAAGGGGTTGCTCCGCCGCTCGGCACCGAAGGTCGAAAGCGGCCCATGCCCCGGCACGAAGGTCACATCGTCGCCCAGCGGCCACAGCCGGGCCCGGATCGATTCGATCAGCGCGCCATGATCGCCGCGCGGCAGATCCGTGCGCCCGATCGAGCCCTGGAACAGCACGTCGCCGACCAGCGCCAGCCGCGACGGCGCGTGGAAGAAGATCACATGCCCGGGCGTGTGACCCGGGCAATGGCGCACATCGAAGGTCAGGCCGGCGACCTCCACCGTATCGCCGTTTTCGAGCCAGCGGTCCGGCAGGAAGGCACCGACGGGCGGAAACCCGTATTGCGCCGCCTGGCGCGGCAGCGCCTCGATCAGGAAGAGATCGTCCTTGTGCGGCCCCTCGATCGGCACGCCGAGTTCGCGCGCCAGATCGCCGGCCGCCGCCGCGTGGTCGAGATGGCCATGCGTCAGCAGGATCTTCTCGATGGTAACGCCGGTCTCGGCGGCTGCCGCCTTGATCCGGTCGAGATCGCCGCCGGGATCGCTGACGGCGCCGCGCATGTTTTCGTCGTTCCACACCAGCGTGCAGTTCTGCTGGAACGGCGTCACGGGAAGAATGGCGGCCTTGAGACTCATGGAACAACTCGCAGATTGGCAATATCGATGCCCGCAGGGTAGGGGCAGCGTTTCCTCTTGTCCAACCCGGTCGCGCGACAGGACCGCCGCACGCCGCTACTGCGCGGTATAGCCGCCATCGACGACCGTTTCGGCGCCGGTGACGAACTTGGCCTCGTCGGAAACGAGATAGAGAACCGCATAGGCGACGTCGTCGGGCGCACCCATATGACCGATCGGATGCGCCGCATCGGCCGCCTTGCGTCCTTCCGCCAGATCGCCGAGCGACTTCAGATGGTTCTCGACCATCGGCGTCCAGATATAGGCCGGGTGCACCGAATTGACGCGGATTCCCAGTTTCTCCCGTCCGCAATAAAGTGCGACGGCCTTGCTGTAGGTCGAGACCGCGCCCTTGGAGGCGCAATAGGCGCTGATATCGGCAATGCCGACAAGCCCGGCGATCGACGACAGGTTGACGATCGAACCCGTGCCCGGATTGGCCGCCATCATCGTCCGCATCGCGTGTTTGGTGCCCAGGAACACGCCGTCGAGATTGATCGACATCAGCCAGCGCCAGCTTTCCAGCGTCTGTTCATGCGGCGGGCAGGCGCGAACGACGCCGGCATTGTTGACCAGCGCATCGAGCCGGCCATGCGCGGCGACGGTCTGTTTCATCACCTCTTCCCAGGCGCCTTCGTCGGCGACGTCGTGATGCAGATAGAGCGCATCGCCGCCCGCCTTGCGGATGCTGGCCGCCACCGCTTCGCCTTCGGCATCTTTCAGATCGGTCAGCACGACCCGGGCGCCCTCGCGGGCGAGCAGCCGTGCTGTCGCTTCGCCGAGCCCCATGGCGGCGCCCGTGACCATGCAAACCTTCTTTTCGACGCGTCCCATCTGCTTCTCCCGGGTTCGAGGATGAGGCCGCATCGTGCGATGCGGCGCTGGATTGCTCATGTTGCGGCAGTTCTTTCGGCGAGATAGGCCACCGCGCCGCCCAGCGTGGTGAGCTGGATCGCATCGGCCTCGGGAATTTCCACGCCCAGCCGCTGATGCAGCGCGATCAGCAGATTCATGATGTCCATGGAATCGAGATCCACGGCATCGCGCAGATCGGCCGTGTCCGGCACGCCCGCAAGATCGATATCGGGCGCGATGGACATCAGTTCCTCGATGAAGATCTGGCGTAATTCCTGGTCTGTCACAATGCCTCCGGAACCTGCAGCAGTTTTTCGATTTCGCGCAGAAACAATGCGCCGCGCCGGCCGTCGCTGACGCGGTGATCGGCGGCCAGCGTGGCGCAGACGGCCGGCACCGCATCGACGCCGTTTTCGGTCGCAAGCGGACGCAGCGCCACGGTGCCGAAGCCGACGATCGCGACCTGCGGCGGGTAGATGACGCCATAGACCGTGTCGACGCCGCGCTCGCCGAGGCTGGTGACCGTGATGCCGGCATCGGTGAATTCCGAACTGCGCAGCCTGCCGCTGCGCACGCGCGCCACCAGGTCGCGCGCCCTGGCCATCAGTTCTTCCAGCGACAGCCGGTCGACATCATGCAGCGCCGGCGCGACGAGGCCGCCGCCGCGCATCGCCACCGCCATGCCGACATGGACGGCAGCGGCCGGCGCGAAGGCCTCGTTCTCGTAGCGCCCGTTGAATTCGGGAAACCGCGTCAGCGCCAGCGCTGTGGCCTTGAGCAGCAGCATGCCGATCAGCACCCGCTCTTCGGGCGGACGTTGTGCGTTGATTGCGTCGAGCCAGCCGCTGGCCACGCGCATGTCGATCGTGTGGCTGAGATAGTAATGCGGAATTTCGCGCTTCGACCGCGACATGGCGGCCGCGATCGCCTTGCGCATCTCCTCGACATCGAAGCCGCGCCGCGCCGGTCCCGCCGTGTCGGCGGTCTTTGCCGGGGCGGCCGGGCGCGCGCCGGTCACGTCGTCGCGCACCACCGCGCCGTCGGGGCCCGTGCCCCGGATGCCGGCGAGATCGATGCCGCGTTCGGCCGCAAGCTGCCGTGCCGCCGGCGAAGCCCGGACCCGGCTGGCGACTGCCGCTTCTGCGGCCGGCGCAGCCTTTGCGGCCGGCGCCGGGGTCTTGCGCGGTGCTTCCGGCGCGGCGGGTGTTTCGGCCGCCGGTACAGACGGCTCTTCGGACGGCGTTTCGACGGGCGTTTCGGGTGCCGCTTCGGCGGCAGCTTCGGCCGCTTCGGCTTTCCCGGCAACCCCTGCCGCACCGTCGAGTTCGGCCAGCGGCGCGCCGACGGCAACCGTGTCGCCCGGCGCGGCCAGCAGCCGGGCGATCGTCCCGCTCTCGAAGATCTCGATCTCGATGGCGCCTTTCTGGGTCTCGACCACGGCGACGATGTCGCCGCGGCTGACATGGTCGCCGGGCTTGACGTCCCATTCGACCAGCACGCCGTCATCCATGTCGGCGCCGAGCGAGGGCATCTTGAAAATGCTCACGCGGGCCCTCCCTTTTTACCCAGCGCGGCGCGGGCGGCGGCAACGATGGCGGGCACCTGCGGCAACGCGGCCTCTTCGAGATGCCGCGGGTAGGGGATCGGCACCTCGGCCGCGCAGACCCGGCCCACCGGCGCATCCAGCTCCCAGAAGGCCTCTTCCATGATCTGCGCCGAGATTTCGGCGGCAAGACTGCCGGTCCGCCAGCCCTCATCGACGATCACGGCGCGCCGCGTCTTGCGCACCGACGAAAGGAAGGTCGCGCTGTCGAGCGGCCGCAGCACCCGGAGGTCGACGACTTCGGCCTCGATGCCGTCTTCGGCCAGCAGCGCCGCCGCATCCAGCGTCTTCCACAGGCTGCCGCCATGGCTGATCAGCGTGATGTCGCGGCCTTCGCGGCGGATTGCGGCCGAACGCAGATCGACGGCGGCATTGCGGTCCAGCGGGCCTTTCCGGTTGTAGAGCATCACATGCTCGAAAAGGATCACCGGGTCTGGGTCCTCAAGCGCAGGCGCCAGCATCGAATAGACATCCTGCACGGTCGCCGGCGCCAGCACGCGCAGCCCCGGCACATGCGCATACCAGTTTTCGAGACTGTGCGAATGCTGCGCCGCCAGCTGCCGCCCGGCGCCGGTCGCCATCCGGATCACCACGGGCACGTTGAACTGCCCGCCCGACATGTGCCGCAGCGTGGCCGCGTTGTTGACGATCTGGTCGAGCGCCAGCAGGCTGAAATTGACGGTCATGATCTCGACGATCGGCCGCATCCCGCCCATCGCCGCGCCGATGCCGGCACCGGTGAAGCCCGATTCCGAAAGCGGCGTGTCGCGCACCCGCTCGGGACCGAATGTCTCCAGCAACCCCTTGGTCACCGCATAGGTGCCGCCATAATGGCCGACATCCTCGCCCATGATGAAGACGCGCGAATCCGCCGCCATGGCGTCGTGAATGGCGGCCCCCGCGGCCTCGCGATAGGTGATCTCCTCGCTCACGGCGCGGCCCCCACATGCTCGAGCAATGTCTCGACCGCCTCCCATTCGCTGGCTTCGGCAAAGGCGACCGCCGCCTCGATTTCCTGCGCCACTTCGGCTTCGATCGCATCGACATCGTCCTGATGCAGGATGCCGGCATCGAGCACCCAGCCCTGGAAGCGCACGATCGGGCCTTTCTTCTCCCATTCCCGGACTTCGTCCTTGGAGCGGTAGAGCTGCGGATCGAACATCGAATGGGCGCGGAAGCGATAGGTCCGGCATTCGAGGAAATAGGGCCCGTCGCCGGCCCGCACGGCGGCCACGGCGCGCCGCGCAGCGGCTTCCACCTCGACGATGTTCATGCCGTCGACTGTCTCCGACGGCATGCGATAGCTGGCCGCCTTGGCGTGAATGTCGGTTTCCGATTCCGAGAGATCGAGCCTTGTGCCCATCGCATAGAAATTGTTCTCGCAGACGAACAGCACCGGCAGTTTCCAAAGCGCGGCGAGATTCATGCTTTCGTGAAACTCGCCTTCGGCGGCGGCGCCTTCGCCGAAGAAGCAGGCTGTCACACGCGCCCGGCCCTGCATCCGGTCGGCAAGCGCAAGCCCCACCGCCATCGGCAGGCCGCCGCCGACAATGGCATTGCCGCCGATAAACCGCTTCTCGGCATCGAAGATATGCATCGACCCGCCACGGCCGCCGGAACAGCCGTCGCGCTTGCCATACATTTCCGCCATCACCTGGTTCATCGGCAGGCCGCGCGCCAGCGCATGTCCATGCTCGCGATAGGTGGCCAGAACGGCGTCGTCGTCTTCCAGCGCGTCCATCACGCCGGCCGCAATCGCTTCCTCGCCGATATAGAGATGCAGGAAGCCGCGTATCTTTTCCTGCGTATAGAGTTCGGCACACTTCTCCTCGAACCGGCGAATGCGGATCATCTGCTTCAGCAGGTGCAGGCAATGTGCGCGTGTCAGGCGGGGATGTGGCGCCTCGGCTTTGCCGGCACTCATGCGAATGCCTCCAGTGTCGAGGTATCGCCTTCGGGAAGCCCGAGCTCGCGCGCCTTCAGCAGCCGGCGCATGATCTTGCCGCTGCGCGTCTTGGGCAGGCTGTCGGCGATGGCGATGATGCGCGGTGCGACGGCCGGCCCGAGCCGCTTGCGCGCATGCGCCATGATCTCCTTTTCGAGTTCGGCGCTGGCCTCATGGCCGCGATGAAGCGTCACGAAGGCTTTGACGATTTCGCCGGCCCGTTCGTCGGGCACGCCGATCGCGGCCGCTTCGGCGACGGCAGGATGTTCCACCAGCGCGCTCTCGACCTCGAACGGACCGATGAAATGCCCGGATGATTTGATCATGTCGTCGGCGCGGCCGACGAACCAGAAATAGCCGTCGGCGTCGCGGCTGGCGAGATCCTCTGTCAGATACCAGCCATCGGCGAAACACTTGCGGTAGCGTTCTTCCTCGCCGAGATAGCCGCGGAACATCGACGGCCAGCCGCTGCGCAGCGCCAGTTCGCCGGGTGTGTCGGGGTCGGTGATTTCCCGCACGCCGCCATCCGGCAGACGTTCCACGATCCCGGCCGTGATGCCGGGCAGGGGGCGGCCCATCGATCCGGGCTTGATGTCGCCGCTGGCATAATTGGCCAGCATGATCGCGCCGGTCTCGGTCTGCCACCAATTGTCGTGAAAGGCGCGGCCGAAAACCGCCTGGCTCCACAGCACGGCCTCGGCATTGAGTGGCTCGCCGACGCTGGCCAGAAAGCGCAGCGCCGAGAGATCGTATTTTGCCGCCAGTTCGGCGCCGGCCCGCATCAGCATGCGAATGGCCGTCGGCGCGCTGTACCAGACCGAAACCTTCTGATCCTGCAGGATCTGATACCAGCGCGCGGCATCGAACTCGGCCTCGTCGACGATCATCGTCGTCTGGTTGGTGAGCGGCGCGATGATCCCGTAGGACGTCCCGGTCACCCAGCCGGGATCGGCGGTGCACCAGACGATGTCGTCCGGATGCAGGTCGAGCGCCAGCTTGCCGGAAATGTGATGCGCGAGCACGGCCTGGTGCACATGGATGGCGCCTTTCGGCTTGCCGGTCGTGCCGCTGGTGAAATGCAGCAGTGCCGGGTCCTCCGGCACGGTCGCTGTGATTTCACTTCCGCCGTCCGCCTGCGCCATCAGCGTGTCGAAGGAATGGACGCCCTCCGGCAGCGCTTCGGAAACGGGCCCGACGATAAGCACATGCCGCAGCGCCGGAAGCTCCTGGCGAATGGGCGCGATCTTGCGCTTGTAGAAGGTCTCGGTGGTGACGAGCAGGCGGCAGGCGCCGATCTGCATGCGCGCCTTGACGGGCTCCGGACCGAATGCGGGGAAGAGCGGCGAATAGACGGCGCCGGCCTTCAGCGTTCCCAGCACCGCCGCATAGAGTTCGGGCACGCGGCCCAGCAGCGAAAAGACGCGGTCGCCTTTCTCGATCCCGAGCCGATGGAGCAGGGCGGCGAAGCGGTCGCTCAGCTCCTTGAGTTCCGCATAGCGGATCGGCCGCACCGTCCCGTCTTTGGCGATCCAGCGAATGGCCGTCTTGTCGCCGGCGCCATGCTGCACATGCCGGTCCACGGCTTCATGGGCGATGTTGAGTTTGCCGCCGGGAAGCCCGTCGAGCTCGGCCGCGGCATCCGCCCAGCGAAACCGGTCGCACAGCGCCTGGTAGTCCTCGACATTGGGTGGCCGGTCGGGCGAAGGCGCCTGATGGATGATCGGATGTCCTGCCATGCTGATCCTCCCGCGCGGCGGCGCCGCGATCCGCATGGATGATGGGCGGTTGTCGCGTTGCGATCAACGCGGCATCCAGTCCTGCGACAGCACGTCACTCGGACGGCAACGCCGACGGCTGTCAGGACGAATTGGTCTGGCGCGGCACTGCAGATGAGCCGCGGCAGGGGTGTCGCCGCGTGCCTTGGTCGAAGCCGTCTGGCGTTTCGCATAGAAAGCGAATCTTGCCGGTCTGTAAGTTATTGAAATTTCTGGAGGGGATGTCGCCTGGAATATGAATCTATTCGCACAAAAGTTGAATCCATTGACCTTCCGTTGCGCAGAAAATGAATCAAAGGCTCAGCTACAACGATCGCGGTAGCCGGTCAGGTCAACGTCGAGACACAACCCATTGAATTTCAAGCCTTTCCGGCTTTGGCGGTTTTCGAAACACGGATGGTGCTCGTCTTGCTCAACCGCCACGCCAAAGCATTCAACAGGCTGAGATCAAACGGGTCTCCGGGACATCCTCGCTTCGTTTAGCGGAAGCGACAACGTCAGCATAAAGTGGCGCTGCCATGTCCGCAACGCGGATGACACCTGCCGCGCCACAACGCCCGGCGAGGAACCTTGCCGCCGGAAGCACAATAGTGTGTGGATCGATGGCGAACATTGATACCCCTGGTTACGTGAACCATCGCGCGATCTTGTGGGACGGTGAGCCGAGCCTGTAGTAACGAGAGAATGTCCGCGCCCAGCCGAGATCCGGTGCGAATAGGCACAGATCCGACGTGATGGTTCTGGTTGTCTTGAATGGGGGATGACCGGTGACCTCTCCGGCGAGGACCGTCACACCGCGTTGAGCGAACTCATAGTCGTCAATGAAGGGCGCGGCGTCCAGTTTGGCGGATGATGGTGGAACACCGGCTCGTAGACACTCCAGATCGATGCAAAGTGACTTGAGCCACGCCAGTTCTTCGTTCAGATGTTCAGGACGCTGAACGCCGTCTCGTCCGACATAGATGAGCATATCTGTCCTCCGTGTTTGAGGGCAGGCTATCGGCACGACTAGAACACAACAAGAACAAAGATATGGGCGATATCCCGAGTCGGGGAATACTCCTAGCGAAAACATGAGGGATTACGCCAGTTTTCGAGATCACAAAGCCGGACTTTTTTGTTGAGTGCGGGTCTTACCTAAGCGGAGTGACGTCAACGGACTGCCGCTGCCCCCGGCCAAAGACTGGAGACTGGAATTTTCCAGCTTCAAACGGTCCAGCTTTCGGGGTCTGGTCAATCGCGGCAACGTTCGCCTGAAGCGTGGCCGGGGCGCTCTAATCCTATGACATTTTTGTGTAGCCCGCCGTAAAGATGTCCGTGCTAACCTGATCGCATGAAACGAAGCCTCGGCCGCCCTCGAAACAGGTGTGTCGCCCGCCGCCGTCACTGGCTCGCGGCGCTGCTGGCCTTTGCCGTGCTGTTGACGGGTGTCGCGGCGCCGATGACCGGCCTCAATATGATGATGTCGGCACACATGATGGCCGACAGCGGCACCGCGCCGCCTGCGGCGGATGCCATCACCGGGATGGCGGGGCCGTGCTGCGACGATTGCGATCGTGCCGACACGACAAGCTGCGACAGCTCGGCCCTCTGCATGACCGCTTGCGGCAAGCTGCCGCTTCAACTCGCCGCTGCCTCCGGATTTGTCCCGGCCAGGCATGCAATCAGGGCGGTTCGCGCGCCGGATATCGGCCGGGCCGATCTTTCTCCCTCTCCCTTGCGACGGCCTCCCAAAGCGGTGTGACACGCCGGCGCGCGGCTTTCCCGGCGCGCGTCCATCGTCACATCAGCTTCAGGAGAGTCTTATGGTTCGCTTACCCAAAGCGTCCGCGATCGCCGTGCTTGTAGCGGTTGCGGCGGCGGCCGGCATATGGAGCGTCGCCGGCGCGCAGTCTCAAGCTTATAAATTCGAGGCCGTGTCGGATGAAATATCTGTCGGCGAGGGCGTTCGGATCGAGGTCCGGTTGCTCGATCCCGACGGAAAGCCGGTACCGTCGGAGAACGTCGATGTCGTCTCGACGCGGCTCGATATGGGTCCCGACGGCATGGCGATGATGGATACACCGCTCACGCCGGTTCCCGCCGACAGCGCGGATGTCCTGGCCTTCGAAACGAAGATCGTGATGGCCGGCCGATGGGCGCTCACCATCGAAGTGGAAGTCGACGGTGTTCCGGCGCCCGTCAAGGGCGTCGTCATCTACACGGCCGTCGAGAAAAAAGCCGATGCAACCCCTGCCGCGCCAGCGGCAGGGGACCGAAAGATACGCTATTACCGTAACCCGATGGGCCTGCCCGACATATCGCCGGTGCCGAAGAAGGACTCGATGGGAATGGACTACATTCCCGTTTACGAGGATGAACTGGCGGGCACCGCCGGAACCGTCCGCGTCAGCGTCGAAAAGATGCAGCGCGCCGGCGTAAGGACCGTGGCGGTCGAGCGTCGCGATCTCGTCCGTCGGGTCCGGGGTGCGGGCACCGTGACGGCGGACGAAGCCCGCGTCGCGCTGGTGACCGCGCGTTTCGACGGCTTCGTCGAACGTCTCGATGTCCGCACGACAGGCGGTACGGTGGCGGCGGGCGAGCCGCTTCTGACGGCCTGGATCGAAAGCGACGAATTGCTGCGCAAGCAGGCCGACTATCTCTCGGCGTTGTCGCGCGGCGGCCGCGACATCGAGCGCGCCGCGCAAAACCTCCGCCTCTTCGGCATTTCCGACGCCACCATCGCCGAAATGGCGCGCACGCGCGCGCCGGCGCGGGTGGTGACCTTCGAGGCGCCGCTCGGCGGCACGGTCCTCGAAAAACCCTCGCTCGACGGCATGCGCTTTGCGGCCGGCGATACGCTCTTCCGGATCGCCGACCTGTCGACGCTCTGGGTGATGGCCGAAATCGCCGAACAGGACCTCGCGCTTGTCCGGCCCGGTCAGCACGCGCAATTGTCGATGCCGGCCATGCCCGGCGAAAGGCGCGTGGCGATTGTCGATTTCGTCTATCCCGATATCGACAGGACGACCCGCTCGGGCCGGGTCCGGCTCGTCGTGCCCAATGCGGACGGGCGCCTCAAGCTCGGCCATTTCGTGCGCGTCGAGATCGGAGCGCCGGTCGGCGACGAAGCGGCGCTCGCGGTTCCGGTTGCCTCCGTCATCGACGATGGTGCCCGCCAGATCGTCTTTGTCGCACGCGGCGACGGGCTTTTCGAACCGCGTGACGTTCGGCTCGGCGCTCGCGCCGGCGCCGATGTCGCGATCAAGGAGGGGCTTGCCGCCGGCGAGGAGATCGTCACCTCCGGCATCTTCCTGATCGATGCCGAGAGCAATCTCCAGACCGCGCTTTCGGTCTTCACGACGGAGGCGGCGGCGCCATGATCGCGGGCATCATCGGCTGGTCGGCGCGCAACGGCGTACTGGTGCTGATCGGCACGCTTTTTGCGATCGTCGCCGGCATTTACTCGATCGCGCGCATTCCGCTCGATGCGATACCGGACCTGTCGGACACGCAGGTGATCATCGTCACCGATTATCCCGGCCAGGCGCCGCAGGTTGTCGAGGACCAGGTGACCTTCCCGCTCGCGACCGCGATGCTCAACGTGCCGCGATCCAGTGTTGTGCGCGGCTTTTCCTTCTTCAGCGTTTCCTTCGTCTATATCATTTTCGAGGATGGCACCGATCTCTACTGGGCGCGAAGCCGCGTCCTCGAATATCTGAGCGCGGCATCGGAGCGCCTGCCCGACGGCGTCACGCCGGCACTCGGGCCGGACGCGACCGGTGTCGGTTGGGTCTATCAATATGCGCTGAAATCCTCGGAACTGAACCTTGCCGAACTCCGCTCGCTGCAGGACTGGCAGGTCCGCTTCGCCGTTTCGCGCGCCGAGGGCGTCGCCGAGGTCGCAACGGTGGGCGGCTTCGTCCGGCAATATGCGATCATCGTCGATCCGCTGCTGCTGAAAAGCACAGGGCTGACGCTGGCCGATATCGCCGGCGCGGTGCGGGCCAGCAACATGGATGTCGGCGGCCGCACCATCGAGCTTGCCGAAACCGAATTCATGATCCGTGGCCGCGGCTATCTCGGCGGCATCGAGGATATCGAAAGGATCGTGCTCCGCGCCGAGGGCGGCACGCCGCTGCTGTTGCGCGATGTGGCGCGCGTCGAACTCGCGCCCGACGAGCGGCGCGGCGTCGCCGAAATGGGCGGCGAGGGCGAAGCGGTTTCCGGCATCGCCCTGCAGCGCCATGGCGCCAATGCGCTCGAGGTCATTGAAAACGTCAAGCGCGAGCTGGCGGCGGTTGCGCCGAGCCTGCCCGGCAACACCGAAATCGTCGAGGTTTATGACCGCTCCGAGATCATCCGCCGCGCCATCGACACGCTGGTGCGCACGCTGGTCGAGGAAAGCATCGTCGTGGCGCTGGTCTGCTTCCTCTTTCTCTGGCATGCGCGCAGCGCGCTTGTTGCCGTCGTCACGCTGCCGGTCGGCATTCTGATGGCGCTGGCCGCGACCCATGCGCTCGGGATCCCGTCCAACATCATGAGCCTGGGCGGCATCGCGATCGCGATCGGCGCCATGGTCGATGCGGCGATCGTGATGGTCGAAAACGCCCACAAGCGGCTCGAACATGCGCCGCCCGGCGCCTCGCGCAGCGCTGTCATCATCGCGGCGGCGCAAGAGGTCGGCCCGGCGCTCTTTTTCAGCCTGCTGATCATCACCGTTTCCTTCCTGCCGATCTTCACGCTGGAGGCGCAGGAGGGCCGCCTCTTCAAGCCGCTTGCCGCGACCAAGACCTTCGCCATGGCGGCGGCGGCTCTGCTCTCGATCACGCTGGTGCCGGTGCTGATGACGCTCTTCATCCGTGGCCGGATCGTGCCGGAAGCCCGCAATCCGCTCAACAAGGCGCTGATCTGGCTCTACCGGCCGGTGATCGCGTTGGTGCTGCGCGCCCAGGGCGTCACCATCCTCGCCGCCGTTCTCGTGCTTGCCGTCACGGTGGTGCCGCTCAGCCGCATCGGTTCGGAATTCATGCCGAACCTCAACGAGGGGACGCTCTTCTACATGCCGACGACGCTGCCGGGTCTTTCGGTGACCAAGGCGGCCGAGCTGCTGCAGACGCAGAACCGGATCATCGCCGGTTTTCCCGAGGTCGCCTCGGTCTGGGGCAAGGCGGGCCGCGCCGATACGGCGACCGATCCGGCGCCGATGGAAATGTTCGAGACCATCATCAATCTGAAACCCGAACGCGACTGGCGGCCGGGCATGAATCTCGACAAGCTGATCGCCGAGATGGATGCCGCACTCCAGTTTCCGGGCGTCTCCAACGCCTGGACGATGCCCATCAAGGCCCGCATCGACATGCTATCGACCGGCATCCGCACGCCGGTCGGCGTCAAGATTTTCGGGCCCGACCTCGTCGAACTCGAACGGTTCGCCCGCGAGGTCGAAACCGTCCTGCGCGCCGTTCCCGGCACCTCGTCGGCTTATGCCGAGCGCGTCAATGGCGGTTATTTCCTCGACATCAAGCCCGACCGCGACCGCATCGCCCGCCACGGCCTCTCGATGGAAACGGTGCAGGAGACGATCGCGATGGCGCTGGGCGCCAAGGTCCTCACCACCACGGTCGAGGGCCGCGAGCGCTATGACGTGGTGCTGCGCTATCCGCAATCCGCGCGCGCCGATCCGGAGGCGATCGCGCGCGAGGTTTTCGTCACGACGCCCGCAGGGGCCGCCATTCCGCTCGGCGAGATCGCCGATATCACGCGGGCGCGCGGCCCCACCATGGTGCGCACCGAAAGCGGCCAGCCGGTCGTCTATGTCTTTGTCGATATCCGCGGTCGCGATCTCGGCGGCTATGTCGGCGAGGCGCGGCGCGTGGTTGCCGGCGAAATCGCGCTGCCGCCCGGCTACACGATCGCCTGGAGCGGCCAGTTCGAATATCTGGCGCGCGCCCAGCAGCGCCTTGCCGTCGTCATTCCGGTTACGCTGCTGGTGATTTTCCTCCTCCTCTATCTCAACTTCAAAGGGCTGACCGAAACCTTTATCGTGATGCTGTCGCTGCCCTTCGCGCTGGTCGGCGGCCTCTGGCTGATGGCGGCGCTGGATTTCAACATGAGCGTCGCGGCTGCTGTCGGTTTCATCGCGCTGGCGGGGGTTGCGGCCGAAACCGGCGTCGTGATGCTGCTCTATCTCGACCACGCCCTGCGGGATGCCAGGGCGCTGGCCGCAACCGGGGGCCGGGCCTTCACCCGCGCCGACCTCAACGGCGCGATCATGGAGGGTGCCGTCGGGCGCGTGCGGCCGAAAATGATGACCGTCATCACCATTATGGCGGGCCTGCTGCCGATCCTCTGGGCCACCGGCACCGGCGCCGAGGTGATGCAGCGCATCGCCGTGCCGATGATCGGCGGCATGGTGTCGTCCACCATCCTCACGCTGGTGGTGATCCCGGCGATCTATGCCATCGTCCACGGTATGAGGTTGCCCGATGACAACGCCGGAGGCGGCGGCTGAGCGCGAGTGAAAGCACCTCGATCGACCGCGCCCACCTCCACGCTTGGACAAGGGGCTCGACGATACGCCGCCCGACCGAGGACGCAAAATTAGAATTTTCCAGCTTCAAACGGTCCAGTTTCCGGGGAGCAGGTTATCGGCGTGGCTGTCTTCCTGATACGGATCAAAATGAAATACGAAGGTCCATGTCATCCCGCGCAGCAGGACAGCTTCGCCACATCCTTGTCGAAGGTCTGCGCGGCGAGCTTCAGCCCCTCGACCGTCGTGAGATAGGGGAAGATCGTCTCACCGAGGGCTTTCGCCGTCATCCCGAACTTCAGCGCCATGGCAAGGGTCTGAACACTGTCCGACCCTTCAGGCGCCATGATCACCCCGCCGAGCAGACGGTCGGTTTTTGTGTCTGCCAACAGCTTGATGACCCCTCGCGTGTCGCGTGCGGCGAGCGCGCGCGGCACGTTGTCGAGGCCGAGGACGGAGGTCTTCACCTCATATCCCGCGGCAATGGCCTGTTCCTCGGTCAGCCCGACGCCCGCCACCTGCGGGTCGGTGAACACCACCCAAGGCATGGCGGAATTGTCATAACGCTCCGCTCCGCCCATGGCGTTCGTCGCCGCGAGCTTTGCGCCATAGGCGGCCATGTAGACGAATTGATCGCGGTTGGTGACATCGCCCGCGCCATAGACGCCCGCCCGTGATGTCGCCATGTCGTCGCCAACCATGATCGCGCCACGCCGGTCCGTTTCGATGCCCATTTCCGCCAACCCCAATCCTTCGGTATTGGGCGCCCGCCCGGCGGTGACGACGAGATGTTCGGCGGTCAGTTCCAGGCGGCGGCCATCCTCTTCGATGCACAGCACCGCGCGACCTCCGTCCGCGTGACAGGCGTCATAGGTCACGCCGCAATGCATTGCGATGCCTTCGCCGCGGAACACCTGCGTCAGCGCTTCCGATACCTCGGGCTCGACCTGCGGCAACAGACGCGAGCGGCAGACCACCGTCACTTTGACTCCCATCCGCGCCATCATCTGCGCCAGTTCTGCGCCGATATAGCCGCCGCCGAGAAAGACGAGGCTTTCGGGCAGGGTCTCCAGCGCCAGCAGCGAGGTGCTGTCGAGCGTCGGCACATCGGCGATCCCCGGAATTGCGGGCAATGATGGACGGCCGCCGGTGGCGATGACGATCTTTGGCACAGCGATCCGGCGCGTACCGACCTGCACGCCGCCCTCGACCAACCGCGCCGCGCCCTCGTCGATATAGGTGACGTTCTCATATCCCGGCAGCAGATCTGCATATTTCTTCTGGCGCAAGCCCGTCACAAGCGCATCCTTGCCCGCTATCAGCGCGGCCCAGTCATCGACCTGCGCCATACCCGAAAGCCCGGGAAACCGCTTCGCTACCTTCGCGCCGTGGATCGCCTCGGCGGCGCGGATCATCACCTTGGAGGGCACGCAGCCCACATTGACACACGTCCCGCCGATCAGCCCGTGCCCGATCAGTGCCACGCGCGTGCCGGCCTCGGCCGCCGTGATCGCGGCGGAGAAGCCGGCCGACCCCGCACCGATCACGGCAAGATCGAAATTGCTTTTGGGCGTGCAACAATCGTTATTCATTGGATCATCCATTCTTTCGGATATTCAGTCGTTGTTGCCGCCGCCAGACGGCGTAGATCGTCAGTAAGATGAAGAAGGCGAGTGCCGGCAGCAGCACAAAATCGATCCATCCGAGCACCGCCGAGAGCCCCACCACCCCAAGCAGCACCACCAGCACCGGCGTGAAGCAGCACAACGCTACGATCAGTGTGCCGATGATTCCCACTGCGACCAGCTTGCGGGCACTATGCTCAGACACGCCTTCAACCACGCAAGCTGGCCGGATAGCCCGCATTCGTGGACGCAGCGGCAATCGTGTCCGCGTTCGTCAACGCCGGATCGAACGCGACGGTTGCCGTCTTTGCATCGAAGTCAATGTCGACCGAGCGGACGCCGTCGACGCCCTGCATCGCCTTCTTCACAGTGACCGGGCAAAGGGCGCAGGTCATGTTCTCGATGGCGAAGGTCTCGGTCTCAACAGTCGCGACTTGCGTCGATGCCGATTGCGCGGAAATCGGCGACACGGCCATCATGGACAGAATGCCGGCGGCGCCGAGGGCGAGGACGCCGGCGGCGATGATGAGGGGTCGTTTCATATGTGCTTCTCCTTTTGTCGATATGCGGTCAGTAGAAGAGCGGCGCCCACCAGTCGATCGAGAGCGCCAGAAGAACCAGAACCGTTGCGATCCAGAGGGCCGATTTCGTGATGAGCGATGATTGAGGCCGCGCGCAATAGGAACCCTCGACGCATTCGGGCTTCTGTCTGAAATAGACATGCCAGAATCCGAGCCCGATTAGAGCGAGTGTGACCGTTGCAACGTAGGGCTTGTAGGGTTCGAGCGCCGTAAGGTTGCCGACCCAGGCGCCGGAGATGCCGAGCGTCACCAGAGCCAGCGGCACCACACAGCAGGCCGATGCCAGGATCGCACCGATGATGCCACCGGCCGCGAACCAGTCTTTCTTTCGATCCGCCTCGTTTTCCAGTGGAGTCGTTCCGGTTTCCGTCCTGCTCATATGTCCAATCCTCGCGGTCCTCGATTTTTCGATGAAGGCAGCGTACGGTCTGTATCGACTACAGACTCAAGAAGGTTCCGGCCGATGAGCGATCACAATTCCGGGAGGAAATTGCAGCGGGCCAAATTGGCACGCCTGATGGGCTGCAATCTCGAAACCATCCGCTATTACGAGAAAACCGGCATGATCCCCGATCCACCGCGCACCGCCGCAGGGTACCGGGTCTATGACGAGAGACATGCCGCCCGCCTCCGCTTCATCCTGCGCGCCCGCGAACTCGGTTTCTCCCTCCGGGAGGTTCGGGGGCTGCTCGACCTCGTGGACGGCGGCACGCAAACCTGTGCCGAGGTCGAGGAGCGAACCATGCGGCATCTGGCCGATGTGCGCGCGAAGATCGCGGACCTGATGCGTATCGAGGAGGTGCTGACGGCGACCGCGGCGCAATGCTCCGGCGAAGATGTTCCGCACTGCCCCGTGCTGGAGGCATTGGCGCGTTGAACCGAATGGCAACGCTATCCGCGTTGCCGAACGTTTTCGAGGGCCGAGCGGGCTGCTACCTTCTCGCCGTCCGGAAACGCTCTGTCCAACCTTCCCGCGTGGGAAGGTCGATTTGACGCGGCTTCCATCGACGCCCGACGATCTTCACGACTATTTTGACTTTTACTCCGGCGGCCAACCCTCTTACAATTGCCGCATGGTCAGACGGTCGCCTCAGCGCTGGTTCATCATCCTCCTCGCAGTTTGCCTGGCGGCGGGAACGAATCTCGCGGCGGCGCGCGGCGTGGCGGCCGAACTTGTGGAAATCGGCGCGTCGGTGGTAGCCTCGGGCGCCAGTGCCGACATGGGCGCCTGCGCCGAAAGAGGCGGCATGACCGCCGACACGGCAAATGGAATGTGCCCGGGCTGCAATGAACCCGCCGATAGCACATGCACCAGCATGGGGTCTTTCTGCCAGTCGGCCGGTGCGCTGAACCTGCCCGAGATGTTGGTCCTGTCCGCGCTCGGCGCTCAGAGCGCATACCGCTCCGTGCATTTTCATCGGAGCGGCCGTCCGGCTTCCCCCAACCTTACTCCTCCCCGGTTCTCGTAAATCCCTTTGACGCTCGCGGACGCAGCCTTGGCTGTGTTCCGGGACGGCAAGGCTGGAGCGACGCGTGCAAGCCGCCCATGACGGCGCCTGCCGTGTTCCACCGCGACTCCTGTTATTTCGCGCGCACATTACGGAGGCAGAGGAGAATGACGAGGCGGCGCAGACATACCACAGCAGGAAACGGTCTTGCCGGTTTGCGGCACTGGCGAGGTGTCGCCGTTCTTGCCGCGCTTGCCCTGTGGCTGGGCGCCGTCCTCTCGGGGTTCTGCCTTGCCCCCATGTCGGCTGCCGCATCGCCGGCCGCGATGACGCATTTACCCGTCGAGAGCGCTCCCGCGGACGCCGCTGACGAGCACGCGGTCGGCCTGCTCTGTGCGACCTCGGCTGCTTGCTACGCCATCCTGTCGCCGACGGGGCAGATGGAAGAGAGGCAGCAGGTAGCCGCCAACGCAACGCTGCCCTTGTGGGTCTCGTTCGTTACGCGGCGTCCGGACCCGCCACCGCCGAAGGCCTGCCTAGGAGCTTTGCCAAGTCGATGAACAAAACAATCGGGCGCAATTTGCGTCCCAAACCAGGAGGACAAAATGTCCAGAACGTTCAAAACCTTTGTCATGGCCGGCGTTATCGGTCTTTCGGCCGCATTTCTGATGAGCGGGGCGGCGCTCGCCGGTTCGAATGTCAAGCACGGCCAGCAGACCGTACCGATCGACGGCCGGCCGGCTGCGCCCGTGGCGGCCAAGGCGCCGGCAGGGACGGTCATGATGAGCCATGACCGCATGACGGCGTGCTGCCGCGTCACGCATCAGCGCTATGGCAAGAGCGCGCCTGCCATGAGGCGGATGATGCACGGAGCCGACGCGCAGGAGAGCGTGCCGATGAGTGTGCATGGCTCCGGCCAGCCGGCGAACACCTACCGGAAGCGGTAGCCGACCAAGCCTGGAACCGCGGGGCACTGCCTCGCGGTTCCATTCTCCCTCGCCACGCCGATGGACGGCGTCAACCGCAACGCACGGAGATATCAGATGGCTGAGTGGTGCAACATGAATATGGAGGGAATGGGCTGGATGATGTGGGGGATGGGATTCTTCTGGATCCTCGTTATCGCCCTCCTCGTCCTCGGCGTCGCCGCCCTTGTGAAGTATCTGTTTTCAGGTCCGAGGAAGGGATAGCTCCTGACCTGAAGGTGTGGACGGCTCCCGCCTTCGGCATTTGAGTGCCAAGATTGGGTTTGCTGTTCAACACAATCAGGGGAGCCGCCCATGAGCGAGATTATCACGATCAGTTTGGACATCGCCAAGAACGTATTTCAGGTTCACGGGATTGATGGGTCGGGAGGTATCGTTATCCGCCGGAACTTGAGGCGCGGGGATGTAGCTGGGTTCTTTGGCTTACCCCCTGCCTGGTTGGCATGGAAGCCTGCGCGACTTCGCATTATTGGGCTCGAGTTCTGATGGAACTGGGTCATGAGGTGAAGCTGATGCCGCCGACCTATGTGAAGGCTTATCTCAAGCGTCAGAAGAACGATGCCGCGGACGCCGAGGCAATCTGCGAGGCCGTGACCCGGCCGAACATGCGGTTTGTGCTAGTGAAGTCAGCCGAGCAGCAGGGCGTGTTGATGCTTCACCGAAGTCGGGAGCTCCTTATCCGCCAGCGAACGATGCTGATCAATGGACTGAGGGCGCATCTGGCGGAGTTCGGGATCGTCATGCGGCAAGGCATCGCCGGGGTCTCGACCTTGATGACGCTGGTCGAAGATTACGAGCATGACCTCTTCCCGGAGATTGCCCGGGAAGCCTTGTTGAGTTTGGTGGCTCAGTTGCGCGACGCCTATGAACGGATATCGGTGATCGACCGGCAAATCCTGGTCTGGCATCGTTCAAATGAAGAGAGCCGGCGGCTTGAGACCATCCCCGGGATCGGACCGATCACAGCGAGTGCGATGGTGGCGACGATCACGGATCCCACCCTCTTCCGCAGCGGCCGAGACCTCGCCGCCTGGATTGGCCTTGTTCCCCGCCAGAACTCGAACGGCGGCAAGGAACGACTGGGGCACATAAGCAAAAAGGGTGACAGCTATCTCCGCCGGTTGCTCATCACCGGTGCCATTGCCATGTTGCGGTTTGCCCACAAAGGGCAAGGCGGTCGAACGACACAATGGGCGGCGAACTTGCTCAGCCGCAAGCCTTACAAGGTCGCCGCCGCGGCGCTGGCAATCAAGATGGCGCGGATCGTCTGGGCGGTCATGACGCGACAGGAAGAGTTCCGGCCACGGCTGGCAAGCTGACATCGCCGGGACGACGTTGACTTGACTTGAACTTGATGGACAGTGAATTGGTGAGGTGCTGAGGATGTGATGACGATACGGGTCGACACCCGGGATCAGAAGAACCCGTCTAACAGTGGCTGCGTCTTTGAACGCGATGACCTGAATGGGATCTGATCTTGCGGACTTCATCATGGCCAGCGGCATAACATTGCCGCACATCAAAGGCCGGACACATGACCGCCACCGACCCAAGCGTTCTCTATCCAAAAGTCCTTGCCAAAAGGGGGCCGTCCACACATGCCCCTTGGAAACTGGACCGTTTGAAGCCTGAAAATTCTAGTCAAAGAACTTTTGCCCAACCTTGGACCGGGTGGGCTGGTAAATTCCGGCTTCATCTGACCGCAGGCTGGCCGGGGTTGCCGGCCGGAAGATGAAGCTTGATCGGCACTTCGTTTCCGATCGCACTGTGCGGTCGGACCTCGTTGTAGTCTCTACGCCAAGCCCCGCGTTTTTGATCGCGCTTCGTCGAGGCTCAGGAACCAGTTGGCATTCAGGCACTCCGCCCGGAACTTGCTATTGAGGCTTTCGATGAAGGGTTGCGGAGCCTTGCCATCTTTGCGCTTCGTCCATAAGATCGCCGGATGACGCGCCGCCAATCCTCGCTGAAAGCTTCCTTGACGGTGCTGTGCATTGTCTTGATGGCCACTTTTTCAGCGGCGTCCACCGTGCAGGCCTTGCACGAACTGGAGCATCAGTGGGACGCGGCGGGCGAACACGATCATCATCCGGTCAATCAGCTTGCTGCTGCCTTCGCCGGAATCGACGGAAGCGGCGACAAGGCGGACCGGGATGGCACTGCAGGCCCCGGACATCATCACCATGGGGACGGTCAGCCAAATTTGCCCATCTGGGCCAGCGCGGGCATATGCATTGATCGGAACGAGGACAGGTTAGCGATTGCGCCGGAGCGCGCCTTGTCCGATATGCCAATCTACGGCCCCGAACGTCCTCCCAAACATCTCTCAGCCAGCGTTTGACCGCCCGCATCCCCGGATGCGGCCTAATTCATGTCTGCCTGTGAGATCATATCATGCCGCTCATCCGCGATGCGCGCCGTCTGGCGCTCTACCGGCTTGTGTTACCGTTCGGTGGTGCACTTCTCGCACTGTTTTCAGGGACCGACGCTGTCGCACAACCTCAGACTCTAACCTTGTCCGACGTCCTCGCGCGGACAATTAGTTACGACCCGACAGCGAGAGCCGGTGCCGCACGTATCCGGGCCGCCGAGGCCAATCTCGACCAGGCCGATACGAGGCCCAATCCGGTTCTCGGTATCGAAATGGAGGATTTCGCCGGATCGGGCAATTATTCGCGTTTTGACGAGACGTCGACCACACTTTATTACGAGGAGTTGTGGGAGCGCGGCGGCAAACGAAAAGCTCGAACGGATATCGCCGGAGCGGAACTGACACTGGCCGAAAAGCGAAGAACCGCCAACCTGCTCGATCTGGCAGCCGAGGCGCAGGCCGCGTGGATTGAAGCGCTTGCGGCGCAGGTCGCGGCGACGCTTGCCGAAGATCGTCTCGCGGCGGTCAAACAGATTGGACGCGAGTTTCAACGCCGCACCGACCGGGCTCTCGATCCGCAGTTCGCGCATGAGCGTATCCTTGCAACGCTCTCTCAGGCGCAGATAGACAGTGCGCAGGCAGTGCTGACCGCGCAGACCGCCCGCGCGACGCTCGCCTCCTATTGGGGAGGGGACGGGAATTTCCGGCTGGATGAGACCGAGTTCACCCGGCTCGCGATGTACGGAGAACTCGACGACGATCCCACAGACCTCGCCCTCCTGACGGCGGCGCGTGAGACGGCAGCCGCTCGTGTCCGGTTCGAAAGAGCCAATAGCGTCCAGGACGTTTCGTTGCGCGCGGGACTTCGCCACTTCTCGGCCGACGACGATGTCGCGGTTGTTTTCGGGGTGTCGATACCTCTCGGTATTTACGATACCAACCGGGGCGGAATCGAGCGTGCTCAAGCCGAACAGCTGGCGGCGGAGATCGAGATCGCCGCGGCGCGGAACAGACGACAGCGTGAGATAGCCCGGCTGATTGCCGCGCAATCCGCCGGTGCCGATGAAATCAGACAGCTTGATGCCGAGGTCTTTCCCCGACTTGAACGGGCGGTAGAGCTGGTCCGCCAGGGGTTCAACCGGGGCGGCACCGCCTTCTCGCTCCTTGAGGTAACGGAAATCCAACGCGCCCTGACCGATGCGTATTCCCGCCGGATCGAACTGCTCCGCCGTTTCCACCTCGACGGCATGCGTCTCGATCGCCTAAGGGACCGCCACGCTTCCATCCTTTCCAATGTAGAGCATAACCAATGACTCATGCCTTCATCGGCCGCCTGATGGCGGCGATCACAGTGCTCGCGATGATCGCGGGTTGTGACGATTCTCCTTCTTCCGGGCGTGGCCACGGCCATGACGAACTCTCGGTGGATCAGGATTATGAGCGTGGCCCTCATCGTGGCCGAATGCTTCGCCACGACGATTTCGCGTTAGAAATCACCATCTTCGAGGATCGGGCAGATCCGGAGTTCCGTGTCTACGCCTACCGGTCGGATAAGCCGATCGCTCCGGCCAGCATCGATCTCGACATTGAGCTCCACCGACTCGGAGGGCGTGTCGACCGCTTCGCGTTTACTCCCCAGGACGATTATCTTCGCGGGGACGGCGTGGTCGTGGAGCCGCATTCATTCGATGTCCATGTCCGGGCAGCGGAGAGCGGCCTGCAGCACGAGTGGTCCTACGAATCCCATGAGGGCCGGACGATCATTTCGGCGCAGGCGGCACGTGCCGGCGGAATCGAAACGGAAATTGCCGGCCCCGCAACTATCAGCCACCTCGTCGATCTGGCCGGACGGGTCGAAATTGTGCCGGAAGGCAAAAACGAGATTCGCGCCCAGTATCCCGGGCGCATTCTGGAAATGCGGGCCGAACTGGGACAGGTAGTGGGCGAGGGGCAAATTCTTGCCCGCATCGAGGCAAGCCACAGCCTTCGGGCATATTCCGTTCTCGCGCCGATGAACGGCGTGATCGTCGCGAAGGGCGCCAATATTGGTGACCTTACGGGCGACCGACCGATGTTCGTCGTCACCGACCCAACTCGGCTTCATGCCGAACTCTTTGTCTATCCGGGGGATGCCGAAAAGATCCGAGCCGGTCAGACCGTTGACGTTCGGGGCTTCTCGAACAACGCCCGGACGCGGGGCGAAGTCGAAGTCGTATTGCCTGTCGCCGACGTCAACAGTCAGACACTTGTTGCACATGTCGCCTTGCCCCCATCGGCCGCGGAAAATTTCCGCCCCGGCATGAGCGTTGAAGCCTCCGTCGAGGTTGCATCCGGGGAGGTTCCTCTCGCCGTTCGTACCAGAGCGTTGCAGCGTTTCCGCGACTTCATCGTTGTCTACGCCAGGGTCGACGACACCTACGAGGTGCGGATGCTTGATCTCGGACGACGCACTCCCGAATGGACCGAAGTGCTGGGCGGACTCGAACCCAGCACCGAATATGTGACAGACGGCGCCTTCCTGATCCGCGCTGATATCGAGAAGTCGGGAGCCAGCCATGACCATTGACGCAAATGCCGGGGTCGGTGCGACGAGGCCGCCACTTCTCGAACGCATCATCGCCGGTTCCATACGTTTCCGCTGGGGGGTGCTGGCGCTTGTTCTGCTTTCCGCAGCCATCGGCGTCTGGAGCTTCCAGCGTTTGCCGATCGACGCGACGCCGGACATCACCAACGTCCAGGTCCAGATCAATACCGAGGCACCGGGCTTCACGCCGCTCGAGTCGGAGCAGCGCATTACCTTTCCGGTCGAAACGGCCATCGCGGGCCTCCCCGGTTTGCACTACACGCGCTCGATCTCCCGCTACGGACTGAGCCAGGTGACGGCTGTCTTCGACGACGGCACCGACATCTATTTTGCCCGCCAACTCGTCAACGAACGGCTGCAGGGCGCGCGCAGTCAGCTGCCGGAAGGCGTCAGTCCGGAAATGGGTCCCATTGCGACAGGCCTCGGCGAGATATTCATGTACACGCTTGAGGCACATCCCGAGGCGCGCAAACCGGATGGGACTGCTTATACATCCGAGGATTTGAGGACCCTGCAGGACTGGGTCATCCGTCCGCAGCTCAGGAACACGCCGGGCGTTACCGAGGTCAACAGCATCGGTGGTTTCGTGCGACAATACCACGTGACGCCCTATCCGGACAGGCTGTCGGCATATGGCATCACGATGAGCGAAATCGTCGCCGCGCTCGAGCAGAACAACGCCAATGTCGGTGCGGGATATGTGGAACGCTACGGTGAGCAATACTTGATCCGTGTTCCCGGTCAGGCATCGGCGATCGAGGATTTGCAGCAGATCGTCGTTGCTCATCGCTCTGGAGCGCCGATCCGCATTGCGGATGTCGCCGGTGTCGCGACAGGCGAGGAATTGCGAACGGGGGCGGCAACCGAGAACGGTCGCGAGGTGGTTCTCGGGACGGTATTCATGCTGGCGGGAGAGAACAGCCGCGTCGTGGCGCGCGCCGCGGCCGAGCGTCTCACACAGGCGGCGAAAGCCTTGCCGCCCGGTGTCGAGGCCGTAGCGGTCTACGACCGCACGGACCTCGTCGAACGCACGATCCGGACCGTTGAAAAGAACCTACTCGAAGGGGCGCTGCTCGTCATCGTGGTTCTCTTTCTGCTGCTCGGAAATATCCGCGCGGCCTTGATCACTGCCGCCGTCATTCCCTTCTCGATGCTGCTGACGGTCACCGGGATGGTGCAGTCGAAAGTCTCCGGCAATCTGATGAGCCTCGGTGCGCTCGACTTCGGGCTCATTGTGGATGGCGCGGTCATTATCGTCGAGAACTGTCTGCGCCGGCTGGGCGAGGCCCAGTACCGCCTGGGACGGTTGCTCGACCGGGACGAGAGATTCGTGCTTACGGCATCCGCCGCCAGCGAGGTCATCAGGCCTTCGCTGTTTGGCGTGACAATCATCACCCTTGTCTATTTACCGATCTTCGCCCTGAGCGGCGTCGAAGGAAAGATGTTCCATCCGATGGCGATTACCGTCGTCATGGCGTTGACGGCCGCGCTCCTTCTGTCCCTTACCTTCGTTCCGGCGGCCGTTGCGATGTTCGTAACCGGAAAGGTTGAGGAAAAGGACAGCCGGTTGATGAGCTGGGCACGGCGGCTCTATGCCCCGGTCCTCGATACTGCGTTGAAATTTCGTATCTCGATGGTCGCAGCAGCTGTCGTCTTGGTTGTAATATCGGCACTTGCGGCGAGCCGGATGGGATCGGAGTTCATCCCGAACCTGGACGAAGGCGATATAGCTCTACATGCCTTGCGCATTCCGGGGACAAGCCTCAGTCAGGCGATCCGGATGCAGCAGGTGCTCGAGGCAGAACTCGCGCCCTTCCCGGAGGTCGAACGGATCGTGACGAAGATGGGGACCGCGGAAGTGGCAACGGATCCGATGCCGCCCTCGGTCGCCGATACTTTCATCATGCTCAAGGACCGCAGCGAATGGCCGGACCCGAGAAAGCCGCGCGCGCAGCTCGTTGCGGAAATGCAGGCTGCCGCCGAATCCGTGCCTGGCAACAACTATGAATTTACCCAGCCGATCCAGATGCGGTTCAATGAACTTCTGTCCGGCGTCCGTGCGGATGTCGCCGTCAAGGTCTTTGGCGATGATCTCGATGAACTGTTGCGTCTCGGTGAGGCTGTCGAGAGCGTGGTAAGTGGCATCCCCGGCGCTGTCGATGTAGGTATTGAGCAGATCACCGGGTTGCCGGTGTTGCAGATTACGCCGGATCGCGCAGCGCTCGCTCGGTACGGTCTCAATATCAGCGATGTCCAGGACGTCATTTCAATATCGATTGGCGGTAGGACCGCCGGGCAGATATTCGACGGGGACAGGCGGTTCGATATCGTTGTGCGTTTGCCCGAAGCCCAGCGGCGCGATATTGACCGGATCGGAAGATTGCGCGTGCCGCTTCCCCTGTCGGGGTCAGGGCCGCGCGAGTTTGTGCCTCTTGAGAACCTGGCGGCAATCGACATCGTGATCGGTCCCAACCAGATCAGCCGGGAGGACGGCAAGCGAAGGGTTGTCGTCACCGCCAATGTCCGCAGCCGCGATCTCGGCTCGTTTGTGAACGAGTTGCGCGACCGCATGGATGTGGAAGTCGAAATCCCTGCCGGCTATTGGGTCAGCTATGGTGGTACATTCGAGCAGCTCATATCCGCGGCACAGCGATTGAGGTTGGTCGTTCCAGCTGCCTTGTTGTTGATTCTCGGCTTGCTCTACGCCCTGTTCCGGTCTGCGCGAGATGTCGCGATTGTTTTTTCCGGCGTTCCGCTGGCCCTTACCGGCGGTGTCGCGGCCTTGCTGTTGCGAGGCTTTCCTCTGTCGATATCGGCCGGCGTCGGCTTCATCGCCCTCTCTGGTGTCGCCGTCCTTAATGGTCTGGTGATGCTCAGTTTCATCCGTCAGCTTCGCGCCGACGGCAGCGGCCTCGACTCGGCAATTCGCGAAGGTGCGCTGACACGATTGCGGCCGGTACTCATGACCGCGCTTGTCGCAAGCCTCGGTTTTGTGCCGATGGCATTCAATGTCGGAGCGGGAGCCGAGGTCCAACGGCCACTCGCGACCGTCGTCATCGGTGGTATACTGTCCTCGACGATACTTACGCTGCTTGTTCTTCCCGCGCTCTATCGTCTTGTGCACGCGAAAGACGAGCGAGGAACTGGCGAGCCGAAGGCCGATCCGCGTATGATCCCGGCGGGAGGTCGGCCCGATGGAAGGTAGGAAAACTCCCTCGCTGGAACACGTAGTGCCACTCTTCAGGTGGCGTCATGCTCCGAGTACTCAGGAAAAAAACTTAAAGACATCTATTCGTCGCGCAGGCGCTCGCCCTGATCGTCACCGGCCTCGCAATGGTGGCTCTTGGCCTCCTCGCCTATGAGATCGCCGGTGCCGAGGCCGGCGCCGTTCTCGGAACGGCGCTTGCGATCAAGATGATTGCCTATTTTGGGATAGCTCCGGTTACGACGGCCTTAGCGGCGCACTCGCCGCGAAGGACGCTGTGCGTCTTGGTCAGCCCCTGAGAGGTGGTCCATCGTTCATTCGTTCAAGCGTCATACCGGCATGTGTATTCATCGTGATGCCATCACATGACCAAATGGGTGAGTAAAATGGCATTCGTACGGTTCCTGCTTCGCTATCTGTATCTCCCGGCAATGCTGCTCGGTACAATCGGCAGCGGTATTCTGCTGATTGAATGGGGGTGGCCGAAATGGTCTCTCGTGCCACTCGGAATTCTCGCCATTCTGATATCCTTTATGGCCGAGCGAGTGGTTCCCTACCGCGACGATTGGAATCGGAATATCGGCGATGGACGGCGTGATGCATGGCACGCCGTTGTCAATGAAGCGCTCAACATCGCCAGCATCGCATCAGTGCCGGTCATCGCTGTCCATCTTGCCTTGTTTGACCTCTGGCCCAGCGATTGGCCGTTCTGGCTCCAGGCGCTTGGTGCAATCCTGATTCTCGACCTTGGAATCACGTTTGCTCACTTTGCCAGCCATAGAATCTCGTTTCTCTGGCGGTTCCACGCTGTGCATCACAGCGTCAAGAGAATGTATGGCTTCAATGGTTTGATGAAGCATCCGGTACACCAGTCGATTGAAATGGCAGTGGGCACCGCACCGCTGGTGTTGATCGGCCTTCCTTACAATGTCGGTGCCGTCCTGGGGCTGGCTGTACTGGTTCAGCTTCTACTCCAGCATTCCAACGTGCGTTATGCCGTTGGACCATTGCGGTACATTCTCGCAGTCAACTCGGTACACAGGTTTCACCACCAGAAGGAAGCCGGTGCAGGCGATGTTAATTTCGGTCTGTTCACAACATTAGGAGACCGCATATTGGGAAGCTACTGGTTCGATCGAAAGAAGATCTTCCGTAGCGAAGACCTCGGTATCGGAGACCGGCCTGATTATCCGATGAGCTACGGCGCCCAGCTTATCGAACCATTTCGTCGACAACGCAGAGCGACATAAATCGGCGGGAGAGTCATCTTGCATCGATCACCTCGCTACGAAGGAGGCTTGTGGATGGTGTCACGCCGAACATGCGAACGAATGTACGCGTGAAGTGGGCTTGATCGGAGAAACCGGCGGCATGCGCGGCCGAGGTTGCGTTACCCCCGGCAGCGAATGCCGCCACCGCATTTTGCAGCCGAAGCCACAAGATGTAGGCTCTCAGTGGCAGACCTGTCTGTTGACGAAATAGTAGAGAAAAATGGCTCGCGGAGAGATTCACCCTGGAAGCAACTGCTGAGAGGCGCATGCGTCCGTCTAGTCCCGCGCGAATGTGTTCAAGCGCCTCTGCGATCCGTGCATCGCCTGGTTCGATCTTTGCTGTGTCGACCTTAAACAGCGTACGTGCGATGTGCGCGTGGAAGATCGCTGCCGAATGTGCGAATGGAATACCGGTGACCGATGGCCAACCTGTCATCAACTGTCGAACCTGCTGTTCATCGAGTTTTAGATATCGACGTCCGCAAAGCAGTTCGCGTGCGGCCTGTCCGACCCTGCTCATCGGCTCTATGTAGACGAAAATGAGCGGGTGAGATTGGGCTGGAAGAGAATGACGCTCTCCACTTGCGAGCAATATACCTTGCGAACTCATTCCTGGTACTTCGGGCAGGTCGACCGCAAATACGCCGCGCGGACAAATTGTGAGCTGAAGGGCATGATGTGCGTGCACTTCCGTGCTGCCTGCGGGGCCTTTGTAGACCGCCCATCCGTTTCCGACCAAAATTTGTCCAGCCCACATATCTTGTCTCCGGTTTGGGGGCTGTCGCCGCGGGTGAAGGCTATACCAGGAATGGGAATGGTTCGAGAAATGCGCTAAAAATTAAGCAGACAGTCATAATGGGTCAGCACATATGACATTCTGTGGTGCCGTCGAGACACGCATAGCCTGTGCAAGATTTCGGACTATATTCGATGCGACCGATTGTCGTTCGTGCATTTGCTGCTTGACCTTGCCGCGCGGGAAGGTTGCATACTAAAAATATGAAACGGGTCCGGGCACATATATCAGGACTTTACGTCCTGAGCGTCGCGCTTGTGGCGATTGGTCATTGCTGGCCCGTTGCTCATGCATCTGCCGCTCCCGCAGATACAGTACAATATCATGATCATAAGCATACCGCTGGGCATGAGCATCACGGGCAGGCTGAAAAAGCATCGGTCAACGGTTGTATCGGAGACGAGGTAGTCTGTGCGCTCGACGAGTCTGCGCCGGCGCTGACACCGGCTTCAGTATCGGGGCCGGATCATCCTTCGTCGAAGAGTTTCGCGTTGCTCCCGGCGATTGAGGCGGCTTTTCCCGCCCCGGCAGGGGCGTTCACGTCGCGGGGCCCGCCCGAACGACGAACGCATTCCCTCCACAGTTATGCCGAGGCCTTCGCCCGCACCGGGCGCCTGCTGATCTAGAGCTTCCATTCTCTGGAATGGGACGCCTGTGCGTCCTTTCTGCCATTGAATGGAGTGCTTCGTGATGCTTCCGAAAATTTTTCTCGGCCCTGCGCTTCTTTTGCGTGGACGAACGATTGCAATCCTTGGCGCCACGCTGCTCTGGGCGCTGCCGGGTGCCGCTCCAGCCGCCGCCGGTGTCTACCACCTGACCGTCGAGAACGCTCGAGTCGAGGTCGGCGGCCGCATGGTCGACAAGATGATGATCAACGGCGGCATCCCTGGTCCGACGCTCCGGCTGCAAGAGGGTGAGGACGCGACAATCACGGTCGTCAACAAGACGAGCGAGACGACCTCTGTCCACTGGCACGGACTTCTCCTGCCGGGCATCATGGATGGCTCCCCGGGTTTCAACGGCTTCATGGGCATCGCTCCCGGTGCGTCCTACACCTACACCTTCCCGATCCGCCAGAGCGGCACCTACTGGTATCACAGCCATTCGGGCACACAGGATCAGACGGTGCTGGGCGCCATCGTGATCGAGCCGGCAAGGCCATCGCCCTTCAAGACGGATCGCGATTATGTCGTCCTGCTTGGCGACATCACGCCCGAGAATTCCGACGCGGTGCTGCGCAATCTCAAGGCCGATCCCGGCTACTACAATTACAACAAGCGCACACTGCTCGATTTCTTCCGCGACGCGCGTGACGCGGGCCTCGGCGCCGCCATGAAGGACCGCCTCGAATGGGGTGCCATGCGCATGGATCCGACCGATCTCGCCGATGTCACCGGCTATTCCTTCCTGGTTAACGGCAGCACACCGGCAGAGAACGAGACCTTTCTCTTCCGCAAGGGCGAACGTGTTCGCCTGCGCCTGATCAACGGCGCGGCGATGACCCTTTTCGACATCCGCATCCCCGGCCTGAAGATGACGGTCGTCGCCGCCGACGGCAACGACGTGAACCCGGTGCCGGTCGACGAACTCAGGATCGGCGTCGCCGAACGCTACGACGTCATCGTCACGCCTGAGGAGGATATGCCCTACACGCTCTTTGCCGAGTCGATTGATCGCGCGGGTTATGCGCGCGCGACGCTCGCGACGTCGGAAGGCGAGGCGGGGCCGGTCCCCGAACGGCGCCCCCGCGCGCTGCTCGGCATGGCCGATATGGGCATGGCACACGCAGGACATGACATGGCAGGCATGGAATCCGGCGCCATGGACCACGGCACTATGGACCATGGCGCGATGGACCACGCGGCCCCGGGCAAGGCCATGGAGAACGGCGCGCCTGAAACCTGGCCGGTCGGCTGGGAGTCGGGTTTTCCGCCGGATTCGAGGGTCCTTGCCTACAAGGATCTTCGTGCGTTGCGCCCTAATTCGGACAACGCCGAGCCGGACCGGACCATCGAAATGCGCCTCACCGGCAATATGGAGCGCTATGTCTGGACGCTCGACGATGCGCGCTTCGTCGAGGCGCAACCGATCCGTGTGCGCTATGGCGAACGCGTCAGGCTGACCTTCGTCAACGAGACGATGATGGCGCATCCGATGCACCTGCACGGCATGTTCTTCGAACTCGAAACCGGCAGCCCGGATCGCCGGCCGCTGAAGGACACGGTCATCGTGCCGCCGGGAAAGTCGGTCTCGGTTGTGTTGACCGCGCGGGAAGTCGGCAGCTGGCCGCTTCACTGTCATCTGCTCTATCACATGGCCTCGGGCATGATGACGACTTTCATCGTTGAGCCGCCGGACACAGTCGACAGTGCAATCACACCGAATGGCACGGTCGTGCCGATTGGTGTCACGACAGACGGCGCGGCGCATGGGTCGCATGCCGGGCATGGAGGCATGTAATGAAAAAGCCCCCTGCGCTTGCTCTCATCCTCGCTGTCGGCATCGCCTCGGCGTCACACGCACAGGAACCTGTGCCGGACGATCATGGACCCGATCTCTTCAATATGATCAAGGTCGAGGTCGACTACGCCGACAGGCATGGTGGCCTCTGGAACGGAAACCTCGATGGCTGGATCGGCGGCGATGTCGAACGCCTCTGGATCAGGGCGGAAGGCGAGATCGTTGACCGCGATTTCGAAAAGGCTGAAGCGCAGCTTTTCTACGGCCGCAATGTCCATCCCTTCTGGGATCTGCTGGTCGGCGTCCGGCAGGATTTCGAGCCGCGCGGCGAGACATATCTGGCCACCGGCATTGTCGGCCTGGCGCCTTACTTCTTCGAAACCGAGGCTACCGCCTACCTATCGACGGAAGGCGATCTGTCGGCGCGCTTCGAACAGAGCTTCGATCTTCCGATCACGCAGAAGCTGATCGCCCAACCGCATGTCGAAGTGAATGTATTTGCGCAGGACGTGCCCGCGCGCGGCGTCGGCGCCGGCTTCAGCGATATCGAGGTCGGTCTTCAGCTCCGCTACGAAATCATCCGAAAATTCGCGCCCTATCTCGATCTGGTCTGGGAACGAAAGCTCGGCGAGACAGCATCGATCGCCCGCGCGAACGGCGAAGATGTTGAGGACACCACCTTGCGCTTCGGCGTGAGGGCCTGGTTTTGATAACGACAGGCTTCCGCCACGAAAAGAGATCGATGAGGCGGAGCTGCAAAGCAAACCTCAAGGAGAGGAAATTGAAACATTCAATTCGGAAGTCGTTCTTGGTGGCCGCCGTCATGGGACTGACGGTGAGCCCGGCCATCGCCGCGCAAGACCATGGTCATGGCTCGGTACATGGTGCAGGTCACGGCATGTCCCAGGATATGGCGGAGATGATGAAGGAGATGGATCGGCAGATGGCCGACACGTCGGCGTTCGGTCGGAAAGGCGACATCTCGAAGGTGACCAGGACCGTCATTATCGAAGCCTCTGAAATCAGGTTCGATACCGCCGAACTCGACTTCAAGGTCGGCGAGACGATACGTTTTGTGATCGTCAACAATGGCGAGCAGCCGCATGAATTCACGATCGGGGACGCCGCCTATCAGGAACGGGCGCGACAGGCGATGGCGCATATGATCGAGATGGGCATGGACCCGGTCACGCCGGAACATGCCGCCATGCATGCCTCCGCCGGCAACACTGTCACGCTGGATGTCGGCGATACGAAGGAAATTGTCTGGACCTTCACAGAGACAGGTAGCTTTGAGTTCTCTTGCAACCTGATCGGTCATTCCGAGGTCGGAATGAAGGGCGGGATCGTTGTGAACTGAGCAGCGGCGAAGGTGGCGAGACCGAAAAGGATTGTGGCCGTAAAGGCATCCCATCCGGCGCCACCAAAAATTGATCGTACTTGAACCAAGGGAGAGTGACCATGAACAAGACCGGACGTATCGCGATCGTCCCGCTGGGGATGACCATTTCATCGTTCTTCGTCATCACCTACATTCTGTGCGTGCTCTTCGGACTTCTGGTGTCGTCCCAGGGGATGCACCAACTTTTGTCGACGTTGTTGCCTGGTTTCACATGGCTCACATGGCCCAGCTTTCTGCTGGGTCTTGTCTGGATGTTCGTGCTCGGCTGGTACGTCGCGGTGATCTTCGCGCCGATCTACAATTTCTTTGTCGCGCGCGGCGAAAAATCCGGGAACACCTGAACATGTCGAAAGGTAGCCGTTCCACATCTGTTGCCACACGCGGTCGTTTGCTCCGGATATGCTTACTTGTCGGGCTGCTTGCAGCGGTGCTGGTTCTTGCCCTGTTCGGGCTCAATCTGTGGAGTTTCGTCGTCCTTGCATTCTTGATCGCCTGCCCCCTTGCTGTGATCTGGGTGCTGATGCTCGAGCGACAGCCGCGGGATCTTTCGGAGAATGATCATGAACAGTAGTCGTGCATCCGGCAGCGCCATGGAATCGGAAGAGCGAACGGCCTACTTTGTCGTGCCCGGCATGGGGAGCGATCATTGTGCCGGCATTGTGGCTACCTCGCTCAAGCGGCTGAATGGCGTTAGCGACGTAACGACCAACATCGCCAATCACCGGGTCAGCGTCCGCTTTGATCCGGATCGTCTGAACGTCGATGTCTTGAGACAGGCTATTGAACGGGCAGGCTACGAGGTCGACCGGATCGATGCCGACAAGCGAGGGGAAAGTACGGAGATTCATCTTGTCGTTCCCGGTATGGGCAGCGGTCACTGCGCCGGACTTGTTTCGGAATCCATCCGTCGGCTTCCCGGCATTACCGATGTCGGCACGAACATAGCCAATCACCGCGTGACGGTTCGCTTTGACCGCGACCGAATCGACGCCGCGGGCATCCGCAAGGCCATTGAGCAGGCCGGCTACGATGTGGCAACGGTGGACGAGGCAAGCGCATCGTCGCCGGCGGGGCAGGACGATGTCGAGGAGCGATATCTGGCCCAGGCCTCGAAGCGGCTCTGGATAGCGGCGGTCCCGACATCGGTAATCATGCTGATCATGGCGCCGCACATGTTCTGGCAGCCGATTCCGGGTTACCTGGCGATTGTCGCCATTCTCGCCTTCCCGGTGGTGTTTCTCTACGGCGGTTTCGCCACGCATCGCTCGGCCTGGCTCTCGCTGACCAATCGCACCGCCAACATGGATGTGCTGATCTCGATGGGCAGCCTGCCGCCCTATCTGATCGGCCTTGTCGGTTTCTTTTATCCGATGACGTCGTTTATCGAGATGGCCGCCACCATCATGACTTTTCACATGCTGGGCCGCTATCTGGAGACGCGCGCCAAGGGTCGCGCCAGTCAGGCGATCAAGCGGCTGATCACCATGGGCGCCAAGACCGCGGCCGTGCTGCGCGACGGTGCCGAGGTCGAGGTGCCCGTCGCCGAACTCCGCAAGGGCGACATCATGGTCGTGCGGCCTGGCGCCAAGGTTCCGACCGATGGCGAGATTGTCGAGGGCGACAGTCATCTCGACGAGTCGATTGCAACCGGCGAATCCGTGCCGGTCGAGAAGGGGCCGGGCGACCCTGTCATCGGCGCCACCATCAACAAGGAAGGCATGCTGAAGATCCGCGCCACGAAAATCGGCGCGGAAACCTTCCTGTCGCAGGTCATCCGTCTGGTCGAAGAGGCGCAGGGCTCGAAAGTGCCGATCCAGGAATTCGCAGACCGGCTGACGGCGCGCTTCGTCCCGGCGGTCATCCTGATCAGCCTCGGCAGCCTCGCGATGTGGCTTTTCTTCAGCGAGAGCCTGCGGCCGATCCTCTTCTGGGGTGCTGCCTTCCTGCCCTGGGTGAACCCCGAATTGTCGCCGCTGATGGTCGGCATTCTCTCCGCCGTCGCGGTCCTCGTCATCGCCTGTCCCTGTGCGCTTGGCCTCGCTACACCGACCGCGATCATGGTGGGCTCGGGCCTCGGCGCCGAGCGCGGCGTGCTGATCCGTTCCGGCGAGGCGATCCAGACCCTGAAGGACATCAGGGCGGTTGTGCTCGACAAGACCGGCACCATCACCCGCGGCCAGCCCGCGCTGACCGATGTCGTGGCGGCCGACGGTTTCGCCGAAGATGAGGTGCTTACCGCCGCGGCCTCTGTGGAGGCGGGCTCTGAACATCCGCTGGGTCAGGCCATGGTTACAGGTGCGCGGGGCCGGGGCATCGATGTTCCGAAGGTCGAGGGCTTCACGGCGCATGTCGCACGCGGCGTCGAGGGCCGCGTTGGCGGCAGGCATGTGCGCGTCGGTAACCGCCGCTATCTCGGCGAGGCCGGCATCGACATTGCGGCGCTGGAAAAGCCGCTGGCCGAGCTCGAAACCACTGGCAAGAGCGCCGTACTGGTGGCGATCGGCGATCGAGCGGCCGGAATCGTCGCGGTGGCCGACACCGTCAAGGACGACTCGGCCGCCGCCATTGCCGTCCTGCTGAAGATGGGAATCCATGTTGTGATGATCACCGGCGACAATGAGCGCACCGCACGTCATGTCGCCCGGCAGGTTGGCATCGAAGAGGTGATGGCCGCCGTGCTTCCCGAGGGCAAGGTCGACGCCATTCGCGCACTTCAGGAAAAATATGGCGACAAGGTTGCGATGGTCGGCGACGGCATCAACGACGCGCCGGCGCTGAAGCAGTCCAATGTCGGCATCGCCATCGGCGCCGGCGCCGATGTTGCGATCGAGGCTGCCGATGTCACGCTGGTGGGCGGCGAACTCACCAAGGTCGTCGAGGCGATCCGCCTCTCGAAGGTGACATTCCGCAAGATCGTCGAAAACCTCTTCTGGGCCTGGTTCTATAACGTCGCGGCCATCCCGATCGCAGCCTTCGGTCTGCTGCATCCGATGGTCGGCGTCGTCGCCATGACGGTCAGTTCGCTCTCGGTCATCGGCAATTCGCTGTTGCTGAAGCGCGCGAAGCTCGGAGTGGACAGATGAAAATCGGAATACGCCGGAGCGCAGTGAAGATATTGAACCGCTCGGTTCTGCTGGCATCGGTCATGTTCGTGATTCTGGCTGCACCCGCCGCCGCAGCGCCGGGTGACGGCTACAAAGTCGAACAGGGTTTTGCCGTCTATATTGGCGTGCTGCCGGCGGCCATGATTCAGGGACATGAAGTCGACCACGCGGAGACGTCGATGCATGGTGGTGTGCCGGGCGGCCGCAATGCCCATCATTTGACGGTTGCGGTCTTCGACGCTCGGACCGGAAGCCGGATTGAAAATGCCACCGTCCGGGCCCGCGTGTTCCCGCTGGGTCTCGCCGGCACGACACGACCCCTCAATCCAATGACCATCGCCGGGACCATCACCTATGGAAACTATTTTATGTTTGCCGACGGTCCTTATCGTATTCGGCTGACAATCTCCCTGCCGGAACAGAGCCAACCCGTGAACATGGAGTTTTCCTATGAACATCCGACGCGATGACAGGACTGTCTTCTGGCGCTCGCCTGCGGGGTTGACGCTCGGCGTCTTCCTCGCGGTCGGGGCGCTCTTTCTGGTGCTCGAACACGGCGCACATCTTCTGGGGGCGTGGCCGCTCTTGTTCCTTCTCCTGTGCGGCGGCATGCACTTCTTCATGCACCGTGGTCACGGTGGTCACCGATCTCATGGCGGCCATGATCGCCGCGGTAGCGACGGAGGACCGGGCGATGAACGGTGACGTACCGGCCTATGGCCTCTGGTTTCTGGCGGCCGTCAATGCGGCGATCTTCATCCTCTTCGCCTTCAGCTTTTTCAAACCGAAAACGCCGCGCGACTGGCGCTCGCTCAGTGCCTTTTCCGCCTTTATCGTGGCGCTGTTTGCGGAAATGTACGGCTTTCCGCTGACGCTCTATTTGCTGGCGGGCTGGGCCGGCAATCAATTCCCCGCACTCGATCCGTTGTCCCACGATGCGGGGCATCTATGGCCGGCGCTTTTCGGCTGGTCCATGAACCCGCATTGGAGTCCGTTCCATCTCCTGAGCTTCGTGCTGATCGGCGGCGGCTTCGTTCTGATCGCGGCCGCATGGCGCCGGCTCCACGAAGCGCAGGGCGAAGGAAAGCTGGCGGTGGCCGGGCCCTATGCCCGCCTGCGCCACCCTCAATATGCCGGCTTCGCACTGATCATGATCGGCTTTTTCCTGCAATGGCCGACCCTGGTGACCGGCCTGATGCTGCCGGTCCTTCTCGTCATGTATTGGCGTCTCGCCAGGCATGAGGAACGCGAGATGGAAGCTGAGTTCGGCGAAATCTACCGCCGCTACGCCGCGCGCGTTCCGGCCTTCATTCCCCGCCTCTCCGGCTTGTCGGGCGAGGGCGCATCATGACCCGGCCCACGCCGGACGTCTGCAACACCGAACGAGGAGCACGAAATCCATGAGGACATATGCCATGAGAATATATTCGCTGCGCGCGGCCGCGCTTGCCGCGCTGCTGGTTTTCGGCGCGGGGGCCGTCGCCGCCCAGACTGCAGACCCCGACGATCACGACGCCCATCATCCCGCTGAAGCGCCGGCCGCTGCGTCCGCTGCGTCCGCTGGCGATGCGGCTGGCGGGATGGAGGGAATGCAGGGCATGTCCGGCATGAAGGGCATGCAAGGCATGATGACGCCCGAGATGATGAAGATGATGCAGGGCATGATGGGCGGGCCCAAAGGCGAGGGCGGCATGAACATGGAAAGTGCCATGATGATGTGCCCTTCGATGCAGATGATGATGGGCATGCGTGCCGGCGCCGACATGCAGGGCATGATGGGCGGGCCGGGCCTGCTCTACGGCATGCCGCATGGCGCATCGGAAGAGATGACGCCCGAAAGCGTCCGCACCTTCCTCGAAAAGCGGCTCGAATGGCACGCCAACCCGCGCCTGAAGATCGGCAAGATCGCGAAGGCGGCTGATGGCGGCATCACGGCCGAAATCGTCACCGTCGATGGTTCGCTGGTCCAGAAGCTCGCCTTCAACCGCCATCCGGGTCTGGTGCGGCAACTGCCGTGACCAGGCAGAAACTTTTCGCCGCCGAGGGACTGACGAAGGTTTACACGCAGGGCGAGGTGGAAGTTCACGCGCTGCGCGGCGTCGACCTCGACATATGGACCGGCGAGGTGGTCGTTTTGCTGGGGCCGTCGGGAAGCGGCAAGTCGACCTTGCTGAACATCGCCGGCGGCCTCGATCACGCGACAAGCGGCCGTCTGTTGTTCAGGGACACAGACATCACGGCGTTGGACGACCGCGGCCTCACCGCCTATCGCAGGCGGCACATCGGATTCGTTTTCCAGTTCTACAATCTGATCCCGAGCTTGACGGCGCGCGAGAATGTCGCGCTGGTAACGGAAATAACCGACAACCCGATGTCGCCGGAAGAGGCCCTGGCGCTGGTCGGGCTTGAACAGCGCATGGACCATTTTCCGGCGCAGCTTTCCGGCGGTGAGCAACAGCGCGTTGCCGTGGCGCGTGCGATCGCGAAGCGGCCGGAGGTGCTGCTCTGCGACGAGCCGACCGGCGCCCTGGATTCCGTGACCGGCATGCGCGTCATCGAAGCCCTGCTCGGCGTCAACGAGCAACTGGGAACCACGACCCTCATCATCACGCACAATGCGGCGATTCAAAAGCTCGCGCATCGGGTGATCTCCTTTGCCGATGGCCGGGTGTCGGGGACCGTCGAGAACGAACGGCGGCAGGCGACTGACGAGATCACCTGGTGAGCCATGCGCATTCTCGACATCAAGCTGTTTCGTGACCTGATCCGCCTCCGGGCGCAGGTGCTGGCGATCGCCCTGGTCGTCGCCGGCGGCGTCGCCACGATCATCCTTGCTGTCGGGTCCTACCGCTCGCTCGACGAGACGCGCCTGGCCTATTACGAGCGCTATCGCTTTGCCGACGTCTTCGCCACGGTCCGCCGTGCGCCGGACACGCTCGCCGCGCGCATCGCGGAAATCCCCGGCGTCATCGCGGTCGAGACGCGGGTTGCCAGTCTCGCCCTGCTCGACATCGCGGGCGTGCGCGAGCCGGCGACCGGCCAGTTCATCTCCCTGCCCGAAAGCGGCGAGCCGGTTCTCAACCGCCTCTATCTGCGTCTCGGCCGGATGCCGGACCCGGCCCGGGCCGACGAGGTCGTCGTCAACGAGTCCTTCGCCAAGGCCCATGCCTTTACGCCGGGCTCGCGCTTCTCGGCGATCCTCAACGGCCGCAAGCGCGAAGTGATCGTGGTCGGCATCGCGCTCTCGCCGGAATTCGTCTACGCAATCGGGCCGGGCGACCGCATGCCCGACGACCGCCGTTTCGGCATTGTCTGGATGTCGAAAAAGGCGCTTGCCGGCATCTACGATCTCGAAGGCGCCTTTTCCTCCGTCAGCCTCAAGCTCTCGCGCGATGCCTCCGAACGCGAGGTCATTCAGCAACTCGACGCCTTGCTGGATCGTTATGGCGGTACGGCGGCCTATGGTCGGAAGAACCAGACCTCGCACGCCTTTCTCGATCACTCGCTCGACATGCTTGGCAATATGAGCCGCACGCTGCCGCCGATCTTCCTTCTTCTCACCGCCTTCCTGGTCAATCTCACGCTCGGCCGGCTGGTCGCGCTCGAACGCGAGCAGATCGGCCTCCTGAAGGCGGTCGGCTATGGAAACGCGGCCGTCGCCATCCATTATCTCAAGCTGGTGCTTGCCATCGCCGTGACGGGCCTCGCGATCGGCAGCGTCGCCGGCACCTGGCTCGGTGGGCACATCACGAGCCTCCTTGCCGAATATTACCGGTTCCCCTTTCTGGTCTTCATCAAGAGCCCGGACATCTATGTGGCGGGCGCGGCACTGAGCATCGCCGCCGCGACCATCGGCGCCGCCCGCTCGCTCCGCGACATCGTTGGGCTGGCGCCCGCGGTCGCAATGCAGCCGCCATCGCCGCCGCGCTTCCGGCGCTTGCTGCCGCAAGGCATTTCCTTTCGCGGTTTCCTCTCGCAGCCCTCCGTGATGATGCTGCGCAACCTGACCCAGCATCCGGTGCGCGCCGCGCTGACGGTGCTCGGCATGGCGTTCAGCACCGGCATCCTCATCGTCTCGCTCTTCATCAACGACGCCATGAATGAGCTGATCGACGTCACCTACTTCATGGCCGACCGGCAGGACGCAACGGTCAGCTTCGTCGAGAAACGGCCCAGCAACGCCGTCCTCCAGATGGCGCGTCTGCCGGGCGTTCTCGACGCCGAGCCCTATCGCGGCGTCCCCGTGCGCATCCGCAACGGCAGCATCGAGCGCCGGGTGATGATCGGCGGCCGCACGCGGAGCGCCGATCTGAGCCGCATCATCGACGTCGATCTGCGCCCCGTCGTCCCGCCCGAAACGGGCCTGGCGATTTCGGACTGGCTGGCTTCCGTCCTTGATGTCGGCGTCGGCGATTTCGTCGAAATCGATATTCTGGAGGGGCAGCGCCGAACCGTCTCGCTGCCGGTCGCGGCGCGGGTCGAGGATTATTTCGGCATCAGCGGCATGATGGACGCCGATGCGCTGTCGCGTCTGATGCGCGAGGCACCGACGGTGAACGGCGTTCATCTGAGCCTCGACGAAACCATGCTCGACACGCTCTACGATGCGCTGAAGATCATGCCGGTCGTCAGCGGCGTCGCCCTGCAGCGCGTTTCGCTGGCGAATTTCCGCCAGGCCATGGTCACGATCGTGACGACCATGGCGGCGATCTACACCGGGCTTGCGGCCGTCATCGCCTTCGGCGTGGTCTACAACAGCGCCCGGATTTCTCTCTCGGAGCGGGCCCGCGAACTGGCCAGTCTTCGTGTCCTGGGCTTCTCCCGGGCGGAGGCCTTGCGCTTCTTGCTGCTTGAACTGGCGCTCATCGTGCTCATCGCCCAGCCGCCGGGATGGGCGATCGGCTACGGCCTGGCCGGGCTCCTCAATGCCAACATGGCCGGCGAGCTGATGCGCACGCCGCTGAACATCGAAAATGCGACTTATGTGTTTGCCAGTCTGGTCGTGCTCGCCGCGGCCACGCTCTCGGCGCTTGTCATGCGCCGCCGGATTAACAGGCTGGATCTTGTGGCCGTTCTCAAAACGCGGGATTGAATCATGCAGACGATTGGGTTGAAGAGAATAATGGCGGGCCTTGCGGTCGCGGTGGCCGCCGCATTCCTCGTCTGGTTCGCCTGGCCGCAACCGGTCGCGGTCGACATGGCGGAAATTGTCCGGGGTCCCATGGAGGTCACGGTCGAGGACACCGGCCGCACCCGCGTGCGCCACGTCTACACCGTCTCGGCGCCGATCGCCGGCAAGGTCTTGCGGACGCCACGCTATGTCGGTGACGAAGTCGTGGTCGACGAAACGGTCGTGGCGGCGATGCAGCCCATGGCGCCGGCATTCCTCGACGCACGCACGCGCGAGGAACTGCAGGCCGCGCTTGTCGCCGCCGAAGCGGGTATCGAACTCGCCGAACACGAAATCCACCGCATCGAAGCCGCGCGCGATTTTGCCCGAAGCGAGCTTCGCCGCGCCGAGGAACTGGCGCGCCGCGGCGTGGTTTCGCCGAGAACGCTCGACAAGGCGCGCTTCGACGCCGAAACCAGCGTCGCCGCGTTGGCCAGCGCAAAGGCGCAGCTCGACATGCGGCGCGGCGAGCGGGCAAGCGTCATGGCGCGCCTGACCGACCCCTCGACCGACGCAGCGCCCGAGGAGACCGGCTGGCGCATCGAGCTGCGCGCGCCGGTCAGCGGCCGGGTCCTGCGGATCGTTCAGGAGAGCGAGTCGGTCGTCCATGCGGGGACGCCCTTGATCGAGATCGGTGACCCGCGCGACCTTGAAGTGGTGGCGGACCTTCTGTCCACCGATGCCGTGCAGATTGAGGAGGGTTCCCCGGTGCGCATCGACGGCTGGGGCGGCGCGCCGGTTCAGGGCAGGGTGGCGCGCATCGACCCTGCGGGCTTCACGAAGATTTCGACGCTCGGTATTGAGGAACAGCGGGTCCGCACGGTCATCGATCTTGTCGATCCGCCGGAAACCTGGTCGCGGCTCGGGCACGACTTCCACGTCGTCGTTCACGTGACGGCATGGAGCGCCGAAGAGGCCGTCGCTGTTCCGGTCGCGGCGCTCTTTCGCAAGGGCGACAACTGGGCCGTTTACGCGGTCCGGGACGGCCGCGCGCGGATCACGCCCGTCGAAATCGGCCGGCGGAACAATCGCGTCGCCGAGGTGCAGAACGGCCTCGAAGCTGGCGACCGGGTTGTGTTGCATCCGAGCGACAGGGTGGAAGAGGGTACGGCGGTTGCCGAGCGTGTCATCCGTTGAACGCGCCGCGCCTGACCGATCGGAATAATCCCGGCGCAAGCCGGACGGGGAAACGCGGCCGGCAATCGAGCCCGCATTCAACAAAAGAAAGCGTCACATGTTCACTCTGACTTCGCTGGGCGGCGCGGGCACCGTCACTGGCTCGAAACATCTGCTGACGCTGGACGGCCACCGCATCCTCGTCGATTGCGGCCTGTTCCAGGGGTTGAAAAACCTGCGCGAGCTCAACTGGGCGCCGTTCCCGGTCGATCCCAGCTCGATCGACGCCATCGTGCTCACCCACGCCCATCTCGATCATTCGGGCTATCTACCGAAGATCGTGCGTGAGGGCTTCCGCGGCCGCATCTTCTCGACCGATGCGACGCGCGAAGTGGCGGCGCTCATCCTAAAGGATAGCGGCTACATCCAAGAGAAGGATGCCGAATATGCCAACCGCAAGGCCTATTCGAAGCACAAGCCGGCGCTGCCGCTCTACGGCATCCGCGACGCTGAGCGCGCAATCGAGGCATTCACCGCCGTCCCGTACCACAAATCCGTTTCACTGCCCGGCGGCGCCACGCTGACCTTCCGTCATGCCGGCCACATTCTTGGCGCCGCCACGGCCGAGATCGGCTGGGGCGGCAAGAAGATTCTCTTTTCCGGCGATCTTGGCCGCTATGACGATCCGGTGATGGTCGATCCCGAACCGGTGCCGGAGGCCGATTATGTCGTCGTTGAATCGACCTATGGAAATCGCGCGCATGACGGGGCCGAACCGGTCGAACAACTCGGCGCCGTGATCGAGAACACGGTGGCGCGCGGCGGCACGGTCGTGATCCCCGCCTTTGCGGTCGGCCGTGCCCAGTCGCTCCTCTATTACATCTGGGCGTTGAAGCAGGCCGGGCGCCTCCGCGACGTGCCGGTCTATCTCGACAGCCCGATGGCGATCAATGCGAGCGAGCTTCTTTGCGCCCATCTCGACGACCACCGACTGTCGCCGCCACTGTGCAAGGACATTTGTAACATCGCGACCTATGTGCGCGAGGTCGACGACTCGAAGGAGGTCACGGCCAACGCCTATCCCAAGATCGTCATCTCCGCGAGCGGCATGGCGACCGGCGGCCGCGTGCTGCATCACATGAAGTCTTTCGCGCCGGACCGCAAGCACACGATCCTCTTTTCCGGCTTTCAGGCCGCCGGCACGCGCGGCCGCGCCATGCTGCAGGGCGCCCGCGAAACCAAGATCCATGGGCAATGGGTGCAGGTCCGCGCCGAGGTCGCGGAATTGCCGATGCTGTCGGCCCATGCCGATGGCGACGAAATCATGCGCTGGCTCTCCGGCCTTCGCCGCCCGCCGCAACAGACCTTTGTCGTCCATGGCGAGCCCGACGCCTCGGAAGCCTTGCGCATCCGCATCGACCGGGAGCTTGGCTGGAACGTCGCCGTTCCCCGTCAGGATCAGGTCTTCACGCTGTGAGACAGATGTTGATATTGAACAACGGCCAAAGCGCCTGGCTCTCTTTCCTGCGGCGCTACATCGCCCTCATGGCGCTGGGTAATCTCGCCTGGGAATTCGCGCATATGCCGCTCTACACGCTCTGGGAAACCGGAACACCGCGCGAAATCGCCTTCGCCGCGATCCATTGCACCGGCGGCGACATCCTGATCGCGCTTGCCGCACTGATTGCGGCCCTCTTCCTGTTCGGCAACGGCTTCTGGCCGGCGCAGACCTATCGCCGCGTCGCCGTCGCCACCATCGCGATCGGCCTCGCCTACACTCTGTTCAGCGAATGGCTCAACATCGAGATCCGCGCCGCATGGGCCTATCGCGACCTGATGCCGGTGATCCCGGTTCTCGATACCGGCCTCTCGCCGGTCGCCCAGTGGATCGTCCTGCCCGGTCTGGCCTTTTGGTGGATCGCCCGCGTATGGGGAAAGTAGAAGCGCCGTGACCGGCCATTGAGATTTTCTCCCAGATGGGTTTAGAGTCCGGCCCTATGGAAGGGCGACGGACGATGAAGAGGCGGTATTCTCCGGAAGAAGAGATCGTCCCGCCTTCTTCGAAGACATCTCATGAAGTCTTGCGAGATGAGTGCCGAGCAGTTCGTCCAGCCGGTCGTAGAAGTCATGCGGCTCATGCGAAAACAGCATTCCGGCAACCGCCGAACCACCGGAGTCCACAAGAAACACTCCACGCCATGGTCCGACCGTCAGATGGCGGCAATTCGCGATGCGCCGCCAGAACTTGTTCCTGAGGATCGGCAGGCTGTTGAATTCTCCGGTCCGTACGAGATCCTCGAGTCTTCGGTCGAATTCTTTCAGGTCTTCAATATCCCGCTGGAGGGCTTCGCTTCCTTTGCTGGCGCCACGCACCTTGCGGCCAGCGCCAATCAACGCCGACACGGCCTCACTGATCGTTCGGTCACGAGGTCCTCCAAAGCTTGCCTCATCGATGTAGAAGTCCACCGTGCCCCGCATCGCCATATTCAATCGATTATGTTTCTTGTGCCTTCGTCGCGCTGGCGAAAGCCTGTTCCGAACGCGCCTTCCAGTCCTCGGGCGACACCGGACCCGTAAGATTCAATCCGCCTTTCTTGAATTGAGCGATTTTGAGATTGAGGAAGGCTTCCGTTACATCGTCAATCTCAACCTCATCGTCATTCGTGGCCACGAGCTCAACCCGGTTCTTGCCGGAGCGTAGAACCTTCACGTGCCCCGACGCGACCCGCGCGCCCATCATCAGAAGGACAGAGTGGCCGGACCCAATATCCACAGTGGCGGCCGACAAGCGGTTTCCGCGAAGGCCGATTTTGTCTGCCAGAATCTTTTTCAGTATGGCCGTGAGAGAGCCGCCCTTTCGGTTCACCGTGATCGAGGCCTGCGCGTCGATATCCCCGGAAAAGGCCGGCGCGTCGTCTTCGGCAGTCGGATTGGTCATGGCCGGTCACCACATAAAAGCAGAACTGGAACTTTCTGGAACATGGTGGTTTTCGAGCAAACAATCAAGCCGGCGACAAATTTGGCGCAATTCCACTTGAGTGTTGGATCTTGGCCTGCACCCTTTGATTTGGTCCTTCCTGAGGCATGGTCCTGGCCATGATGACCTTGCCCCCCAACCTTGGACCGGCTGGACTGGCAAAGTCGGGCTTCATCGGATGGCAGGCTGGCCGGGGTTGCCGGCCGCATTTGTTTTCATCAGAAAGCGAAAAATGAGTTCGACCAGCAACGTTTGCGCCTCCTTCGACTGGGCACGATTTGCAAAGGCGACGGCTGCCGCGAAGGTCAGGGCTTCTTTCTGACGGCCTTTGGCAAACTGGCTGAGTTCCTTCTCGATCAGCAAGGTTGCCGAAGACGGCCAGTCGGGAAGAAGCCTGTGGCCATTCATCATCATCTCGATCTGCCGATCGAGTATCAGGTTCTGAATGCAGAGGGCTTTGTCCGGACGGTGTTTGAGCATCAACCCGCCCATCAGCGTCATGATCTCGATCAGACAAGTGACGCCGGACGACCTCAGCGGCGGCGAGAGATAGTCCCGCGTTTTCTCGCGAACCTCTGCGGAGGGGTCGACAATTCCGTGAAGGAAGACATCGAGGTCTTTCAAGGCTGCGGGGGTCGCCTGTTCAGGCGCGTTTCTGATGTCGAAGCCGCACTCCCGACATTCGACCAGCGAACCACTCCGCCAGGTCTGCTCGGTTCCGCACTCCGGACACAGCGACTGAAGCAGTTCGCCTGTGTCGCGGTCCGTGAAGATGAATGAGATGTCCCAGTGCGCGCGATGAAATGCACTCCGACTAAGCGCACGAGGGGCGAAACGTCTGCTTGTCGGACACAGGTGATCGCGATCAACGGCGACACCGAAGAAGGAATGCTGACCATCGCTCGTCGACAGGTACCGCCGGTATTCGACTTCCTCACGCGCACAACCGAGCAGCTGGGCCAGGTGCTGTGAATCGTAATTTCCAAGGAGCAGCGGCAGGACCGCATCTGCGCTGACGCCAGCCAGCCTGGCCATGTCGCCGGGTCTCAACAGGTTTGCATCGGCGGTTCTTGCGACGAAGCTCAGAAGGCTCTCATCGCGGATCGGCTCAAGACGAAACAGCAAATTGGACATGTTCTTACGCCGCGTAATCGATCTGACGGGTGGGCAAGGTCTTCTGCCGGAACGGATTGACAGGCATGCTGTTGTCGAGAATCCATGCGTAGTCGATGGCCGCCGCCAGACATTCGTTTGTAATGCGGGGAAGGCCGGCCCGGGTCGCTACGTCGGACGCCTTGACGAGCAGCCGGGCGACCTCTCCGATAAGCCCCCTCGATGCGTAGTGAATTCGTTTTGCGCAATCCAGATCGGCGAGATTGGAGTCCTCGTCAAACGCCAGCTTCTTCTCGACCTCGGCCAGATAGGAACAGAAGAGATGTTGTTCATTCGGGTCATCCCAGTTGAAAGTTGATAGCTTCGGACTGGAATACATGCGGTTCTTCAGCTGGGTGGCCTCCTGCAGCACTTTGAGGATATCCGGCGTTCCCGCGAGTACAATCGGACACACCGCGGCATTGAGCAGCGACTTGATGAGATCGGCTGCGTCTTGAACGATCTGTTGGCTTTTCCGATCGAAGAGATGCTGGAACTCGTCGATGATCAGCAGCTCGACCCCTGCTTTCTCGAGCATTTTAATGAGGCGCTCCCGACGCTGTCCGAGCGTCATCTTGACTGACAGGGGTTCGGGCTCAAGGGAGGCCTGTATCCTGTCGATCAGAGCCCTTCGTGAAGCCGGCGAGGGTGTCTCGACAAACACGACTTCACTCTTCAGGAATGAGCCGCGGTGTGCAGGGTCGCCGTTTCCGGCCATCTGCGCGATATGCGGCGCAAAATTCTGACGGTAGAGTTGCAGGGCTTGTGTCTTGCCCGCGCCGGACTCGCCGTAGAGTACGAGACAATCCGCTCGTTCCCCGACGACCCCTCTTTTGTGCAGCATGTTGATCTCCTTTAGCGCGTGATCCACTTTCGGAAACAGCATCACGGCTTCGCGTATCGCCTGCGCGCGCTTCCGGGTCAGTTGCTCGATTTGCACGGAGTCATTGGTCACGTATCAGCTCTCCTGTTCTTCTGAAGGGCGCTTTTTCGGCGCGTTCAACTGTGCCATCGGGAGGCCGGTTGTCCCGTCTTCGAGCCCCGTGATAAATGTCAGACGCTCGTCCTTGAGCAACGACGACATGGGTGGAGGTATTTCCTGTGCGTCGATCGGTTGCGCTGTACCGACCGGCTGCAGGCGTTTCGACTTCTTCCCGGCCGGCGCTTTCGGCTTCTTGACCACCGTTGCGGAATACGCCTGGACCGCTGGGAACTGCGGCGCATGGCTTTCCTGGGGTTCAGCTTCGATCGCGTCGGTTTCGACCTCCGCGGTTATCTGGTCGAAAAGCTTCATGCCGCTCTCAACGTCGCTGACACGAACTTTCCCCGGCATATAGCCCGTGGAAGTCAACCCGAGCATGATCGCCGCCTTTCGACGGGCCGTCATTTTTCGATCGCCCATCGCCTTCTGATGGCTGAGAGTGACTTCGTCTCGGTAACGCGCTAGGTCGGTCGCGTTTACTTGCCTTTTCGCAGCCGCCGTCGCATAGGCCCAGACGGCGCGATGCATGTCGTAGGAAAGCCCGTCGGTATATTCGGGATCTTTAGAGGGAATCGGGATTTGCTTTCCCGTCGTCGGGTCGGTGATGTAAATCTCTTTGAGATTTGTCCTGTCATATCGTACCTGCACACTGACTTCTCCGCCGCATTCGGCGCGAATACGTGCAACGTCATTGCTGTTGTACATAAGGTGATCTAGTTGCACGCCGTCATTGCGCAACGTTCTTTTTTTGACATACATTAACAGCGTATTCAGATCGTCCATGGACTTCGGAAGCAGGGGCGGGTGCATCGCTGCCCCCTCACGCCATCGCGTCTCCGGATTTGATTTCATGTTCCGGTTGATGGTCCGGTTGTAGTCACAGAGCACCCATTCGACGAACTTCTCATTGAAAAGCTCAAGCCCGACTGCGTACTGAACCTCGGGTTGATTGTTTCCGAGTTCCGTGGGATTGGACCTCGTCGTGTTGGGAAACTTCTGTGCAAGCTGCTTTGTCATCTTGCCCAAGAAGCCTTCGATTTGCCCCTTGTACTGGGGCCGCCATCGGGGCGCGTACTCTATGTTGATCGAGAGAGCCAGGCAGGCCTGCTTGAGGGCTATCGAAGTAAAATCGCGACCGTTGTCGATGACGATACTTTCGGGGATACCGAACGCATCCCAACTGACGAACGTCCCTCCCGTAGAAACTCTAACATTCGGCTTCGGAGCGATTGCATGCCGCAAGGCCATTGAAATCGAGTGCCAGCTTGGCGCTTGAAAGCTCAGGTAATACCCCACGATTGCCCGGCTATATCGATCGACGACGACCGTCAGCCACGGGCGACCGAGCAGAAACCCGGTGCGTTCATCGATCATGGAAGTGTCGATGCGGTGATGGTCGATTTCATAGACCTGACCAATGCGTTTTGCTCGCGGGGTGAAATAGGTCGGTTTGAACGTTTCGTCGGCGGCGCGCCGTCCGTCACGTGCGACCGCCTCGATATATTTGTTCACCTGATTGATGCGCCGATAGATGGTCGACCGATGGGGCTCGGGAATGGGCGTCATCCCCGGTCCCCTGGCTATATTCTTTATGGCAACCAGATTTTTGACGCGATTGACCGTCGCGCCCTTGTTGAGTTTTGCACCTGTCAGATAGGCGGAGTTGATCGCTTCCTCGATAATGTCATCCTGTTCCGGCGATAACCGGGACAGACCACGTGAACCCTTATGCCGATTCAGGGGGATCAACGCACGCGCGTCACATCCGGCGTCTTCGTATTCACGGATCTTGCGTACCAGGTGCGTCCATGACGGGGGTTTGGGGTCGTTGATCTCTTCCGCAACCGCGGTGATAAGAGGCGCAAGCGCCTCCGCTGTCTTCTTCCACGGCTGTTCGCGAAAGCGTCTGATGTAGGCCTGCCAGCGCTGTAGCTCGTCTTTTTCCTTCTCTTCCAGCAAGCTCAGATCGAGATCGATGCGGCTGATTTCGACCGCCGTCATTTCGCCGTTGCCGTGAAAGCGAAGCCTGCGCTCTATAAAGAGCAGAAGAAGTTTGCGCGAGTCGATGACAAATGGCTCATCGGTATTCAGGTTACGTAACTCGTATCGCCCCGTCGGGAGTCTTTTCATAAACTCGAATCGGTCGCCTTCAATCGAGACGATCTCGCCGCCGGAAAGCCTGAACGGAAGCGGAAAGGCCTCGGAGTCAGTCGCCGTGGCAATTGCTTTCGAATTGCTCATTGATTTGCCTCCCAGGTCGTTGAACCCGGCAGGCAAAGCGTCTCCTCCGATATTGGAAGGGAGATATCCAAAGCGATGTCGTGACGTGCGGCGAGCGCGCGGATCGCTGAGGGGCCATGTTGGCCGCTCCGGATCAAGGCAGCGCAATTCCGGAAGCAGTCGGAACCGCGTTCGCTGAGGTGGGCAAGAACTCTTGCCCGATCCTCGCTCGCGACCGCGACCGTGCGATAGCGCATTATCTCGTTGATATTCGAGAAGCGTGGCTCGACGCGGATGATATCGTCAAATGCGATATGGAACGGGATCGCCACGCTTTGGTAGACTTCGCGCACTTGGGCCATTCGCGTGCGAACTTTTTCCTTTGCCTGGAACTCGGCCCTTGTCTTGACCTCGACAATGATGTCGCCATGCGCGGTCTCGAGTGCGAAATCGGGCGTGTACCGGATGCGCTCGCCGGCATAGACGAATGAGAGCCGGTGTGGCTGGTGGCGAATGCCTTTGATCCGGCGATCGAAGTCGATGATCCGCACGAAATCCCGTTCGACATTGTGCTCGCAGATGACCTGCTTGCCGAACTTCGTCACCACCATGGACGTCGGGATATCGCGTCGTCCTGTGAGGACGGGTCGGGCGCCTTCGGGCCCGAACTTTTCGATCGTCACTGCGTATCCCGGGTCTGCTTCCTCGATCATGGTCGTCCCCTTCTTTCTTGCGAGGTTAGGTTCAGTAATAAGATCCGCATAGAAAGTACAGAAAACGAGCAGTCGGAGTCAAAGCTGATAAATCGAAAGTGTAAATGGAAAAACACCTGTATTTTCTTTTTAGAAATAATTTAGATGGCGTTTTGTATGCTTCGAATACATCCGGATTTGGCCCAATGCAGGTTCAACGGGCTCAGAGACCGGCTTCACGCAGTCCGGCGCGGAGTCGATATGGGTCGAAAAAATTTCTGCCAAGGGCCGAATTTCGCTTCGGAACGATTTCGGTACGTCCCGAAGTCTTTTCGGTACGTCCCGAAATCTCTTGTGAACGGGCAGAGGCGGCCGCGGTCCCGGCGGGGCAGGGGCCAACGCAGGTCAGATGGTCCATCCGCGAGGGCGCCGGAGTAGTGAGAAGGGGAACCCGCCGGCCGGCCTGAGTCCTATAGTGCTGGGAATGGCGGGGCCCCCGAGCATAGGGCGGGGGCAACGCGGGCTACGCGGCTTATGTCGTTGTTCCAACCACCTACTGTAGATAGGGGTCTACCGACCAGATGCGCCCGACCGGCTGCTGAGAAAGCATTGATCTAGACAATCCGCGATAGGGCCGTGCCGCCGCCGTCTAGTCACGCCTTCGGCGTCTGAATCTCCACACCAAAACTGCGCACAATCCGGTCGGTTCAACATCTTGAATAGATGGGACAACGGGATAAGCACCTTGCAGTGTGCCTACATCGTAGGTCCGCTTTGCGCCAGAAGCGGACGTTCGGTACGCGTTGTTCTCATCTCGGGCTAAAGGCGGTCGAGATAGGCCATGTAAGGGTCGAGGATACTCGCTTGGTATCGTTCGTCCGTAGGCCGATTGGCCAACGCGGCACGAGCGGTCGCAATCGTCATCCAAGGAACTTCTACGTCCTTTGGGACCGAAAGACGTTCCTTAACTGCCGCGGCCAGTTTCTGTCGTGCGTCCTCCTCAAACAGGTCAGGGCGCTCCGCAAAGAGAATACGGCGTCCCAATTGGAAAAGACGTGCATCTTGGAATTCCCGGATGAGCGCAGGGCGGGCCTCCCATGAAGCCTGATGGAAAGCTTCCATGCGGCCCTCCTCGTCAACAAATCGCTCATAGAGCTGACTTTCTACATAAGGAGATGACGGGTACGCGACCTCCGTTGCGCGCGCGGCGGTGAGCAGCTTTTCTAGAAAGTCTGGGTCGGACCTAAGCAGCGTGGCCTGTTCCAGGCATGCGGCTTCGCTCGGTGCGCCTTGTAGTCCTTCCACCTCGAAGATGGGTATCATCAGCGGACCGGCGTTAACTCGCACTCTGCGTATCGGCGTGCCTCGCGATGCTAGGTGCTGCAAGAGCGCATCATGATCCAGTTGGCGCAGGGGGGTCAGGTTGTAAGTCAGGTCTACGCAGAACGGCAGGTTGGCGTCTTTCTTACTGTCGCCTAGGTAGGCCAGAAACCTCATTCCGGGATCCGCCCCTCGGGGGTCAACCAGAACAAACGCGTCTTCACTTGTTAGGAAATCTCTTGCTGCCGCTTTGTTCGTAAAACGCGCGAACTGGGACCAGATGTCCGGAGCGCCGTTGGCGAGCAAGTCGCATAGCCACAGTAGCGATTCTACGTCCGCCATAGCATCATGGCTATTTGTCAGAGCATAACCGTTGGCCGCGCAGAGATCACCGAGGCGCAGGCTGGCTGCTCCGCTCTCGTTAATCCCCGGCAAGAGTTTCTCGGGCCTGAGGGCCGCCACCGCTCGAGCCAAGCGAAGCACATCGCCGCGGCCATTATTGTGCCGACTTGTCAGGTAAGCGGGATGGAGCGTCTGATAAAATGCGTGACGAAGAAATGCTTCGTCGAAACGGATCGAATTGTAGCCGATGAATGTCGCCGGCGACCAAGAGTGCAACGTCCGATAGACAAGACACATCGCCTCAAAAAATGAAGGTCTGGCAGGAGAGAGGAGTTCGTCGATTCCTGTACCGGTGACGCAGAGTGCGTCAGGACTAGGGAGTATGTGATCCATCAGGCGGATCTTGATTTCAAAGCGATCTAGGGGACGCAACTGATTGTCTGTCCGGATCGCGGCAAATTGAACGATCTGATCGAAGGCAGGGTTCAGCCCGGTCGTCTCTACGTCGTAGAGTACGAAGCCCATAGAATCACTCCCTAACCCCCGGACTAAAGAGACGAAAACGTATTGCTGCGTCACTCACACGAAATTTCTTTGCAAGCGAGGCAATGGCCTCGTCATCCTCGAAGGCAATAACGTTCGCGGTTGCTTGCACGCGCATGAGAGGTTCCGGCATCAGAAGCTCTGAGGCAAACGCATTGGCTTCGATCTCTCGCCAATCAGCACCTGTCGCGGTCATGATGTCGCGATGCAAGATTTGCTTGTCGACATGCACCGAGCCTTCGAGAATTTCGCGATGCAGGACAAGATGTCCCATTTCGTGAGCTAGTGTAAACCGCTGGCGATTGGGGTGATGTAGCGCGTTGATGCCTATGATCGGAACGCCATCATGGATCGTCACCATACCCGACAGGTCACCATCCAGCGGTGAATATTGCACCCTCACCTTCATGATCCGTGCGATCCGCTCTACCGGCACTGGAGCAGTCTTTACGCTGTACTCAACGATCATTGCTCTGGCAGCGGCTCTCGCTCCTGCTGTATCGGCGCGCATCAGCGTCGCCGATCAACTTTGGCGCCAAGCGCCTGTGTAATGACATTTTCTACCTGCGCCTTCTCGACAGAGCTCAATGTTTTGCCCACAAACTTCATTGCCGTCTCTCCCCTAGGCCTACCTGGTTTGCTCCGACCGGCCGGCCGCCACGACTCCGGAAGCTTGGCCGGAAGCAGGTCTGCGATGGAATCGAGATCCAGTGCTTCCACCACCTCATAAATGTGGTGCAACATCGCCCGCTGCCGTCCTGTTTCAATGTTTGCGAGCGAAGCCCTGGTCAAGCCCAGGCGCTCGGCTACTTGAGCCTGCGTCAGCTCCCGGCGCTTACGCTGCGACGCAATATTACGTCCTAAGAGCTTATAGATGTCTTCTTCGATCATAGTGTGCAAGGCAAGCCCTGTTCGCAACAGATGTCAACAGGACAAACAATTAGATTGTATTACAATCATGACAAAAAATTAATGTATTTTTTGATGGACTAATGCTTTCTCGCGGAGTCATGGTTTGAATATGGCGAACATTGATGACTCCTCACCCACCGATCTGAAAGCTGATAGCGGCGAAGCACCGCGCCCGTTCCGCGTTCTCAGCCTCGATGGCGGCGGCATGCGGGGCATCTATACCGCCGCCTTCCTCGCTCGGTTGACGGATCAATTCGCCCGCATCAGAGGTGAGCCAGCGCTCGATCTGGGAATCGGCTTCGATTTGATCACCGGAACCAGCACCGGCGCGATCGTTGGCTGTGCGCTCGCCGTCGGTCGCCCCATGCCGGAAATCGTTGAACTCTACCGCAACCATGGCCCAAAGATTTTCCCGCACCGGATTACGGGGAAGGCGAGTGCTGCATTTCGGGCTGCGCAAGGCAGCCGGTATGTGCGACAGGGCGACAGGGCACTCCGAGAAGCGCTCAAGGCGACGCTCGGTGACATCACAATGCTTGATGTGTTTGGTGGACGGGGCATTTCTCTGTCGATACCCGCTGTCTTGATGAGCGAGCATCGCGCATGGGTCTTCAAGAAGACCCCCCAAAGTGGGGTACGCGACGATAACTATCCGCTCGTGGATGTCTGCATGGCAACCAGCGCTGCCCCTATCTATCGATCACTTGCGGCCATCAACGACCCGAATGCACCAGGAGGACCTCAGCAGGTCTTCGCGGATGGCGGCCTCTGGGCCAATAACCCCATCATGGTCGGTTTGGTGGACGCCCTGACGATAGCCACCCCTGACCAGCCCATCGATATATTCTCGCTTGGAACATGTCCACGTCCCGACGGTGATCACCTTGATGCCGAAACTGCCCACCGTTCGATGTTGGATTGGTCGCTCGGTGCTGACGTCGCGCCGCTGAGCATCTCTGCCCAGGAGTTCGCTTTCGACAACATGGCGAGGTTACTGGCGAACGCCATGAGCGACTGCGGGCGCCCGATTCGCAGAGTTCGCTTTCCCAACAAACCCGTCCCGGCCAGCATGATGCCGTTTTTGGCGCTGGATGACACCCGACGGGAAGCGATGGATCGCTTGATCCAGCAGGCTCACACCGACGCTGACTTGACTAAGAGTGCCTGCGACGATCGGAACAACGCCGACGGCCAGATGATCCTGCGACTCATGAACGACCTACCGGCGATGCCGGTGACCGGAGCGGTATGGGACCGCACCTCCACCAATGCAGTGAAAGGATGAGTGATGTTCGACTGCGCCAAAGAGGTCCGCGCTTATCACGATCAGCATGTGACCCTGCCGAAGACAGAGCAAGATCAGATGCGTGACCGGCGCAATTCCAACCGAACGCGGTTGCGCAACGGACTCGTGAAGGCGAGCAAGCCCGGTCCGCTTGAGTTTGTCAAGCAGGGAAGCTACGCCATGAAGACGATGATCCGTGACCAGAACAACGACTATGACGTCGACGACGGTGTCTATTTCGCCAAGGAGGATCTCGTCGGCGAACGTGGCGCCGAAATGACAACTCTTCAAGCACGGCAAATGGTGCGTGACGCGGTTGACGACGGCAAGTTTAAACAGCCCCCTGAAGTGCGCCCCAACTGTGTACGTGTGTTCTACGAAGCTGGATATCACGTCGATCTGCCAGTCTATCGTCGTGTCATGAAATCAACCATCTTCGGTGATGAGACCTACTATGAGCTTGCTGCGGGCGGCGGCTGGAAGCGGTCAGATGCGCGAGATGTTTCTGACTGGTACGAGGACAAGCGTTCGAATTCTGCAGACGGTCAGCAGCTTCGGCGTATCAACCGCGATTTGAAAAAATATGCCCGCAGTCGTTCCAGCTGGCGTAGCGGTATTCTCAGCGGCTTCGGCATCTCGGTATTGATAACCGAATGCTACAGGCAATCTGAGCGTGAAGATTGTGCCCTCTATGACACCATGGTGTCGATTCGCGATCGACTTAAATGGAACCTCCAGATCGCCCATCCGGTTACACCCGGTGACTATATTACGAGCGGAAGTGACGATGCCCGAGCCCGAAGCTTTCGCGACAAGCTCACCGAAGCTATCGATACCCTGCAACCGTTGTTCGGTTCGGACTGCACCCGCGATCAAGCGCTCAAGTGTTGGGGCAAGGTTTTCTCTACCACCTTCTTCGGCGAACAACTTGAAAACGAGAAGCGCGCTGCGGTGGCCGCCCCTGCGATTGTCAGTTCTACCGCACTCCTCTCAGAGACATCGCGGGCGGCAGCCGCGGTGAGTAGTGCGGGCGGGGGTCGCCATGCCTGAAGAAGAACTCCCGCTCAAGTGGCGAGAGCAAGCTCTAAAACTCGAAGCGCGGCTGCGGAAATTAACGGGGCAGGCTCCCGAGCGTCTTGATGCACAGACGATCAACCGTTGCTACCCGAGGCGACCATGGGTCGCAGGTTGGCGAGTCAGCGTGAGCTTTTCAGACAATATTGTGCGGCGTATCGACGTCTTGGCCAGCATAGCGTTTCCGTCGGTTCCAGTTCGAACAGCGTTGGTCGACCATCCCGAATTTATGACATGGCCCCACGTCGAGAGTGATGGAATATTGTGTCTCCTTCCCAATATGGCAGAGTGCGATCCGGACGATCCTTCGGCCGTGGCCGAAAACTTATTGGGGCGGTCAATTCGGTTAGTAGAAGAACTGCTCGAGGGCTCGATCATTGAGCGGGACTTCCGGGAAGAGTTCCTGACCTATTGGGCGTACAAAGCCCACAATGATGGGGCTCGCTTTTTTAGCTTGCTTGCGCCTGAACCTCCGTCCCGCGTTGTCCAGGTCTGGAAGGGCAACAGCATCGAAGTCGTGGAGGAGGATGCCGAGAGTCTAACCCGCTGGGTCCAGCACCGTTTCGGCGCCAATGTCAAAACAAACACCGAGAAGGCCGCGTTCCTGTGGCTCCCCCAAGCGCCTCTCCCGACAGATTATCCCGAAACTGCATCTGAGTTGTACGCACTTGCAACGGCGATTGGTGCCGATGCAGTGACCACACTTGAGCAAGCCGCGTTGGATGAACCAGACGATGTTGTCGCGGTTTTGGGTGCGACAGGTCGCCGAGGATCCGGGTTAATCGGAGTCAGGGTGCCGAATCCCAAACGAATGCGGCACCATTCTCGATCGGTCGCCGTGCCAGTATCGAAGGGATTTCGATCCGGCAAAACTGAGCCTTCCATCTTGCTCAATCGCTACTTCGGAAGTGGGCCCGTTATACGTACCGGTGTCCAGCGGGCCGACGCAAATTGGGTACATGGTAGGGGGCAAGATGCTCGAACCGAGCACCTACTTGGCGCAACCGTCGTTCTGTTTGGGTGCGGATCAGTTGGCGCGCCAGTTGCGGGCACCTTGGCACAGGCTGGCATCGGGAAAATAATTCTCGTGGATCCCGACATTCTGAGTTGGCCGAACGTCGGTCGGCACCCGCTTGGCGCGTCGGCAGTCGGCCGGAACAAGGCCCAGGCTTTGGCCGAGCGATTGCAGGTCGATTTTCCTCACCTCCATGTAGAAGGCCGTGCTTGCGGCCTCCACGAAGTGATCCGAACAGATGCCGACCTTCTGAAGGATGCCCATCTGATCATCGCAGCGACGGGCAGCTGGAGTGCAGAGAGCGCCCTGAACCATTGGCATGTTGGTCAAGGACGGCACTATCCAGTTCTTTACGGATGGACGGAAGCACATGCTTGCGCTGGGCATGCCGTTGTAGTCAGCGGTGAAGGAGGTTGTCTCCAGTGCCATATCGGGCGAACGGGATCGCCTTCGTTCAGAGTTGTAGCCTGGCCGGACGGCGGCGATGCAAGTCAAGAAGAGCCCGCCTGCGGTGCGCACTATCAACCCTACGGTCCTGTCGAGCTCAACCACGTGACTACGATGATCAGCGATCTCGCGCTGGATTGCCTTCTTGATCCACCCACTCGGTCCTTCAACCGCGTATACACCACCTCGCAGCGTCGTCTCGACGCCCTCGGTGGGCGCTGGAGCGATGAATGGTTGGCTGAACAAGGGCATGGTGATCTTGGTGTTCGAACCCTTGATAGGCCTTGGCCGCCTATGGCTTGCGCGGCATGTGGAATCCAGACCTCAATCAAAATGGCTTAACAAGCAATCCGTGCTGGTACCGATATCCTCCCGGCGGAGAACTGATCGTGTGGTGCGCCGTATTCAGGTCACTTGGCCAGCCAGAGGCGCGACGTCAGCTTCTGGTGCGGAGTCGGCGAGTCGGCCAGACCCATCGTTTGAAGGAAGCTTCTGACCCGAAGCGGACACCAACAACCCTCCTCATTGATGAGCGCGTACGCAACTCAACGTCTACGAACTAATTATAGTTGATCAGGGCTGCAGGAAGGAGAACACTCCGTTTCATCTCTGTTTTGGCGTACGGCATATTGTGGTTTGACAGATTCAAAAGCCGCCTATTGTGCGGAAACATCAATGTTAGGGGCAGCCGGGGCATGCAATCACACGATCCAATTCGCCAGATCGGCTTCATACAGCAAGCACTGTCACAGAATCGAAAGCCGATAGGGTTCTTCGTCGGTGCAGGATGCCCATTGTCTGTTCGCGTCAACGAACGCCAAGAGAATGGCAAGACCGTAAGCGATCCTCTCATCAGGGATGTCGCGGGACTGACGGAGATCATTGCCGGCCACCTCAGGAGCGATGATAAAGAAAACCCCTCAAGCTGGGACAGGATCGTAGATGTCGTGAAGGAGGATGGAGGCGACAGCAACAATATCGAGCAGCTACTGAGCAAAATTCGCGTTCTCAAGAGCGTCGCGGGCGGGGGGACTGTGCGTGGCATGGAAGCCAAGGAATTGGACGACCTGGATGAACAGGTCTGCAAGGTGATCTCGGAGGAGGTAAATAAGCTTCTGCCTCGTGAAGATACTCCGTACCACAACCTTGCGATCTGGAGCCGTTCGATTAGTCGCGAACGGCCCGTTCATCTTTTTACGACCAACTACGACCTTTTGCTGGAGCAGGCGCTCGAAGAAAGCTCTACACCCTACTTCGATGGCTTCATTGGATCTCGAAAGGCGTTCTTCGACTTGGGGGCGGTGGAGGACGAACGCCTCCTACCACCGCGTTGGACCCGACTCTGGAAGATCCATGGCTCGCTTAACTGGCGGCTTGAGGATGGCAAGACCGTTATTCGAAGTGACGAAAAGACCGAGAAGCAGTCCTACCTTATCTATCCGTCGCATCTGAAATACGATCAAAGTCGGAAGATGCCTTATCTGGCGATGCTTGATCGGCTCAAGGCATTCCTGCTCAATCCATCGGCGCTGCTATTCATTTGCGGTTATTCCTTTTCCGATGAGCATATCAACGACATCATTTGCAGAAGCTTGGAGACAAACCCAACGGCCCACGTGTTTGCGTTCGTATTCGGAAAGTTGGATGAGCCGAAATATGCGTTGGGAAGAAAGTGTGCATTCTCCACACCTAATTTGAGCATGCTGGCCTTTGACAAAGGTATTGTGGGACGCAACTTGGGCGAGTGGCACACGGAAGATGTCAATGCTCTGTCCTTGCCTCCGGGCATACTCGTCAAAGATGACGCGATCATATCGCTGAAACTCGGTGACTTCGCTGCGCTTGGAAGCCTTCTTCGCGGGGTCTCCGGAGCGAAGGATGGGCCCAATGAAGATTGAAAGCACCGGCAAGGCTACGGTAATCGGCACCGTCCAAGACGTGAGCGGGACTTCCGTGAGCGTCACATTGAAATCTGACCGCTTCTCGGGTCTGAGCTTCGTTCAGGGCCAAGGCTACAAGATTGGCCAGATCGGTAGCTTCGTGAAGATACCGGTGGGCTATGTTGATCTGTTCGGGATCGTTTCGCAGGTTGGAGCGAGCGCAGTGCCCGAAAGTTTGGCACAGAGCATGCCCAATGGCTTGCGATGGATGACCATCCAGCTGGTTGGCGAAGGATTCAGATCCAGAAAGTTTCAGCGAGGCATCTCGCAATATCCAACCATTGATGACGAGGTCCATCTGGTTTCAGAAACGGATCTTCAGGCCATTTACGGCAAGCTCGGAGAACAAAACCACTTGGTGAAGGTGGGGCATATTGCGGGCAGTGAATCAATCGACGCACTGGTCGACATTAACAAGCTCATCACCAGGCACTCAGCCGTTGTGGGTACGACCGGATCGGGTAAATCCACCACCGTGGCAGGCATTCTCAACGTTCTGTCGAACGCTGATCGGTTCCCGTCTGCCAGAATTGTTGTGCTCGACCTTCACGGCGAATATTCACGAGCGCTCAGAGATCGTGCAAATATCTTCAAGATCAGTCCGGATCACGATACGGAGAACGAATACAAACTCTGCATTCCGTTTTGGGCGTTAAGTTTTGATGAGCTTCTTCGTGTCACCTTCGGCCCCTTGCCCGCGGATGGGAAAGCGCGAAATGTCATTCTGGAAAGAGTGATCGCCGCGAAGCGCCAAAGCTTAATCGATAATCCGATCCGGGGTGCCACCGCAGAAGATGTCAGCGCCGACAGCCCCGTTCCATTCTCTCTGAACCGGCTTTGGTACGATCTCTACTGCACGGAGTTCGGGACGTATTATAGTAGCATAGGCAGCCCTACCGATCCGGCCAACTGGGCATATGAGAAGGATGGAGACGGCGGAAACGATCTTGTGGGCAGCGCCGAAAGAGGCATCTCTCCTCGGTTTAGAAAGGTCAAAAACGTCAAGGAGGATACTGAGAAGATTAATTACATTCCCGACTCTTTGAACATTAGAGGGCCGCTTGAGTCCCTCGGCTCCAAGCTCAGAGTCTCTAGATACGACTTCTTGCTGAAGGCGGGCGATTGGCATCCCGATCTGAATGGTGTTGTTCGGCAGGGCTTGGCCGAGTTGATGTTGGGATGGTTGGGCAGTTCCCGGCCGATCACAATTTTGGATTTATCCGGCATTCCATCTTCGATGACCAATGACATCATCGGCACCGTTCTTAGGGTGCTCTATGATGGGTTATTCTGGGCGCGAAAACTTTCCGAGGGCGGCCGCGAGCGGCCACTGCTCGTCGTGATGGAGGAAGCACACGCCTACCTCAACGATAATTTCGACGGAGCTGCATCGATCGTTACCCAACGGATTGTGAAAGAGGGACGGAAATATGGCATTGGCGCAATGATAGTCAGCCAGCGACCCTCCGAAATCAACCCAACTATCTTGTCGCAGTGCGGCACGTTTTTCGCGATGCGGCTGAGCAATGCTACTGATCGCTCGCATGTGACAGGAGCATTGTCGGACAACCTAGAGGGGCTGACCAATATGCTTCCCATACTCCGGACGGGGGAAGCGATCATCCTCGGCGAAGCAGTGGGGCTTCCGATGAGAACGATGATTCAGGCGCCATCCAAAGACAGGCGGCCCGATAGCCAAGATCCGGTGGTGTGCGATGAGGTGCATCCGGACGAATCCATGGCACCGGGCGGATGGAACATTCGGCGCCTGCAAACACCTGACTACAGCGACTTCGTCGAAACATGGCTTCAGCAAAATCCTGTTCTAACAAAAAAATAGCAAAGGAAACTACATCATGGCGTGGAGAGATTTTCCTTCATTCACATCTTCCAACATCGCATTGATAAGATACGACAATGAACAGGCCACACTTGAGGTCGGATTCCACAACGGAGGTACGTATCACTACTACGATGTTCCATCTCAGGTGGCAGATGAGTTAGAACGCGCCGAATCCAAAGGATCGTTTCTCGCATCCTCAATCAAGGGGCACTATCGGTACAGCAAAGTCTGATCATGGGAATCGTTAGCTTAGATCAAAAATCGGGCAGGGTTCAGGTCTCATCCTTCGAGGTTGAGAACAAGATACTGTTCGAATTTTTCAACAAGCTCGGCGTAAATGATCGTGATGAGCAGTTCCACAAAGCTTTGTATATCGGCGTTCTGGCGCTCATGGAGGACAGGCTGTCCAGCTTCCTAGCCAAGACGGCCAATGAACTCGGAACGGAACTGGAGAGTCTCAAGATCATCTTCGACATGAAGAAGGAGCTTTTCTACCGCACCTCGGTAAAAGGCGTTCTTGCCGAAGAGGACATCGCCAATTTTCTCGCTGAATTCTTGGCGAAACAAAAAATTGCGGACAGGATTGAGCTGTTTGGCAACGTGGCCGGAAAACTGCATCGGAACAAGACCGGAGATATCGTCTGTCATCTGAGCGGGGACGGCGGGATGAAAATAGCCATCGAATGCAAATTCGATAAAGGCATTCGGTTGGGTGACATTCAGACCAAGGACGTTTTCACGAAGAAGGTTGATACAGCTTGGAGTCAACTCCTGGAAGCTCAGGCTAACCGTGAAGGCAAAGTCGGAATTATTGTTTTTGATCTATCGCTCGTAGACAGCTCCATTTTAAGCGCAGTGCAGGACGTCCGATTCATTCCGGCCGTGGGTTTCGTCGCGATAATAGATTCCCAGAAGGGTGACTATAAAAATCTTGCTATCGCATACATGTTGGCAAGAGACGTAGCGCTCAACAGCAAGGAAGTGATGATCGATAAGGAAATCCTGAATGTGATCATGAACAGGATTATCAAGGATATAAACGATGTGACGGCGATTAAGGCGCTTGTGCATTCAAACATAGACAACTGCAGGAAGATAATCGCGCAAATCGAGAAAAGTATGCTTCTGATGGAGTTTAGCCAGAGGTATCTGGTCAAGTTTCTTGCCGAAGGTACGCTCTCAAAAGAAGACCTGCTCGATTTCTACGCGGGAGAAGAGATTAAGGACCGTTTTCGTCTAATAGAGAAGGAAATCAATGCCCTTGGCGTCGGATAGTCCGCTCTTGGCGCGACGGGGACATTAGCCGCAGCTTGGAATCGGGAAACTGGTTCGAATGAGCCAGCCCCTACAGTAAATGTCGATTCGACGGAGCGCCGGCGGTAATCTGCCGGCGTTTCCTGTTTTGAATCGGGGCTTGGTGTCCGTAGGCGCGCCGATCCCGACAACTAACTCCCGAAGAAATCTTCGAGAGCGCAAATGACCGGCCCCCTGAGTGGTCCAGGCCCGTCCTCCTTGTTGAGTGAAAGCAGATTACGGACATGATTAGAACATAACAAGAACAAAACATGTGCCGCATCCCGAGTCAAGAGGCTTCTTCGACGGAAACTCCAAGGATTATGCCATGAGGCGGCATCTCCGCCTTGCCGACAACATGTTGATTAGCCTATCTTAACAAAGAGCCATGCCTGTGAACTTTCACATTCCACTTGAAATGTGATGAGTTGCGGTATATATTCAACCTTGTCATGGGTCGCCACACTCGGTCGAATTGCTGAGTGCAAAAGGGCGGCCCCTTTTATTATCAGATGACCCTTCCTGCGTTTACGAAGCGCCATGCTACCCCGGCTGACCGTGTTCTCCATTTACGGAACAAAGGGCTTATCGTTCCTCGGCCGAAAGTCGCTGCTAGAAAGATCGAGCTGATCGGCTATGAGCGGTTACGAATTTACTTTCTGAGCCGCCGCGACTCCACCGCACCAGGTAAGCCGTTCACTCCTGGAACGAGCTATCATGATGTGCTTAGAATTTATGAATGTGACACCAAACTGCGCGCTATCTGCTTCGCAGCCGTTGGTCAGTTCGAAATTCACCTCCGGAACCGGCTGTCTGAAGAGCTGAGCACTCGCTTCGGTAGCCACCCATACTTCGACACGAGCGCCTTCAAGAGCAAGGAGGCGCATCTGGACGCCATGCAGAAGCTCAGTTCAGTCTACAACGCATCAAAAGATAAGCGGGCCAAGCACTACAAGGAGAGTTACTCGAACCCACCCCTTCCGGCCATATGGACGCTGAAAGAATTTCTCACTTTCGGCACAACCTCAAAACTGATCAAGGCGTTGAATGGGCCGGTGGTCACAGCGATCGCAAAGGACTTCGGCCTGCCATCTGACCAAATGCTAGAAAACTGGGTCGAGGCACTGGTCGACTTGCGAAATATCTGCGCACATCACGACCGGCTCTTCAACCGGACTTTCCAAAAGCAGCCGGAGATCTTCAGGACTCGGGGGGTGCCGACTAGTGCTGGCGGCCAGAATAACAAGCTCCGAGCTTTATTGCAGTGCCTAGACTACATGATGACTGCAAGGGGCGCCTCCGTAGGGGTTGAGGCAAGGGTTAGTCGGCTCTTACGTCAATATCCCGAGATATTTTTGGCGGAGACCGGATTTTAACCTCAGATTGCCAATCCAAGGCTAGGGCCTTGAGCTGCCCAGCTGACGTTTTGTCCTTAACACTTCAATTTGGTCCCTTATACATAAAAATGCAGCTGCTTGCGTGAGGTTACGGCTTCCTGCCTCACAAACAAATAACAACATTGACCATCAGGGCTGGTTCGAATGAGCCTGTCCTTTTATTCCCCAAACGCAGAAGGCGGCCATACGACGGGACTAATAGCGCTTTCATGCCATCAATCGTTCAAGTCGTCCCTTGCGCTTGGGCCAGTCGGGCATCGCGCGGTCCATTAAAGCAAAAAACTTTGCCCCGTGATGCGGTTCCGCTATGTGGCAGAGCTCGTGGGTGATGACGTAGTCGATGGCGCCGACCGGCGCCTCAATAAGGCGATGATTGAGCAACAGTCGGTGTGAGGGTGACATTGAGCCCCACCGCTGCCGCAGATGACGGACAATCAGCCCCTCTGGACGGAACGCTTCCGGATTCGAAAAGCGCTGGAGATTGGCCTCAATGCGCTCGCGAAATTTGAGATGCGCTTTCTCTCGATACCATGCCTCAACCAGATCTCGCGTCACGTTCGGTCGTCCCGGCCGATGCGTTTGCACTGTGATGAAGCCACGTATGAGCGTCACGCGCTCTTGGGTATGCGCCACGAGCTTCAGCCGATATTGACGGCCGAGATAGAGATGGGTTTCGCCGGCCACAAACCGGCGCTCCGGTGTTCGCGGCATGTACTGAATAAAGAAATTCTGCTGTCGTCTTATCCAGGCGGCCCGTTTGTGTACCTTGGCCTTGATGACTTCGATGGTTGCATCGAGAGGGGCGGCGACCATAACCGACGTATCGGGTTCGACGGCGATTTCGAGAGTTGTTCGATCTCGTCGCACGACCGAAAAATCGATCGTGCGTTCGCCGTATTGGATCCTGTGCCTTTCCGGTTTCATCCCGGAAACCGCGCCCTTGCGAGGTTCATGATCTTGATCTCGAGATCGTCCAGCGCCTCGACCGAAAGATCGATGCCTTTCTTGTCCCGAAGAACATCGAAGAAATAATCGTCGATGGCGTTGCGCATCTTGTTCTGGGCGATGTCGTTGGACCATACATCGACGATGTGATGCGCCTTGACGATATCGATGATGGCAAGGGCAATACGGGCCGTTTCATCGGCCTCGACCGGACGGTCGCCGGCAGAGGCGAGGGCGCCTTCGAGGACACCGAAAAAGGCCTGCCCGTCGTCGTCCCCCTTGATCGCATCGGGTACCTCGCGTCCACGATCCTTGCGGGCGATTTTGCTGGCAAGTTCAACCACGCTGTTGAGGTACTCTCGTTCGGAAATTCGCCTCGCGCGATAATCCCGAATAGCTTCCTCCAAAAGCTCGGAGAAACTCAGATAGAAGGTCGGATCCTCGGCCATTTTCTCGGTGATGACACGTCGCGTCGCGCTGGCGATCCGGTCGGCCCTCGATGCCTCGGATACGCCTTTCTCCTCGACAACGGCTTTCAGCGCATCGGGGTCATTGATATTGACGATCTCGATGATGGTTTCCGCCGGCAGCGCAACGACATGATCGTCGAGAAGTTTCTGGATTTTCGGTTCGAACTCCTTGACGTCGACGGTTTCCTGATATCGGAGCTGAACAGAGCGCCTCAATTCCGAAAACTGCTTCCAGTCGCGTTTCATCACGTCGACCTTCGTCTCATCGAACACATCGAAAAGCTTGTCGGAGGACAGCGATATATGAAGGCAGCGGCTGAAAGCCTTCAACCGTTCATAGAATTCATGGCGAATGGCCTCATCGCCCAGGAATTGCTCGAACTGTTCCATGTCTTTCTTGTTCTTCACGGGCTTGAAAAGGTCCCAGAGCCGATCGTGCAGCTGCGGGAGCTTCCGGATTTGTTCGCGCACGTCGTGAACGGTGCCGGCAAGGTCAACGTCGTCGAACCCCTGGAAGGCGCTATAGGCCGTCAGCGCTGTGTCGAGCTCGCCCAGCAGGCCTTCATAATCGATGATGAAGCCGAATTCCTTTTCGGTCTCGTCTTCTTCGTAAAGCCGGTTCACGCGGGCAATAGCCTGCAGGAGATTATGCTCGCGCAGCGACTTGCAAACATAGAGGACGGTGTTACGCGGTGCATCGAAGCCGGTCAGAAGCTTTGACACGACAATCAGAATTTCGGGATCGCCGGAGCCCTTGAATGCGTCGATGACCTGGCGGTTGTACTCGTCCTCGCTCTTGTAGCGGGCCATCATTCGCGTCCAGAAGCCGCGCACGATGTCTTTCGATTCCTTGTCGACCTCCTCATTGCCTTCGTTCTCGTCGGGTGCCGAGATGACGATCTCGCTGGTAACGTGACCGATCTCGTCCAGAACCTCCTTGAAGCGGACAGCGGCGGCCTTCGAAGGCGCAACAAGTTGCGCCTTGAAGCCGGTTCCCTGCCAGTGCTGGCGGAAGTGTTCGGAAATGTCGAAGGCTTTTGCGCGGATCGCCTGGCCGGTCTTCGAGAGCGCGTCCATTCGAGAGAATTTACGCTTCAGGTCGGCCTTTTGGCTCGCGGTAAGCCCCTCGCTGATCTTGTCGAACCACCGGTCGATCACATCGCCATTGACCTGCTGTTCGACCAGCCGGCCTTCATAGAGCAGGGGAACGACGGCGCCGTCCGCCACGGCTTCGTCGATCGCATATTTGTGGATGAGACCGCCAAAGGTCGAGAGCGTGTTTTTCTCCTTTTTCAGAAGCGGCGTGCCGGTAAAGCCGAGATAGCAGGCCTTCGGCAGCAGACGGCGCATCCTGGTCGCGAACTGGCTATGGCCGCCATGGCGGCCGGTCTGCGACCTGTGACTTTCATCAACCAGAACAAAGATGTTGGCATCGTCGTCCACGTCCTCGGCATTTTTTGCCGCAGTGTCGAACTTGTTGATGATGGTGGTAACGAGCGGCGCCCTGTTGCGGACCAGTTCAATCAGGTGGTTGCCGCTGGTCGCCCGGATCGGCTCCATCTCGCAGGACTTGAAGGTATCCTTGATCTGCCTGTCGAGGTCGTCGCGGTCGGTAACTATCATGATGCGCGGATTGGATATTTCCTTGTCGAGCGCCAGCGCCCGGCCGAGCATGACCATGGTCAGCGACTTGCCGGATCCCTGCGTGTGCCAGATGACGCCGCCCTTGCGCCGGCCATCGATATTGAAGTGGCGAACGCGTTCCACCGCCTTGCGAATGCCGAAAAACTGCTGGTGACGGGCAACCTTGCGCGTGCCGGCATCGAACACGGTGAATCGGCGAACTAGATCCAGAAGTCGTTCCGGTCGGCACAACGCATAAATCGTCCGGTCTTGCGCCGTGATCGCGCGAGGGCCCTCGGCGGCCAAGGCCTCGAAATGCTTCCGCGCGCCTGCAAAATCGCCAGAGAAGATCGCATCGGCCTCAACAGGCTTCAGGGTCCGGTTCGCCAGCGCGGCAATGTCGTCGTCCTTGTCTTCGTCGTCGCGCCAGCTCTGCCAATATTGCTTCGACGCACCGACCGCGGCATATCGCGCCTCGGCGCGGTTCATCGCCATCAGAAGCTGCGCGAAGTGAAACAGTTGCGGAATGTTGTCTTCGTTCTGATAGCCGATCAGCTGGCTTCCCGCTTTCTTCAGGCTCTCGGTCGGGCGCTTGTTTTCGATCACCAGGAAGGGGATGCCGTTTACATAAGCGACGATGTCGCAACGCTTCGTCTGTGTGCTGGCCGTCCGCTCGACCGCCACTTCGGCGGTGACGTGAAAAACGTTGTTGGCCGGTGTATCCCAGTCGATGAAGCGGAATGACCAGGATTTCGAGTCGCCCTGGATCGTCTTGGTGATGGTCGTGCCCAAAACAAGCGTGTCGTAGATGTCCTGATTGGTACCGCGCAGGCCTTTCTGCCGGTCTGGTGTCGGTTTCAGCCGGCGGATCGCCTCATGCGCGTCCTCGAGATCGAAGGGATAGTCACGGCCCCGATAGCTGAAGCTGTTGATCTTCAAAAGCTGCTCGGCAAGCACATCGTCGAGCACGACGTTACGCAGGCGGCCGCCGCGCATGGAAACGGCTTCGGTTTGTGAAAGCGGAACAAATCCCAGCGCCACGAGGATCTGAAGGGCAGGGATCTGGGACTGATGCTTTTCGGCCGCGATGAAGGTCATGATCCGCCTCCCACCTTTACCCGCCATTCGCCCGTCAGCAGCTTCTGCATCAGGCCTCGTTTTTGGCGGGTGAGGGTTTCGATTTCTAAAGTCAAAGCGTCAAGATCGGCCTGCCCTGTACGTAGCACGTCGGAGATGGCTCTCTGTTCGGCCAACGAAGGAACCGGGAACGGCAGCTTCGAGAACTCGCTCCAGCGTAGACTGCCGCGCCGATCTACCGAGGCGCTGGTGCTGACCTCGAAGATATGCCGGTAGAGTCCCGTCTTGAGCACGGCGAAAGCGTAGTCAGCAACCACCTTTTCAGGCGCGAACCTGAATACGGTGTAGATTGGGCTCACCACGCCTACGTCAGTCAGGTTCTGGAGGCCGATAGAGCCTTCCTCGACGTGGTTGCTGGGAAAGCCAAAGTCACCGCGCCAGATCTTCTTGTAGCCTGACAGATCGGCGCTGAAGACCTGTTTTTTGAAGTATTCAAGGGACCTTACGAATCCGTCATATTTCGAACAGGATAGGACTTCATGCTGCTCCGCATCGGCGTTCCGCTCGGAGATTTCCCTGGCCAATTTGCCGATGGGCTTGTTGTCCCAAGACGCGGGAAGCGTAAACCAGCGGTGTGGGATCATTTCGTCCGAAGTATGGAAGCGGTCGAGTTGCCGCGTCCCGAAAACAAGAGAGTGGGTCAGCATACGCTGCCGACTCAGCTTCGCCGCGCGGAGCCCCTCCAGCTTCTCGATGGCCTCGTCCCATGTCCGCAGGATTTCGGCGATCTTGTGCTGTTCGGGGAGCGGGGCAAGTGGAAATGGGCAGTGCTTGCGAAACTCGCTCGGGTTGATGTTGGCCTGACTTACGCCGCGGGTTGAAAGCCGTTTTAGCGCTATCTGAGCGATCGACGAGTTCAACCAAAAGTTCAAGAAATCGGGATCTGCTTTCGATTGGTCTGCGTGGAGCCTGACCAAATAGGACGCAAAGACCGCCTCCGAATCCTCGCGGACGATTCCCACCTTCCCGACCAAATCCGGACTGTTTGTTCGATTTAGAAGTATATCACCGCGTCGCAGACGCATTGCTGACCAATCGTTTCCGCCATCATCAACGGTCGCAAGTCCCTTGAGATTCACCGATCCTCTGACGAGATCGCGCATTCCGACAATTGGGGTATTGCCAGAAGAATCGCCCGGCTCACTTAAGCCGTACTCAGCGCTCGTAAGTACTTCCCCAACCGGCACCAGCATCCAATCACTGGGTAGCTCGTTTTCAAAAAGCGACTTCGTGAACGTCGTTCTACCATCATGATATCTTTCCGCCCTATTTGACATCTACACCCAGCTCCTTCAGGTGCCCGGCCATCTTCTCGCGAACGTCGGCAAGTTCTGTCTCAATCGCATTGATCTGCTTCTGGAGGGCGGAGACGTCGATTTCTTCCTCCGGCTCGAAAGTGTCGACGTAGCGGGGGATATTCAGGTTGAAGTCGTTCTCGACGATCTCTTCGGGGCTGGCGCGGTGGGAGTATTTTTCAATCTCCACCCGTGAGGCGTAGGTTTCCAGCACCTTCGCGATATGCGCCTCATCCATCACGTTCTGGGTCTTGCCCGACGTGAACTCCTTGCTGGCGTCGATGAAGAGCACGTCCTTGCGTGCCTCATTGACGCCGCCCTGTTCGCGGGAGCGGTCGAAAATCAGAATGGCCACCGGAATGCCCGTGGTCGTGAACAGGTTTGCGGGTAGGCCCACTACCGCGTCGAGCAGGTTCTCTTCGATCAGGGCTTGCCGAATACGCCCTTCGGCGCCGCCACGGAACAACACACCATGAGGAACGATGATGGCCACGCGGCCGCTCTGGCGCTTGGCGATCTCGATCATGTGCGTGATGAAGCCATAGTCGCCCTTGGACTTCGGCGGGATACCGCGCCAGTAGCGCTTGTACTGGTCGGTCGCCGCATCTTCGGCGCCCCATTTGTCGAGAGAGAAGGGCGGGTTTGCCACCACGACATCGAATGTCATTAGATGATCGCTCTCGACAAGAGCGGGGCTGTTCAGCGTGTCGCACCACTCGATGCGTGCGGCGTCTTTCGCATGCAGAAACATGTTCATCCGCGCCAGCGCCCAGGTGGCGCCGTTCACCTCTTGCCCGTAGAGCGCGAAATTGTCGGAGCCGACCTCCTTCGAAACATGGATCAGCAGCGAGCCTGAACCGCAGGCCGGGTCGCAGATCGTGTCGCCGGGCTTGGGGGAGGCGAGTTTGGCCAGGAGGCGCGACACGGCGGCGGGCGTATAGAATTCGCCGGCCTTCTTGCCGGCATCGGAGGCAAAGCGCGAGATCAGATAAATATAACACTCCCCAATGATGTCTTCGGTCACGCGCGAGGGGCGGAGATCGAGCGCGGGCTTGGCGAAATCCTCCAGCATGTTTTTCAGGCGGCGATTTCGGTCTTTGACCCGGCCGAGATTCGATTCCGAGTTGAAGTCGATATTGCGGAAAACCCCCTCGAGCTTGGCCCGGTTCGCATCTTCGATCTTCTCAAGCGCAATGTTGATGAGCTCGCCGATATTGGGTTCGTTGCGCTGGGCATAGAGGTCGTGAAAACTGGCGCCTTCCGGCAGGATGAAACGCTCGCGTTCGAGCCGCCGGCGAATGCGGGCGTCGTCGCCGCCAAATTGCTTGCGATAGGTCTCGACGTGATCGTTCCAGAGATCGGAGATGTATTTCAGGAAGAGCATCACAAGGATATAATCCTTGTACTGACCGGCATCGACGACGCCCCTGAAAGTGTCGCAAGCGGCCCAGGCCGTTTGATTGACTTGCTGTTGTGTCAGCTGGTCGGTCATTTCATCTTCCTCTCCGGCTCAGCGCTCCGGCAAATGAGTTTGGCCTGTTCGTCGAGGATCAGGCGACTGAGTTTTTTCCTCTTTTCGGCCAGAAGCAGAGCCAGCCCGTTCTCCCGTTCCACGAGGTCGTCAACGGCGATGATCTTGCGTTGCGTCTCGACATCTGGAACGTCGATATTCAGTTCATCTAGGCACGACTTCGGTACCATACGAATCTTGGTTCCTCGCGCACCGCTATCGAAGTGCCGCTGCGCCTCGGCCTGGTTGATGGCCCATGCCAGATACTCGGAGGTAACGACATCCGGCTTTGGTCGGAGGATAAGGAGCGGCTGGAGGGCGAGGGCGGGTTCGACAAATCGCCGATCGAGTGCCGATGCCGTATTGCGATCTCCTCGCGAGCGAAACAACACATCGCCGGCTCGTGCGAAATACCGCCCCGGAAGCGCCCCCAGATCGACACGCATAAGCTTGTCCGGCTCAATTCGCCCGGCTGCGGAAATGTCGCGCAGCTGAATAGCCGGCACGCCCGCGGTCGTGGCGGGTTCGAGACGCGCCCGCGCTGTGTAGCCAGCCTGAATCTCGCAAAGGTCGTGAAGACGCACAATGAAATCCTCTGTAGCTTAGCCCACAGGAGATAGGAATGTGGGTTCCATTGTCAATATGAAAGTATCTGTAGATAGTACCACTGTAAAAATATGATGCCTTTGTCTGGCGACCTCACTTACGTCACGCGACTACGGCTCGAAAGCGCCAACAGGCGATCGGAGTATCTAACCTGTTGAATTAAAACGATTTGCCCCTCAACTCGGCAAATTCGACGATTTTCGGGGCAAAACCAATGTTATCAATGGCTTAGGTGAAAAATCACACGCATAAGGGGTGCCGGTGACGGACCAGGATACGGGCAGTTCAAAGGGCAAGATTGGGTCGCATGGCGGCGAATTCCCGGAAACCTTTTCAACAACACGGGCGCATCGAGAGTGTGCCAAGAGACGAACCTCCGAGGTGCGCGGGATGTGGTGGCTTCGAAGCGGAAGATCATATTAGGCTGAGCCGGCGCGAAGATGCGTGCGAGGACGATGGGGTTTAAGCGGGCATTTGCCGGAACAAGATTTGGTCCTCGACCTCGGTTACATGAGGAAGGGCAGGCAACGCATTGATCTGGAAAGTGAATTTCCAGATTCGTTTTCTGTGCAGATTCATTTTCTACGCGTCCAGATTCATTTTCTATGCGAAACGCCACCGTCGCGCACCCGTCAAGCTCGGCATGTCCATTTAGCCGATAAGATATATTATGAGGAATAATAGCTCGGGCAAGGGCCGGAAACCGGCCGGAGCTCGAGAAAACCCGGAGTTGTTCCGGCTACCCTGCATGACAGCGTGGCTCTGCGCGAACCATGCGCTGCGCTCTCGCACCTCGATCTACCGCCTCATGCGTCGTCAAATATGAGGTCATTTTGTGATCGGGTTGACCCCTCGGGTCCGAACCTTCAAATACGAGCCGTCGGGGTGCTTTGGGGGCGCAACGACTGGAGGATTGATATGACCCGGTTCAGCAGGATTCTTCTCGCCGGCACCGCCAGCCTCGCGTTGGTTGCCGGCCCCGCGCTTGCCGCGGGCCCGCTTCACGGCACGGTTGGCGTCTCGGCGTCCGGCAATGCCGCCGGTTCGGCCGCATCGGCCGATATCGACGCTTCGGCGAACAGCGCCGCGCAGATCCCCGGCGCCACAACCGCGGCTGGTGCAGCCCGCGCCCAGGCCGACACGATGATTGACGCGCCGCGCGAGGCCGCGCCGGAAGAAGACCCGGCGGCAATGCCTGAGGTCGATTCGGTCGCCCAGCTTCAGGCGCTGGGCTACAGCGATATCGAGCCGCTGGAGGCCGAAGGCTCGTCCGAAGGTGAAGGCACATTCACCGCCATCAATCTCGATGGTGAGCGGGTCCATGTCACGCTCGACATGTATACCGGTATGGTGATCGGCGAAGAGCCGGCCTACTGAGCGGCATTGACCTGAAATTGGCGGCGCGGAAGTCCCGGCTTCCGCGCCGTTTCGCGTTCAGAATTCGAATTCCAGTGCCATCCCGTCATGGGCCGGCTCGACGCCCGCGGGCAATTCGCCTTTCAGTGTCTGGTAGTCGAGATCGACATGCAGATTGGTCAGCACGCCATGCGGTGCGCCGGCGCGCTTCAGCCAGCCAAGCGCCATCTCGACATGGGCATGCGTCGGGTGCGGCGTATAGCGCAGCGCATCGACGATCCAGCAATGAATACCGTTCAGTAGCGCGAAACTCTCATCCGGAATACCAACCGCATCGGCCGAATAGGCCAGCGGCCCGAAGCGGAACCCGAGTGAGCGGATATTGCCGTGATCCTGGTCGAATGGCAGCGCGGTCAGCGTGCCGCCCGGTCCCTCGACATGGATCGGCCGGCCCGGCGCCTCGATCAGGTGATGGTTGAGGATCGGCGGGTAACCGGCCCCGGGCTTCTCGCGAAAACAATATCCGAAGCGGTTGAGCAGCGTCTCGCTGGTCGGTCCGTCCATCCAGCAATCGACCCGGCGGCGCTGATTGATGGCCACCATCCGGAGATCGTCGATGCCGTGGCTCTGGTCGGCATGGTCATGCGTGAAGAGAACGCCATGGATCGGCCCCACCCCGGCATCGATCAGTTGTTCGCGCATGTCGGGCGAGGTATCGACCAGCACCACGGTCTTTTCGGCCGGGTTATGGTCCCATTGCTCGACCAGCAGCGAACAGCGCCGCCGCCGGTTCTTCGGTTCGGTCGGGTCGCAGGCGCCCCAGAAGCCGCCATTGGGCCCGATCCGCGGCACGCCGCCCGACGAGCCGCTGCCGAGTATGGTCGCCCTCAGCTTCATCGGCGCAGCACCGCATCGGGTGGCACACGCGAGAACAGCCGCAGGAAATTGGCGGTCGTCGCTTCGGCCAGTTCGGCCGCTGTCACGCCCTTGACCTCGGCGAGCTTGGCCGCCGTATGCACCACGAAAGCCGGCTCGTTGCGTTTGCCGCGCTTGGGCACCGGCGCCAGGTAAGGCGCGTCGGTCTCGACCAGCAGCCGCTCCATCGGCACCTTGGCGGCGGTGGCACGCAGTTCGTCGGCTGTCTTGAAGGTCAGGATTCCGGAAAGTGAAATATAGAGACCCAATTCGATAGCTTTTTCAGCCAGTTGCGGTCCGGAGCTGAAGCAATGCAGAAGCCCTGGGAAGGCGCCCTTCCCGGTTTCTTCGACCAGAATCTCGGCCATGTCGTCATCGGCATCGCGCGTATGCACGACAAGCGGCAGCCCGGTCTCGCGTGCCGCCGCAATATGCGCGCGGAAACTGCGCTGCTGCGCCGCGCGCGGGGAATGCTCGTAATAATAATCGAGCCCGGTCTCGCCGATGCCGACGACCTTGGGGTGCCGGGCCATCTCGATCAGCGTCGCCGTGTCGGTCTCGGGCTCCGAGGCCGCCTCATGCGGATGGATGCCGACCGTGCAGAACACATGCGGAAATCGTTCGGCGACCGCCCTCACCCGCTCGAATTCGCTGACCTTGGTCGAGATCGTCACCATCAGCCCGACGCCGGCTGCATGCGCCCGCGCCACCACATCCTCGACCTCCGGCCCGAAATCCGGAAAGTCGAGATGGCAATGACTGTCGATAAGCACCGGAAGGCTCATGGGCGTTTCCCGGTGACCGAAGACAAAACAAGGA
>TARA_R110000824_G_scaffold372077_2_pt1 | contig 169710 bp, 164 predicted proteins | sample TARA_R110000824 | Tara Oceans TARA_R110000824 (sample SAMEA4397747) | marine metagenome | biome: Polar Biome; feature: [MES] marine water layer (ENVO:01000295) within the mesopelagic zone...; material: water (ENVO:00002006), including particulate matter (ENVO:01000060) such... | reverse complement strand
TCGACTTCCCGTAGCAGGAGCAATCCAGCATCGGAGGTGATGTGGCCGCCGGAAAAATCGGCTTCAATTTGACGGCGGGAGAGTGGCGAGAAGGTCAGTTTTTCAGGTGCCATTTTGTAAGCGGCTGTTGGTGTTGGTTTTTGGTGTAAGGCCTTGAAACGTTATCACTTTCAGCCGCGTTCTTTTATACCCCATGAGAAATCCGGGTTAAGGGACTTCTACCACAGAGGTAGTAGCCCCATAGTCTCGGGAGTGAATTATCTAGCCGTTTTGCGCTTGATATGGTCGATGACCAAGCCATGCTCATGTTGAGGGCTGAACATCACGATATCTGTATCTTCTTCCGCCCGAACGCTGTGCCCTGGGGGCCAATAAAACATGTCACCCTCTCGGGAAGTTTCCTCAGTGTTATCGGAATACAAAGCGGTAATGGCACCTTTTACCACGTAACCCCAGTGAGGACTTTGACAACTATTCCCTTCTAGGCCATGTAACAACTCGGTGATATCAGTACCGTTGCCAAATGAGAAATACTCAGCGCCCATTTTTCCAAACCCTGTTACATCACCAAAATCCTTTTGCTGTCGGGCGACTGCACCGGGTAAATCTATCTGGACTGGAATGTCTTCTTTCGCAATATGCATAGCGCACCCTCCTTTCCAGGGTACAAATCCAATTTGCCCATAAGAAGTGTAGTTGAGCGGAGGGTAATAGCCATGCTGGTGAGTCACACTGGTTACAGAATACCTGCTTAATGCAGTGCAGCTAATCGCCTGCCGATCCGCCTGCTACTTCATCCGGCACAGTGTGGACTTGCCTGCCAGGGAGTCGTCCTGGCCAACTGCCGTTTGCAGCGCTTGATCAAAGCGAGGGGCGTCATGATCGTTCAGGTCTTCGTATCCAGCGGCCACGCCAAACACCCGTTGACGAACCATGGTGTCTAGCCGGTGGTGTACCTGTTCTGGGTCCCGGTGATCGTGAAGTAATGAGGCGAGTCGGCGAGTCAGGCGATGTTGTTATTGACCTCGCGCAGCAAAATCAGTCCGGCATCAGAGGTGATGTGACCGCCGGAAAAATCGGCTTCAATTTGACGGCGAGAGAGTGGCGAGAAGGTCAGTTTTTCAGGTGCCGTTTTGGATAGCGGCTGTTGGTGTTTTTTCTGGTGTAACGTCCTGAAATCATAACCCTATCAGCCGCTTTCTATTATCCCCTTTGAGAAATTCGGGCTAGCATTTAGCTTTAGTGTAGATAACACTCTATTTGTAGATAGGTTTATTTAAATTCGCTTGATTGAAGCATGCGCAGGCGTCAATAACATTGGTTTTTTAGCCAGTACGAAACACGATCTTTTCATTAAGAATGATATAGGCTTTCTTTGATAACCTAGTGCTAATTATAATAAGAAAAAAACGTTAAACTCTAAAATTTGTTAACCGTTTTACTCCATCACCACGTTCCTATGTGTACTAGGCTAGGTATTATGCCTAGTTTAAAGGAGAGGCTGTATGGATAAGGAGGTCATTGATGCTATCCGCGCCAAAGAGCAGCTACCGGAATCGATGACGGATAGTGAGATTGCCCAAGAGTACAAAGGGACCTACACGGCGGCAAGGGCGGCTATCAGCTTGGACCATAAACCGCTGGATCAAGTATTGGCTGACACGATGGCAAAGATTTTTCCTTTTATGCGGAAGAAGTAATAACCGTAACTTACACGCTTTCGTATCGCCATTGCTATCATTTTGCCAAATGTAGGGGAGATGGTGGCGATGATTGCTATGGCGCTCTTATTTTCGCCCATGGAGGGGCTCTATGCCTAGTAACCCACTTAATAGCAAAATGATGCCTTTGACATCGATTAAGAGTGGTGACCTCTTTGAAGTGCGACCTGATGTTGCTGGGCTGACGGTGAAGATCGTCAATGTTTGCTTTGTCGGACACCCCGGTAGCAGCGATTGGGTATTGATTGATGCTGGCATGCCCAACAGCAAAGAATTAATAGCCGAAGCAGCAGTATCTCGTTTTGGAGAAAATGCTCGACCTAAGGCTATTTTACTGACCCACGGCCACTTCGATCATGTTGGGTCGGCTATAGAGCTGGCCGAATATTGGGATGTGCCGGTTTACGCTCACCCCTTAGAGATGCCCTATCTCACTGGGGAAAAACACTATCCCTATCCTGATACCCAGGTGGAAGGCGGACTTCTCGCCAAACTGTCAGGTCTTTTTCCTAATACGCCGATAGACCTGCGACCCCGCATTCACTCCTTGCCCGACGACGGCAGCGTACCCGGTATGCCCGATTGGCGCTGGATAGCAACCTGAGCTATATCAAGTACTGACACAACATCAAGAACTTAGCGGGCCGCCCCGCTATTTCACACCCGACTGGGACGCCGCGCGCGACTCCGTACAACGTCTAGCAGAGCTTAAACCCCGGGTGGTCTTGACCGGTCATGGGCGGCCCATGGAGGGTGAGGCTTTGGGGCGTGATTTAGCGGCGTTAGCCCGGGATTTTGACCACATTGCTCGGCCTTCGCACGGCAAGAGTGTTCAATAGCGTTAGTAATTGAGGTGACAGTCACATGGAGGTAGCACATGGCACTCACGGCATTCGCAATTAACTGTACCCTTACACCTTCACCCGCCGAGTCCTCTTGCGAGCGGCTTATAGCGGAGACGCTAACAGAGCTTGAGCGACACGGTGTCACCGGCGAGCAGATCCGCGCAGTCGATTTTAACATCAAACCTGGCGTCACTTCTGATGAAGGAGAGGGGGATGATTGGCCTCAACTTCGTCAGCGAATCCTAGACGCCGATATATTCATCTTGGGTAGCCCAGTTTGGCTAGGGCATCACTCCAGTGTTTGCCAACGCGTTCTAGAGCGGCTTGATGCTTTCCTGGGTGAGACAGATGGCCAGGGGCGGCTCGTCTCATACGGTTGTGTCGCGGGCGTCGTGGCAGTGGGTAATGAAGATGGCGCGCATCATATTATCGCTGAACTGTTCCAGGGCTTGAACGATGTCGGTTTCACTATTCCAGCGAATGCTTCTACCTACTGGGTAGGCGAAGCAATGCAGTCAACCGATTTCAAAGATTTGAAGCAGACGCCAGAGGTCGTTCAAACCGCAACGGCGGGGCTTGCTCGTAACTGTGTTCACATCGCAACGCTACTGAAACAAGCCCCATATCCTAATCAAGATAGCTAACACCTGTGTGCGTTAGGCGGAGCGAAGAGGGATTGCTCTAGTGGGACTTGCTGAGCAAATCTCCCATTTGTTGTTCCGAAAGCCGTGTATTGGCCATGTAGTAGACGATATCGCCATCTTTTAGTGGACGGTCTGTGGCAGGGTTGAGCATGTTGTCTTCGCTATCGTCCTGGCCGCTAGCGAGCCCTAAAACAGTGGCGTTGCAGATTCTTTTCGCCTGTATAAAAAGGTCGCCAAAAGTGGCACCAGCAGGTGGGTTACTTATCTTCGTTTGATACTGCGTAGCACCGCGATCGACGGCAAGTAGCTCATTAACCACTCGCGAAATACCGGCATCTGAGGCGGAGCGTACCAGCATTTCAAGTGCCAGCGCTTGGGTGCATTCGATACCGGGTAAGGTGCGACGTAGCATCGCTGCGGTGTCAGGATTTGCGCAGTGGGCGACAATATGGGCACCTTTTCCTTTTAGGCTGTAGGCACTCAGTGCGACAGTGGCCACCCGATCATCGCTTGTGTCATAAATAATGATACGGCTGGCATTCTCAACCCCCGCCCGCTTGAGAAGATCAGCATTGGAAAAACTCTCGCCTTTAATAAACTTCAGATCGGCTGGGCGTGGATTGCTCATCTCTTTGGTAACGCAAAGCACTATTTCGTCAGGTAGGCTTTTGTCGGCTTTGAGAATATCCAAAATACGTTCTGTGGTTTCGCCGTGCCATCCGATAACGAGGGTATGGCCGGTTAGGTGGCTAAAATCACCTTTTCCTTGCATCTGCAGTCTCCAAAAAACTGAAAGTGTGACAGTGGCTTTACCAATCAACGCTGCAAACAGCGAAATGCCGCCGGGAATGAGATAGAGCGTGGTGATCCATTTGCCGGCCACTGTTTCGGGGCTGAAATCACCGAAACCGACAGTGCTGGCAACCACCACATAAAAATAAACCCAATCGGTAATGGAGTCGGCCATTGTTTCGCCGACCATGGAAAAAAACGCCCAGGTAGTGCCCATGTGTGCGAGGACTACTAGCAGAAGAAATGTCCATGAGATTTGAAGAGTTGATGCTTTGAGGACGCGAAGCAGTCGCTGGATTACAGGCATTTGGGTCTCTTAGCGTAATAAGTGCGCATGTTCTTTGTTTGGTGGCGCGGAAGCCGAGAATTAAGCGTTTAAACGTATAGGGAATAAACAAAAAGGGCCGCTAGTAGCGACCCTTTGTTATTTATAAGCTGTAGCTATTAAGCGAAGCGCTTGGCAATCCAGGAAAATGCGCTCTCGGTAAGTGATTTTTTACCGTGGTGCTCGCGGTACTGACTCCAGACCATACCGCCTGATACTACCGCAAGGCTCATCAACATACTGGCAAGAATAAGTTCATTCATGGCTTACTTTCCTCATCTGAGGTTTTGTCCCGCTCCACATAACCATAGCCGAATGATCCGACAAAGATCAAGAGTATACCCAATCCCACGCCCATCCAAACATTGTCGGTATTTAAGATGGGATTGGTGACTACCCAGCCCGCCGTGAAACAGGTGGCCACTACGATCACGCCCACGTTGCGAGTCGCTTCCAGGAACTGCTGCCGGGTAGCTCTGGCGCCTATTCTTCTGCGTACTGCTGAGGCCCTGCGTTCCTGTAAGCTTTTGTTGAGCCTGGCGCGTAGAGCCTCTTGCGGGTCTTTACCATCATGAGGTTCTTTCAAGCGATCACCCATTACTTATTTAGCAAAGTTCATCAAGCAAAAACGACCCAGCAACATCGGGTCCGGTTATCGATCAGCGTCAATGGAACATCACGCTAAACCTAGCGGTCATAAAGGTTATGTTCATTTACCAGGATAAGCATATGGATCGTGTATTTGCGTGGGACCATCATCACAATCGAGTCGTTTATCGAATTCCTGGCCATCATTTTGACGATGGCAGAGAAGACAGTGATCTTTCTCCGGTGTGGTTGCCTGCAGAAGTCTCGGATGTGCCAGAAGGCGTGGCCGTTGATGACCTGCGTACCGTCTCGGTTAAGGACTAACGGGTACGAATAATCAGTTAGATCCAATAAGCGGATGGGGCCAGAGCGGCCTCCACCGCTATTGTTAGACATTTTTCCAGCGAATCTCAAGTATCTTCATATTGCTCATTGAGCTGGAGCACTTCTCGATCAGCCTCAGGCTTCGTTGCGCAGCGGTGTCTAACGAACTCGCCATCTCTAGCGCTCGCCTCACGCGTATCAACCACCCACCATTCGGGCTGTGAATCAATCTCGGCACCTTCCTTGACAGCTCTGTAGACGATAAACGTCGCCATAATCCTCTCCTTGGTTTTTAGTCACCTTCACTGTAGACCATCTTTGTGAAAGGCGGGGCTGGGGAGGGCGACATCTGTCGCTTAAAGCGATTGTGTTTAGTCAACAATCGGCTACTATGCGATTAACGTTAATTCTCTGGAAAAACCGCCATGTTAAAAGGTCTGATCGTCTGTTTTGCGGTGTTATTTGCGCAATTGGCGGTGCTGCATGTGATTGATACTCGTCTTTACAATTCCCCGCAGGATGTTCGTCAAACGGCGATTACCGCAGTAACGCCGCATAAAGACGAAAACGATGACGAAGAAGAAGGGCAAAGCTGAAAGAGAGCATGTATCCCCTGGCGGTCGACGATAAGCGAGTTGCCATTAATCGCCTCTACCAAGATCGAGAGCGTATGCGTGCCCTACCGCTGGGTGGTTGGGAACAATCAAGAGAACAGGGCGCTGCCGACCAACGTTCGGCCAGAGAGTAGAATTTTATTCATAGTAGCGTGTCCAATTGAGTGTTCAGAAAGCATAGACAATGTTTGCTAAGCTGATGCAACGTTGAATAACCATTGACGAAGAAGATAGTGTGAAATAGACAAAGGCTTGCGTCTGGAACTCGGTAACGGCATGCTGGTCAGTTGTTGGAAATACCATTAGGGAGCATGAACACATGGCTTACAACGATTCACGTATGGCACGTCCCCAGTCGGGCGGCGTTGCTAATAGTGTTAGTACTAACAAGGTGTTGCGAAATACCTACGCGCTACTGGCAATGACACTGCTGTTTTCGGCAGTAACCGCAGGTGCCGCAGTTGCACTGGGTATTCAACAGATGAACATCTTTGTGTTCTTCATTGGTGCCTACGGCCTGATGTTCCTTGTCCACAAAACCGCTAACTCTGCAGCGGGTCTGTTGGCAACGTTTGCCTTCACAGGCTTCATGGGCTTTACGCTAGGGCCGATCCTTTCTGCTTACTTGACCCTGCCTAACGGCGGTGCACTGATCATGAACGCACTGGCCATGACCGGTCTAACGTTTGTGGGTTTATCAGCGGTGGCGCTAACCACCAAGAAAGACTTTAGCTTCTTGAGCAACTTCTTGATGGCAGGTGCCATCGTGCTGATTCTTGCCATGATTGCTGGTTTCTTCTTTAACATTCCTGCGCTTTCACTGATGGTATCGGCTGGTTTTGTGCTGTTTGCTTCAGCTGCCATCCTGTATCAAACCAGCGAGATCATTCACCGCGCCGGTGAAACCAACTATATTCTCGCCACCGTGACGCTCTACGTTTCGATCTACAACTTGTTTGTGAGCCTGCTTTCAATTCTGGGTATCATGAGCAACGATTGATCTCTAGCAGCGCAAGATGATATGACAGGCCCTATTTTTAGGGTCTGTCTTTTTTTTAGGGTCACCGTCACTAGGTATTAAAAACTAGGTATTAAAATGATGCAGTACGGCTTATTGGTAATGGGCGCACCGTACAGCAGCCCGGCCCCTCACTCTGCATTGCGTTTTGCCCATGCCTTGCTGGCGCGTGGGCATCAACTCGCAGGTGTTTTTTTCTATCACGACGGCGTTCATAATGCCTCTTCTCTGATGGCGCCACCGCAGGACGAACTCAATATGCGCGACGCCTGGGCTGAGCTGCACCAGCAACATGCGGTTCCCCTGGATGTTTGTATTGCCGCTGCTCTGCGGCGTGGGTTGATGGATGAGTCGGAAGCGCAGCGTCATGGAAAACAAGCGTTTAATCTCTCTCCTCCCTTTGAGTTGACCGGTCTTGGCCAGTTGCTTGAGTTGCAGCAACGTGCTGATCGCCTCATTACTTTTGCTTGAAAGGAGACCCCATGGCGACGCCCAACGCGCTGTTAGTGATTATTCGACACGCTCCTCACAACTCAAACTGGTTGCGTGAAGGGTTAGATGCTGCCTTGGTGGCTGCGGCATTTGGCCAGCCCGTGCATCTACTGTTCATGGGGCAGGGGATACTGGCTTTGCTGAAAGAGCAGGGCAGTGGGGCTGCTGGGCAAAAAGCGACGCTGCCCACTATCGACATGTTGGAAATGTACGATATTGAGAAACTATGGGTAACGGAAGAGGCATTACAAGGCATGCACTTAACCACGGATGCCCTCGTAGAAGGAGTTACTCTCCTAGCGGAACAGCAAGTGCCAGGGTTATTGCAACAGCACAGCAACATTCTTAATTTTTAGTGGGGCTACTATGATTCTACACATCCTCACCAAAGCGCCTGATAGTAGTGCAGCTGCTCAAATGCAGCAGGCAGTGGGGCCGCAGGATAGCGTGCTGTTGATTGATGAAGGAGTCACTGCTGCGCTTGCCCCTGCTTGGGCGGCTTGGGAGCAGTGCCCTTCACGAATCTTCCTGTTATTGGAGGATCTGAGGTCACGTGGCCTTGCCAGCATTGCGGCCGAGCACCAATTGCCTACTCTGGAGATGGACGGCTTTGTAGCCCTTACGGAGCAATACACAAAGACAGTTACTTGGTATTAACTCATGTCAGATTCAAAAATATACCGTTATCTTGATTCAGAAAAAAAGTGGGAGCTGGACCCAGAAGGTTACTTAGTTAATCAGTCAGAGTGGAGCGATACCGTCGCTAGCCTGATGGCAGAAGAGGAAGGCTTGCCGCTTACGCCTGCTCACTGGGAAATTATTGAAGTCGTTCGGGCATTCTACCAACGCTACGAAATGGCACCGGCCATGCGACCACTCGTCAAGGCGACGAAAAATGCGTTGGGAGAAGAGAAGGGACGCTCGATTTATCTTATGCAGCTCTTTCCTGGCAGTCCGGCAAAAAGGATTGCCCGCTTGGCCGGGCTGCCCAAACCTACCAATTGCCTATAACGTACCACTTGCGTTCGCTACGCCATATCGCCGCGGGTACACACTGAAAGCACCACAGCGTCGTCTTGGCTGGTAGAAACGAGCGCATGCCCCATGTCGCTATCAAAGTAGATGCTGTCACCTTCTGCCAGTACCAATGGAGCGTAGAATTCGGTGTAGAGCATGATGTCGCCATGCAGCACCATCAAGAACTCTTCGCCATCATGGCGCACCCATTGGTGATACGCGTCAAAGCTGCGTGCCCGCACAATGGTTTTGAACGGAATCATACGTTTTTGGGCTAGTTGATGCCCCAGCAACTCGTGCTCGTAGGTCGGAGTAGGGTGCAGCTGACCTTTTCCTTTCCGGGTTAAATCGCGTCGCCCCATGGTGTAACGCTCCCGCTTGGGCGGTGTCAGCAGTTGGGGGAGGTCGATGTTAAGACCGGTGGTCAGCTTCTGTACCACGCTGAACGTAGGGGAAACCTGATCGTTCTCGATTTTAGAGAGCGTCGAGCGGGCAAGCCCCGTGCGCTGGCTAACGTCTTCCAGGGTCCATTGATTGGCAAGACGGATTTGCTTGAGCCGTTCGCCCAGGCGCAGCGGCTCAACAAACGGTTTGCTTCCCGATGCGATACGCAGCGCGGCATGCTGTTCAGAAGTAGCGGTCATAAATTGTCAAATTGGCTGCGTTGGCTTGGGCTGGGAGTCGCCCATGATATCACAGCCTTCAGGCCGCCAAGAGTGGTTGCCAATCAGATGCCAGCACTAGGGGACCTCTGCAAAGGGCAGACCCAACAGCGCTTTGAGATGCGCCTCTACACCACTGGCCAGCGACTTAGGGTTATAGCCCCCCTCAAGAACCGAGACAATGCGATTGTCGGCATAGAGTGTCGCGATCTCCATTGCCAAGTGCGTTACCCAATAGAAGTCTTCATCCTCCAAACAGAGATCCCCCATTGGGTCATCCCGGTGGGCATCGAACCCAGCGGAAATCATGACGAGATCAGGCTTAAAGGCGTGCAGAGCAGGCAGCCAATGGTTTTCCACTACGCGACGGAACTCGCGTCCGTCGCTACCCACTTCCAGCGGCGTATTGACGACGTTTTGCCACTCGCTGCGCAAATAGCGCCAGGGGTAAAACGGGTATTGGAAACTGGTGCAGATCAGCACCTCAGGGTCATTTTTGAAGATATCGATGGTACCGTTGCACTGGTGTACATCAAAATCGAGGATCGCAATGCGTTTGGCGCCATACTTGGCCTTGGCATGAGCCGCGCCCACGGCAATATTGTTGTAAAAACAGAACCCCATGGCATCGCTGGCTTCGGCATGGTGGCCGGGCGGCCTTACGGCACAAAATACGTTATCCGCCTGACGTTTAAATACCTGGTCAACACCACGAATGACCGCCCCCGCAGCCACGCGCGCGGCTTTCAGGCTGTTAGGATTCATCATGGTGTCGCTATCTAGCGTAACAATGCCCTCGCGGGGCAAGCACTTTTCCAGGGCGCGCAAATGACGCAAGGGATGTACCCTAGCCAGGGCTTCTTCGCAGGCTTCTTTGGCATCTGCCTGCATGGTCTGCTGTAATAGACCAGCAAGCGATAGGCGAGCGCGAATAGCCTCCAGACGCTGAGGGCTTTCGGGATGCTCCGGCCCCATATGGTGCAATGAGCAGTCTGGGTGGGTAAGGTAGGCGGTAATCATTCAAACGCTCCATTATTATTGATGCCACCTTAATCGCCTCCATGCCCTACGCGACAGTGTCAATAAGTCGTACAGCCGCTATTTAGTCAGGGGAGACTCATTCGTGAGCACGCGCTTTTTACACCATTTCTTTGAACCTCATACACTAGCGGTGTTTGGCGCCTCTGAAAAGCCCTCATCGCTGGGCGGTTTAGTGCTGAGAAATATTCAAGAGGGCGGCTTCAAGGGGGCGCTCTGGGCGGTCAATCTCAAGGGGTACCCGCAGGTATTCGGCGCCCCCTGCGTGAGCCGGGTGAGTGAACTGCCTGAGGTACCTGATCTGGCTGTGGTCTGCACGCCTATCGAGAGCGTGCCTGACCTGATCAAAAAGCTTGGTCAGCACGGCGTCAAGGCTGCCCTGGTGCTCTCCGGAGGCGCCTATCTGGATCGCGACAAGGGCAACAAGGGCTCGATTCGCGAACGCATGCTGAGTGCGGCACGCGTCTCCGGTATTCGTGTGCTGGGCCCGGAGTGCATGGGGCTGATTGTCCCGGGTAAAAAACTCAACGCCTCGTATGCCAGTCAGCCGGTCAAGGCAGGTAAGGTCGCCTACCTTGGCCAGTCCGGTATGCTTGCCAATGCGATGATCGATTGGGCCGCGGGGCGGGATGTCGGCTTTTCACATCTGATTACGGTTGGCGACAGCGTTGATGTGCTGCTGCCTGATCTAATCGATTACGTTAACCAGTTTTCTCCCGCGCAAGCCATATTGTTGCATCTGGAGCGGATCAGTGACGCTCAGCACTTTATGACCGCCGTACGTGACGCCTCACGCAACCGTTTGGTGCTGGCCATCAAAAGCGGCCGTACACCAGAGTCGGATATTTCCGGCATGGCACCGACGCCTGGTATCGCCAACCGCGACGTGGTGTTTGATGCCGCTTTTGCCCGTGCGGGCGTTGTGCGGGTTGATGACTCCGACGAACTGCTCGACGCGCTGGAAACCCTCTCGCGAATGAAGCCGCTGAAGGGCGACCGCCTGGCGATTGTCTCGAATGGTTTGGGTCCTGCCATGCTGGCCATCGATAAATTGATCAGTGCCGGCGGCAAATTGGCTGAATTTAGTGCCGAAACCCAGGCTGCGCTACACCGTAGCGAAGTCGATATGAGTAAACCAGGCGAGAATCCGGTGGACCTGGGCGGTAACGCCTCTCCCGAGAGGTTTGTCCAGGCACTGGAGATTGTCGCGTCCGATGCCAACGTAGACGCCGTGCTAGTGGTGCACGCGCCCACACGAATGGCCCCATCGCTGGTGACGGCCCAGGCCCTAATCGATAACCGCAAGAAGTTTCGCCGTAACCTGCTGACTAGTTGGATGGGCCTAAAAGAGGCACTCAACGCCAGACACGCCTGTAATCTGGCCGGAATTCCGACCTATATTTCGCCTGAAAAAGCGGTCAAGGCGTTTATGCATATGGTGATTTACCAACGCGTTCAGGCGCTGTTGCAGGAGATCCCTCCCAGCTTGCCGTTTTCAACCAGTCCGGAAATTCGTGCCCAATGCCGCACGTTGATCAAAGGGGCAAAAGAGCAGGGTAGGCAGACGCTAACCCACTCGGAAACCGCCCAGGTGCTTGAGGCGTATGGCATTCCAACCGCGCCGAGCGTCTATCTGGCGAACCCGGACGAAGCGCTTGCCCGCGCGACAGAAATCCCCGGCACCAAAGCGCTTAAGGTGGTTCATGAAGGCAACTGCCGCCCTTACCGCTACCGTAAACACCCGCATAAAATTTCGGCAGGCCTGCTGCAGGATTTGGAAACACCCGAACAGGTAGCTGAAGGCGTGCGGCGGCTGGGCGACAAGGTAGCCGAGAAATTCCCCGAGTACGCGATCCGTGAATACTGTTTGCAGCCTATGCAGCGTGGCAAACACTCGATGCAAATTTGCGCAGGTATTACTCGCGACCCTGTGTTTGGGCCGCTGATCGTCTTTGGTATCGGCGGCTACAAGGTCAACGTACTGGCTGACCGCCAAGTAGCGCTGCCACCGCTTAATATGAGTCTGGCCGCCGATGTGGTGGGCCGAACCCATGCCGCTTCGCTAATCCGAGAACACTCCGCGGACCCTGAACGCGATATACAGCACCTGTGCCAAATGCTGGTGAAACTATCGCAGATGGCCTCGGATTTGGGCGATTTGCGTGGGCTGGAAGTGAACCCATTGCTGCTTAATCGCGATGGCATGGTCGCTGTGGATTTCGCCATGGATCTTGGTACGCCGTCGCGTTTTGCGATCATGCCGTATCCGGAAGAGCTGCGTGAATGGGTAACACTCAAAAATGGCTGGAAAGTAGAAGTGAGACCAATTCGCGCCGAAGATGCCCACCTGATTACCACCTTCCACCGCCAGTTGTCGGAAGAGAGTATTCGCTTTCGCTACTTCCACAATAAGTCCAATCTTACTCAGCGCGATCTGTCGATCCTGTCGCATATCAATTATGACCGTCAGATGGCATTTATCGCCGAACACTTGAGCGAAGATGGCAGCAAAGAAATGCTAGGGGTAGTGAGGGTATGGAACGACCCGGACAATATCCGTACCGAGTTTTCGATCATCATTCGAGATGACCTGCAGGGGCTGGGCATTGGAAGCCTGTTGATGAAAAAGATGATTGCTTACTGTACCAACATCGGCACGCTGGAAATGATTGGCAAAATCATGGTCGACAACCACCCGATGCGGGCCTTGATGAAGCACCTGGGATTCAAGAGCCGTTACAACATGGAAGAGCAGGTCATAGATGCCGTGCTGCGTCTCAACGAACCCGAAAGCGATTGGCAGCGGCACCGCCTGGAAAGTTTGCCGGACTAATTGACGGGCTAAGTACACAACTTAAAAGGCCTGCGTTTTTATCGTCAGGCCTTAGGCGTATCGTTACGATTTATGGCGCCAACCGGAAGCGGCCCCACTCGCCACCATCGCGGCGTTCAAAGCGCAGCCGATCGTGCAGGCGGCTAGGCTGGCCCTGCCAAAACTCAATCATTTCCGGTTCGACGCGATAGCCACCCCAATGGACAGGGCGAGGGATGACCTGACCATCATAGGCTTGCTCGAAACGGTTTTGACGCTCTTCGATCCAGTTGCGATCGGGAATCACAACGCTCTGAGTCGCAATCCACGCACCCAGCTGGCTGCCGCGTGGTCGGCTGGCAAAATACTCGTCAGACTCTTCGGCAGATACTGGCTCAACGGGGCCTTCGATACGCACCTGCCGAGACAGCGAAGGCCACCAAAAGGTCATGGCAGCGAAGGGTACATTGCTCAACTCGCTACCTTTATGGCTATGGTAATTGGTAAAAAAGACCATGCCACGCTCATCAAACCCCTTTAGCAGTACTACCCGGGCATGGGGCCTGCCTTGACTGTCAACAGTGGCAAGCGTCATGGCATTACCATCCTTGCCCTCTTTCTCCAGCGCAAGAGTGAACCACTCATCGAATAACACGAATGGATCGTCAGGTGCCTGGGATTCATCAAGCCTGCCGCCTTCATAATCACGCCTGATATCGGCTATATTACGTGTCATCGAATGCTTCTCCCTTGAATTTATTCCATGTTCGCTGGTCTGCCTTTAAAGCTCAAGTGATCGCCATCAATGAATGTTTAACGCACCTATTCACGACGGTCACTTCTCCGGTAGAGACAAACTTGGTTGCGACTAACTGTCCCGCATTCTATGAGAAAGTTAGAATTAATGCGAAGCTGTCTCACCCATACGGGCTCACCACCGGTTAGCTCATCACTGCTGATAGAGGAAAGGGCTATGCGTGGCAAGGTAGCAATTGAAGTATGGGATAGTTGGATGCGCCTGTTTCATTGGGGATTGGTGCTGGCAGTGTTGATCTCATTTTATACCACCAAGACCAGCGGCGCGCCTTTTCTCTTTCCCATGGAGGTACACGCTCAAGCAGGTTATCTGATACTTGGGTTACTTGTCTTTCGCTGGTTATGGGGCATGCTGGGTAGTGTCTATGCGAGATTCAAGACATTTTTGTATCCACCGGCTAAAACAATGGCCTATTCAAAGGCACTAATCCAGCGACAGCCGAGTGCTTATGCCAGCCATAACCCGTTAGGCGGCTGGATGGTGATGATCATGCTGCTCTCGCTCACTTTTCAAGCAGTCAGCGGTCTGTTTTTGAGCGACGACATCTTTTTTCAGGCGCCACTCTATGGCTTATTTGGGGAAGGGGCTAGCAGCCAGTTGCGAACCTTGCATCAGTGGAATAGCGATCTCTTGATCATCTTGATTGGGCTGCACTTGGTCGGGCTGGTGGTACATCGGCTGCTTGGAGAGCCGCTGTTAGCGGCGATGCTGGGAGGTACCAAGCGCTTTCACCAGCAGCCGATCGATGCTCACAATGAGCCGTTAACTGCCTCCATGCTGCGTTTACGAGCGCTGGGTGCTCTGCTAATAGCTGCTGGTGTCGTCGTATGGCTTTGGTTTTAAAAGCTATTTATTGGCGTAGCTGCCGGCTACGGAAACGCGCATAGCCCATACACCCCGCAAATAGAGCCAGCGAAACGGCCGCTTCTAAAAGCCCGCGCATACTTTGCCCAGGCAACGTTGCCAGCATTATCCCCTGAGTAAAATAGAGCAGGCTGACAAATGCCAGCCACGCATGACCACGGGCTCGCTGGCCAATGATGGAAGGCAGGAACAGTACCAGGGGCAGGACAAAGGCTAACACCGGGCGCCAGTTAAATTCGTCGCCTTGTACTAGAAAGCCTCGGTAAATAACCAGCACCAATAAAATAGCAAAGCTGGCCAACACCAGTTGGCGGGTTCGCTGTGTGAGCTTATCAATCCCATGACGGGCTTCTACGTCTTCTAACCACTGTCTCATAATGCCTCCTCCTGACGCATAGCGTGCAGAGCGAGGGCGAGCCGCGCTAACCGTTTGCCCTGGGCCACGCATAGCGCGCGCTCGTGCTCATCCACCGAGCGATCACTGCGAGTACCGGCCAAGTGACTGGCACCGTAGGGTGTGCCGCCGGTGTGGGTTTCCAGCAGCGTGGTTTCACTGTACGGCACGCCCGCATAGACCATGCCATGATGCAGGAGTGGTACCAGCATGGTTAGCAGTGTGCTTTCTTGGCCACCGTGCAGGCTCGATGTCGAGGTAAACGCGCAGGCGGGCTTGTCAATTAGTGCACCGTTCATCCAGAGGCTACTGGTGGAGTCGATAAAATATTTCAGCGGCGCGGCCATGTTGCCAAACCGTGTTGGGCTACCGAGCGCCAGTGCGCTGCAGTTGCGTAAATCGTCTAAGTCAGCATATACCGCGCCCTGTTCAGGAATCTCGGGATCGACGGCTTCACAGGTGGTTGAAACCGGTGCCACTGTGCGCAATCGTGCCTGAATGCCGGGCACACTTTCTACACCTGCGGCAATCTGCTGCGCCATAGTGGCCGTTGCCCCAGAGCGGGAGTAGTAGAGCACCAAAACGTACGGAGTCATTTCACTCATCATTATTCCTGGCTAGGATCATGGAAGCTGTCACGCAAATAGCACATAACATGGTTGCCTATGGTACCAGAGCTATTGGTAAGTCCGCGTCCGGTACAAACGTATTTTCTAGCACCGGTAAACGCAGATAAACCCAGGCGCGGGTGCCATCGCTGAGGGTGATTTCCATTCGTTCATAGCGAATACCCAGCCGTTCATAGCGGTCAAGGCGGGCTAGTTCATCAGCATCCACATGGAGCAGCAGGCCTTCTACATCACTCCCAGGCTGGGGGGAAAGGTCCAGTCCATCTCGCTGGTAGTCCTCAAGAACGGCCTTTTCAGGGGCGCCGAAGCTGCCCATAACCACCAGGCGAATGGGCGCATAGCGCAGCGTGCCGTAAACGAAGACCTGATGAGGGCGCTGTTCGATGTCGGCCAGATCCTCCGGGCGGTCGTAAAACCACGGGCTCAGCATAGTTAACCATAACCATCCCGCTAGGCTGAGCAACCCCACGCCACCGATAATAAAAAGACGTTTAAGCCACACCGTTATAGCCAAACCAAAGCGCCTCTGATTGATGATGAAAAAGTGGCTGCAGCTTGGCGCGCCAACTTGGTGAAAACAAGCTCTACAATTTAAGCTCTATTTATAAGGCCCTATGTTTCAAGCACTGGGCTGTCGACTTATTTATCTGCTTAAGCAAAGTGGTCAGATTTGCTAGGCTACCTATGTAACACAGATGGTCTTTTGATCCTGCCGGAGGAGCCTGCAATGAATCAGCCACTTCGTGATGATATGGATTTTCGTGATCTAATCGGCGATGTTAAGCCACTACCACCAAGCAATCGTGCAGACCCTGGCGCTAATCGTAAAAGGCCTTCTGAGGCGCAGCTGGCTCGCCGTGAATGGGCGGAAGAGGAGATGGGGGCGCGCAACTTTCTATCCGATGATTTTGTCGATTTGATTCCTCCGTTCGACCCGATGGAGTATCGGCGTGAGGGTATTCAGCAAGGGGTGGTCGATAAATTAAGGCACGGCGGTTATAGCGTTCAATCACAGCTGCACCTGCTGCGTCGACCCTTGAGTGAGTGCCGCCGAATGCTGTTCCCGTTCATTCAGGAAGCCTATGCCCATGACTTGCGCTCAGTCATGATTGTTCATGGCCGGGGGCGCGAAATCGACAGTCCTGCCAACGTGCTGCGTTCCTATCTTGCCAAGTGGCTCAGCCAGTTTGAGGAAGTCCAGGCGTATGTATCCGCCCAGTCTTCAGAAGGGGGGCTAGGCGCCACCTGGGTCATGCTGCGCAAGAGTGACCGTGCCAAAGCCAATAACCGCGAGCGCCAGCAGAAGCGACGAGGCTAATCTGCTAGCCAACCGTCAAAAGGACAGCAAAAAGGGCAGCCGAAGCTGCCCTTTTACGTCATTTTAAAACTACTCGCTAGCGGTTAAGCGGCGTTCAAACAGCGCCTGACGCTCTTCCACATCAGGCTGGTAGCGAACGCTGATAAAGCTTAGCGCACGCAGGGCATCCTCTGGGTGCTGATCATCACGCAATGCCATGCTCGAAAACCCGCAGCGTCGCATGTAGTCCAGCTGATCTACCAGCACATCGCCCACGGCACGAACTTCCCCCTCATAACCGTAGCGCTCGCGCAGCAGGCGCGCCAGACTGTAGCCACGCCCATCGGTGAAGGCAGGAAAGTCAATCGCAATGGCCTGAGCGCTGCCAAGCTGTAGTGCCAACTCGGCCGTTAGTTCGGTGTCGCTGGTGAGCAGTGGCGCCAGCTCGGTATCCTCCTGATTGGCTTGCCACAGCGTCAGCGGTACAAATGCCGGGCGCTGTTTGGGAAGTGCTTCTGCATCGTAGGAGACACACCAAGCGTTCTCCGCCGCTAGCTCGCCGTTGGCAATCAGATGATCAACATGCACTGGCGTCTGTTCAACGGGTTCAGCGGTTGTCTCACTGGCTTTATTAGGCATAAACACGCTCCTTGAAGGGTTTTAAGCCAATACGGCGGTAAGTATCCAGGAAGCGCTCGTCTTCATGGCGCTGCGCCACGTAGACTTCTAATACTTTTTCGACGACATCCGGCACATCAGAGCGGAAAAATGAAGGGCCTAGAATCTTACCCAGTGACGCATCATCAGTGGAATTACCGCCAATGGAAATCTGGTAGAACTCTTCGCCTTTCTTATCGACGCCTAAGATGCCGATATGGCCGACGTGGTGATGGCCACAGGCATTCATGCAGCCGGAAATGTTCAGATCCAGCGGCCCCAAGTCGTAAAGGAAGTCCAGGTCTTCGAAGCGCTCCTGCAGCGCCTGTGCGATGGGAATAGACACCGCATTGGCCAAGCTGCAGTAGTCGCCGCCAGGGCAGCAGATAATATCGTTAAGCGTACCCACCGTAGGATTAGCCATGCCCAGCGTATCAAGTTCTTTCCACAGCGCTTCCAGCTCATCGACCGGCACATCAGAAAGCACCAGGTTCTGCTCGTGGGTAACGCGTACTTCACCAAAGCTGTAGCGATCAGCCAAATCGGCGACGGCTTCCATCTGATCAGCAGTCACATCGCCGGGCGCATGCTCACGACGCTTCAGGGAAAGCGTTACCGCCTTATAGCCAGGCACTTTGTGATCCGAGACGTTATTGGTCACAAAGCGGGCGAAGCTGCGATTCTCAGCACGCAGTTCGTCAAACGCTTCATTGGCGTTCTCCGCCACCGGGCGACGCTCCGGCTCGGGGAAGTGGCCCTTGGCCGCATCGACCGCTGCTTGGTTGAGTGTTTGCGGGCCATCTTTCAGGTGCGCCCACTCTTCATCAACCCGGCGGCGGAACTCTTCGATGCCCAGTGCTTTGACGAGAATCTTGATCCGCGCTTTGAACTTGTTATCACGACGACCGAACTGGTTGTAAACCCGCACACAGGCTTCCAGATAGGTCAGCAGGTGCTGCCAGGGCAGGTCTTCACGTACCACGTCCGCAATCATTGGCGTGCGGCCAAGCCCACCACCGGCCAAAACTTTAATGCGCAGCTCGCCATCAGCATTGCGCCATAGGCGTAGGCCAATATCGTGTACCTGAATCGCGGCGCGGTCTTGTGCGGCACCGCTGACGGCGATTTTGAATTTACGCGGCAAATAGGCAAATTCAGGATGCAGGGTAGACCACTGACGAATCAGCTCGCACCAGGGGCGCGGATCTTCCACTTCATCATTGGCGATACCAGCAAACTGGTCGCTGGTGGTGTTACGGATACAGTTGCCACTGGTCTGAATGGCGTGCATCTGCACCTTGGCCAGGTCGGCCAGGATATCCGGCACATCCTCAAGGGCAGGCCAGTTCAACTGAAGGTTCTGCCGCGTGGTGAAATGGCCGTAACCACGGTCATAGCGGCGAGTAATCTCAGCCAGGGCACGCAGTTGATTACCCGCCAGCATGCCGTAAGGTATTGCAATACGCAGCATAGGCGCATGGCGTTGAATATAGAGGCCGTTCTGCAACCTTAATGGGCGGAACTCTTCTTCACCCAAACGCCCAGCGCGGTAGCGTTCCATTTGGTCGCGGAACTGAGCGACACGCTCATCAACCAGTGTTTGGTCGTGAATATCATAACGGTACATGTGGCACGATCCTGCTAAAAAGCGAAATGGTCACGTTGAGACGGACGTTAATGTAGCGTCACCTTAACGCGGGCGTCATATTCTACAAAAGAATATATAATTATCTTTTTATCACTAAAAGCTATTTAGAGAATGGTAAAGCAAAGGCGGCCCCATAAAAAGCCAGGTTTGAAGCACGGTTTTTAAACAACAGCTTTAAGCAACAGTCTTAAACAACAGGGTTAAACAGGTAGCATCAGCCAGCGGCGACGCTGCCATACCCATAAGAATCCTAACGAGTTTATCAAGCGGTAAAGTAGCTGTATCAGCCAGATACCCAATATGCCATACCCCAGGCCAACCCCGACCCACCAAGCCAGGGGAAGAAAAAATAGCCACTGCATTCCCAGCGTCAGCAGCATGACGGTGCGCTGAGCCCCCGCGCCCATCAAGGCCTGGGCAAGTACTAAGGCAGCGGCATCAAGCACAATCATTACACCGGTTAACTGCAGCGGCAGTGTTCCTAAGGCAACTAATTCGTCCCTATTGAAAAATAGGCTTAATACATGCTCGGGCATGATGAGCATGGGAAGTGCCAACACCAGCAGTAGCAGCCAAGCAACGCGCAGTGCATCCAGCCCCCAGCGGTGAGCTTCGTGCTGGGCGTCTCGGCCTAGCGCTTCGCCGACCAAGCTCATGGCGACAACGCCTATTCCCACTCCTGGTAAAATCAACAGCAGCGATAAATTAATCAGTACATGGCCAACCGCGATACTGGCCGTGCCCAGTTGGCTTAATAGCCAAAATAGTACCGCGTAGCCCGCTGCAAACAAAACCTGCTGCGTTGAGTGGGGTACGGCAAGCGTCAAAGTAACACGCAGGGTGGCCAAGCATGGCAAATGCGTCAAAAATGGCTGAGTAGAAGCACGTTTTATACTTACCCAGCACCACACTATCAATCCCACAAACAGTGACACCGTGGTACCGGCACCAGCGCCACTTGGCCCCATGCTAGGCAAGCCCGCTAGGCCGTAGATCAACCCCGCACTGACCGCCATATTGAGCAGGTGAACCGCCACAATGATAAGCAAGTAGAGGTGTGTCTGTTGGCGTCCGTTCCAGTAGCCACGAAAACAGAGCACCAGCGCGATGGCGGTCAGTGACACAACTCTCCAGCGGAAATAGCTGATGGCAACGTTTTGCACCTCCTCGGCCTGAGTAATCAAGCCAATCAGTAGCGGCGCTTGCCACCAAGCCCAGAGTGAAAGCGGCAGGGCAACCGCAAGCCCGATAAGCAGGCCCGACTGCAGTGGGTGGAAGAGCTCTGCTTGGGTCGCGCCCACCCGCTGCGCGGTTTGTGATTGGACACTGGAAGAGAGGCCAAACACCACCGCACTCAGCATAAACATGATGTAACCGCCCACCCCCACACCGGCAAGCGCCACTTCACCCAAATGGCCTACCAGGGCAGCATCGATCAAGTTGAGCACGCTTTGCGACAGCATGCCCAACATAATCGGGAAGGCAAGGCGGATCACCTTGCGATGGCGGTTTGCCAACAGCACTAATCAGCTCGGGTCGTAGGAGAGCACCGGTGAGAGCCAACGCTCCATCTCCTCAAGCGGCATCTGCTTACGTGCAGCAATTGCTTCGACCTGATCGCGGGTAATTTTGCCGGTCGAAAAGTATTTTGACTGTGGATGGGCAAAGTACCAGCCGGAAACCGCTGCTGCAGGCCACATGGCAAAGTTTTCGGTTAGCGCTAGACCGGTATTTTCAGTCGCATCCAACAGCCGGAAGAGTGCTGCTTTTTCGGTATGATCCGGACAGGCGGGGTAGCCAGGGGCAGGGCGGATGCCCTGATATTTCTCGGCAATCAGAGCATCGTTGTCTAACGTTTCATCTGGCACATAGCCCCAATACTCTTTGCGTACGCGTTCGTGCATACGTTCGGCAAAGGCTTCCGCCAGGCGATCCGTTAATGCCTGCACCATGATGGCATTGTAGTCATCACCAGCCGCCTCATACGCTTTGGAGAGCTCATCGACACCGTGGCCGGTAGTGACCGCGAAACCACCAATCCAGTCGGGTTTGCCGCTCTCTTTTGGGGCAATGAAATCGGCCAGGCTGTAGCAGATACCGTCGCGTCCTTTCGTCGTTTGCTGACGAATGTGGAAAAGACGTTCAATGACTTCGCTGCGCGACTCGTCGGCATACACCTCGATTACGTCATCATCCACGCTATTAGCGGGCCATAGTCCGATGACGCCGCGGGCCTGCACGCGCTTCTCTTCTACCAACTTGCGCAGCATGACTTTGGCGTCTTCAAACAGATTGCGGGCTGCTTCACCTACCACCTTGTCGTCAAGAATCTTGGGATACTTGCCCGCCAGTTGCCAGCTCATGAAGAAGGGCGTCCAGTCGATGCGCTCGATCAATTCTTCAAGATCGTAGTCGTCGAACGTTTTTAGCCCCAGCATATTGGGTTCGGCTGGGGTATGGGCGGTCCAGTCGGTGCGGAAGCGCCGCTTGCGCGCCTGGGTGTAGTCCAGGTCCGCTGCTTTGGGGCGGCGCTTGGCATTACGCTCACGCACCTTTTCGTACTCTTCGCGAATTTCAGCGACATAAGCGGCTTTTTGGTTGGGGGCCAGCAAACGGCCTGCAACGCCCACCGCGCGCGAGGCATCGGTGACATAGATGACCGGATGCTCGTACTGCGGCTCTATTTTCACCGCGGTATGCGCTTTAGAGGTGGTGGCACCGCCAATCAATAAGGGGAGATCCATGCCACGACGTTGCATCTCTTTAGCCACGTGCACCATTTCATCCAGCGATGGGGTAATCAAACCAGAGAGGCCGATAATATCGGCATTATGCTCTTTAGCTGCCTGCAGGATTTTGTCTGCCGCGACCATGACACCAAGATCGATCACTTCGTAGTTATTACACTGCAGCACCACGCCGACGATGTTCTTACCGATATCGTGCACATCGCCTTTGACCGTGGCCATGACGATCTTGCCTTTGGCTTTGGTCTCTTCGCTTTTCTCAGCCTCGATATAAGGAATCAAGTAGGCCACGGCCTGCTTCATGACTCGTGCGGACTTGACCACCTGAGGCAGGAACATTTTTCCGTCGCCAAATAAATCGCCGACGACATTCATGCCGTCCATCAACGGGCCTTCGATGACCTCGATAGGGCGCTCAGCCTGGGCGCGGGCCTCTTCGGTGTCATCTTCGATATACACCGTAATCCCTTTAACCAGCGCATGCTGAATACGTTTGTTAACCGGCCAACTGCGCCACTCAAGGTCTTCTTTTTTGGGAGCGCCGCTGCCGTCGCCTTTGTACTTGTCGGCAATATCCAGCAGGCGCTCGGTGCCATCACTACGGCGGTTGAGCACCACATCCTCAACGGCATCGCGCAGCTCGGCGGGGAGGTCGTCATAAACGGCGAGCTGGCCCGCGTTAACAATCCCCATGGTGAGGCCAGCGCGGATCGCATGATAAAGAAACGCTGAGTGAATCGCTTCGCGCACCGGATTGTTGCCACGAAACGAGAACGAGACGTTCGAAACGCCGCCAGACACCATGGCGTGGGGCAGGTTGTCGCGAATCCACTGAGTGGCTTCGATAAAGTCGACTGCGTAGTTATTGTGCTCTTCGATCCCGGTGCCGATGGCGAAGATGTTCGGGTCGAAAATGATATCTTCGGCGGGGAAGCCAATTTCATCGACCAACAGGCGGTAGGCGCGCTGACAAATTTCGGTTTTTCGCGCAAAGGTGTCTGCCTGGCCCTCTTCATCGAACGCCATCACCACAATGGCAGCACCAAAGCGACGGCATTTGGTTGCCTGTTCACGGAAGGCGTCTTCTCCTTCTTTGAGCGAGATGGAGTTCACCACCGCCTTGCCTTGAACGCACTTTAGACCCGCTTCGATGATCTCCCACTTGGAGGAGTCGATCATGATCGGCACACGGGCGATATCGGGCTCACCGGCGATCAAGTTAAGGAAGCGCTCCATGGCTTCCTTGGACTCGAGCATGCCTTCATCCATATTGATATCGATGATCTGGGCGCCGTTCTCTACCTGCTCAAGGGCAACTTCCAAGGCGGTGGTGAAGTCTTCCTCTACAATCAGGCGCTTGAAGCGCGCCGAGCCGGTGACGTTGGTACGCTCGCCTACGTTGACGAACAGTGAGTCGGTCTCAATATTGAACGGCTCAAGACCGGATAAACGGCAGGCGCGGCTGCGCTCGGGAATAGAGCGCGGCGCCATATCCCGAACGGAATCAGCAATCGCGCGAATATGTTCAGGTGTGGAGCCACAGCAGCCGCCGATAATATTGACCAGCCCGCTAGAAGCGAACTCACTGACGATCTCGGACATCTCTTGCGGCGTTTGGTCGTACTCACCAAACTCGTTGGGAAGACCCGCGTTGGGGTGCGCGGAGACAAAAGTGTCGGCCTTGGATGAAAGCTCTTCCAGGTAAGGGCGAAGCTCTTCGGCGCCTAAGGCACAGTTCAAGCCAACGGATAACGGCTGGGCGTGGCGCACCGAGTTCCAGAACGCTTCGGTGGTTTGGCCGGATAGGGTACGGCCTGAAGCATCGGTAATCGTGCCGGAGATCATTACCGGTAAGCGTTCGCCGCGAGCGTCAAACAGCTCTTCCAGGGCATAGATAGCGGCTTTGGCGTTGAGCGTATCGAAGATGGTTTCGATCATGATCAGATCGGCACCGCCCGCAATAAGAGCTTCCGCGGCTTCGTAGTAGTTCTCGCGAAGCTCATCAAAGGTGACATTGCGCTTGGCCGGGTCATTAACATCCGGCGATAGCGACGCGGTGCGCGAGGTGGGGCCTAACACGCCAGCGACATAACGGGGCACGCCGGTTTCGGCGGCAACAGCATCACACACCTCGCGGGCGAGACGCGCTGACTCGCGGTTGAGTTCCACCACCAGCGCTTCCATACCGTAATCGGACTGAGACAGCTGGGTGCTGTTAAAAGTATTGGTCTCGATGATGTCCGCACCGGCCTCTAAATAGTCGCGGTGAATCCGCGTGACAACATCAGGGCAGGTGAGCGCGAGCAGGTCGTTGTTGCCTTTGAGATCAGAGGGCCAGTCACTGAACCGTTCGCCACGAAAATCCTCCTCGCTCAGCTGGGCATTCTGCAGCATGGTGCCCATGCCGCCGTCCAGAATTAGGATACGTTCGGCAAGGCGTTGGGTGAGGGTTGCGGTCAAAGCACTATCAGCCATGGCAGGGGGAGTTCTCCAGCGTCACAGTCGTCAAAGGGGATGTTGTTATCGTCGGAAAAGCAGTATCTGTCGTAATAAGGCGCATAATGATAACAAAAGGCATAGCAAAAGGCGCCCCCAGGGAGCGCTATACGGTGCATAAGCTAAGACAATCACTACACGCGTTTGAGAAACAGCATTTAAATAGTCTACTAAAACAGTCGGGATTGTGTCAGCGCGCCGTTTTGCTTACCATAGTGACAAATGACATGTGAAGTGGCGTCCGCCACTACCACGGGAGGAAGACAGCCCTCATGACCACGACTAGCGAAACAGATACCAATATCGATACCCAAAGTATTGATATTACCGATAGCGCGCAAGAATACCTCGCAGAACTGCTGGAAAAGCAGAACGTTGAAGGTATCGCTGTACGCATTTTCATTACCCAGCCGGGCACGCCTTACGCAGAGACCTGCTTGGCGTACTGCCGTCCAGGTGAAGAAGAGCCGACGGATGTGCTGTTAGAACTCGAGAAGATCAATGTGTATCTCGACAAAAACAGCCTGGCCTTTATGGAAGAGGCGGTGGTAGATTTCAATGCCGACCGCATGGGCGGCCAGCTAACCATCAAGGCGCCCAACGCCAAGATGCCCAAGGTAAATGCGGACAGCCCTCTTGAAGACCGCATTAATTACGTGCTTTACAGTGAGATTAACCCAGGGCTCGCGGCCCACGGCGGTGAGATCAAGCTGGTTGAGCTGACTGAGCAGCAATACGCTGTCTTAGCTTTTGGCGGCGGTTGCCAGGGCTGCGCAGCGGTTGATTTAACCCTGAAAGATGGCGTCGAGAAAACATTGATGGAGCGCATCCCGGAGCTTGCGGGCATTCGCGATGTAACCGACCATACTGACACCACCAACGCCTACTACCGCTAAATCTAAACGCAATACCACATCAGAAAAGTCCAGCCACGTGCTGGGCTTTTTTATGCGCGTCTATAGCTTTGCGGCAAAGTACGTTGAACATTCCAGCTGTGCTCAACGCAAGAGTCGTGTAATAAACACAAACTATAAAGCCGCACGCTTGGCACCAGTATGGCGCTGGGCTCATTTGGCTAGCTAGATTGGATAGCTAGATAGACAAGAGAATAGGGAGTTAGGAACATTAACATTCGCAGCACATTTGCCAATATCCATAAGCCGATTTTCTTCGGCTCATTAGGGCTTTTGTTAGCAGTGACGCTTCCATTAATACTTTTCCCCGAGATGGGGCGAGTATGGGTAATGGCTGCACAGGGGTTTGTAACGCAGAATTTTGGTGTCTTGTATCAAACGATGGGGCTAGCATCACTAGGCTTCATGTTTTACATCGTGTTTAGCGATATCGGCCAAATTAAATTGGGCGATGTGGACGCCGAACCCGAATTCTCGCTGTTTTCTTGGGGTGCCATGTTGTTCGCTGCCGGTATCGGTGGTGCGGTGGTTTTCTGGGGAATGGTCGAGTGGATGTATTACTTGCAGAACCCTCCATTTCATCTTGAGCCATTTTCTGAAGAAGCGACCGCCTGGGCTGCTACGTACGGCATGTTCCATTGGGGGCCTATCGCGTGGTCAATCTATTTGGTTCCTGCGCTGCCAATGGCGTATTTCCTACACGTGCGCAAGCACAAGGTGCTGCGCATCAGTGAGGCAATCCGCCCAGTGCTGGGTGAGAAGCTCGCCCGTAGCTGGCTAGGTAACGTAATTGATATCCTATTTATTTTCGGCATGTTGGGCGGGGGTGCCACGTCACTGGGTATTTTAGTGCCACTGATTGATGAAGGCCTGGGTGGGCTATTTGGCTTTACGCCGAATGCTCTGAGTCAGATCGGGGTACTTGTAGGCACTACCGCACTGTTTGCCGTCAGCGCCTGGCGTGGTCTGAAAGGCGGTATCGAAATACTTTCTGATATTAATATGTGGATAGGGTTGGCGGTACTGCTGTTTGTACTAACGATGGGGCCAACGGTATTTATTCTGGATACCGGCCTTAACTCACTCGGCCTGATGTTAAGCAATCTCGTTCAGATGGCCACCTGGACTGAGCCGTTTGGCAATTTAAATGGCTTTGAAGACAGTGGCTTTCCGCAAAACTGGACGATTTTCTACTGGGCTTGGTGGCTAGTGTTTGCCCCTACCGTAGGGCTATTTATCGCACGGATCTCCAAAGGGCGCCGGATCAAGACCATGGTGGCTGGATCGATCTTTTTTGGCTCACTTGGCTGCGCGCTGTTCTTCGTGATTTTGGGCAACTATGGCCTCTATCTACAGCTTTCGGGTGCGCTGGATGTTATCCAGATCATGAACGACCAGTCGGCGAATGCAGCGTTTTATGCTGTATTAGGCGAACTGCCGCTCTCATGGCTGGTGACGTTAGCGGTGGTGGTGCTGCTTTCCATCTTTACTGCCACCACGTTCGATTCCATTGCTTATATCCTCTCCTCCGCGGCAGAGAAAAATGTTAATCAAGAGCCAGCCCGTTGGCACCGCCTTTTCTGGGCATTTACGCTTTCTTTGCTGCCCATGTCACTGTTGTTCTTAGGTGGGCTTCAAACACTGCAAACGGCCAGTATCGTTAGTGGCGTGCCACTGTTAGTTATCGCGCTGCTGCTGATGATCTCTATGGTGCGAGCGGCGAAATATGATCTGCGCTTCCAGCCTGACTACAACGACCCGGAAATCAATATTGAAGAGTTTCCCGAAAATGACCCGTGGACAAAAGAGGGTACTTGGGAGCTACCGGATGATAACGGTGAAGCTAGTGCTAGCAGTGACGGTTTGAGCAGTAATGATGTTAAGCCGAACACGCCTTAAACGAGCGAGATAGATTCCACTTATCGGCCACCTCAAGCGAGGTGGCTTTTTTTTGGCTAACTGTTGCTAGCAACATTAACGCTTTGATGATGGCTGCTTATCTTCCAGTGAGGAGGGTAAATCAGCTAACTGTTGCTGGAGTGCTTCCATCCGTGCCCAGAGCTTCTCTTGCCAGGCTTGTTGTAGCGCTGTTTCCTGATCGGCATGCCGTTGCGCTTGGTGTTTTAACGCCGACTGCGCTTCCTCCAACTGCTCTGCGAGTGTTTGGTGCTGCTTTTCCAGTACGCTGTTTTGCTGCTGAGCCTCACTAAGCTGCTGATCCCGCTCGCTGGCTTCCAACTGCCGCTGATGCAATGCCTGCTGCTTGGATTTTAGCTCTTGGCTCAATCCTTCAATCCGCTGGTCTGATTGCTGGAGCCGTTTCTGGAAGCTCTTTTCTTCTTGCGCACGCGCCTGCTGGGCGCTATCCAGCATCGCCATCAATCTTCCTTCAGCCGCTTCGTGACGCTGCTCTTCTTGTAACAGCCGCTGTTCCCAGGCTGCTTGCTGTTCGTTGAGAGCAAGGTGATGGGCTTCGCGCTGCGCTTCTGCCTGACTCTCTAACTGTTGCTGAACTTGCTTGAGTTGTTTGACCTCTCCTTGTGACGCTTCGGCCAACTGATGCCAGTGGCGTTCATTGGTCTGACTGGCGGCTAGTTCCCGATTAAGTGCCTCCATTCGTTGCTCAATGTGGCGTAAGTGCTCGGCCAGGGCGCCTTCACGCTGCTCGGCGTTAGCCGCCTGCTGTTTAGCCTCTTCCGATACCCGCTGCGCGTCCTCTACCTGTCGATTGGCATCTTCGCGGTAGTGGAGCAGCGTTTGATTGGCCACATTTTGGGCCTCACGCCACAGCTCGCTGGCCATGGTGACGACCACTTCCGGCACACCTTTGGGTGGCGGCACATCACGATTTTGTTCGCGCTCGCTGCGCCAAAGGCGGAAGTGATCACTAATCGTTGTAAAACTGCCAGTGCCCAGTACATCGCGGATACGCTGCACGCTGGGTGTGTCGCCGCGGGCGAGTAATTCATCAATGGCGTGTTGAACATCGCTGTACTGAATGCCGTTGCGGGCCATATGACATCCTTGCGGGGAATTTTATAGCCGCCATTGTCGGTATTTAAGGGCTAAAAAGCAATTATTACGTATTACATAATACGTAATAATATTTATCAAATAGACAATAAATTCAAGATTACCCGCATTATCTTGATTTTATACTGCTGCAAAGGCACACTCTGGCACATAGAGGACATCGATTGCTCAGGGAATAATACATGCCAACTGCGTTAAAACCGGGCGGAGTGGAGCCGCTGCTGCTCGATCACAGGCCTGTAAGCGGGCAGATTAATGTCAGAATTACGGCACAAAATGATGCTCAGGCAGTGATGGCTTGGCTTGAAGAGTACGTTGACAGCCCACAAACCTGGAAAGCGTACCGCCGGGAATCCGAGCGGCTTTTACTCTGGCTGAATAGCCAAGGACTCACGCTGACAGATATTCATAGAGAAGCGCTGCGCCGGTTTGAGCTGTTCCTTGCCGACCCTCAGCCCAGTGATCAGTGGGTAGGGCCCTCCAAGCCCCGCGCACACCCAGCGTGGCGGCCGTTTCGTGGGCCTTTATCGCCCGCCAGTCGGCGCCAGAGCTTAGTGATCCTGCAAGGCATGTTTGCCTGGCTGGTAGAAGCCGGGTGGGTTAGCCATAACCCGTTTCGCCTGATGCGTGATAAATCACGGCGCTTGAACAATCAGGCGCCGCGCATTGAGCGTTACCTGGAGAGCGATGTATGGGCGTGGTTCTGGCAGTGGCTCAATGAGCCGTTAGCGGTGGAAGAGGGTAGTCGAAGGTTTTATGAGCAGGCGCGTCGACGCTTTATTTTTGGTTTTGCCTATCTACTCGCACCGCGCATCAGTGAAATGGCAGACGCCCGCATGGGCGATTTCCAGCGCAGCGAAGGGCGTTGGTGGTGGAGCGTGGTAGGTAAGGGCAGCAAGGTGGCGCGGATTCCGCTGCCCGACGACATGCTGGCTTGCCTGCGCCAGTGGCGCCAAGCGCTAGGCTTGCCTGACCAGCCTAGCGAGCTGGAGCATAATGCACCGGCCCTACGTGCCCTGGATGGGCAGCGCGGCTTGGGGCACAACCAGCTCTATAGACTGATTCGAGCAACGTTTCAGCAGGCAGCCCTAGCGCTTGAAAAGGAGGGCGGCGCCTCACAGCATGTCAACGCGCTGCGCCAGGCAACGCCACACTGGTTACGGCATACATCGATTACCCATCAGGCTCAGTCGGGCATTAGTCTGCGCCATTTGGCTGAAAGCGCGCGTCATGCGCGTCTCGATACCACATCACGCTATCTGCATACCGAAGACATTGAGTGGCATAAAGAGCAGCAGCGTCATCGGTTAAGCAATTCGCCATTGACTCGTTATAATGGGGCAGATTCATAGCTTCATTAATAGCTATACCAGTAGCCATTACCCATTTAGAAGGAAATACCATGAGCACTTCCGGCGCCGAACTGGCCCAGCAAGAGCTGATTGAAGATTTCGAGATATTCGATAACTGGATGGATCGTTATCAGTACATTATTGATATGGGCAAACAGCTGCCTGACTTCCCCGACGATTGGAAAGTCGAGGAGTTTAAAATCCAGGGCTGCCAGTCGAATGTATGGATGCGGCATGAAGAGGAGGGCGATAAGTTGATTTTTAAGGCGACGTCCGATGCCGCTATTGTGTCAGGCCTGATTGCCGTATTACTGCGCATTTATAGTAACCGCTCAGCAGCAGAGATTCGTGCTACCGAACCGCACTTTTTAGCTGATTTGGGATTGGATAAGCATCTTTCGCCAACCCGTAGCAACGGCTTACATGCGATGCTTGAAAAGATCTATCAGGTGGCACACCAGCGCTAGCGGGAATGGTGGTCGCTGCAACAGGATGAGGATGCATCTTCGTCCTCGCGGCAAAGCTGCTCGCTTCGGCCGCCAGGTACTGGATCCATGCCGCCAGTGCTGCCTGGGTGGCACTTGACGATACGCTTCACGGCCATCCAGCCACCTTTTATCGGCCCGTGCACCTGAATTGCTTCAATAGTGTAAGACGAGCAACTGGGCCAGAAGCGACAGCGCGGGCCCAAAAGGGGGCTAAGCGTATATTGGTAGGTTTTAATGCAGCCAATCATCACGCTTGTTAATGCCCAGCGCAGGGCTGATCGCAGTGATGTTAGCCAGCGGCTCATGGCTAGGCGCTTCATGGCTAGGAAGAGGCTTTGTTGCCGTAGAGCTCATCGGGATCGATTAGCGGCGTGCTGGTAATCGATGCCTGCTCTTCGGCCACGCCAATATAGAAACAGCTACGACGGCCGGTATGGCAAGCGGGTCCCGTTTGCTCAACTTGCAGAAGCAGGGTGTCACCATCGCAATCAAGGGCAGCGGACACAAGCTGTTGCTGCTGGCCCGATGACTCACCTTTGCGCCACAATTTTCCCCGTGAGCGCGAGTAGTAACAGACCCGCTGAGTGGTTAGCGTTTCTTCTAGCGCCTGACGATTCATCCACGCCATCATTAGCACTTCTTTGGAGTCGTGCTGCTGGGCAATCGCAGGGATTAAACCATCGGCATTAAAGCGCACAGCCGTTAGCAGGGTTGCAATAGCGGGCAGGCTATCCTCAGGGGTAGCATGCTCAAGCTGCTTAAAAAGGGCGTCTGGAGCTACTTGGTCAAAACGGGACATACATTCTACTCGCTAGCTATTGAATACATCAGCTTGTTCGACAATCCTGGCAGAGCCCTTGCAGCTCTATGGTTTGGCGCTCAACGTTAAACCCTTGGCTGTTTGCCAGAGCCGCCAGTTGATCACTGATCTCATCTAAATGCAGCTCTTCTACGTAACCGCAGTGTCGGCAAATGAGCAACTGAAAACCATGCACATGCTCAGGGCACGCGCAGGCCACATAGGAGTTTTGTGACTCAATCCGATGCACCAAGCCCTGGTCAATCAGAAACTCAAGCGCCCGATAAACCGTCGGCGGCCTAGCCGCCGCATGTTCGGTAGACAGCTTATCCAGCAGATCATACGCCTTCAGCCCACCACCATTTTCGGCAATTAGCTCTAGCACGCGCCTGCGTATAGGCGTGAAACGAACGCCGCGGATGTGGCACTGAGACTCCGCCTGCTGCAGTAGTGTATTCGCTTGGGTCATGGACAACTCGATGAACGTGGTTAGCCTAGGCTCTCGTCAATAGGCTCTTATCGCCAGTCTACGCGCTGGAGGAGGCGGTGTCAGGGCTTTCTACCAGCTCACTTTGCCGCGCGAAATGGTGTTGGGAAAAGGCGACACGCTGTTTGGCAGGCACGCCATCCGGCTGCCGCTCAATTAGATCCAGGCGACGGCGCAAACCTTCCCCATTGGTCATTTGAATGGCTAGGCCGGGGCGTGCATTTAGTTCAAGCAGCATCGGTCCATGCTTGCGATCCAACACCATATCGGTGCCGAGATACCCCAGGCCGGTCATTTCATAACAGCCCGCCGCCAGGTTCAGCAGTGTTTCCCACTGAGGCACCACTAAACTTGCCAAGTCGTGACCCGTATCCGGGTGACTAAAGCAGGGCCGGTCAAACTGAACGGCGCGTAGTGCAGCCCCCGTTGCAATGTTTAGCCCCACTCCCACGGCACCCTGGTGCAAGTTTGCCTTGCCATCAGAGGCGGCGGTGGAAAGCCGCATCATGGCCATAACGGGATAGCCCTTAAAGACGATCACCCGGATATCGGGCACCCCCTCGTAGGTGTAATCCATCAAGCTTTCGTCAAAATTGATCAGCGTCTCAATCACCGCCACATCGGGCGAGCCGCCCAATGAGTAGAGGCCGGAAAGAATATTAGAGACGTGTCGCTCAACATCGGTGAGGGTTAGCTTGGCACCACTTGGCTTGATAAAGGCGTTATCTTCGACCTTTTCAATCACCAAAATCCCTTTGCCACCGCTACCTTTAGCAGGCTTGATAACAAAGCCTGCATGACCCGTGAGCATTTCACCGATGTGCTTAACCCCGAACTGAGTGGTGACAGTGCCGATCAGTTCTGGCGACGTTATCCCATACTGCTGGGCAAGCAGTTTGGTCTTAAGCTTGTCGTCCACCAAAGGATAGAGCCGACGGCTGTTATAACGGCCAATGTAGCGGATATTGCGCCGGTTCATGCCAATGATGCCTTTATCACGCAAGCGCGTGGGCCACGTCCAGTTGTTGAACCAACTCATGATGTTTTCTCATCATCAGTAATTGGCTTAAAGCGTCGTAACTCTAACAGTCGGTAACCCGTGTAATTACCCAGCAGCAAGATCAACGCCATGAGTATCAACTGCACGCCTAAGAAGTTGAACGTGATATGGCGTACCCAGGGATTGTTCATCGCTAGATAGGCAAGGACGGCGGTAATCAAGCTGCCGCCACCCTGGATCAATACCTGTTTAGGACCTTCCTCTTCCCATAAAATCGACATCCGCTCGATAGTCCAGGCAAGGATGATCATCGGGAAGAAGGTAATCGTTAAGCCAGCACTCAGCCCCATGCGATAGGCCAGTACAGTAAAGATAGAAATGATCGCGATCACCGTGATGATAACCGCGGAGACCCTGGCCACCAGCAGCAAGTTCAAGTAAGAGAGATAGTTACGGATAATCAGCCCGACCGCGACGATAAGCAGGAAGCCGATCAGGCCAGTGGGCAGGGTGGTTTGAATGAAGGCGAGGGCGATCAAAACCGGCATGAAAGTACCGGATGTCTTTATGCCTACCAAGACACGTAGAAACACCACCATTAGCGCGCCAATCGGAATCAGCAGAATGGTCTGGAATAGCGCTTGTTCTTCCAACGGCAGGCTATGAATGGAGAAATTCAGCAGCGTGTCTTCGGAATAGTGGTTGCGCACCGCGGCTGATGCCGGCTGATCATGGGTCATCATTGAGAAGGTGACCCGAGAGTTGGTGCCACCTTGTACTTCTAAAACGGCTCGACCGCCCGTTTCCCACAACAGTAGGTTTTCAGGTTTGCCTTGCTCGCCTGTCAGCGGATGAAAAATTGACCACTGTTCACCAGACTCGTCAAACACTTGAATCCAACTACTAAGTGTTTGGCGGCGACGTCCATCTTCCAATAGCAGGCCGCTTACTTCGCGCGCTAATACGCCCGCTTGGTTGAGCAAGCGGACCACTAGTGCCGCAGGGTTTTCCTGAGATAACAGAAGACGCGCATTTTCGCCCTGGCGCTCACCATTCACATCTCGGATCAGTTCCCGGGCAAACGTCGCGTTATTGGCGCTGCGTGCCCAGGCTTGTTCGATCAGCTGGCTAGCCGCCGTGTCATAAGGGCTTTCCCATGGCGTGATAGGGGTCATTTCAGGCGGCGTTTGCACCGGTGCCTGGGCATCTTGCGATACCAGCATTTGAACAGAGTAGTACAGCGTTTGGCTGCCAGCCGCTTCGCGAATTGTCCACTGAGCGGTACGGCCTAGTTCATCTGCTTGGTAGGCCAAGCCATACCCTGACGATGCTGTATTTTCAGTTAATACACGATAGCCCGCCTGATGAGAAGGCAGCGCCAAGTCGACTTGCACAGGGCCATCTTGAGCATTGAAGTTTATGCCCGCTTCAATTTCCCAGACTTGGCGTTGTTCACCGGGCAGCCAGGGGATTTCAAACTGCACATGGCGATGTACGCTGGTGGCAATGCCCGCGACCAACAGCAAGCCGACAATGATATAAAACATTAACCGTGACATGAAGATTCCTTTCTACGTAAAGCGCCAGGGGAGAGCGTTACTCTTCTGTATCGTCGTCATCAACTGCTTCATCTTCAGCAGCTTGATCGGCTGGCTCGCCACCAGGAAACTCGGGGCGGTCATGTAAGTAGGTATCGGCGACGTCTATTACCGCGATATCCATTAAAAAGCGCCGGCCCAGTAGCACCGGATACTCTAAATGTGAGCGGTCATTCAGCGTGAACTCGACGTTTTCGCGGATCGGACCCAACGTCATTAATAATGAAATAACCGGGCGGGATTCTTCACCAGAAGCTTGAAGAATACGAACCCGACGCACAATAGGTGCCTCTACCCATTCATCACGCTGCGACTCAACGGCCACATCGTCGTCGTTTAGCGCTAGTTTGAAACGTACCCAGTCTTCACCGTCACGCTCGAAGCGGGTGATTTCGTCGGCCGACAGCGATGAGGTGTTGGCTCCTGAATCGACACGCGCCTTGAGATAGGTGCCTAGGCTTGGAAAACCAACCCATTCACTACGACCCAGTAGCGTTTTCGTGCTTAGCGTTTCATCAACTTCACACTCTTCGCGGATGATGACAGGTTCTTCACCACGGGCTTCTAACTGCTGAACATCTTGGCGTAACGAACGTAACAAACTACCGACTTCACGCACGTCGGCAGTGAGTATCTGCTGCTGATCAAGTTGGCGTGTCTGAAGCTCAGAACCGGTGTCGCATTGCTGCGCCAATTGGCTCTCTAATTCAAGGATACGAGTATTGAAAGACGCTTCGCTTAGGGGAGGCGGTTCATTCGTTTCTGGCTGGGTTGCTGCACAGCCAGCGATTGAAAGCGACAAGCTAGCTATTAGCCACAAAACACCTGGGCGCATAACGAGAGATATCCTTGGACAAATAGGTGGAGGGAATAATAAGGAGATGGGCGACTAGTGTCCAACGTCATCACGATTATTCAGACACACAATTTACTTTATTTAACATAATATATATTAAGCGAACCCAAAGAAGACGTAGTAGCTACAACAGCTTAGCTGCTCTATGCTGTTAAAATATTTTACCATAGCTGTACCTGAGTCCATTTTAATATAGGAAATGATGCCATGATCCATTCGCTGCGCATAAGCTTTTTCACACTGCTCTTCCTGCTGGCTGGCTGTGTGGGTGTTGATATCGAAGATTACGCTGATTCAGAGCCCCGCTTGGATATTGCCGAGTACTTTACAGGGACTACGCGAGCCTGGGGCATGGTGCAGGATTATTCTGGTGAGGTACAGCGCCGCTTCACGGTGGAAATCCAGGGCACCTACGAGGCCGACACACTAACGCTGGATGAGTCCTTCATGTTTTCAGATGGTGAAACCGACCGACGGGTATGGACGTTTGAACGTATCGACGCGCATCACTGGGTTGGCACCGCCAGCGACGTGGAGGGTCACGTTGATGCTCGTCAATATGGTCATGCTTTCCATATGCGTTACCCATTAGAGATTGCTATCGACGGGCGGATGATTACGTTCACCATGGATGACTGGATGTACCTGCAACCGGATGGCCGCTTGATCAATCGAACGGCTATGCGAAAATTCGGTTTAACGCTGGGTGAAATCACCCTAGTTTTTGAGAAAACAGGTCAATAGTCACAAAACTCGGCACCTAGCTAAAAAAGCAGCCCGCTATTCAGCAGGCTGCTTTTTTCATTTCAAGCTGACGATTTCATAACTACTTTCTAAATAGCGTTTTCTATTCTGCTGCGTATGAACCGTCTTCCTGGTGGACTTCGTTGCCGGTAATCGGCGGTGTGAAGACACAAGCAACCGTCATTCCTTTTTCTTTACCGCGTAGCAGGTGCTCATCGTGCTGATCTAACAGATAAATATCACCTGCTTTGATCGGCCAGATTTTACCGTCGGCCAGGGTTTCCACCTCGCCTTCACCTTCATAGCAAAACACCGCTTCGTAGTGGTTTTTATAATGAATGTGGGTCTCAGTGCCGGGAAAAATTCGGGTAATATGAAACGAGAAGCCAGCGTTATCATTGGCTAAAACAAGACGTGTGCTATCCCAATTGCCGTTTTCAGCGGTGACTAGGCGTTCTGTTTTGCGCGCTTCTTCGAGATTACGAACGATCATAGAAGTACTCCATAGCATAGCGGCTAGCGATTACTAGCCGCAGTTTCCCTAACGAAACGGGTGTGAGCTGACGCTTTATCCTAACGCCAAATTACTCGCTAGCAACAGCTTTCACGCACATTTCCAGAATATCGAGGCCTTTCAGCAGGTCTTCATCGCTGATGGTCAGTGGGCACAGACACTTCACGACTTCACCGTCCTGACCACTGGTTTCAATTATCAAGCCGTGCTCAAACGCTTTGCTGGTAATTTTATCGGCGATATCTCCCGATACCACGTCAATGCCACGCATCAAACCACGCCCACGTTCAGTGGCAGGCATGCCGCTCTCAGTCAGCAGTGCCGCAAGCTTCTGGAAACGCTCTTCTACAATACGTCCTTTGCGCTGAACATCACGCTCAAAGGTATCGTTGGTCCAATATTTTTTTAACGCGGCGGTGGCTGTCACCATCGCTAAGCTGAAGCCACGGAAGGTGCCGTTATATTGACCTGGCTTCCACTTATCCAGTTCTGGACGCATCAAGACATGCGCAAATGGCAGGCCAAAGCCAGAGAGTGACTTCGAGTTGGTAATAATGTCTGGCGTGATGCCTGCATGCTCAAAGCTGAAGAACTTACCGGTACGACCACAACCTGCCTGAATATCATCGATAATCAGCAGAATGTCATGGGCGCGGCAAATACCTTCCAAACGCTTCAGCCACTCCAGGCCTGCCACGTTGATACCGCCCTCGCCTTGCACGGTCTCAATAATGACACCAGCGGGAACGTCCAGACCGCCAGATTTGTCGCCCAGCAGTTTTTCAAAGTAATCCAGTGTGTCGGTATGCTCGCCCATGTAGCCATCATAGGGCAGGAAGCTGGCACCCTGCGTCGGGATACCCCCCGTGGCTTCACGGAACTTACGATTACCGGTGGTAGCCAAAGCGCCCATCGTTACACCGTGGAAGCCATTGGTGAATGTCACGATGTTGTGACGGCCTTTAGCAACACGGGCCAAACGGATGGCGGCTTCGACAGCGTTAGTGCCAGTCGGGCCCGGTAGATGTACTTTATAGTCGAGACCGCGTGGCTTGAAGATTACTTCCTCAAGCGTTTCTAAATAATCGCGTTTGGCATTGGTCCACATATCCAGACCGTGCACAACACCGTCTGTTGACAGGTAATCAATCATTGCCTGCTTCATGTGCGGATTATTGTGGCCGTAGTTAAGCGTGCCCGCGCCGGCGAGGAAATCAATGTACTCACGGCCGTTCTCATCGGTTAGGCGCGCATTTTGCGCTTTGGTAAACACCACCGGGAATGAACGAGAATAAGTACGTACATTGGATTCCATGCGTTCAAGCGTCTGGGTCTGCATTGCGACCTCCTTGGTCAATCATTTTGCCATTAGGCGTTGCTAGCCCGGAGCAACATGAGCGGGAAAAACAGTATGTTCACTACGTGCTGTTTATGGTTAAACACACGTATTAGATGCGGTCTGTTTGAAACGGACCGATACGAACCAGGTTTTCCGGGTCATGCTCCCCTCCGAGCTGTTCGGTAGAGAAGTATTCGCGGCTATTGAGCGGCGCATGCCAGCGCGCGGCCAAGCGACGAAATAAGCCCCAAGAGGCTAAATTGTCTGGCGTGATCGTGGTTTCAAGGTGATGCACATCGTCAAGCTCGGGGCGCGACATGATTGCCTCGACCAAGCGGCGTGCAAGCCCTGTACCGCGTGCTTTTTCGCCGACGGCTACCTGCCATAAGAAATAAGTATCCGGGGCATTATCCTTCACATAGCCCGATACAAAACCAACGATTTCACCCTCTTCATTGGTAGCGACTGCACAGGTATCACGAAACTGTGTAGCGAGTAGCAAATAGGCGTAGGCAGAATTCACATCCAGCGGCGGGCAGGCTTTGATAAGCTCGTACACTCCCCAGCCATCATCCGCATTAGGTTTGCGAATAAACAGCGGCGTCTCTGCATGACCAACGACGGCATCGGCTACTGTAGGCCTGGCCAAGTCAGCAGAGGGGGTAAACGGTTGTATGGGCGTACTCATAGTTATGCTTCGCTGTAGCGAATTTGATAATTATTATAACAGCTGATTATGAGCAATTCAAAAACCATATTATTCACCACCCTACTTTCCATAATTTTTTGTTATGAGAGACGGCTTGTTAGTTATCTGCTCGCGCTCAGATCCGTCGTTACTGATTTAGAATAGCCCAACTCGCCGACAAAAAAAGGCGTGCCAACGGGCACACCTAAATCTGTTTTCACTCACAACTTGTCTTCACATGCACGATCTTCATATGCGATGTCTTCACGGGCATTCAGCGCTCGTCGCAAGGCAACATAAGCACCGGGTCAAGTACGCGTGAGCGTGCGCATAGTGACGAACTCTTCTGCTCCCGTTGGGTGGATACCCACAGTGCGGTCAAAGTCATGCTTGGTAAGGCCTGCCCTTACCGCGATAGCTATACCCTGAATGATTTCACCTGCGTCGTCGCCCACCATATGGGCGCCGACCACCACATCAGTGGCATCGTCTACCACCAATTTCATTAAGGTGCGCTCTTGGCTACCCGACAAGGTGTGCTTCATGGCCCGAAAATTGGTGCTATAAACGCGGATATTGGTGAACTTTTCTCGAGCCGCCTCTTCGGAAAGCCCTACCGTGCCGATATTAGGGTGGCAAAAAACGGCGGTTGGAATCGTGGTGTAATCGAGCGGCTGGGGGACGGTATCGGCATAGTGGACATCCACCAGCTGCATCGCTTCTGCCAAGGCCACTGGCGTTAGTTCTGGGCCAGCGATTAAGTCGCCTAGCGCAAGAATCGACGGTTGCGCCGTTTCAAAACGATCGTTGACAGGGATCTTGCCCTGCTCATCCAGGTTAATACCCAGCGCCTCCAGACCCAGGTCTTTTATATTAGCCTTACGCCCAGTTGCCGCCAGCACCACATCGACTTCCATTACCTGCCCATCGGTGAGATAAACGTTGTAGGCATTCTGGGTGGCTTCAATACGCTCAATATTGGTGTTGAAGTGGAGGTTGACCCCCTTTCTTTCCATTTCGGCACAGGTGAATTCGCGAACCTGTTGATCAAAACCTTTCAAGAATAGCTCGCCACGGTAGATAAGGTGTGTCTCGCTACCAAGCCCGTTGAAAATGCTAGAGAACTCGACTGCGATGTAACCGCCACCCAAAACCAGAAAGCGCTTGGGAAACGTATCGAGATCAAAGATCTGGTTGGAGTCCAGCGCATATTCGCTACCCGGAAAATCGGGCACCCATGGCCACCCGCCCGTGGCCACCAGGATTTTTTCTGCGCTTATCGAAATATCGCCATGCTCTCCGCTCAACGTCACTGTATTCGCATCAGCCAGCCGAGCCCGTGCATTAAAGAGCGTTACCCCGGCGCCCTCCAGCATGCGCTGATAAATACCATTTAGCCGTTTGATTTCGCTTATTTTATTATCACGTAGCGTCGCCCAATCAAAGCTGGCCGGGCCAGGCAACTGCCAGCCAAAACCGGCCGAGTCATCAAAGCTGTCGTGAAAGTGGGCGGCGTATGAGTAAAGTTTTTTGGGCACACAGCCAACGTTGACACAGGTGCCGCCCAGGTATCGGTCTTCGGCAATCGCTACTCTGGCACCGGTGGCGGCTGCCATACGCGCAGCACGCACGCCGCCGGAGCCTGCACCAATCACCAGGAGGTCATATTCGTATTCGGAAACGTCGGCCATCGTTTGCTCCTGTGAAGTTAAAAATGCCTACCCCTGACGGCCAAAACAAGGATATTGACCTGACTGTCGGGGGAGGTTAAAACCATTTGCTGCTATTTTATACTGTCCAATCCCTTATACTGACTAAGATTTATTATTTCGCTTCTCGAACAGCGACTTAACTCTATTTAATTTTGCTGGAGACTCTATGTCTGACTCTATTGCGACGCTACTCGATAACAATCGTGCCTGGGCTGAGCGCATGTGCGAAGAGGACCCCGACTACTTTAAACGGCTTTCAAGTCAGCAAAACCCAGACTATTTATGGATTGGCTGTTCGGATAGCCGTGTGCCCGCCAATCAAATTATTGCGCTGCCGCCTGGGGAAGTCTTCGTTCATCGCAATGTAGCGAACCTGCTCCACCATACGGATATGAACGCCCTGTCGGTGGTTCAGTACGCGGTGGATGTACTTAAAGTCAGCCATATTATGATTGTCGGACACTATGGTTGCGGGGGCATTAAGGCCGCCATGATGGGTGGCGAATGCGGTGTGGTCGATTATTGGCTACATTCGGTTCGCGAACAGTACAACCGTCACCGTGATTCGCTAGACCATCTTCCTCTGGAAGACCAAATTGACCGTATGTGCGAGCTCAACGTTAAAGCGCAGGTGAATAGCTTGTGCCGTACCAAGATTTTGCAGCGAGCCTGGCAGCGTGGGCAGCAAATCTCGGTACATGGCTGGGTTTACGGCTTAAGCGATGGTCGCGTCAAAGACCTGAATTGCACCATCAGTGGCTTAGAGCAAGTGGAAACGCTTTACCGTATTGACCGCATACAATCAGGCGATTAAGTCTCTCTTTTAGCGCCTACTGAGACGCTAGTCGTAGCGGTAGGCGCGATGACAGCTCTTGCAGCTAGCGCCTACCTCGGAAAGTGCTCGCGCTGTGTCACGAGTATCCCCCTGTTCGGCGACCTCAACCAGCTGAGTAATTTTATCCTCAAGGTCAGAAAAGCCAGCGGCAAACTCACTCCACTCTTCCCAAATAGAGGCGCGCGCCTCAGAACCACCGCCATGCGTACCTGCAATAAAGGCAGGCAGTAGCTGCTGAGCAGTCGCACGCTCTTGGAGTTCCGTTAAGCGCGGGGCGGCAGCCTCTACATCTTGATTGTTAACTAAGTCAAAACGCAGCTGACGAACCAGGCTTTCAATATCTTTGAGCTCTTGCTGGCGCCACATCACTGCGTCACGCTCGCTGGCGAACTGAGTGTCGCCAACGGTTTGAGGCATTGAAAGCTCGCTAGTGGCCTCGTCGCCCGCCCAGGATAAAGGCGCACATAGTAGCAGCGCCAAAGTACTGCTTATCGCGCTACGCTGGAAAGCCCGCTTTCGGTGATAACGCTGCTGCATAATGGCTTCCTTTATAATGCGCTGGTTAGCTTGGTTAAATTAACTTTGATAAAAATGAGCTTTTAGCCTATCGGGCAGGTCACGCCGGTGCCTTTTAAGCCGCAGTAGCCATTCGGGTTTTTGTCGAGATACTGCTGATGGTAAGCCTCTGCATAATAAAACGCTTCAAGCGGTTTTATTTCGGTTGTGATTTGCCCTTTGCCCGCTTTGTCGAGTGCCTGCTGATAGGCGGCCGCGCTCTGTTCAGCGGCTGCTTGCTGGGCCTCGGTGGTGGTAAAGATAGCCGAACGATACTGCGATCCAATGTCGTTGCCCTGGCGATTTCCCTGGGTAGGATCGTGCTGTTCCCAGAACACCTGTAGCAGCGTTTCCAGGTCGACTTGCTTTGGATCGTAGACTACCCTCACCACCTCGGTGTGGCCGGTACGCCCTGTGCAGGTCTCATCATAGGTGGGGTTGGGCGTTTCACCGCCGGCATAACCTGCCGCGGTTACATAGACGCCGGGCAATTGCCAAAACAGCCGTTCAACACCCCAGAAGCAGCCCATTCCTAGCACAATCTCTTCATGGCCCTCTGGAAACGGTGGATGCAACGAATGCCCGTTGATGGTGTGAACATCGCTGGTCTCTATAGGGGTATCACGGCCAGGCAGTACACGACTGGTACTTGAAGAAGAAAATAGCGACATATCGCCCTCACTCATTGCTGCTGTAAGATTTTTGGGTCACCGGAACGGGTAAAGGTGTAGATCAAATCCACCGCCTGATTGGTACCCGATACGGCCTGAAGATAAAGATTACGCCACAGCGTATAGCGTAGTGTTAGTTCTGCAATCGGCGAGAAAATTCCCACGCCGTAACTAATCCTAAGGTCATCGGTCAGTTGACCACTGACGGCGACTTGGCTGTCATCGCCGGCGCCGGTGGTATCCAGGGTTAAGTCGTCAATGCCGAAAGCCTCGCCAATCGAGCCCACTGCGCCACCGGTGCGTCCTAATGACATACCAATCAACGCCGTGGTTAGTGCGCTATCCACCCCTCCGCCGGAGGCATCCGGGGCACGGCCCCGTAGTAAATATGAAAGTGCTCGTGTTTCATCCATTGCTGGTTCGGAGAAGATCAGTACATTGGGGGCTTCGGCATTACCGGTGACACGCAGGCCAGCAATAACGTCATCTTCGGTGACGTCGGGATTACGGATGGCCTCAAAGTCGAGGGTAGGTAGCCCAGGGGGCCCGCTAAACAGTAGTTCACCGCGGCGAATGACCAAGTCTTGACCGAACGCCTGGAAGCGCCCATTAACTAAATTGACATCGCCAAATAGCTGTAATGCACCGCCACTTTGGCGAATTTCTAATGAACCTCCCAATCCGGATTCTAAGCCGTAGGCCGATAGCTGCATATCACTGCCCAGCGTTAGCGTTACCAGCACATCAAGGGCCATGCCGGTAGCGGCTAGTTCATCTGCAGCGCTAGGCTCATCGCCATTGGCGGCAGCGCGCTGTTCCTCAATTTCTGCCTGCCGATCGTCGCGTTCGGTGATAATCACCTCATCACCGCTAGGCGTAACGGCAGACGACGGCATATCGCCAATTTCCAGTCTTGCCCAGGGTAAGTTGATATCTCCCCTTACTTGCAGCCTTTCTGGGGTCACACGAACACGAACATCTGGCGCCGCTTCTAGACGACCAAACTGTGGCAATACGATCAGAATAGGCTCTTGAACAGCATTTAGATCGACACCAATGCGCCAATCATCACCGCTTGGCCAGTAAGCATCACCGGTGATTTCCAAACGCCCGCGCTCGGCCGCCAGATAACCGTCAATATCGCCCTGCTCACCGCCAAAGGAGACCAGCAACTCTCCATCTTGTACATCGACTGGAATATCGGGACCATTAACACGAATACCACGTAACCCAAGCTGTCCCTGTAAACCGGGCTGGTCAGTAGTGCCCGAAATTTGCACACTACCGGTCAGATCCCCTTCCAGTTGATCCATACCGACGAGCATAGGGCGATAAGGTTGCAGTGAAACATCGTCTGCTCGCAATTCCCCACTGAGCTCGCCTGCTCCTAAGGGGTCATTGATCGATAAATCCAGATTCAGATCGCCTGCCTCGGCAAGGGAAAGCGTTACATTGGCATCCGCTTGTGCTTGGTTAGCCTCAATCTGGGCGTCTAAATTGATTTCTGGCAGCTGCACGGGTTGACCATAATCATTGATAGCAGTCACCGCGAGTTCGCTTAGCACCTGCAGATTTGCCTGCCACTGTGCACCGCCCTGGCGCCAATTAACGTTAAGATCCGCCGTTGTGTCGCCTTCTAACTGCCACTCTTCGGGTAAAAAAGGCTCCACCATCTCCATAGGCACTTCACGTAATGAAAGCACGGCGTTGCCCTGTTGCGCCGAAGCATTTATTTCCTCTTCAGAACAGACCAGACCGCCCTGCTCACGACGTAGGCAGAAGGGTGAAAGGTTCGCCTGACCGCTGGCCAAGTTGTAGCGAAGATCCAAGGGTGCCTCAAGGCGAATATCGCCAGCTTCGGAATCGATTTCCAGTGGCGTTACTTGGGCCTGATACAATTGGTTCGGCTGATCAAAACGCCCATCAAGGGCGAGTTGCGCGCGGCTTAATACGTTGTTGTCCGTTCCTTGGGCATTAAGCTCAAGACGATGCTCCGAGAGACGCCCGGCTAAAGTTACGTTCATGGTAGACAGCGCTTGGCCACCGGCATTGACGTTTTGCAGTGCCAGTTGCACATCAAGGGCAGGATCATCGATTCCCTGCACATCGGCATTTAGCGTGAGCTGTTCAATGCGATTTTCGCCGAAACGCACGCCATCGCCTTGTAAGTCAGCCAGCAATTGCGGCTGATCAAAACTACCGCTAGCCTCCAGCGTTCCCACAATGTTACCCGCTAGATCCGGTGAGAGGGTTTGCAGTTGGCGTAGCGCAATGTCGGCATTTAACGACATCGCCTGTTCGCTGATTTGGCCTGCCGCTTCCAACCGGTTATCCCCCTGGGTAAACAGCAGCTGTTCAATATCCAGCTCCATATTGCTGTTGGCGTCCAGGGCTGCCTGCAGTGTCAGGGGGTAGTCGCGCAGGACACCATCAATCGCCAAGTTGGGGACGCTGACAGCCCACGCGGCACCTTGTGGGCTCTCTTGCTGGAACAAGGAAAACTCAATATCGCCATTCAGACTGCCGTCTAACTGATCTACAAAGTGAGAGGGGTCGAACTGATCCAAACGGATACTCGCATTAACCTGCAAGGGAGCTAACCAGCTAACGGTGCCTTCACTGCGCAAGGAGCTTTCGCCTACGGCCAGAGTAAGCGGCTGCCAGCTAAAGTGTTCAAGGTCGCCTTCACCGCTGACGTTAACCTGGGTACGCGGCACGCTGGGGCCCTCGACGGCCATCGCGAGCTGAGCGCTGTACTCACTCAGGCTTCCGGTCACCTGTAAATCCAGCTCATCGACCACATAAGGGTCGGTGGCCACATCGCCGTCGGCTTGCGCCGTTTCGTCAACGGTGAGCGGCCACTGGACCCGGTCACTTTGTAACTGCACTTGAAATGGTAACGTTGGGGCTAGCGCGTCTACTTGGCCGTTCAACGACGCGCTTACCGCGCCGGATGCCTCCAACTGTGCTTCAAGGGCATCGAGTGGGCCAGACAGCGTTAACGTCAATGTCTCGCCATCGAGTTCAGGAAACCTCTCAGCTAAAAGGAGTTCTACGTTCAAGCGAGCTTCAAGTGGGTAACTGCCGCTTAAAGTCGCCTTTGCGGTTAATTCAGCCTCAGCGTCTGGGGTAACGACAGCAAGTTCGGTTAACTCAACGCGGTCGCCCTCGGTCATCAGTCCAAGCTGAAGGCGCTCCACTTGATACTCAGTGGCGCCTTCCAGGCGAAAATCGTTAAGCGTAAATTCGGGTATTTGAATATCCACCGGCAAGGTGATATCAGGTAATTCGAGCCGTTCTCGTGCTTCTAACTGCTCTTCTGGAGACTCTACTGCCAGTACGGCCTCGTCTTGCGGTTCGCGAAGCAATATAGCGGCATCGATAGCCTCAGCAGAAAGTGGTGTTTCAGTGGCTTGCGTCAATAACACGCCTGCCGATGGCGGCAAATAAAGGCGCGGTTGCTCCAAGTGGGTCGGCTCAAGTCGCACTTGGTTGCCTTCGGCAACAGCCGCTGAGCTTAACGAGCGCCATTTGAACTCGGTGCCGTCGGCAAGACGTAGGCTGACATCGTCAAGCTGTAGCGAACGTAGCTCGATGGGGAAAGGAAAACGAATAGCGAGTGGCGCGCCCTCTTCTTCTGGCGGCGGCTCCTGTTCGCCCGATGCACCTAAACGAATATCAGCGCCTACCACGCGGAGCGTGTCGATGCATAACCGGCCCGCCAGGACGCAGTCATCCGCCCACGCAAGCTCAAATTCATCCACGGTGATACGGGTTTCACCCAACTGCAATTGGAAATCTTCGACCAGAAAATGATCAAGCAGCCCACCTTCATGGTGTGCATAGGTGAATAAGTCCCGCTGCTCCCCCTGCGAGAGCAATACACCAGTGCCCCAAGGCGATAACGCTACCCCAACAAGCAGCGCCGCAATCCCAAACAGCCAAATTGGCAATACGATAATCAGGCGCAAAAGGCTCCAAAAAAGAAGCCAGGTACGGTATTTGGGTGATAGTCGCTGGCGCTTATCAGATGTCGCTGTTTCAACCTGAGGCAAATCTCTCTCCTAGAATTCCGGTCCGATGGAAAAGTGCAAACGCCAATCGTCTTCGTGGTCAAAAGGATGTGCGATATCAAAGCGAATTGGCCCGACCGGTGAAACCCAGCGCACCCCGGCGCCGGCGCCTGTTTTCAAATCGTTAGGTCCCCAGTTATCAAACGCATCGCCATTGTCCACGAAGGTGGCTGCCCACCAATCCCCCGTGACACGCCGTTGATACTCAAGGGTCGAGGTCAGTAATTGTTGACCGCCCCGTAGCCGCCCTTCTTCATTGCGTGGCGAAAGGCTTTCATAGGAGTAGCCGCGCACACTGCGATCGCCACCGGCAAAAAAGCGTAAAGAAGGTGGGATTTTGGCAAAGTCATCGGTTTCGATGGCGCCTAAACTTACCCGTGCCAGGAAGCGGTTATCATTGCCAATAGTGCGAATCCATTCCGTATCGGCCGTAACGCGTGTGAACTGCGCATCCGACCCCCAAACCTTATCCGAGTACTCTAAAGAGAGCTGCTGACGGTCGCCCCATAACGGAAAGCGCTGAGGGCGTGTCCGAGTTCGCGACCACTGAATACCTGGATAAAACAGCCATACTTGATCGGCTTCGCCCCCCTGCTCGAAGTCTTCGTAAGTGGTACGGAAGTACAGAGTTTGAACCCAATCGTTATCAAACTCCCAGCGCCGAGCTACTTCAACGGTGCCTTCTAATGATTGGGTATCACTATCGTCAATATTACGGATACCGTATTGCAGCCGGTAGCTATCACGCAGCGGGTCTTCTAGCGGAACGTTATATACCCCGGTAAACCGCTGCTCTGGGGAGGATACATAGAGGTCATGGTCAAGACTATGACCATAGCGATTGATCCATGGTTGCTCCCAACCAAAACGCAGACGGGGCCCCACATCGGTTGCGTAGCCAATGCCGACTTCAAACTGGTGGCGATCAGCAGGCTCCACACTGACATCAATAGGTAACTGCGTATCACTAAGCTTATTGATGCTTAGCGCACTGGTTAAAGCCGCACCGGTGACTCGTGGGCGCTCTGGCTGGGAAGCAGTCGCCTCGCTCCACCAGGCGTCTCCACCACCAGACGGAGACATCGCCAGTTCTTGCGCTGTTTCAAGCCGCGGCCGCACTGACACTGAGCTAAACCAGCCGGTTTCTGCAAGCGATTGGTTATAGTCAGCCAGCGTTTGCGCTAGATAGGGATCGCCTCTTTCAAACGGCTGTATACGGAGTAATCGGTCAATCTCAATGTGGCTACCCGTTATTGAAGTCTCTCCAAACTGGTAGCGTGGGCCACTGTCAAAATTCATATAGAGGCGCGCACTTTGTAAATACGGGCGGACTTCCATACGCCGATCCGTAAAGCCCCAGTCAAAGTAACCGCGCTCGATAGCTAAACCAGAAAACTGACCACGCAGCCGCTCCCACGGAGCATGGCGCAGTGCGTCACCCTCTTCCAGTGGGAAGTCTTCTATTGCTTGTTGAAACGGTGGGTCGTTACTGGCGTCGCCTTCGACATTAATCGATAAAATTTCAATTTCAATTTGAGGCCCTGGTTCAATCTCAAGCGAGACTCGCTCATCGCCAGTGTGCTCAAAGGTTATATCAGGCTCATAATAACCATACACACGCATGGCTTCTTCAGTACGTTGACGAACCTCACCTTCTAAACGTGCTTCGGTGTATTGCTCAGCCTCTACGTTCTGAAGATAGGCTTGAATATTACTTTCGACCTCATCGGAAACACCCGTGATGTTCGCCTCTAACGCCCATGCCCCGTGTGATGCGTATAACAGTGGTAGTACTACCAACACTGTGCGACCGGTGGCTGAAGTCCATCGCCGTTGTCTTCCCATACATTTTTATCCTAACCTAAATCAGCGGCTTCATTACCTAGTCATTTCAACACCTAGTCATTTCAACGACTTGTAGAATATTCTTCGGCACTAGAATGCATCAACGCTATACAACTATCCTGACTACCCTACTATCTTGGCTACCTTTTTAACGTAGCATTTCTAACTGGGCACTAAAGGCAAGCTGTGCCTGACGGACTTGTCGAACATCACTCTCTAGTGCATTCAAACGTTCCGACCATTCCTGCTCTAATGCCGTCAAAGCATCTTGATCCGGTGACGCTTCAACCTCAGCAATAGAAGCCTCCAGCTCATCAAAGCGCGACTCAATGGCGCTTCTTTGCGCTGATAACTGCTCTTCCCAATCACTACTAATGTTACTGATCTGACTGTCCAGTACGGACAGGCGTTGTTCGGTCAGTTGCTCAAGATGGGACACTTCCTCAATCAAGTTTTGCCGTCCTGAGGTACCAGCCTGTTCCAGGGCATTCAATGATTCCCGCATCGCCAACAACTGACTGTCGCGCAACTCAGCTTGCTCATTAAGCTGGTTCAACTGCTGCAGCAATGAATTGATCGAATCACTAGAGGCCATGTCCTCATTCATTGTTAGCAAACTGTACAACTCTTCGCGAGTATCGGTCAGTGCAATGGACAGCTGCTCTTGCTCTTGAAAGAGCGTCGACATCTGAGCTTGTACAAAGGTTATCGTATCTTGTACATCAGTGTCATCCGAATCCAAGCGAGCATGAACATTGGACACTTCGCCACTTACCCGATGTAACTCATTTAACAGTCGTTCACGTTCGTACCAAAGTCCAGCCGCCGCCGCACCCAATAGGGCAATGATTAATAACAGGCATAGCCATAGCGGCCACAAAGTAGGCCCCTTTCGGTGGCGCAAATGCTGCGCCGTCAAGCTTTGATCCACATCGGGTACGATACGAGAGGATGCAGTGGCGTCTGGCATAACAGTTCCTCAGAGAGTCTTTGGGTCAGCACGACGGCCTATCCCGCGGTACATTAATCCACAGCTGGCAACAAATTCAGGATCGTAAATATTGCGTCCATCTAATACGAGCTTAGCGTTTAATAACGAGCCCAGCCGATGCCAGTCTGGGTTCCAATAGGTTTTCCATTCTGTCACCAACATCAGTACATCGGCGCCCGCACAGGCTTGGTAGGGGTCATGGGTAAAGGTGCGCAAATCATCGCGCTCGCCTACCAGGGCATGGAGAGCTGGTACGGCGGCTGGGTCGTGTAGCTGAACCTTAACTCCCTGCGCCCAAAGTGCTTCAAGCAGTGTTAATACGGGCGCGTGGTCGATGCGTGCAGTGCCGGGCTTGAACGCAGCTCCCCAAATCGCCACGGTTTTTCCGGCCATTTCGCCGGAAAAATGGGACCACAGCTTGCGGAACAGCGTTTCTTTTTTCTGTTCGTTAATATCCATTACCTGTTCAAGCAGCGCTGAATACCGGCCACTCTGCAGCTGCACATCGGCCAAGCGAATCAAATCGCGGGAGAAATTAGGGCCTCCAAAACCGCACCCAGGGTACAGGTACTCAAACCCGATACGCGAATCGGCTCCCATCCCCTGGCGGACATGTTCTACATCCACGCCTAGAGTATCAGCCAAACCGGCGATTTCATTCATATAACTGATACGCGTGGCCAACATGCCGTTAATGGCCAGCTTGGTTAACTCCGCAGCGCGGCGAGGCATACACTGAAACACTTCGCTACGCCGATTAAAGGCGCGTAATAACTCTCTGGTGACTTGCTCTCCCGTCGAATCATCGCAGCCTAGCAAGCGTCGGGTTGGGCGTGTGAAAGAGTCCCATGCACGGCCTTCTTCTAACGTATCGGGCAGTGCCACACTGGAGTGCTGAGCACCCATTAACGTATGCAGGCGTTCGGTCTCACCTACCGGAAACGTCGAGTTATTAACCAGCACAATATCGTGCTGATCCGCGAATAACGGGTTCTCAAGTAGTGCGCTGGCTGAACTGCGCTGTGAGGGTGATAACGCCATCCAAATCACCTCTGGAATGGCGGCATCATCTATTTGCTCAATGAGCTGCAGAGTACCCTCAGCTAAGCCCTGCTCAAGATGTGTCATTAAATGAGGTTCACTGCGTAACCAGTCCACCTCAGAAAGCACTGACCAAGGCGCATCAGCGTGGGGTAACCACTGAACCTGATGCCCCACCCAAGCCAGCGCAGCGGCTGCCGTCGCTGCGCTTAATTCGCTGCCGTAAAGTAACACCTGCATGCGTTACTCTCCCTGGTGGTATCGTGACAGCAGGGCTTGGAAAGCTTCTCCAAACTCAGGATGACGGCGTGCGTAGGCGAGTGTGGCTTCAAGGTAACCTAAGGGCTGTCCACAGTCGTAGGTAATCCCTTGCATACGATATGCCTGGACGCCGGACTGTTCTCGTAGTGTTTCCAGCGCATCGGTCAACTGAATTTCACCACCGGCACCGGGCGGTGTTTTTTCTAATATGGAGAAAATATGGCCTGGTAGCGCATAACGGCCTATGACCGCTAAATTCGAGGGTGCGGCATCACGCTTGGGTTTTTCCACCATGCCGGCTAAATCGGCTGACGCGTTCGCTGCGGGCACATCCCCTGCTGGCGCCACGATGCCATATTTTTCTACCTGCTCCCAGGCGACTTCTTCCACCATTAATTGCGCCGTTTGCTGCTGATCATAGGCCGCTAACATACCGGCCAAGTCCGTTGCTGAGTTGGCACTGTTATCGACCAACACATCGGGCAATAGCACCGCAAAAGGTTCATCGTCGCCAAGGATGGGACGGGCACAGAGCACTGCATGGCCTAGCCCTAACGGCACGCCCTGACGAATGCTAATAATGCTGACGTCGTCAGGCACTATATTGCGCAACATTGTCAGAAGCTCATGTTTTCCCTTTTTTTCCAAGCTAGCTTCCAGCTCAGCATGGGTATCGAAGTGATTTTCGATAGCGCTTTTATTGCTACTAGTGACCAGCACAATCTCACGGATACCAGCGGCAATTGCCTCTTCAACGACATACTGGATCACCGGCCTATCGACAATCGTAATCATCTCCTTGGGAATAGCCTTAGACGCTGGCAAGCAGCGGGTACCAAACCCGGCAACAGGAAGTACGGCTTTACGAATCATAGAAGAGGTCCTTTTCATGCGTTCCGACACAGGAGTGGTTAGAATGTCCATAATACTGAAGGCGTGGATGGATACCACCTCGCAACGGCGAACAAGTGGCTACACGTCAATATTTTGCTAAATGTTCAAAAGTTATGGGAGTCACACTATGCAAGCGACACCACAGGATAGCATTGCTCATCACTATCAAGACAATGTCGATACAGCAGAAGTCGCCAAATTTGAGGCTCTTGCTAGCCGCTGGTGGGATCCGCAGGGTGAATTCAAACCCCTTCATGATATTAATCCCTTACGTCTTGACTTTATTGATGCGCGTGCGGGGCTGGCGGGTAAAAAAGTGCTTGATGTAGGCTGTGGAGGCGGCATTCTAAGCGAGTCAATGGCCCACCGCGGTGCGACGGTAACGGGCATTGATCTCGGTGAAGCGCCGTTAGCAGTGGCCCGGTTGCACGCCGAAGAGCGTGGCGTAAAAGTTGATTACCAACATATCAGCGTAGAGGCCATGGCCGCTCAGAAGCCTGGTTTTTACGATGTGGTGACTTGCATGGAAATGCTGGAGCACGTGCCGGATCCTGCCTCCGTCATTCGTGCTTGCAGCGCCCTCGTGCGTCCGGGTGGTTATGTGTTTTTCTCGACGTTAAACCGTACTGCCAAGTCATACGCGTTCGCAATTTTAGGCGCCGAGTATGTGCTTAAGCTGCTGCCACGAGGCACGCATAACTATGCAAAATTTATTCGCCCTTCAGAAATGGCGGCTTGGTCTCGCCACAGCGGTTTAGAAGTGCGTGAACAGACGGGACTAACCTACAACCCGCTTACCCGCCACTACCGCTTGGTCAGCCATGATGTCTCGGTCAATTACATGATGTACTGCCGCAAGGTAAGCGATTAAATGTCGATGCAAACACCTCAAGCAATACTTTTCGACCTGGACGGAACGTTGGTAGATACGGCCCCCGATTTGGCAGAAGCGACCAATGCACTGCGTGCTCACCATGGGTTAGCGCCGCTACCCTTTGAGGTAATTCGCCGCCAAGTCTCTAATGGCGGCAGTGCGCTGGTTACGCTAGCGCTGGGCTTAGAGGCCTCTGCTGAGGGACACACTCAAGCACGCCAGTTTCTACTTGATGCTTATGAGCAAGCTGTAGCGGTACACAGCCGGGTTTTTTCGCCGCTTGATGCGTGGCTACAAGAGTGGCACGGCGATCAGCGGCCTTGGGGGATTGTCACCAACAAACCGCGCCGCTATACCTTGCCGCTACTAGAAGCTCTGCTGCTACAGCCTGGCGCACTGCTATGTGCGGATGATCTCAGCGTTAAAAAGCCAGCGCCTGAACCGCTTTGGGAAGCTGCCCGACGCCTTGGCGTTGCCCCTAAACATTGCTGGTACATCGGTGACCATGTACGGGATATGGAGGCCGCCGTCGCCGCCGGTATGACCGCCGTCGCGGTTGGCTATGGCTATATCAGCGAAGAGGATGACTACCAGCAGTGGCCCGCTGATATTTGGTTTGAAGAGTGTGCAGCGCTGGTCGATGCCCTAGGCGAGTTCAAGCTCTAGACAAGCATGATGGCGGGCGGGCATCGACGCGGTTTTCAAAACAAACGGTTATGTGCGGGGAGGTTGGGCATCTAGCTTTTGCCCGCTGGTGCCTGCGCTGTCTGGCCCCATTAGCCACAGGTAGGTCGGCATAATCTCTTCCGGCGTACGCAGTGTGAAGGGATCTTCACCAGGAAACGCCGTACGCCGCATTTGGGTGCGTGTGGCGCCGGGGTTAAGTGAATTCACCCGAATATGTGACTGATTATTCAGCTCATCAGCCAATACCTCGACAAAGCCTTCAGTGGCAAATTTAGAGACAGAATAAGCCCCCCAGTAGGCTCGCCCTTTACGGCCAACGCCAGAGGAAGTGAAGATTATCGAAGCATCTTCAGACTGTTGCAGTAGTGGTAATAACGCTTGGGTCATCCAGATAGGCCCATTGATATTGACCTGCATCACCTGCTGCCATAGCTCAGGGTTATATTGCTCAAATGGCGTAATGCGACCTAATAGCCCAGCGTTATGCAGCAAACCATCTAAGCGGCCAAACTCCTGATCCAGCGTTTCGGCCATATCATGAAAATCTTTGAGGGTAGCGCCTTCAAAATTGAGCGGAAAAATCGCGGGCTGAGGCCCGCCTGCCGCTTCAATTTCATCGTAAACACGCTCTAATTTGGCAATGGTGCGCCCCAATAGAATCACGGTGGCCCCATGCTGGGCATAGCTTAATGCTGCCGCACGGCCAATCCCGTCTCCTGCGCCGGTTACCAACACGATGCGATTTTCCAATAGGTTAGGCGCTGGTTGATAGTCGATCTTGCAGCTCATGCTGATTCCTTGAAACGATTCTTAGAAGCTGTTCATAAAAACTATTCGTAAAAGCTATAAAGAGCAAAGTTTAACTTGCTGACTGGCGTAAAAAGTCACTGGCAAGGCCCGCGGCACTGCTTTGCGGGTAGTCGTCACGCACTCGCTCAAGTAGCTCACGGCTACGTTCCGCTTCGCCTTGACGCGCTTTTACTAAGCCTAACTTATAAATCGCATCAGGTACTTTGCTGCTACCACTATACTCGTCAATGACGCGGCTAAACGCTTGGTCAGCAGCGTCCAATTCACCTTCAGCTGAATACAACTCACCCAGCCAATAGTGGCCATTGGCCGTTAAACTGGTATCAGGATGATCATTGACAAAGGTTTCAAACGCCGCGATAGCTTCCTCAAAACGGCGTGCTTGAACATGTGCAAAGGCCGCTTGGTAATCGGCTTGCGCATCCTCACTGACATTGCGAGTAGAGGGGGCGTTAACCACTTCCTCGGCAGCTTCGGGTTCAACCGCTGGGGTTGATTGCTCAATCTGCGTTGGCCCACTGCTCATTAGCCTGTCTTCAATATCGAGATACTGCTGCTGTGATTGACGACGTAGCTGCTCTAACTGGTGACGCAACTCTTCAATCTGACCGCGCAGTTGCTGGATTTCCTGCTGATGCTCCTGCACCTGGTTAAATAACACCAAATTACCGCTGGAGGCTTCCTGACGCTGCGTCTGCTGATAGAAGCTGCTGCTGGAAGCGTCAGAGTTAGAAAGATCTTGGACGAGCGGCTGTTGAGCGACGGCCATTAAAGGCAATACGGACAGCGGGAGCGCTAAGGCTCCCGCACCGCACAGCCTCTCAACGTAACGCTTGAGACTGTGATTCATAATGACTCCGTAGACGTAAACGGCGTGCGATAATCCGCACGCCGAATTCATCAGTGGTTAAGCATTCAATCGTTAAATGCTCAGTAGTTAAATACAACGCGACGGTTCTGCGAGTAGGCGCTCTCGTCTTGACCATTAACGGCCGGGCGCTCTTCACCATAGCTGACAACGCTCATTTGTGAAGGAGACACACCCTGAATGTTCAGGAAGCGCTCTACAGCATTAGCACGACGCTCACCTAACGCCATGTTGTATTCACGAGTGCCACGCTCATCCGTATGCCCATGCAGAACCACCTGAGCGCTCGGGTTGGCACGCAAGTAACGTGCATGCGACATTACGACAGACTCATATTCGCTCTTGATCGTATCTCGGTCGTAATCGAAATAGATAGTGCGTACTTCTGGAATACGCGAATCAGCCTGCTGGCCTGAGCTAGAACCAGAGCCTGAGGAAGAACCATATTGACTTCCCGTACCTGTACCAGAGGTGCTGGAACCGGTAGTACTGCCATCCTGGCTACCGTACGAGTCACCGTCCTGGGTTCCGCCGGTGCTGGAACAGCCAGCGATTACCACGATAGATAGCGCTGCTGCTAATGAGCGAGCCAACGGTTTAAGTTGCATAATCAGACTCCTTGCCTGAAAACTAAAAATTTCGATGTAAATCAGATGTGTCGATCAATTTAAGAAGGGTGACCAAGCTGGGTCACGTACATCGCCCTGTGCTGATGGCAGTCTAAAGGATGAGCGGCCATCGGCAGAAACAGCACTTAGCACCCCACTATTACCCTGTTGGGTAGCGAAGATTACCATGGTCCCGTTCGGCGCAACACTAGGAGATTCATCTCTTGTTGATTCACTAAGTACGACCAAGCGGTTACCGCTTAGATCTTGCTTTGCCACTTGATAGCCATTGCTTGAACGGTGGATCAAGAATATCTGTTCGCCATCTGGTGAGTAGCGACCGCGCGCATTGTAATTACCCGTAAACGTCAAGCGTTCGGCTTCTCCTCCCCCCATTGCATACTGGTAAAGCTGAGGGCCACCACTACGATCAGAGGTAAACAGCAAGCTACGACCATCGGGTGCCCAAGCAGGCTCAGTATCAATGCTGTTGTTATTGGTAATACGCTCTACTGAGCGGTTAGCCACATCCATAATATAGATTTCTGGCTGGCCGTCTTTGGAGAGAGACATCGCGATACGACGACCATCAGGTGACCACGCTGGCGCGCCATTGATACCATCAAATGACGTTGCTTTTATCCGCTGGCCTGTTGCTACATCTTGAATATAGATAGCTGGGCGCTCAGTTTCAAACGAGACATAAGCAAGCTTTGTGCCATCCGGTGACCATGCGGGCGACATAATGGGTTCGTCAGAGGTCAATACTTGCTCACTGCGACGTCCATCGGCGTCGGCAACGTACAGGCCGAACTGCATGTTGTCACCAATACCCTGTGCGGTGACATAGGCAATTTTAGTTGAAAACGCACCACGAATATCAGTAATCGCTTCAAAGATTTGGTCACTGATATAGTGAGCGGCACCGCGTAAGTCATTGCCTCTCACCGTCACGGTTTCACCAATCATCCGGCGCTGACCGCTAATATCCATCAGCTCAAACTGTATTTCAAAACCGCCGTTGGTCTGTTCTGCCCTACCTACGACTAAGTAGCGTACGTCTAATGAACGCCAAGTATCGAATTGAACATCGTCAGATTGATTGGGCTGTTCAAACATCGCGCTACGCTCTAGCGGATCAAAATAGCCACTACGCTCAAGGTCATCCTGGACAATCTGCGCAACATCTTCGGGCATTCCGTCTGAACCTGCGAACGGTACTACGCCGATAGGCAGCGCTTGATCGCTGCCACGCGTGATTTCAATGGTTAAATTGGCACTCGCTACACTGCTGACTAGCAGCAGCACACAGAACAACCACACTTTGCTCAAGCTTTGCATCAGCGAACATCCCCCGGGGTAAATCGCAGATTAAACTGACGTAAATTACGCTGCTGATCGGCTGGTAAATCTCTCAATTCACCAAACGGTGCAGCATGTTCCACGGCCTGCATCACAGACCGGTCAAAAGCACTATCGCCGCTGGATGTCACGATCGATGTTGCCAATACTTCTCCAGACGGTCCTAGCCTCACTTGTAGGGTAGCACTCATCGAATCACTTGCACCGGCAGGAATCAACCACGCCTGCTCAACAGCGCGACGGACAATATTGATAAAGCTATTGGCTGCCTGCTCAGCCTGCTGAGCATTGGCCGCGGCTTCTGCCTCACCCGCCAGCTGTCGTTGCATAGCCTCCTCTGCGGCTTCTGCAGCCTGGCGTTGGCGCTCTGCTTCGGCTTCTCGGCGCTGCTGCTCTTCTGCCTCACGTTGACGCTGAGCTTCCGCCTCTCGCTCTCGCTGGGCCGCCTCCTCTTCACGAAGCCGCTCTTCTTCGGCTTCACGTTGACGCTCGGCTTCTGCTTCTTCCTGGCGCTGCTGCTCTGCCGCTTCACGTTCACGTTCGGCTGCTTCCTCTTCCTGGCGCTGCTGCTCTGCCGCTTCACGCGCACGTTCGGCTTCTGCCTCCTCCTGGCGTTGCTGCTCGGCAGCCTCTTGCTGGCGGCGCGCCTCTTCGACTTCACGTTGACGCTCAGCAGCGGCTTCCGCCTCGGCCTCGCGTTCAGCAGCCTCAGCGGCTTGTTGCTCAGCCTGCTCTGTCGCTTCTTGAGCCCGGCGCTCTGCCTCTGCTTCAGCTGCCTCTCGCGCGGCTTCTAATGCTTGCGCTTCCTCTTCGGCTGCCTGCTGGGCAGCTTCTTCGGCCGCTTGCTGTTCGGCAGCGGCTTGCTGTTCACTGGCCGACGGCTCTTCTGGTGCATCGGGCTCAGTAGGCGCTTCAGCCGGTGCATTCATCGCCGCTTGTTGTTCCGTTGCCTGCTGAGCCTGGTCGGTAAAGGTCTCTGTACTCACCAGCGTTGCTTGAACAATCGAAGAGCTATCGGGCTCTGCGTTGCGGGTCGGCAAACTGATTAAGCTAAACACGACAATCGCAACGTGCACAGTTATCGCCAGCACAGTCGGCCACTTATAGCCGACATCTTGAGGATCACGCGGAGTATTTACTGCCATGTGCGCGTTGCCCTTACCCATCTTGCGGCGGCTCAGAAAGCAGCCCCACGTTAGCCACACCAGCACCTTGTAATGTGCTCATCAAGACAACAATTTGTCCATAGGCCACATTGCGGTCACCACGCACCATTACTGGCGTGCCGGGACGTCGCTCTAAAATCGTGGTTACCCGCGCGGCCATCTCATCCAGAGAGACTGAGTTGGAGTCTTCCCCCAATGTGATGAAATACCCACCCTCGCTATCAACAGAAATGACAATGGGGTCATTATCTTCCTGCGTCTCTATAGGCTGAGAGGTGACTTGCGGCAATTCAACTTGTACGCCCTGGGTTAACATGGGCGCCGTAATCATAAACACAACGAGCAGCACCAGCATGACGTCAATGAAAGGGACCACATTGATCTCCGCCATTGGTTTGCCTTTACCGCTGCGATTGAAAGGTCCTTGCATGGCTGTCTCCCTTAACTCGCGCTTGGCTTGCCATCACGACCTTGCAAATTACGGTGCAGGATAGCGTGGAACTCCTCGGCAAAATCTTCATATTTACCGAGTAAGCGAGAAGATGTATTGGACAAGCGGTTATAAAAAATGACCGCTGGGATAGCCGCAAACAGACCCATGGCCGTCGCGATCAATGCTTCAGCAATCCAGGGAGCAACCGTTGCGAGCGTCGCTTGTTGGGTCAGTGACAGCGCTTGGAATGACCCCATGATGCCCCATACGGTACCGAAAAGACCGATATAGGGGCTCGCAGAAGCAACCGTCGCCAGAAACACCAGATGTTGGGTTAGACGATCTTCTTCACGCGACCAGGCAACGCGCATGCTGCGTTGCACGCCTTCCAATACGGTATCTGCATCCCGGGTTTTAGGCATTAAGCGGTTAAACTCGCGAAACCCTGCTTGAAAAATATGCTCGGCACCATGGCGTGGATCATCAGCGGGAATTTCACGGTAGAGTTCATTTAAGTCGACACCCGACCAAAAAGACTCCTCAAACTGGTTGTACTCTTGCTTGGCTCGACGCATTGCAATACTACGCTGGAAAATCACCACCCAAGAGAGGATCGACCCCACCAACAGTAGCAACATAACCAGCTGCACCACGGTGCTGGCATTCATTATTAAGTGGGGAATGGACATGGTGTTATCGTTCACAGGTGCCCTCATCAATCTATTAGGGTCGGTATTGCCGACGCAGTGAATGACCTCTTGGTTAAGAGGCCCGTATCAAACTATTAAGCGATTCTGGCCATGCTTTAGGTCGCATACGCTCGACGCTCAAGCAGGCTATCTCGACTGTCGCTGAGCAGAGGAGTTCCTCATTACGCCAAACTTGCTGTTCAAATGTCATTCGACAGCGCCCAATGTCGGTGACATGAGTACTAATCTCCAGCATGTCATCGAGGCAAGCCGGTTTAGCATAGTGACAGGCCAAGCGGTATACCACTAGCTGTGTGCCTTCGTCTAGCAGCGTTTGCTGATTTAGCTCCAATTGACGCAGCCATTCGCTACGCGCCCGCTCCATAAACTTCAAGTAGTTAACGTAGTAGACAATGCCGCCTGCGTCAGTATCTTCCATATAAACACGCAGCGGCAGGCGATAACTATTGTTAGCTACATCACTCACGGACGGCGCTCCCCTTCCATGTCGGTCGCCTGCTCGTGGGGCACACGTTCAAAGTGCAGCCACGCCTGACGAGTGACGACGCGCCCGCGTGGCGTGCGCATTATCAAGCCCTGCTGAATCAGATAGGGCTCAATGACATCCTCGATCGTATCGCGCTCTTCACTGATGGCAGCTGATAGCGAATCAATCCCCACCGGCCCACCATCGAATTTATCGATCATGGCCAGCAGCAACCGCCGATCCATATGGTCCAGGCCGTGGTGATCAACATTGAGCATATTGAGTGCGGCATCGGCCATGGCGACATCCACAACGCCGTTACCTTTCATCTCTGCGTAATCACGTACACGCCGTAGCAGCCGGTTAGCGATTCGCGGCGTTCCACGCGAGCGGCGGGCAACTTCAATCGCCCCTTCTTGGCTGGTTTCTACACCCAACAATCGCGCTGAGCGGGAAACAATTTCGGTCAGCTCTTCGAGGTTATAAAACTCGAGCCGCTGGACGATCCCAAACCGGTCACGAAGCGGAGAGGTCAACAAACCGGCCCGGGTGGTTGCCCCCACCAGCGTAAAGCGAGGAAGATCCAGCTTAATAGAACGTGCCGCGGGCCCTTCGCCAATCATAATATCCAGTTGGAAATCTTCCATGGCGGGGTAAAGCACTTCCTCGACCACCGGCGACAAACGGTGAATTTCATCGATAAAAAGCACATCGCCAGGCTCAAGATTGGTCAGCATGGCAGCGAGATCCCCCGCCCGCTCCAACACCGGGCCAGAGGTCGACTTCATTCCGACCCCCATCTCGGTGGCAATAATATGCGCGAGTGTCGTTTTACCTAACCCAGGCGGACCAAATACCAACGTGTGGTCCAGGCTCTCTTCACGCAGCCGTGCAGCGCCAATAAAGATTTCCAACTGCTCGCGGACACGCGGCTGGCCAATATAGTCATCCAGCCGCTTAGGGCGAATTGCATAATCAATACGCACCTCCCCCTGTTCGGGCTCAGCGGCGATCAGCCGATCGTGTTCTAGCATAAGTGCTCTTCTTAATAACGATTACAAAATGACAGTGTCGAATTGACGTTTTCTAATGCGAGCTCGCTTAGCCACTCATGCGTTGGGTGAGCGCGGCTTTAATCAGTGCCTCGGTGGACTGATTAGGGTCAATGTCGGCAAGCATTTTCGATGCCTCAGTCAGCTTGTACCCCAAGCTTACTAAGGCGGCTTCTGCATCGGCAAGGCTATCACGGGCGGATGCTCGGCCATTAGTTGCCTCTAGAGGCAGTAGTGCGTTACTGCCATCTTCCCATTCGGGGAAGCGGTCACGCATTTCGATAATCAGCCGCTCGGCGGTTTTCTTGCCCACCCCCGGAAGTGTTGTCAGCGCCTTGCTGTCATCATCACGCACACAGCGCATAAAGGCGTCTTCATCCATACCTGATAAAATCGCTAACGCCAGCTTGGGCCCCACCCCATTGACTTTGATCAGCGCGCGGAAAAGCGCTCGTTCATGCTCTCTACCAAACCCATATAACAAATGGGCATCGTCACGAATTGTTAGATGAGTAAATAATGAAACGCTTTCACCGACGGCAGGCAGTGCTACCAGCGTATTCATCGAGGTTTCCAGCTCATAGCCTACACCATGAACGTCGATCACAATCCAGGGAGGTTGCTTTGCCAGTAACTGGCCACTTAGACGTCCAATCATAAAGTCGCTCGCACAGGTGTTGAAATAATAAAACAAGAGGGTGAAAACAGACGTTTACTATAAAGCGACTCTGTACAGGTGACCAGTAGTTCAGCCACACGCAGAGCAACCGCTACAGCCGCCAGCGACCGGTAGAGCGACGACGGGCCCGTGTTGGCGCGGCGGGTAGGCCATGGCTGCTAAAGACAGAACCACTAAAGGCATGCGTTAATGCAATTGCTAGCGCATCCGCCGCATCAGCCTGGGGAGTAGCGGAAAGCTGCAAAATAGCGGTCACCATATGCTGGACTTGCTCTTTGTCCGCGCCGCCCTGGCCTGTCACCGCCTGTTTAATCTGCCGCGCGGCGTATTCGGCAAGGCTCAATCCATGATTGGCCATGCAGACAAGCGCCGCACCCCGCGCCTGGCCCAGCTTGAGCGCCGAATCAGGGTTTTTGGCCATAAACACGCGCTCAATAGCCACTTGGTTGGGCCGATGCAACCCGACGACTTCGCTAAGACCGGCATAAATCTGTGCCAGCCGTTGTTCTAGCGCCCCTTCCGCCGTGCGAATACAACCACTTGCCACGTAGCAGGGCTTCACACCGACCACGTCGATTACCCCATACCCTGTCACGCGTGACCCTGGGTCAATACCTAGGATACGGACAGGATTAGCAGGCTTTTTCTCATCCATGTCGTCGAAACTCGTTGGGGCTTTATACAAAAACACCGACGCCGGGGCGTCGGTGTTAGGCACTTAACCAGCCACGTTATTCGGTGGCTGCTTCCGGCTTGGCCTTCTGGCGTAGACGGATGTTTAAATCTTTTAACTGTTCAGGACTGACTTCGCCTGGGGCATTCGTCATTAAGCAAGCAGCGCTTTGGGTTTTCGGGAAGGCGATGACTTCACGAATAGTCTTAGCACCCACCATCAGCATGACGAGGCGGTCCAAACCAAAGGCTAAGCCACCATGAGGCGGCGCGCCGTACTGAAGCGCATCCAGCAAGAAGCCAAATTTTTCTTGAGCTTCTTCTTCACCAATGCCGAGGATCTCGAACACTGTGCTCTGCATGGTTTGGTCGTGGATACGAATAGAGCCGCCGCCCAATTCGGTACCGTTGAGCACCATATCGTAAGCGCGCGAAAGTGCGCTCGCTGGGTCGGCCTTTAGCTCTTCCGGGCTGCAAGAAGGCGCGGTAAAGGGGTGGTGAAGCGGGCTAAGGCGGCCATTGTCGTCAGCTTCAAACATTGGGAAGTCGACGACCCACAGCGGTGCCCATTCCTGAGTGTAGAGCTCAAGGTCAGCGCCCAGCTTGACGCGCAGCGCGCCAATGGCTTCGTTGACGATACGGGTCTTATCCGCACCAAAGAATATGATATCGCCATCTTCAGCGCCTACCCGATCGAGCAACTCTTCAACGATATTTTCCATGAACTTAACGATCGGCGACTGCAGACCGTCAAGTCCTTTAGCGCGCTCGTTGACCTTGATCCACGCCAAGCCCTTGGCACCGTAGATGCCGACAAACTTGGTGTATTCGTCGATCTCTTTACGCGACAGCTTAGCACCACCGGGTACTTTCAGCGCCGCGACACGACCATCATCGGCGCTGGCGGGGCCAGAGAAGACTTTAAAATCGACTTGCTGCATCAGGTCGTCGACATTGGTCAATTCTAGCGGAATACGTAGATCCGGCTTATCAGAGCCGAAACGATCCATCGCTTCCTGCCAGGTCATACGCGGGAATTCAGGCAATTCAGCGTTAAGCACATCTTGGAACAGTTGACGAATCATGGATTCAGTAATGCCCATGATGTCGTTCTCTTCCACGAACGACGCTTCAATATCAATCTGAGTGAACTCAGGCTGACGGTCGGCGCGCAGATCTTCATCGCGGAAGCACTTGGCGATTTGGTAATAGCGGTCAAAACCGGCCACCATCAACAGCTGCTTAAAGAGCTGTGGTGACTGGGGAAGCGCAAAGAAACTTCCCGCGTGAGTGCGGCTTGGCACTAGGTAATCGCGGGCCCCTTCAGGCGTGGCACGGGTGAGTACCGGCGTTTCGATATCCAGGAAGCCCTGGCTTTCAAGATAAGCACGTACGTTATGAGAAATGCTTGAACGCAAGCGCAGCTTCTCAATCATATCCGGGCGGCGAAGGTCGATATAACGGTGCTTTAAGCGCACCTCTTCGCCTACCTTGCCATGCTCATCCAGTTGGAAAGGCGGTGTAATCGCAGTGTTGAGTACTTCCACCTCTTTCGCCAATACTTCAATCATGCCTGTGGGCATGGTGGCATTTTGAGTACCTTCAGGGCGCAGCCGAACACGTCCAGTGATACGCAGGACATACTCACTGCGGGCACGGTCGGCAGTGGCGAACGCCTCGGCGGTGTCAGGGTCGACCACGAACTGAGCGATGCCATCGCGATCGCGCATGTCGAGGAAAATTACCCCACCGTGGTCGCGGCGGCGATGAACCCATCCGCATACCGTAACCGTTTGATCCACCAAAGTTTCGTTTAGCTGGCCGCAATAATGGCTGCGCATGTCAAATCCTGTTCTGTTACGTGGCAATTAATGTGTCGCGGGCGTCCCGACCCTGACTGCCGCAGTTATGCTGCGGCGCCTTTGTCACTGGGAGTAACGCTCTTGGGAGTAGCGCTGGAATCACTTGATTTAGCGGTCTCTGTGGATGCAGTTTTACCGTCAGCAACCAGGTTCTTTTTGCTACCCGTTTTGAAATCGGTTTCGTACCAACCGCCGCCGGCCAAGCGGAAACCCGCGGCCGAGACCAGCCGTTCCAAGCCATCGCTTTGGCATGTAGGGCAATCCTTCAACGGATCGGCACTAATTTTTTGCAATTTTTCCAGGCGATGGCCACAGGCCTTGCACTCATATTCATAGATGGGCATGTTATTGGCTCCTAAAAAGCTCAACCCTGACAGATTCAGTACTGACAGACCCAGTCCTATAAGACCAAGTGCTGAAAGAAAAGAACAGTGGCGAACACAAACGCTGCCAAGCTGCCAATATGTGGCCAGTCGGGATAAATTCCAAGGCTGCGGTTGATAAGCGCCGCCATTATACCCTTTTGTGACCCCTGCCGAGCAAGGTTATGCAGCCTTCGGCAGTTAATGGAGAGAATAAAATGTCTCATGCAGTAATACTGGACGCGCAAAGCCTCGGCCCTGGGATCAACTTAAGCGCTATTAAAGAGTCAGTCACACATCTTGAGGTGTTTGAGCAAAGCACCACCCAGCAGGCACTTGAACGCCTAGCGAATGCCGACATCGCCATTGTTAACAAGGTGGTACTAGACGCTGAAACGTTGCAGCAATTGCCTAAACTCAAGCTGATATGTGTGCTCGCTACGGGGCTTAATAATATCGATCTTGAAACGGCAAAAGAGCAGAGTATCGAGGTTAAAAACGTCGCGGCTTACGGCACCGCCAGTGTTTCCCAGCATACCTTGATGCTGATGCTGACATTAGCCAATCGACTTCCGCTTTATCAGCGTGATGTCGCGGCAGGCGAATGGCAGCGTAGCGCCTTTTTCTGTTTGCAGGACTACCCGACACTGCAGTTGTCGGATAAGCATTTAGTCATGGTGGGGCAAGGTGAACTAGGCACAGAAGTGGCACGCCTAGCGGAGGCGTTTGGCATGCGCGTGACCTTCGCCGCCAGGCCGGGTAATGAAGCCAATGATAAGCGCCCTGCGCTGGATGACCTGCTCCCAGAAGCAGACGTGATCAGCCTACATTGCCCCCTTAGTGACGCCACTAAGCATTTGATTAATCGACAGCGTCTGGCCAGTGCAAAGCCATCACTACTGCTGATTAACTGCGCCCGCGGCGGAGTTATCGACGAAGTCGCTGCACTAGAGGCGCTGCGTAGTGGCAAGCTGGGCGGCTTGGGCGTTGATGTACTGCCTGCAGAACCACCCAGAGACGGCCATCCACTGCTCGATGCACTTAACGAGCCGCTCAACTTAATCGTAACACCCCACAACGCCTGGATTACACCGGAAGCACGACAGAATATTGTCAGCCTGACGGCGAATAATATCCGTGAATGGAAAAGTGCTTAAATAAAAGTATTAGCGCATTATGTGATAGCACTAGAGCCTTCTTAGGCCCTAGTGCGTAGCAAAATGGCTAGGGGCGTGGCAATTATCCAAAACCTCAAGTTCGACGTGGGTAACTTGCGCGCCCTCCGGGCCTTGCCATAGCCACTCGCTCAGCAGCTTGACGGCATCGGAGTGGCCACACATCAACACTTCGACACGCCCATCAGGCAGGTTTTTAGCGTAACCGGTAAGGCTCTGCTGAAGCGCTTTCTCTTGAGTAGCACGGCGATACCAGACACCTTGCACTTTACCAGTGACCAAGGCTCGTACACAGCAGTCAGTCATCCTTTCCTCCTCGTCATACACACTATTACACAAACTCATGCTTAATCAGCACTGCGCTATTACGCGGCACCAGTGGGCGGCCACGGCGCAGCAGTAAGGAACGTGTAAATGCCGCACCGAACAACAGTATTAGCGAACTGTAGTAGACCCACAGCAAGATCATTACCACTGAACCGGCAGCGCCATAGGTAGACGCTGTCGCCGTATAAGCCAGATAGATCGCGATTACGCTGCGGCCGAGCGTAAATAGTACAGCGGTAACAACGGCACCAATCAACACATCTTGCCAGCGCAGCACCACGTCCGGAAGCACCTTAAAAATAGTCGCAAATAGGAGGGTCACCATGGCGACAGAGATGAGCGACTCAAGGGTAGTAGTAAACAGGCTAGCGAATGGGAATAGATTGTCCGCCGCAAGCAGCATGCCACGCAACACAACCCCTAGTACTAATGACACTAGCAGTATAAATCCAATAGACAGCACTACAGTCAGCGAGAGCAAGCGGCTTTTGATAAACCTTAACGCACTGTTAGAGGTTGGCTTGGCTGTCACGCCCCAAATTGTATTGAGTGAAAACTGCATTTGTGCAAAAACAGTGGTGGCGCCTACCACAAGCGCGCCGACACCTAATAGCGTGGGCAAAAGGCCAGACTCTTCGATTCTGGATTGAGCAACGGCGTCTTGAATGGCGACGGCGGCATCCGTGCCTAAAGTGCCCTGTAGTTGAGCGACTATTTGTCCCTGAGCGGCCTCTTCTCCCATCACAACACCGATGACCGTGACGGCAATAATAATCGTGGGTGCCAGTGAGAAAAGCGTATAAAACGCGAGCGAAGCCGCATAGCTAAACGCATTACGTTCCAGCCATAATGCGGTGGCGTCTTGGGTGACCTTCCACCAAAAATTAGCCGCACGTTTTATCATATCCACTCCCTGTGTCGTTGGTACTAAGGCCAATTTTAAACGTAATCAATAGCCTATTTTTTTCTAGCATACCTAACCACAGCGTTTAGCGCAGTTTTCTGGTACGTTGACCCCCTAATATCACCAAACCAAAAGGAAGCTTGGATGGCCACCGATATTGCGCGCTCTACAACCGCCTGCGATTTCGACTGTTTGGTGTTTATTGGTCGCTTTCAACCGCCTCACCTTGGCCACTTGGCGATTATTCGAGAAGCACTAAAACGCGCGCGGCAAGTGATTGTACTGGTGGGCTCTGCGTGGCAAGCACGCTCATTGCGTAACCCGTGGCGATTTGACGAACGTCAAGCCATGCTCCGCTCAGGGTTTGATGAGGCTGATAATCGACGCTTAGAGATTACCCCGCTACTGGACGCACTCTACAATGATGATGTCTGGGTGCGCGATGTTCAGCGCAAAGTGCGTGATTTAGCCGCCCCTGCCAATGCCCGCCTACCACGCATTGGTTTAATTGGAGCCAGTCGCGGGCAGTCTAGCTACTACCTGTCGCTATTCCCTCAATGGGAGTCGGTCAGTGTACCGTCGGTAGAAGGGATTTCAGCGAGTCAAATTCGTGAGCGTCTGTTCCGTTCACCCAGCTCCACCGACGACTACTTGAGTACGGGGGCTTACCACGACCTGCCCCCCGGCGTTGTCGAGAGTGTAAAGAAGTTTTGCCACGTCAGCGCCTATAAGCGCCTGTTGGAAGAGCAGCAGTTATTGGATCAATACCGTCAGGCGTGGGCTCATGCCCCCTACCCGCCTATTTTTGTCACAGTAAATGCTGTCGTGGTGCAGTCGGGTCATGTATTGCTGGTACGACGTACGGCGGCACCGGGTAAAGGGCTTTACGCCCTGCCAGGCGGATTTATTAATCCTCATGAGCGTTTACTCGATGCCTGTTTGCGTGAACTGCGCGAACGGTTGCGATTAAAAGTCCCCGAGCCTGTGCTTAAGGGGTCACTGCGTGGCCAGCGTCTGTTTGATGAACCCCACCGCAGTTGGCGGGGGCGCACTTTGGCAGAAGCTTTCTACTTTGCGTTGCGCCCAGACCAACAGCTGCCTCGCTTAAAGCCTGTTAAAGGGGGAGATCATGCGCGCTGGGTAGCACTTGCAGACCTTGAACCTGAGAGCCTGTTTGAAGACCACTTTTTTATTATTCAGAATTTTCTCGGCCTGCCTGCCGATTTTGGAAGCAGCTAGAAATTTCAGGAATTAGGGCGGCAATCGCTTGGGACGTTCATGCTTGCAGGAAATCCCTGGGTAATTTCATCATTTGCCGCCATAAACGCTCCACGCCGGGCTTATGCACCATTGAGCAGCGGTATAAGCGAATTTCTAAGGGAATGTCCCAGCTCGGGTCGCCCGCCCTGACCAAGCGGCCGCTTTTCAATTCCTCACGAATACAGAAATCCGGTATCCAGGCAACGCCTACCCCTTGCAGCACCATCCCTTTCAGGCCTTCGGCCATGGCCGTTTCATACACGGTACGCAGCTTCATACGTAGCGGATCATTCTTCAGCAGCATACGCACACTGCGCCCCAAAAATGCACCCTGCGTATAGGAAAGGTAAGGGATGGAAGTGTCATGCTGAAGGGAAAATTTGGCTTTTCCCTGTGCATCCGGCAGCGAGACAGGCAGCATATTGACCTTACCGATTGAGAAGGAGGGAAACACTTCGGCATCGAGCTGCATGGTGGCAAAGGGATCGTAATAAGCCAGCATTAAATCGCAATTGCCTTCACGTAGCACATGTATTGCTTCGCCTACGTTCATTGCCACTAGGCGTGTCGGCAATTCGCCTAAGCCCTGTTGTAAACGGGAGATCCAGGGCGGATAAAAGCTTAATGCCAGGGAGTGAGCGGCGACGATATCCAACGCTTCATTGGCAATCGAAAGGCCGCGCAAATGACTAAGCGATTCGTTTAACTGTTCGACCAAATTACGGGCGGTAACCAAAAACAGCTGCCCTTCCGGTGTTAGCCCAACAGGGGTAGTTGAACGATCGACAAGAGTGACATCCACAGCCTGCTCCAGTGCACGAATGCGACGACTAAATGCAGGCTGCGTTACGTGGCGCTGTCGTGCTGACGCAGAGAAGCTGCGTGTGCTGGCGAGTGCTACGAAATCTTCTAGCCATTTTGTTTCGAGATTCACCCCGGGACTCCTTGTCTCACCCTTTGTGCACGCATATTGTTTTCCTATTTTGCGGTCTATTGGACGGGCGCCATTAAATAGGCAGCACGTGATACGACTTTCATCCACATTGAGCGCTGGTTGATTTCATCAATGCTGACCCGGCGGCATTGTGAAAAGTCATTTTCCAGCATACTTTCCACGCTGGCAGCAAAGTCTTGGTTTGGAATAAAAGCAGTTATTTCAAAATTTAACCGAAATGAACGGTTATCCAAATTTACAGTGCCAACCGTGGCTGCACTGCTATCTACAAGCATCACCTTTTGGTGTAAAAATCCAGGAAGGTAACGGTATATTTTTACGCCTGCTCTTAACATATCAGGCAGAAACGAGAAGGCTGATAGGAAAACCAATAAGTGGTCTGGTCGTTCGGGAATCATGACGCGTACATCTACCCCGCGCATGGCTGCAAGTCGCAGTGCATCCTGAACCCCTTGATCAGGAACAAAGTAAGGACTGGTCACCCATAGGCGCTGTTTTGCGCTATGAATAACCTGTTGTACCAGCAGGCTGGCAGTATCCTGACGATCTGCAGGCCCAGAGGGCACAATAACAACATGATGATCAGTTGAAGAAGACGTTTCAGCCATCCAGTTCAGGCTAATCACCTCATCGGTAGCCCAGTGCCAATCTTCCCAAAACGCTTCTTGCAGGCCCAATACACTGGGACCTTCAAGCTTTAAGTGGGTGTCACGCCAGGGGCCATGCCGAGGATCTTCGCCTAAATATTCAACCCCAATATTAAAGCCTCCTACCCAGCCCTCTTTGCCATCAATGACCGTTACCTTGCGATGATTCCGGAAGTTAAGCTGGAAACGGTGTTTAAAGCCCCTTGATGAGCGAAAAGCACTGACGGCTACTCCATCGCTGATTAAATCATTTAGGTAACCATCGTTTAATTGACGACTTCCTACCTCATCGTAGAGGAAATAGACACGCACGCCACGCTGGGCAGCGCGTTGTAAATGCTGTTTCAAGCGCTGTCCGAGGGCATCGCTGCGAACAATAAAAAACTGTATCAATACATACTGTTCGGCACGATCAATGCCGTCAAAAAGGCTTTCAAAGGTCGCTGGCCCGTCGATTAATAACGTGGCGTGATTACCATGGGTTAAGGGCATCATGGCAAGCTGTTCAACCGCTTGAATATCCGCATTACTCGAGGGCGCCACAAAAGGCTCTACATTGGCACGGTAACGCACCAGCACGCGGCGTAGCACAGTGTCACGCTGCCCCCGCGCAGACACATAGCCATAAAATCTTGGTCGTCCAAAGAACCAGTAAGCAGGAAGCGCGACATAGGGAAACGTAAGCAACGATATGATCCATGCCACAGCCCCTTGAGAGGTGCGACTGGACATTAACGCCATAATGGCCGAAACGATACCCAATAAGTGTATCAATAAGATGCTGGTCCCTAGCAACCAGGAGGTCATAGCCACGTCCTCATAAAAGCAAGGGCCTCGCCGTCAGCGAGGCCCTTATGCGCTTAAAAACCTAAGCGTTCAAAGCCTAATCAATCTTATCATTCTGTTACGCCGACTGAGCGATAATCTCTTTCCACTTCGCAGGCCCGGTTTGATGCACTGATGTGCCCAGACTATCAACAGCAACCGTCACCGGCATATCTTCGACCTCAAATTCGTAGATCGCTTCCATGCCTAAATCTTCAAACCCGACGACTCGGGATTTTTTAATCGCTTGCGCTACCAAATAAGCCGAGCCCCCTACCGCCATTAAGTACACTGCCTCATTGTCACGAATCGCATCAATAGCGGTTTGGCCACGCTCTGCTTTTCCTACCATACCTAACAGGCCAGTTTCTTCTAGCATGGTGCGGGTAAATTTATCCATTCGTGTGGCGGTCGTTGGGCCTGCGGGCCCCACTACTTCATCACCGATAGGATCAACCGGGCCCACGTAATAAATGAAGCGCCCTTTCATATCAACAGGTAGCGGCTCACCTTTGGCTAACATATCCACCATACGCTTATGAGCAGCGTCGCGGCCGGTTAACAGCTTGCCGTTCAGCAGTAGCGTATCGCCTGGCTGCCAAGTTTTGACCTCAGCGGGCGTTACGGTGTCAAGATTGACACGCTTGACGTTATCGCCTGCTTCGCGAGTGATTTCCGGCCAGTCCTCAAGCTTCGGGGCTTTTAGCGCCGCTGGGCCTGTGCCATCCAGGGTGAAGTGGGCATGACGGGTTGCTGCGCAATTGGGAATAATCGCTACAGGCTTATTGGCGGCATGGGTTGGATAGTCTTTTACTTTAATATCCAGAACGGTGGTTAAGCCGCCTAAGCCTTGCGCGCCAATCCCGCTCTTATTGACCTTATCGAACAGTTCTAGGCGTATCTCTTCGGCGCGATTACTGGGCCCGCGAGCCTGTAGATCCTGAATATCGATGGGATCCAGTAGCGCCTCTTTGGCAATCATCATCGCTTTTTCAGCGGTGCCGCCGATGCCAATGCCTAACATACCGGGCGGACACCAGCCTGCGCCCATCTTCGGCAGCTGTTCCATTACCCAATCCACGACGCTGTCGGAAGGATTAAGCATGGCAAATTTAGACTTGGCTTCACTACCACCGCCCTTCGCAGCCACGTGAATATCGACAGTGTCGCCAGGCACAATTTGGTGGTGAATAATCGCCGGTGTGTTGTCTTTGGTGTTGGCCCGCTTGCCGTCAGGATCCGCTAGCACCGAGGCACGCAAGACATTATCAGGCAGTAAATAAGCGCGACGAACACCTTCGTTGACCATATCGTCAAGGCTCATGTCCGCTTCCCAAGTAACGTTCATACCCACGTGAACAAACACGGTGACGATGCCGGTGTCCTGGCAAATCGGGCGATGCCCGGTGGCGCACATACGTGAATTAATCAGAATTTGCGCAATAGCGTCTTTAGCAGCGGGGTTCTCTTCACGCTCGTAGGCGGCCGCCATGGCGTCAATAAAATCTTTGGGATGATAGTAAGAGATGTACTGGAGAGCATCGGCAACGCTTTGAATTACGTCGTCCTGGCGAATCACGGTCATGGACTAACAGCTCCTAGGTTATCGTCTAGTCAGCGGCATTCTTGCGCATCGGCGCAAGTGCCGTCTTAGCGTGACGCCAGTATACCGTATTGCCCTGTCGGCAGCAGCACTCCTTGGTAGCGTCTTGGTTCAGAAATTAGTACTTTAGTTATTGCTAGCAGCAAACAAGATAACGGTATAAAAATTAAATAAAACGTGGTGTAAACTCACCAAAGCTATTAACTGCCTTGGCAATGTGGGCAATAGTAGAGCCTTCGCGATCCCACCATTCGGCGCTCGATCACCGCACCACAGCGGTGGCACTCAAGACCAGCGCGATCGAACACCGCAAAACGCCACTGCTTACGTGACTCACCGGCTGCTTTAGCCTGTTCAATCCAGGCCTCTCGATTAGTCACGCCTGCGGTTTGGTACGCTTGCCGAGTTGTTTCGATAATAGCGTGCGCAAGCGATTGTTGTTGATGGGTGGTGAGATCTACCGGCCGAGCGCTGGCTGGCAACTGGGTAAAGAATAAGATTTCAGAGCGCAGATAATTGCCGAGCCCTGCCACTAATCCTTGATCGAGCAACAGTGCACCCAAACTTCGCCGGTGAAACTGCTTGAGAGTTAACCGCTGCAGAACATCCGCGGAGGTTACATCCTGGCTCAATAAATCAGGTCCTAAACGGGCCAAAAATGGGTGCTCGGCGAGATCGTCGCGATGCCAAAGCGAGATATCGGAAGCGCTGTAAAGACTTGCGCAGCGCCCTTCTGCCGTCAAACGAACGCGTAACGTGCGCTTAGTGGCGGGAGGTTTATCCTTACTATGCAGCTTCCAAACCCCATAGAGTTGATTATGTGAGTAAAGCACCCGCTCATCAGCAAACCGGATCAGCATTGCCTTGCCACGCGTATCTACGCGTGACACCTGAACACCAGTGAAAGAGTCTGCTTGGCTGGCAAGCTCGGGAAAGGCGAACCAAGCCTTGTCAATTACCCGCCCGCCTATCTGCTGCTGAACACGATCGGCCGCCCGACGAATTTCTGGTCCTTCTGGCATTGTTAGCCCAGCGCCAGCTGCTTTTCTTTCATTTGATGGAGCTGATCGCGCAACCGCGCCGCCTCTTCAAACTCCAGGTTTTGCGCTGCTTCGAACATGGCATCCTCAAGCTTGCTGATCGCGCCCAGCAGATCATGCTTATTCATGGTGGACACATCATACTCAGCGACGCTTTCCGCCACTTTGCGTTCGTTGCCGCGCCGACGGCTGCTCTTCTTGCCGGGCGCCTGGGCGGCTTCAAGGATATCAGCCACCGACCGTGTGACCGTCGTGGGCGTAATACCGTGTTCCACGTTGTGCTCAGTTTGCTTCGCCCGGCGACGTTCTGTTTCATCAATGGCTTTGCGCATCGAGTCAGTAATGCGGTTGCCATACAGAATCGCCTTGCCGTGCGCGTTACGGGCAGCCCGGCCAATGGTCTGTATCAGCGAGCGCTCCGCACGTAAAAAGCCCTCTTTATCGGCGTCTAAAATAGCTACCAGCGAGACTTCGGGAATATCCAACCCTTCACGCAACAGGTTAATGCCCACCAGCACATCAAACTTACCCAAACGTAGGTCGCGTATGATCTCGACACGCTCAACGGTATCGATATCCGAGTGCAGGTAACGAACCCGTATACCGTGCTCGTCAAAGTACTCAGTCAGATCCTCCGCCATGCGTTTGGTGAGCGTGGTGACCAACACCCGCTCACCTACCGCCGTGCGCAGGCCAATCTCCGAAAGCAAGTCATCCACCTGAGTGCTGGCCGGGCGCACCTCGATTTCAGGGTCCAATAGACCAGTAGGACGTACCACTTGTTCAACGATTTGACTGGCGTGTTCGCCCTCATAACGCCCGGGAGTGGCGGATACAAAGATAGTCTGAGGGGAAATTGCCTCCCACTCCTCAAACTTCATGGGTCGGTTATCTAGCGCTGAAGGCAGCCGGAAACCGTACTCCACCAATGTCTCTTTGCGCGAACGGTCGCCTTTATACATGCCACCTACTTGGGGCACGCTCACATGCGATTCATCGATAAACAGCAGCGCATCATCGGGTAGGTAATCGAAAAATGTCGGCGGTGGCTCGCCGGGCGCACGCCCTGATAGATAGCGGGAATAGTTTTCAATGCCGTTGCAGTAGCCCAATTCCAGCATCATTTCGATGTCATAAAGCGTACGTTGCTCCAGGCGTTGCGCTTCGACTAGGCGCTCATGCTTGCGCATCCACTCAAGACGCTGTTTGAGCTCTTCTTTAATGGCATCAATGGCGCCTAGAATAGTTTCCCGCGGCGTAACGTAGTGCGATTTAGGGTAGATGGTCATACGCGGCACCTCGCCCTTGACGGCACCGGTCAACGGGTCGAACAAGCGAATCGTATCGATCTCGCTATCGAACAGCTCCACACGCACCGCCTCTTCATCGGAGTCGGCGGGGAAGATATCGATCACGTCGCCGCGGACGCGATAAGTACCGCGCCGAAAATCCATATCATTACGGGTGTATTGCAGCTCAGCCAGACGACGCAGGAAGGCGCGCTGGTCGATCAGCTCACCTCGCGTAAAGTGAAGGCGCATCTTTAGATACTGATCCGGATCACCCAGACCGTAAATGGCTGAAACAGAGACGACGATCAGCGCATCGCGGCGTTCCAACAGTGCCTTAGTGGCGGAGAGACGCATCTGCTCAATATGATCATTGATAGAAGCATCTTTCTCAATAAACGTATCAGACGAAGGCACATAGGCTTCCGGCTGATAGTAGTCGTAGTAGGAAACGAAATACTCTACCGCGTTATCCGGGAAAAACGCCTTGAACTCACCGTAAAGCTGGGCAGCAAGGGTCTTGTTAGGGGCCATCACTATGGTCGGGCGCTGCTGTTGTTCGACGATGTTGGCCATGGTGAAGGTTTTGCCCGAGCCAGTAACGCCTAGCAGCGTTTGATGGGCAAGCCCTGATTCCAGACCACTAATCAGCCCTTTAATGGCGGCTGGCTGGTCACCGGCAGGCTGAAATTTTGACTGTAATCGAAAGGCTTTGCTCATCAATGCTCCAAAAAAGGAAAACTATTTTAAGGGTAACTAAACAAGACGTGTCTCTATCTCAACCGTGGACTCGGTCATTAAGCGCTGGATGGGACAACGATGGCTGATTTCTTCGAGCTTGGCGCGCTGCACAGGGTCATTAATACCGTGCAGTGTTAAGGCGACACCCAGTTTGTAAATACCTTTTCTTTCCTGACTATCATCGCGCTGTACCGTGACAGTTACTCCCTCAAGTGGCCATCCCTTACGCTTGGCGTACATTTGCACGGTAATTGCTTTGCAAGTGCCCAAGGCGATATCGAAATAGTCGTGCGGATCAGGGGCACTACCCTCGCCGCCAACCACTGGCGGTACATCGGCATACAAATCTTCCAGACCATCGACTTCAACACGCTGCCGAAAGGCATGGTTGCGCTCACTAATGACGGTAATGGGTATGTGCATTAGGATACCTTGACGCCTAGCTTGAGTTTTTCAATGGCGTTAATCAGTGTTTCACGCTTTGCACGCCCATCGACATCAGCCCCATGGCGGCCCACCTCGGCGCTGTCAACACCGTCCAGCATCATTAGTGCTGTGGTAATTTTATTAACCTGCTCGACCGATTTAACACCTTGGAATGTTAATGATTGCTGCGCCATACCATTTCCCTGCCTATTGGCCTATGCAAGACTCCTACGAGGGAAAGAGTCTAGCACGCTAATAGTGCCTTGCAATTAATGCTGACTGCCCGCACTTAAGAGTAATACGTGCACACTCATTTGTCCGCAAGCTTAGAATGGCTGACAAATCACCACTTTGATCAGGAGTTTTTATGGCGACCGTTACCTCACGCACTTCCGCTCTTGGCAGCGTCCGCCTTACTCACTTAGCCGCGCTGGATGTGAAAGGCGCAGATGCAGAAAAGTTCCTTCAAGGGCAGACTAGCGCCCAAGTCAGCCTAGCCGATGGACACTTTGCGCCGCTGACCTGTTTCTGCACGCCTAAGGGCCGCATGTTAGCCAACGCCCAATTGCTGCGCTTGGGGGAAAACCATTTCCGGCTGCTACTAAGCAGCACCCTGTTAGAGAGTTTAGCCAACCATCTAAAAAAATTCGCCGCCTTCTATAAGGCCGAACTGACGGCACTGCCTAACCTTACGTTCATCGGCACTGGCGACAGTGCCCAATCACTTGCTGACCAGCTTGGCCTGCACTTTCCTGAGCAGGCTGGCACCCACAGCAACAATGATCAGCTCTGCGCGTTGCGTTACCCCGGTAAGACACCGAGATGGCTATTGTGTTTCGATCACGATATCAACAGCGATAAAATATCGATTCAGGACGATGATGAAGGCCGTAACGCATGGCAGCTTGAGGATATTCGCAGTGGCTTAGCGTGGCTAACCGACGCCCAGCAGGATCACTTTTTACCGCAAATGCTTAACTGGGAAGCGTTAGGCGGGATTAGCTTCAAGAAAGGCTGCTATACCGGCCAGGAAGTCGTCGCCCGCGCCCACTTTCGCGGGCAGGTTAAAAAGCGTCTGATGCATATTAGCGTAGAGGCACAAGCGCTACCCGAAGTAGGCGCCAGCCTGGCGAACGGTGACGATAAAGCGGTAGGCGAAGTGGTGGTCAGCGCCTTTAACGAACAAGGCGGCGTCGAGCTGCTTGCAGTAATGAGTACCAAGGCCGTGGAAGAAACCATGCCCGTATTTCTCGCAGGGGCGCCAGCCACTTTACTACCATTACCCTATACGATTGAGCGAGTTGACCCCGAACAGCTGGCGGTTGGCCTTAATAACTAGCCTTTCCGCCTTCTAAGCGTGAGGTAAGCCAAACAGCGTCGTGGCGTTATGGCTGCTTATGGCCGCGACCTGTTCCGCCGTTTGCCCGCGCAGGGCAGCCACCATGTCACATACCTTCGCTACCCGGCACGGTTCATTACGTTTGCCCTGGTGGCCGCTTAGTGGCATATCAGGGCTATCGGTTTCAAGCACAAAAGCGTCATCGGGCAGTGCCTTAACGGTTCGCTGCAACCGTTTGGCGCGCTCATAAGTTACCGCGCCGCCCAACCCCACCTTGAAACCTAAATCGAGAAATTTCGTCGCCTGCTCAATAGAGCCTGAGAAAGCGTGAATTAACCCAGCTTGAGGTAGCGCAAGCTGGCGAAGTCGCTTGGCGACCTTATCGTTAGCATGAACACAGTGCACCACTACCGGCAGGGAGTGGTGCTTAGCGAGCCTCAATTGAGCATCAAAGTAATGCCACTGCGCGTCCAGCGTGTCGCTAAAGCGGCCATCAATGCCACACTCGCCCAACCCAACGGCCTCAGGATGCTCGCTTAGAGCTTGGTCGAGCGCCTCGATGTCGGCCTCTTGATGCTGTTGCATAAAGTACGGATGAAGCCCCAGACAAACCGAGGTGTCATCCCGCTCGCCCAGCGCCAGCACCTGCTGCCAGCGGGCCCGGGTTGTACCCGGCACCACAAAGCGCGCCACACCCACCGCTTTAGCAGCCTCAAACACCTCAGTGCGATCATGATCGAACTCAGAAAAGTCGAGATGGCAGTGCGCGTCGATTAACATACAAATACTTAGTGTTCGCGGGTGGGTTGGAAGCGAATGTCCGGCCAGCGCTCCTGGGTCATCTGCAGGTTAACCCGAGTCGGCGCGATATAAGTGAGATAGCCACCGCCATCAATCGCCAGGTTAGCGCTGGCTTTACGCTTAAACTCTTCGAGTTTTTTAGCATCCTCACAGTAGACCCAGCGGGCAGTCTGCACATTGACGCCTTCGTACAAGCAGTCGACCTTATACTCCTCTTTCAGGCGATGGGCGACCACATCGAACTGCAGGGTACCCACGGCGCCAAGAATCAGGTCGTTATTGTCCATCGGCATAAAGACCTGGGTAGCACCCTCTTCAGAAAGTTGCTGCAAGCCTTTTTGCAACGCCTTCATCTTGAGCGGGTCTTTTAACCGCACGCGCTTAAAGAGCTCTGGCGCAAAGTGCGGTATACCGGTAAAGCGCATATCTTCACCGACGGTAAAAGTATCGCCGATCTGAATGGTACCGTGGTTGTGCAGGCCGATAATGTCGCCGGGCCACGCTTCTTCGACCTGCGAGCGGTCAGAGGCCATAAACGTCAACGCATCGGCAATTTTGACGTCTTTGCCAATACGCACATGGCGCATTTTCATGTTCTTTTCGTACTTGCCTGAACAGACCCGCAAGAAAGCGATGCGATCGCGATGATTGGGATCCATGTTAGCCTGAATTTTAAACACGAAACCGGTGAAGCGATCATCATCAGAAGTGACAACCCGGGTATCGGTTTCATGGGCCTGGGGCGGCGGCGCGTATTCGACAAAGCCGTCTAGCATTTCACGCACCCCGAAGTTACCCATCGCAGTACCGAAATAGACCGGCGAAAGCTCACCACGACGATAGGCGTCCAGGTCAAACTCATGGGATGCACCGCGCACCAGCTCCACTTCCATGCGCAACTCTTCGGCTTGGTCTTCACCCAACACGGCATCTACTTCAGGATTATTTAGGCCTTCAATGCGCTTATCATCGGGGATACGGCTACCCTGCCCCTGCGTATAGAGGTGAACCACATCGTTATAGAGGTGGTAAACGCCCTTAAAGTGGCGCCCCATGCCAATTGGCCAAGTCATTGGCGCACACTGAATATTGAGTACCGTTTCGACCTCATCCATTACTTCAATGGGGTCACGGATATCACGATCCATTTTGTTGATAAAGGTGAGAATTGGCGTTGTCCGTAGACGACACACTTCCATCAACTTAATCGTACGGTCCTCAACACCCTTAGCGCCGTCGATCACCATCAAGGCAGAGTCAACCGCCGTGAGCGTGCGGTAGGTGTCTTCAGAGAAATCTTCGTGGCCAGGCGTATCCAGCAGATTGACAATACGCCCGCCATAGGGGAACTGCATCACCGAGGTAGTGACGGAGATGCCCCGCTCCTGCTCCATTTTCATCCAGTCCGACGTTGCGTGGCGATCATTGCGCTTGCTTTTAACCGAGCCCGCTAGCTGGATGGCGTTGCCAAACAGCAGCATCTTTTCAGTAATGGTGGTTTTACCAGCGTCAGGGTGCGAAATGATCGCAAAGGTGCGTCTGAGCCCCGCCTCATGGGCTAACTGAGTCTCTTTCATTGTGCCTCTTTGAAAATGTTTACTCCGCGCCGCTTTCCAGTGATTGATTAGCACGCGGTGAGCAATGTCCATTGAGACAATTGTAACGCCTAGAGACCGCTTTTGTCGCGGCTGGCTTTATGAGTGACTAAGCAATTGGAGAGGCCAAAAAAACGCTGACGAAGTCAGCGTTTTTAACGAAGCATGCAACGAGATGCTGCTTCTAGGCGTTATGCGTAGGTATTCACCTGAGTACCGACGCTGCCTTCTTTGGCCAAGTCCGGTTGTGCACCGGTGTTGGCAGAGGCTAAAACTTCCGTCACCTGCTCAGCCTGGGTGTCCAAGGCTTCTTTGAACACCTGCATCTGCGCCTGTTCGGCTGTTTGCGCCTGATTCATATAAAGCGAGGCACTGACTGAACTGCTGATGCCTACATCCATATTTTCACCTAATGGTATGCAAATGTACTTACAAACTAGCAAAGCATTAGATCACGCGCAAAGATATCGTCACTATTACTAATGCCAGCATCTACAACTATCGGCTTAACTCGCCGAATCATTAACGAATATAGCGCCCGTTCAAAACCTGTCAGCGCGAAACGGCTTCATATCAATTGCGGTAGGCTGCCCTTCCATCATATCTGCCAGCAAATGACCCGTTGCAGGACCAAGAGTGAACCCTTGATGCCCATGCCCAAAGGCGAGCCATAAACCTGGGTGGCGTGGCGCTGGACCAATCACCGGCTTCATATCGGGCAGGCACGGCCGCGCACCTTTCCAAGGGGCTTCATCGCGGCGCTCCCCTAACGGAAACACACTCCGCGCCACTTTCTCTGCCGCGCCCAGTTGGTTAACGTCGGCAGGTGCATCAAGTCGGTCTAGCTCTGCCCCAGTGGTCAAGCGGATACCTGCATTCATCGGCGCTAGCAGGTAGCCAATTTCGGCATCCATGACCCAGTAATTTAGCTTGGCCTCTGCTTGCGGGGCGTAGTGCATATGATAGCCACGCTTCACAAAGGTAGGGAAATGGTAGCCAAGCTCCTTCAGCCAGCTACCCGCCCATGGCCCTAGCGCCACCACGACATCGTCTGCTTCCAATGTTTCAGCGGCAGTACTTACCTGCCAGCGGCCACCCACCTGCTGAACCGAGGTGATATCCGCCTGCAGAATGCGCCCGCCATCATTGCTGAATGCTTGGGCATAAGCCGCGACCAGCGCACCGGGGTCGGCCACGGTCCAGGGGTCGAGCCAGTGAACCGCGCCAATAATATGCTCGCTAAGGGAAGGCTCTTTCTCCATCAGCGCAGCCCGACCCAGTTGCTCAAATTGAACACCATAAAGACGGCGCGCCTCTTCAGCATCTTTTAACCGTGCGGCCAACTTTTCAGGGGTACGGTAAAGCTCAAGCCATCCCTGCCTGCGCACTAAGTGTTCCGCTCCGGCAGCCTCAATCATCGGGCCGTGGGTCTTCAGTGACTGCTGAATCAAAGACGCATATTCCGGCACGATTTTCTGGTACGCCTTCGGTGCTGAATTCATCCAGTAGCGCAACAGTGGAGAAGCGGCATTCACCATGCCCGCAGGACGATAGCGAATATCAACCCGGCGGTTAGGCAACACGCTCAGGAGCGTTTTGACATCCCGTGGAAAGGGGTAAGGCCTAACGGCCTCTCGCTGAATAATGCCTGCATTGCCAAACGAGGTTTCTCGACCAGGCTGAAGGCGGTCTACCACGGTGACCTCATGACCGCGCTGACGCAGATGCCAGGCAATGCTGACGCCTACCATCCCTGCTCCTAAAACTACCGTTTGACGCGCCATGTTGATGCACTCCCCGCTGTCGATTCAGCTCCATGATTGGTAAGTAATAACTATTTGAAAAATATCACCAAACCAACTGCATTAATATAGTATAAACAACTGTTTTAAAGCCATAAATAAGTAATTAATGCTCCATAACGAGCTAAAAAAGATGACGGTACTATTAGCCTCATAACAATTGCTTAGTTTCTATTAGGAAACCTGAGCGGTATGCAATTGACCACGTCGTAACGGCCCCTCCCTTCCCAGCAAAAAACACATGAAGCACCAAAAAAACGCTCGCACCAAAGATACCCGTGCACTAGTGATAAAGGAAAACACCATGCCAGCCACGCTAAATCTGGATAGCTCGCTGATCGATACGCTCTGGGTACTCTGGGCAGCCGTTCTGGTATTTTTGATGCAAGCAGGCTTTCTATGCCTAGAGACTGGCACAACATGCATTAAGAACTCGATTAATGTGGCTATGAAAAACGTAGCGGACTTTGCGATTGCCGTTAGTGTTTTTTGGCTCATCGGATTCGGCATCATATTTGGTGATTCGTTTGGCGGCGTTGTAGGCACGAGGTTAGTTACTCGGCATGCCTGAACCGCTTACCAACATGGCAGGCAATCGCATTAGAGTAATGCCGCGCTAGCAAGAGCGGGTTAGAGAAGATGTTAATAAGAACGTAGAGATATAAAATTCAGAAACGAAAAAATCCCTAAAGAGGGCATAATCGCTGGAAGATAAAAGCAAAAAAAAGGGAAGATAACAAGAAGGAAATATGCGGGATAATGGGGTGGATGATGGGACTTGAACCCACGACCACCGGAGTCACAATCCGGGGCTCTACCACTGAGCTACACCCACCACAACCTAAAACTGGAAACGCAAACATTGTCACTGGGGTGGATGATGGGATTTGAACCCACGACCACCGGAGTCACAATCCGGGGCTCTACCCCTGAGCTACACCCACCATAGACAATCTTACGTAGAAACAAGTATTACGTGCTTGAAGCTATGATTCTCTGACGGGTTGTTACCACTGAAATCAGGTGGCACGCCCAGCAGGAATCGAACCCGCAACCTACGGCTTAGAAGGCCGTTGCTCTATCCGGTTGAGCTATGGGCGCACAAAAAGCATTCAGAAATAACGAATACTGATGAGCACTAGACCACAACCAAAGCTTGAAAAAGCAAGCTACTACCTTTCACGTTTAGGTGTGGTCGGGATGGAGGGATTCGAACCCCCGACATCCTGCTCCCAAAGCAGGCGCGCTACCAGACTGCGCTACATCCCGATTTTTCATCACCCTAGACGCTACCGCTTGGTCCGTCTCAAGCGAGGCACATATTACTATTTTTAATTTTAAAGTCAACCATTAAAGTGATTGTTCGTGAAGGCGCTTTGCCTGGATGCCCTAGCGTGCGAAAATTGCTGCCTCAGAAAGTGCAGCCAACTGCGCTAGTAGCACTAGGTACTGCCTTAAAAGCTATTCGTCAAAAGGCTTCGAGACACCGCCTAGTCCTTTTCCACGTCCACAGGGATTTCTCTACATGACTGCCCAACTAATCGATGGCAAAGCCATCGCTGCTACTGTTCGCCAACAGGTTGCCGAGAAAGTTGCCGCACGTAAAGATGCAGGCGCACGAGCACCGGGCCTAGCCGTAGTTGTGGTAGGAGATGATCCCGCCTCTCACGTTTACGTCAGTAATAAGCACCGCGCCTGCGAACAGGCAGGCATTCTTTCCTTCCAGCATACTCTGCCCACTGCGACCTCTCAGCATGACTTAGAAATGCTGGTTGATCAGCTTAATAGCGACCCGGCCGTAGACGGCATACTGGTTCAACTGCCACTACCCAAGCACTTAGATGCCGGCCCTATTTTAGAGCGTATTCGCCCTGATAAAGATGTTGATGGTTTTCACCCTTATAACATTGGTCGCTTAGCACAGCGCATGCCTGCGCTACGCCCTTGCACCCCTAAAGGTATCATGACCTTACTGGCGCAAAGCGATATCGCACTACGCGGCTTGGACGCCACCGTAGTCGGCGCTTCTAACATTGTCGGCCGCCCTATGGCACTTGAACTGATGCTCGCGGGCTGTACCACTACCGTATGCCACCGCTTTACCCAGAACCTTAAAGACCACGTTAGCCGCGCTGACATTTTGGTTGTGGCCGTCGGCAAGCCAGGCATCGTTAAAGGGGAATGGATTAAGCCAGGAGCTGTCGTGATTGATGTGGGTATTAATCGCCAGGAAGATGGCACGCTAAAAGGCGATCTTGATTTCGCCGCCGCCGCTGAACGCGCCAGCTTTATCACCCCGGTTCCGGGCGGCGTGGGCCCCATGACCGTCGCAACGCTGCTCGAAAACACGCTTGAAGCCGCTGAGCGGCACGATTTGACGTCCCAGGATCACGCCTGATTCATACATTTTCACCCCTTTTATGCAGGAGCATGGCGCAGTGCAACGTATCGGTGTTATTGGCGCAATGGCGCAAGAAGTAAGCACCTTGGTAGCTCAGTTAGATAATGCAGAACGCTATGAGCATGCGGGCTTTGTTTTTCATACTGGCACGCGTTACGGCCTTGAGGTCATTGTTTTGCAGTCAGGGATTGGCAAAGTCAACGCGGCAGTGGGCACCGCTATTTTATTGGAGCGCCACCAACCCGACGCCATTATCAATACCGGTTCGGCGGGTGGATTTGCCACCGATTTAAAGATTGGCGATGTGATCATCTCTGATGAAGTACGCCATCACGATGTTGACGCCGTCGTATTTGGCTATGAGATGGGCCAAGTGCCTGGGATGCCCGCCGCCTATCAGGCCGATACGGCGCTACGAGACATTGCCCGTAACGCCATTGCATCATTAGGTGAGGTCAACGTACGCGAAGGACTGATCGCCACGGGAGACGCTTTCATGGCCGATCCCGCGCGCGTAGAAGCAACCCGCGCCCAGTTTCCCACCATGCTGGCGGTCGAGATGGAAGGCGCTGCGATTGCTCAGACATGCTATCTCTATCAGTGCCCTTTCGTCGTGATTCGCGCGCTCTCTGACATTCCCGGCAGCGGCGACAACCACCTCTCTTTTGATGAGTTTTTGGAAGTAGCTGCCGACCACTCATCGCGCATGGTAGATCAAATGCTGAAGCAGCTTAGCCAAGGCTAGCTGGTACCTCAGGGCTACGCCTTCTTAATGGCCCATCCAAGCGTTTCGCCCGCCAATAGCGGAATAATCGCCTCGCCTTGGGCATAGGAGTAGCTCTCTGGCAGTCGCCATTCGCGTCGTTCTAGCGTCATGGTGTCAGCGTTAGGCGTCAGGCCATAAAAGCGCGGCCCGTTAAGGCTGGCAAAGGCTTCCAGTTTGTCCAAGGCATTCATTTCATCGAAAGCAGTAGCGTAAAGCTCAATGGCGGCGGGGGCGGTATAAGCACCCGCACAGCCGCAGCTTGACTCTTTAGCACCCTGAGAGTGAGGCGCGCTATCGGTGCCCAAAAAGAACTTGTGGCTACCGCTGGTGGCTGCTTTCAAAAGCGCCTGACGATGCAGCTCACGCTTGAGAATCGGCAAGCAGTAGTAGTGAGGGCGAATACCACCGACCAACATTTTATTGCGATTGAACAGTAAGTGATGGGCCGTAATCGTTGCAGCCACATTGTCCGGCGCTTGCGCGACAAACTCTGCGGCCTGCTGAGTAGTGATATGCTCAAACACCACTTTCAGCGTGGGGTGGCGCTCCAGTAACGGCTTCATCACGTTTTCAATAAATACCGCTTCGCGATCAAAAATATCAATCTCAGCGGTAGTGACCTCGCCATGTACTAACAGGGGTATGCCTACTTCAACCATCTTGGCAATAGTGGCATCACAATGGGCTAAGTCGGTCACACCTGAGTCAGAATTTGTAGTGGCACCCGCTGGGTAAAGCTTGACCGCTTTGACGATGCCGCTCCGCGCTGCGCGTTCAATCTCTTCGGGGGGCGTGGTATCGGTAAGGTAAAGCACCATTAAGGGCTCAAAAGCACTGCCCGCCGGTAAGGCGTCTAGGATACGTTGACGATAATCAATCGCCTGGGAGGTTGTGGTGATCGGCGGGGTTAGATTAGGCATAATGATGGCCCGCCCCATCTGTGCGGCAGTATGGCCTACCACCGCCTTTAACGCTTCACCATCGCGTAAATGAAGATGCCAATCATCGGGGCGGGTCAATGTTACAGTGTCCACGGCGAGTCCTGTACTGAAGTGATGTCAGAAAAATGATAGCGACAGTATACGCAATTGCGCGATTGGATAAATCCACTCTTCGAGCACCACACATTTGCCCAAGTGTCGTATCATGACGGCGCTTTTCTTAATGAACCCGTTTTAACGATTTGGGTTGATAACTCGCTTTTAACGTTAAGGACCCGATTGTTATGCAGAATGTGCGACGTTATGCGGATGTCATTGCCAGTCTGGAGGGCGTGTTATGGCTAAGCCTGGCTTGGTCAATTTCGCTGTCAGCCCATATGGGCAGCACGGAGCCTACCCTCGCCAGTTTGTTAGTGATTGGTGCTCTCGTGGTGTTCTGTTGGGCGCATCGGCCGCTGCGCTATTTGCTGGGTCGTTACCATATTCGCAAACGACGTACCGACATGTGGATACATATTTTAGCCCTACCACTGCTGCTGGCGATGTTCTTTCACATCATGCTGGAAGCCCTGTTAGGCAGTGCCTGGTTGCCGCCTAAAATGCTGCTATTTAATATCCTGGCCTCTGCTGGCTGGGCCACCTACGTCATGACGTTGTTTATTAAGTTTGTTATTCATGGCCTAAAAACCAGGACTAAGTAAGCTCATCATGCCAACGGCTCTACCACTTCCGCTCTCTACACCCAACCGTAATTTAGTGCGGCTCACTATCGTGCGCGGTATCACCTGGACCGGTTTTTTACTGGCAATTATTGTGGGTGTCGAATTGCTCGCCTTCGATTTACCAGTGACTGCTGTGGTAAGCGTGGTGATAGCCATGGGCATACTCAATATCGCCACCTGGTGGCGGCTGGGTCGCCCAAGGGCCGTTACCCACCTAGAGTATCTACTACACCTATTGGCCGATATTGCAGGCCTTACACTGCTGTTTTACTTTTCCGGGGGCTCCACCAACCCTTTTATTACCTACTACTTAGTGCCGGTTACTATTGCCGCCGCCACCCTGCCCTGGCGCCACGCCTGGATCATTGCCGCCTGCGCTATGGCGGGGTATACCTCTTTAATGTTCTCTTACTACCCAATCCCGCAATTGGGTCATATTAATAGCGACAGCCCCTTGAGCCTGCACATATTGGGCATGTGGCTTAACTTTGGCCTCTCAGCTGGGCTGGTGACCTTTTTTATCTACAAAATGGCCCACGCATTGCGTAGCCGGGATCAGGCACTTTCCCGCACCCGGGAAGCCGCGTTGCGTAATGAACAGGTATTGGCAGTAGCCACTCAAGCCGCCGGCACAGCGCATGAATTGGGAACACCGCTGTCTACCATGGCGGTACTACTCAAAGAAATGCAGGCCGACGCGCTACCTGAGTCTGAACTGCATGAGGACATCACACTCCTGCGTCAGCAGGTGGACGTCTGCAAATCACGGCTGCAAAACTTAGTCTCTAATGCGGATAGGCGCCGAATGGCAGAGCCTGAAGTACTTGATGCAGAAGTTTGGCTAGCAGGCGTTGTGCAGCGCTGGCTAGTGCTAAGGCCTGATGTGAGCCATCAGTTCGAGGTGGCTGAGAAGCGTAGCAGGCCATGGCTTGCGGTTGATGCCACGCTTGACCAAGCGTTAACGAATCTTTTGAACAACGCCGCCGACGCCAACCCTGAGCACATTGCGATTCGTTTAGATTGGCAGGATGAAAATGTGGTCATTGATATACGCGACCATGGCCCAGGGGTGGCCATGTCGATTGCCGACCAGCTAGGGGAAACGTTTATCTCCACAAAAAGCAAAGGCATGGGTATTGGTTTGTTTTTAACCCATGCCACTATCAATCGCTTTGGAGGCGGGGTAAGCCTGTATAATCACCCGGAAGGGGGTACGCTAACGGAAGTTACACTGCCCCGCTGCGCGGCACCGCATTAAACCCGGCTGCCCAAGCATCGCCTTTTATGGATTGAGGACAACATGCAAACGCGAGACCAACGCCTGCTGATTGTTGATGACGATGAAATGTTTTGTCATGTGCTAAATCGCGCTTTAACGCGGCGTGGTTACGAAGTCATTGTTGCCCATGATGCCGATCAGGCCCTGGCAATGGCCGCCCAGTACTTACCCACGATGGCGACCCTTGATCTAAAACTGGAAAATAGTTCGGGCTTAAAGCTGCTTCCCGAGCTACTGGCCATTTCGCCCCAGTGTCGCATTGTGGTGCTGACAGGCTACTCCAGCATTGCAACTGCCGTTGAGGCCATTAAGCTTGGTGCAGTTAATTATCTCTGCAAGCCGGTAGATGCAGACGACGTCCTCACGGCCTTTGAGCGCCAAAGTGGCGACCCTGATATTGAGTTGGCTGATAACCCACCTTCGATTAACCGCATCACCTGGGAGCATATTCAGAAGGTACTCCAGGAGCACGACGGCAATATATCGGCCACCGCCCGAGCACTGGGCATGCACCGCCGTACCCTGCAGCGCAAATTACAAAAACGCCCAGTGCGGCGTTAGATTGTTGGCTAACTGCTCGCCAGTTCAAGCCCCCGCCCCCACTTAAGCGTTTAGGCGGGGGCCTCAACGCTTAATGCGCCGTCCAGCCTAGATCAATATTAAAGCTTGATCCGGTCACTGCACCGGCAGCATCGGACGCCAAGTAGGCGACTAATTGCGCCACTTCCTCAGGCTCGATCAGGCGTTTGATCGCCGCCTCTTTGAGCATGACTTTCTCAATCACTTCCTGTTCATCCATACCGTGCAATTTAGCTTGGTCGGCGATCTGATTATCCACCAGTGGCGTTTTTACATAGGCAGGGCAAACAGCGTTAGCGGTAATCCCTTGCTCGCCACCTTCCAACGCTGCGGTTTTAGTCAGACCAATCATCCCGTGCTTGGCGCTGATGTAAGCTGCTTTGCCTGGCGAGGCCACCTGGGCATGTATTGAAGCCACGTTAACGATGCGCCCCCAGCCTTTTTCGCGCATGTGCGGCCAGGCCGCTTGCGTGAGCAGAAAGGGAGCGGTCAGCATCAGATCCATAATCTGCCGCCACTTTTCCTCGGGAAACGTCTCGATCGACGCAACATGCTGGATACCGGCGTTATTGACCAATATATCAACCCCGCCAAAACGCTTAACCGCATCGGCTACCGCCGCACGGCAGGCATCTGGGTCGGTCAGGTCGGCTTCAAAAAAGGCAGCGCCAGCCTGTTCAGCAATCGCTTTTCCCGCCGGGTTAAAATCGACAGCAAGCACTTGATGGCCTAGCTCGCAAAAGTGCTTAACAACCGCAGCTCCGATACCACTGCTGGTCCCGGTGACCAGCGCTACACGCGGCGTTGAAACGGATGAGGAAGTCATAGGCATTTCCTTGTCATAAGTGGTCAGAAGGTGTTTTCAGTATAGCGGTATGTGGTTAAGCGTCAGGCTCATCGGCAGGTTGCATTAAACGCGCCATCATTTGCTGCGCCAACCTAGCAGCCTCCTGCATGTTCTCGAGCTCTTCTAAATTGCGCAAGATTGCGCGCTTATAGAGCCCATATCCACCTGGCAGGCGCTCAAGAGATAGTTGATAGGCACCTGAAGGTAAGGTAAGCGTCAGCGTATCTACCAAGGGTTCCGTGAGACGGGCGTGATCAGGCACCACGACCAGCCAAAGCTCACAGGGTGTAATCAACGCACCCACCATATTTCCTGCACCATGATGCTGAAAGCATAGCGCATCAAACCCTAAACGCGGGTTCCATCCCTTCTGTTGTTTCATGGAAGGTAAATGCACATCTCGATAGGCCTTCGCCAGTTCAGCAAGAAAGGCGTATTTGTCAGCAGTTAGCATATACATAAACGTGTGGATTTTTTCCAGGTGATAACAGGCATTAATGGGCAATGTAGCGAGCTGCTATTGGCGAAATAAGCGCTGCTAAGCCACAATGGGCGCAGATTTATTGTGCCGCAAAGACTTTTCACTCGGTTACGTTCCACTTTGTAACTTATTCTGCTTATCGTAAAGGAGCGCCACCTATGTTTGTGGTTATTTTTGGTCGGATGTCCTGCCCCTTCTGTGTACGTGCTAAACACCTTGCGGAACACTTGGAAAAAGCTGGAAAAATTGAAGGGTACCGCTATGTCGATATGCCTTCTGAAGGCGTTACAAAGGAAGATATCGCCAAGACCGCTGGCAAACCCATTCACACCGTACCGCAAGTGTTTGTTGATCAAACCCATGTCGGTGGCTTTACCGAGTTTGATCAGTTTGTCCGCGACAAACAGCTCCTCGCCGTTTAATAGTAATTGGCGATTGCCACTGCGCTGCCGTTAAAACGCTCGTTAATACCCGTTGAACCCTTGCCTGCCTTGCTTGCCTATACTGTGCAGTTACTCATGGCCCACGCGAGGTGTGCCACTTTTGGGCAAGGAGTTCACCATGCAGCGTCAGGAGTTTGTTCAGCAGCTGTGGCTAGACTATGTACATACGCACCCCGATATTGGGGCATTGAGGCTGTGGCCACTCTCGGCCGCAGCCGAATATTTAACCTTAGTTACGCTCAACTACGGCCCTTTTTCCGCTACCGCGCTTAGCAGCAATTTAGCCCACATGGGCTATCGCGCTATTAGCCACTACGCCATGGCGGACAAAGGCCTACTCGTGCATTTACTAGCCCCCAGCGATGGCAGTAGCTGGCTGGTGCTTGCCGAATTGCAAATAGGCACCCTTTCTAAAGCGCCACGAGAAGCAATTGAAGGGCTTGTGCGCCAATCGCATCCTCAGGATTGCAAAGGGCATAATTTACTTTGCCGCGGCAGACCCTGGCCAATGCCCTCTTGGGCGCTTTACCAGCAGTTGCAACAGGCCCATCCGCTAGCCGCATGGCTTGCGGTCATGGGACCCCGCTTGCACCACGCGGGCTTTGATTGTGGTCAGCTTGGCGAACCGTTAGCCGTTTTGGATCAACGTCTCCAAGAGGTAGGCATGCTGGGCCTGCAAGAGCAGCAGAACGGTGTTTTTACGGTGTCATCGCTGCTCGACCATCGCTTTTACCCAACGACACCGCAGAAAGCCGTATTCGCCGATGGCGATGAACATCGCCTCTGCTTAGGGGGGCTGGCGCTCGTCCAAAAACATGTAGAGCATAGTCACGAGCGCCTGGCCGACGTACTTCTGCCCCATCACACACGCTGTGAAATGGCGTGAGACGCTAACTCTTTTCAGTTAGTGTCTCACTATCCCACTATCTTTAATGCTACTCGGCTTAAAGGCTGACGGGGTGCCTTATTAAGCGTCAAAGGTCATTTCAGGCACGTGGTCTGGCACGATTAGTTTGCCCGCTGTTTTTTCGACAATTTCTTCAACGCTAACGCCGGGCGCACGCTCTTTGAGGATAAAAGCACCGTCTTTGATTTCCAAATAAGCGAGATCGGTCAAAACACGGTTAATACAACCAGCCCCCGTCAGCGGCAGCTCACATTTTTCCAGCAGTTTGGATTCGCCATGTTTAGAGGCATGCGTCATGGTGCAAATAATATTGTCAGCGCCAGCCACCAGATCCATGGCGCCGCCCATGCCTTTGATAAGCTTGCCGGGGATCATCCACGAGGCGATATTGCCTTGTTGATCAACCTCAAAGGCGCCCAGCACGGTCAAATCCACGTGCCCACCACGAATCATGGCAAAGGACTCAGCTGAAGAGAAAATCGCCGCGCCTGGGCGCGCCGTCACGGTCTCTTTACCCGCATTGATCATATCTGCATCAAGCTCTTCTTCGGTAGGATAACGGCCCATCCCCAGCAGTCCATTTTCGGATTGCAGCATGACATCAATGCCGTCTGGAATGTAATTGGCAACCAGGGTGGGAATACCAATGCCCAAATTGACGTAAAAGCCATCTTGAAGTTCGCGAGCGACACGCTGGGCCATCTGTTCTCGTGTTAAAGCCATGGTGACTACCTCTTGTTGAATCATTAAATGGGAAGCGAGTGAGATATTTGAAATTTAAGTCTTTGAAAAAGCGGTGATTTAACTACGTACCGTGCGTTTTTCAATGCGCTTTTCAAACGTGCCTTGAATAATCCGATCCACATAAATGCCTGGCGTATGGATCTGGCTAGGCTCAAGCTCACCCGGCTCCACAATTTCTTCAACTTCAACCACGGTGATTTTCCCCGCGGTGGCGGCCATGGGGTTAAAATTTTGTGCTGTATGGCGATACATCACATTGCCATAGCGATCCGCTTTCCAGCCTTTCACAATGGCAAAATCACCAATAATGGCTTCTTCTAAAATATAGTGCCGATCATTGAAGACACGTACTTCCTTGCCTTCGCCAATCGGCGTGCCGTAGCCGGTGGCAGTGTAAAAAGCAGGGATACCCGCACCACCTGCGCGCATTTTTTCTGCCAACGTGCCTTGAGGCGTCAATACCACCTCAATTTCATCGTTCAGCATTTGCTTCTCAAATAACGCGTTTTCACCTACGTAAGAGGCCAGAATTTTACTAATTTGACGATCTTCAAGCAGTATCCCCAAGCCAAAACCATCCACACCACAGTTGTTTGAAACCACGGTAAGGTCTTTAACGCCGCGACGCTTGATTTCAGCGATCAGGTTTTCGGGAATACCGCATAAGCCAAAGCCGCCAGCAATGACGGTCATACCGCTCTCGATGCCTTCCATCGCTTCTTCGTAGGAAGATACTCGCTTATCGAATCCTGCCATTGTTGTGCCTCACGTTGTTGTCATTAAATATGAGTGGTCATTGATATGAGCTGTCAGTAATACATAGACCGCCCCTTACGATAGTGCCAGTGTTGTGCCAGATGATATATTTGTTAAGTTTGTTTTTCTTATCAATTCATTAGTAAAACTTATAAAAGGCACTTTATGACCGTCAAACAGCTGCGCGCCTTCCTCGCGGTCGCCCAAACGCTCAGCTTTACCCAAGCCTGTGAGCGGCTGCATTTATCCCAGCCAGCGCTCAGCTTGGCGATCAAAGGGCTAGAAGAGTCTTTGGGGGGCAAATTGTTAATCCGGAGCACCCGTAGCGTTAGGCTAACCCCAGAAGGCGAGTCACTGCTACCGCTGGCCAAACACTTGCTGGCCCAATGGGATAATACCGAAGAACGGTTGCGTCAACGCTTCACGCTTCAGCTGGGCCGGTTAAGCGTCGCCGCCATGCCTGCTTTCGCCTGTAACTTGTTACCCGCAGCGTTAGTTAAGTTTCGCCAGCAATATCCCAAGATCAATATCACAGTCCACGACGTCATCAATGAAGAAGTCACTGAAATGGTGCGCTCTCGGCAGGTGGAAATGGGAATCGCTTTCTCACCGGAAGGCGCGGGCAGCCTGCTGTTTACCCCCCTGTTTGAAGATCATTTTGTCGCGGTGGTACCACCGACTTCCTCGCTAAATCAAGCCTCACAGCTCGCTTGGTCGACCCTTCTCAATCACGATTTTATTACGCTGCAGCGCCCTTCTATGGTGCGCCGCTTACTGGAACAGGAGCTGCGGAAACAACACATGGAACTGCCTGTGGCGTTTGAAAGCCACCAGCTCTCCACCGTCGGAAGAATGGTTGCTGACGGGTTAGGGGTGAGCGCAGTGCCTTCTATGTGTATTCGACAAATGCATGAGCTGGGCGCCCGGTGCATACCGCTAACAGCGCCAGCCATCTCTTGCCGTGTAGGTATTTTGACACACCAAGAGCTTTCCGTTGCCGCCCATGCGCTTCGCACTGTACTGCTTAATACCGTTCAAGCGCCTTCGCTCCCTCTCGACTAACCCTCTGCTAAGTTGATGAGACGAACTGGGGTTCTGCTGGGCAGCGTGGCTAGGATCATTTAGCATTCAGTATTAAGCTATTCGTCTGACGGTAAGGAAACGTGGTATGCCTATTTTCAAGGGGCTTGTCAGCGCTCTGCTGCTAACGCTCAACACGCTATTTTGGGGCGTACCTCTAATTCTGTTGACGCTACTCAAACTCATTGCTCCCGGGCAGCGACTGAAACAGAAGGTGCTGCTGGGTTTAAATGCCGTGGCACTCAACTGGATTGGCTTTAATCTGTGGTGGATGCGGCATTGGCTTAAGCCTGACGTATCAATCACCGTTCCCGAGCAGTTGAGCCCCAATCAGTGGTGGCTGGTAATATCCAACCACCGCAGCTGGACTGATATCTTTATGCTATTCATGGCGTTACACCGCCGTATTCCGATGCCGCGTTTTTTCCTCAAACGTCAATTAATCTGGATTCCTATCGTTGGCTTGGCTTTTTGGGCACTCGAATTCCCCTTCATGCGCCGCTTTAGCCGTGAACAAATAGCTAAAAACCCCAAACTTGCCACCATAGACCGCACGTCTACCGAGCGTATGTGCCAACAGGCACGTAATACCCCGATTGCGATTTTTAATTTCGTCGAAGGCACGCGTTTTAGCGTCGCTAAGCGCGATGCCCAGCAAAGCCCTTATCATCACTTGTTGCGCCCCAAAGCAGGTGGCGTTGCCCAGGTACTTAGCCTGCTAGGCAGTCAATTAGATGGTATTCTGGACGTAACCATTAGCTATACCAACCCATCCCCCACTTTTTGGGGTTTTTTGTGCGGTAATGAAGCACCCATTACGCTATACGCACGGCAACTAGATATTCCTCAGTGGATGTACGCACCTAATAACCACGACGAAAAGCAGCATAAGGAACGTTTCCACACATGGATCAATTCACTCTGGCGGGAAAAAGATGGTTTGTTGGACGGCCAAACCGATCACGACTGATTGGTTTGTTAAGCACCTGCCTATTAGCCGGAATGCTTGTCGGCTGTGCCAATGCGCCTCAATCGTCATACCAGCGTGCTGCGGCCCCTAGTGCTACGCAGATTAGTGGCAATTGGGTGCAGGTACAGCGCGGTGACACACTCGGGCAGATGGCATCCCGCGCTAATGTGCCGCTAGAACGGTTACAACGATTTAACCCAGGCGTGAATGCACGACGGCTTAAGGTAGGCCAACGGTTATTGATCCCCACTCAGCAAGAGCGCGCGCCCTCCGGCGGTCCTTATCGTTACCAAATTCGCCCCGGCGATACGTTTTCGAGTGTCGCCCGCCATTTTGGTACCACCAGCGGCCGTATTCAGAGCGCCAACCCTAGCGCCACGCCCACTAACTTACGAATAGGCCAAGTCGTTAGCGTTCCGCTTGGCGGCTCTGCGCCTCGAACCGCTGCTAGCAGTAGTGGTTCACCTAGCCCTAACCGACCCGCTGCCGCGCCCAGTAGTGCACCCAGTCAGGTGCTGCCCGCTTCAGCTAGACGCTGGCCCTGGCCATTGGATGATTATCGTGTGGTTCGCCGCTTTGGCCCAGATAGCCGTGGCACTCTCCAGCCAATGCTGCTGGCAACACAAGCGGGCGCCCAAGCAAAATCTGTCGCCGCCGGTGAAGTACGTTTTGCTGATGGTATGCGCCAGCTTGGCGAAGTAGTGATTGTGCATCATGCCGATAATCTCCAAACCGTCTACGCGCTTTGTGATCGCATATTGGTCAAGGTAGGCAAGCAGGTGAACGCGGGTGATGCGCTTTGCGAAGTCGGCCAAAGCAGTGCTACTCAACGCTATGATCTTCTCTTTGATCTACGCCAGGGTGGTAAACCCATCGATCCTAGGCAGGTGCTGCGCTAAAGCTCTTCGTAAAGCACTGGTTAAAGCACTTGTTAAAAACCAAGCGGCCCCTGTTTAAACAGGGGCCGTAGGGTTTAGGTTAGTGCCTGCCGTTTTGTTAGCCGCGATAGTAGCCTGGTTTTACAAACGGCATAGGGGTAACCACCATGGGTAACTGCTTACCGCGCACTACCGCAAACACAGTGCTTTGCGGCGCCTCCAGCTCACGGGTCACATAACCCATCGCCACCGGTTTACCGATGCTCGGTCCAAAGCTGCCCGATGTCACCACCCCAATCTCATTGCCCGCTTCGTCTACCAGCTGCGCCCCCTCACGTACCGGTGCACGCCCGTCGGCCAACAGACCAACGCGCTTGCGGGTATGATCTTTGGCATCGACTTGATGCAGGATAACGTCAGCCCCAGGAAAACCGCCTGCACGCTCGCCGCCATGGCGACGCGGTTTACCAATCGCCCAAATCAGCCCGGCTTCAACAGGCGTCGTTTGCATATCCATATCGTGCCCGTAGAGGCATAACCCTGCTTCCAGACGCAATGAATCTCGTGCGCCCAAGCCAATAGCCTCTACTTCAGGTTCTGCCAGCAACCGCTCGGCGAAAGCTTCGCAGGCATCAGCCGCGACTGAAATTTCAAAGCCATCTTCACCGGTATAGCCACTGCGGCTCACCCACACTTCCTGCCCCGCAATAGTGAAGCGGCCATGCTGCATAAACACTAATTCGCACACTTCAGGACACAACCGCTGCATCACATCTCGCGCCTGGGGCCCTTGGAGCGCCAGCAAGCCACGATCTAATGTCTCTACCTCATGGGTTGATGCTAAATTCAAACGCAAATGCGCTAAATCCTGATCTTTACAGGCAGCGTTCACTACGAGATAAAAGTGATCGCCTGCATTGACCACCATCAGGTCATCAATAATGCCACCTTCAGTGCTGGTGAATAGCCCATACCGTTGAGCGCCTTTTGCAAGCCCCACTAAATCAGCGGGTATTAATGTTTCCAGCGCTTCAGCGACATTATCGCCAGACACACTAATCTGGCCCATGTGAGAGACGTCAAACAGGCCGCACTTCTGGCGAGTGTGTTCATGCTCCTTTTTGACCCCCAGCGGGTACTGCACAGGCATTTCGTAGCCAGCAAAAGGCACCATTTTGGCACCCAATTGGAGGTGCAGCGCATGCAGCGGCGTTTGCTTTAATTCAGACATGGGGGATTCCTCACTTAGAAATTCTTCACTCACAAAAGAGAACGGGAAGCCACCTGTGTGCCTTCCCGACTCCATTTATCTATACATCAAACATTCACTTGCAGCTCACCTAACAAGCTGAAGGCTTTATTGATCGTGTTCCAGCTCTTCACCCGGTAGTACATCTTTGCCATCGAAATAGTCCTTGGTTAGCTTAAAGACTACCGGCGAAAGCAGTGCCAAGGCAATCAGGTTGGGAATGGCCATCATGGCATTGAAGGTATCCGCCATTAACCAGATAAAGCCCAACTGAGCGATGGCGCCTAGCGGGATCGCCAACACGAACAGCACGCGATAGATCATGATAGAACGCGTGCCAAACAGGAACTGGCAGCACTTTTCACCATAAAATGACCAGCCAAGAATGGTGGTGAAGGCAAAGACAGCCAAGGCGACCGCGACAATTTGATTACCGAACCCTGGCAGCGCGGCGTCAAACGAGAGCGCGGTCAGCGACGCGCCGGCTTCACCGTCGATCCATACGCTAGAAGTCAAAATCACCAGTGCGGTAATCGTGCAGACAATAATGGTATCGATAAAAGTACCCAGCATCGCGATTAAGCCCTGGCACACCGGATTTTTGGTTTTTGCCGCTGCGTGGGCAATCGGCGCACTACCTAAACCCGCTTCGTTAGAGAAGATGCCTCGCGCCACACCAAAGCGAATCGCCGCCATAACCGCTGCACCGGCAAAACCACCGGCCGCCGCCATTGGATTAAAGGCATAGTAAAAGATTAAGCCAAAAGCTTCGCCAATCTGTCCGGCGTTAATGATCAATACCAGCAGACCTGCCACCACATAGGCAATGCCCATGATGGGGACCAGCTTACCCGCCACCTTAGCGATACGCTTGATACCACCAAGAATTACCGCCCCTGCCAGCACCATAATGATCACGCCCGTGACCCAGTGCGGCACACCAAATGTGGCATCCATAGCATCTGCCACTGAGTTCGACTGTACGGTATTACCAATACCGAAAGCAGCCACGCCGCCGAAGAAAGCAAAGACACCGCCCAGCCAGAGCCATTTTTTGCCCAAACCGTTTTTGATATAAAACATCGGCCCACCGACATGGAAACCAGTGCTATCGGTTTCACGGTAACGGACAGCCAATACTGCTTCGGCAAATTTCGTCGCCATCCCTACTAGCGCGGTAATCCACATCCAAAAAACCGCGCCAGGGCCACCTAGCGCAATCGCTGTGGCTACACCGGCAATGTTACCGGTACCGATGGTCGCCGACAGCGCTGTCATCAACGCATCAAAGGGAGATATTTCCCCCTCATCGTCCTCTTTACTAACCGCTTTATCAGCGCTTGGCTTTGGCTCACGTCCTGCCCACATTAGCTTGAAACCCATACCGAGCTTTCTAATCGGCATCAGTTTCAAGCCAATCTGCAGGTAGATACCTACACCCAGGAGCAAGATCAACATGATGGGTCCCCACACCACGCCGTTGATTGCCCCCAAGAGACTAGTTAATGTTTCCATGTGCTTCTCCTCACCCTGTTAGTTTGTTGCAATTGTTAACCCAGAATCTGCATGTTTTACACTATGTAGCTAGTGGTCTTCTATGGTGATGTCGCTTGCGCATAGAGGATGCCGCTTTTTTCATAACCAAACACAAAGGAATAACGGAATCAAAATACCTCGCCCTACTACGTTTAAAGGGAGCAGATAAGAAATTTGTTTCCGATTGGAAACACGTTAACATGCATCTTTATTCGCTCGCTTTCCGCTAGCCGACAGTCGCCAAGGCGAGCGACAACCGCTAGTATGCCCGGATCCAGAAAACTGTTTCATATAGGAAAACATCATGAGCAACCTTCCTGCCAATCTTCGTTACGCTGAAAGCCACGAGTGGGTACTTGACCACAAAGATGGCACCGTTACCGTCGGTATTACCGATCACGCCCAACAAGCACTGGGTGATGTCGTCTTTGTGGAACTGCCGGAAGTGGGCGCGGCGCTGACAAAAGGCCAAGAGTTTGGTGTGATTGAATCGGTTAAAGCCGCTTCTGATCTTTACTCCCCCGTTGCGGGCGAAGTGATTGAAGTGAATGAAGCCCTTGAAGACGCTCCCGAAACAGTCAATGACGCGCCTTATGAAGGTGGCTGGATTATGAAAGTTCGCTTAGACAGCGATGCCATTGATGGCCTGTTAGACGCCGATGCCTACCAGGCAACGCTCAGCGCTGACGAATAAAGCATACTCAGGCGCTTGCCTTTTCTGGCAGGCGCTTCGCTTATTATCCTGCACGGCTCTCTCTTAACGTTCGGAATCTTCTTCATGTCTCTTGAAACACGCCGCCTGGCCGAGCTGGCCGACCACGATGCTTTTATTAAACGTCATAATGGTCCAAGTAGTGATGACGTTACCACGATGTTAAAAGCGCTCAATATGCAGCACATGGAAGATCTGATCGAGCAGACCGTGCCAAGCGATATCCGCCTGGGGCGCGAACTGTCGCTAGACGATCCGCGCAGTGAATCCGAAGCGTTAGAGTACTTAGCTCAGCTGGCGCGGCAAAATCGCGTGGCTAAAAGCTACATTGGCCAAGGCTATTACGGCACGCACATGCCAGCGGTCATTCAGCGCAATGTGCTGGAAAATCCAGGTTGGTACACGGCTTATACGCCTTACCAACCGGAAATTTCTCAAGGCCGCCTGGAAGGCCTACTGAACTTCCAGCAAGTGGTAATGGATTTAACCGGCATGGAGCTTGCGAATGCTTCACTGCTTGACGAAGCCACTGCTGCCGCCGAAGCCATGGCGCTGTGTAAGCGCGGCAATAAGAAAAGTAAATCCAACGCTTTCTTCGTCGCCGACGATGTATTCCCACAAACGCTGGACGTGGTTAAAACCCGTGCGGAGTTCTTTGGTTTCGAACTGATTATGGGACCGGCTGAAGAACTGGCAGCCCACGATGTGTTTGGAGCCCTGGTACAGTACCCGTCTGCCAGCGGTGAAGTTCGTGACTTAGCGCCGCTTTTGAACGCAGCCGCCGACCGCAACATCATGACCTGCGTGGCGACCGACCTTTTGAGTTTGGTGCTGCTGAAAGAGCCTGGCAAGTTTGGCGCGGATATCGTGGTGGGCAACTCCCAGCGTTTTGGCGTACCCATGGGCTTTGGTGGGCCTCATGCAGCGTTCTTTGCCACATCAGATAAGCTCAAGCGCTCAATCCCAGGGCGGATTATCGGCGTCTCCAAAGATAGCCGCGGCAATACCGCCCTGCGCATGGCGATGCAAACTCGCGAACAGCATATTCGCCGCGAAAAAGCGACCTCGAATATCTGTACCGCCCAGGCATTGCTGGCCAATATTGCCGGTTTTTATGCGACCTATCACGGCGCTGAGGGTCTGCGCAAAATTGCGGGCCGCGTTCATCGTTTAACCACCCTACTTGCTGAAGGCCTTAAGCAGGCAGGCGTCGCACTCGCCCATGACAGCTGGTTTGATACGCTATGCTTGACAGGCGTTGATGCAGGCAAGATTCATGGCCGCGCCATGACTCACGATATTAACTTGCACTACTTCGCCAATGGCAATGTGGGCATCAGCCTCGATGAAACCACCACCGCTCACGACGTAGCCGCCTTATTTGATGTGCTGCTGGGCGATGAGCACGGCCTTGCCGTTGCAGTGCTGGACGAGCAGGTAGTGGCTAACGGCGCCTCGGGTATTCCCGCTAGCTGCCAACGCGATAGCGACTTTTTGAGCCACCCTACCTTCAGCCGCTACCGCAGCGAAACCGAAATGTTGCGCTACTTGAAGCGCCTGGAGAATAAGGATCTGTCGCTTGCTCACGCGATGATCCCGCTCGGCTCCTGCACCATGAAGCTCAACGCCACCAGCGAAATGATCCCCGTTTCCTGGCCGTCGTTTGCACATCTTCACCCGTTCGCCCCTCGCGACCAGGTGGCTGGTTACCATCAGATGATTGATGAGCTCTCAGCCTTTTTGGTTGAAGTCACCGGTTATGATCATCTCTCCATGCAGCCTAACTCCGGCGCGCAGGGGGAATATGCAGGTTTAGTGGCGATTCGCCGTTACCAGGCGGCCCAGGGCGAAGGTCATCGTGATGTCTGCTTGATTCCTAGCTCTGCTCACGGCACCAATCCTGCCTCAGCGGCGATGGTGCAGATGAAAGTGGTCGTGGTTGAATGCGATCAAAACGGCAACATTGATATGGCTGATTTACGCGCGAAAGCCGAGCAGCACCGCGATCAGCTGTCTGCCATTATGCTGACCTACCCGTCGACCCACGGCGTGTTTGAAACCAGCGTGCGCGAAGCGTGCAAAGTAGTGCATGACAATGGCGGCCAAGTCTATATTGATGGTGCCAATATGAACGCTCAGGTGGGCTTGACGCGTCCCGGCGATTTCGGCGGCGATGTGTCCCACCTCAATCTGCATAAAACGTTCTGTATTCCCCACGGCGGCGGTGGCCCAGGCATGGGCCCCATCGGCGTTAAAGCGCACCTAGCGCCCTACGTTTCTAACCACGTGGTTACGCCGATCAACGGTGTGAATAGCGATAGCGGTGCGGTATCCGCAGCCGCCTTTGGCAGCGCCTCGATCTTACCGATTTCGTGGGCCTATATTAAAATGATGGGCGCGCGCGGCCTGCGTGAAGCCACCGAGCTTGCCATCCTAAACGCCAATTACATTGCCAAGCGTTTGGAAGCGTCATTCCCTATTCTTTATCGCGGCCAGAACGGCACCGTCGCCCACGAATGCATTATCGATATTCGCCCGCTCAAAGCGGCCTCCGGGATTAGCGAAGAGGATATTGCCAAGCGCTTAATGGATTACGGCTTCCACGCACCGACTATGTCATTCCCGGTGCCAGGCACGCTAATGATCGAGCCGACCGAATCGGAGTCGCTGTATGAAATTGACCGCTTCTGCGATGCCATGATCGCCATTCGTGACGAGATTGCCCGGGTGGAAAGCGGTGAATGGCCGTTGGACAATAATCCACTGGTCAATGCGCCGCACACTCAGGCGGACCTGATGGATAGTGACTGGCAACGGCCTTATAACCGCCAGTTAGCTGCCTTCCCCACCGCTGCTGTACAAGCCGCTAAATACTGGCCTGCCGTTAACCGCGTTGATAACGTATTTGGCGACCGTCAGTTGATCTGCTCTTGCCCCAGCATTGACGAGTATCGCGACTAAACGCCATTTAAACGCCCCTGCTGCTTTAACCGTTCGATGGCATCAGGGGCGTTTTTTCTTGCACACGCTGGGCGTGAAAGCCGTTTAACAGCTTTTCGTAGCGTTTAGGCAGTACCGAGTCGCGACGGCGAAGTAGATAAAGCACTTCATTGACCACATTGGGCAGATTGAGTGCTTTGACTTGGCGCTGCCAGGGAGACGTCTCCAACACCAATCTCGATACCACGGTAAAGCCAAGCCCCCTGGCGACCGCATCCAGCACCATGCTGACTTCATTGGTAAAGCCCTGATGGCGGAAGTGCGTCATTGAACGAAACTCATCCGGATAATTAGCCCGTAATAGCGCATTAGCGTGGTTAATGCCGTCGTAATAATTGAGAAAGCCAATCCCCATCAAATCAGACAGCGTACTACCGGCAAAATCAGCGGGCACCACTAAACAGAGAGGCTCCTGATGCCAAATAGAGCAATGAAGTTCAGGGTGACTCATTGCCTCCGTGACAATGCCAATGTCATAGCGGCCATCTAACAGATCATTCACTATTTCATGGTTAAAAGCGAAACTATAGTTGACCGTTAAATTGGGGTGCATTTGCTGCTGGCCCAAAATATACGGATAAAACATCAGACCCACGCTTCCAGGTGATGCAATACGGCAATCGCCACTATCGAGTGAGTCGTCATCTAAGCCATGACGAAACTGTTCATGCTCAGCAAACAGCTTCAACGCATAATCATAAGCTCGCCGCCCCGTTTCCGTTAGCGTAAAACTGCGCCCCTTGCGCTCAATCAGCTCTTTATTTAAGTAGCTTTCTAGCTTGCGAACATGCTGGCTTACGCCGGGCTGCGTCATTTCCAAGCGATGAGCGGTACGGGTAAAACTGCCTGTTTCCACTAACGTAATAAACGTACGGAAATATTGAGCGTTAAACATAGTAAAGAACCATTGTCTTTAGCAGCCATCCTTTTAAACAGGGTTCATAGTAGCACAGCGGCCTGGGTAGCCGTTGCGCCGCTGTACCGCTGTACCGGCTGCCTGGGCATGGTAAACTGCCAATAGCACTCAAACGACTAGGGACAGCCCCACTAATGACCGCAACTGCTCAACCCCGCGCCACCCTTTCCAGTATCATTTCCCCAGAAGGAAGCCTGGAAGTACTTTCTCAGCATGAAGTTAATCGCCTGCATAAAACCTCTCAAAGTGGCCTTCATGATTTACTTCGGCGTTGCGCACTGGCGGTTTTAAATTGTGGTAACCCAAGTGACGACAGTCTGGCGATTTTAGAAGCCTATAAAGATTTTGATATTGAAGTATTGCAACAAGATCGCGGCATTCGCTTAAAGCTGACTAACGCGCCAGCGGAAGCGTTTGTGGATGGCCGTATGATCCGCGGCATCCGCGAACATCTCTCCTCAATCATTCGCGATATCGTTTACGTCTATAACGAAATTCAACATCACAACCGCTTTGACCTTAGCACTGGCGAAGGCACTACCAATGCGGTCTTCCATATTCTGCGCAAAGCGGGCACGTTGAAACCTGGCCGCGACCCTAGCCTAGTGGTCTGCTGGGGCGGCCACTCTATTTCTCGTGAAGAGTATGAGTATACCAAGGACGTCGGCTACCACTTAGGTCTGCGTGGTTTAGATATTTGTACCGGCTGTGGGCCAGGCGCTATGAAAGGCCCCATGAAAGGCGCAAATGTCGCCCATGCAAAACAGCGCCGTAAAGAAAGCCGTTATTTAGGCATTTCAGAACCGGGCATAATCGCCGCAGAAGCGCCCAATCCGATAGTTAATGAATTGGTCGTCATGCCCGATATTGAGAAACGACTGGAAGCTTTTGTGCGTCTAGGACATGGCATTGTCGTCTTTCCAGGCGGTGTCGGGACCGCGGAAGAGATCCTCTATTTATTGGGTATTTTGCTGCACCCAAGCAATAAAGATATCCCCTTCCCGTTAATTTTCACTGGCCCTGCCGATTCTGCCGCCTACTTTCAGAAAATCGATGAATTCCTGGTCTATACGCTCGGGGAAGAAATTCGTCGCTACTACACGATTATTACAGGCGACCCGGTGGCGGTTGCTCGCACCATGCGCCATGGCATCGACGAAATTGCTGAATTTAGGCGCACACACCAGGATGCGTTCTACTACAACTGGCGGTTAACCATTGCACGCGATTTTCAGGCAACGTTTCAACCGACCCATGAAGCGATGCGATCGCTAGCGCTTCACCGCTTACAACCAACTCATGAGCTAGCCGCTAACCTGCGCCGGGCGTTCTCCGGGATTGTAGCGGGCAATGTTAAAGAAGACGGTATTCGCGCCATTGAAGCCCATGGTCCCTTTGTGCTGACGGCTGAGCCTGAACTGATGCAGCGCCTGGATGAACTATTGACCTCATTTGTGGCACAAGGTCGCATGAAGCTAGATGGTCAGCATTACACACCCTGCTACGTACTTAAGTAGCAGTTATCAATCGATATAAACAGGGATGCCTTTATGTTGATTGCGCTAATGACCCTGTTAGCCGCTGGTATCGTCAAAGGCGCTATTGGCTCGGGTGTTCCGGTCATCGTCGTGCCTGTCCTCACGATGCTCTACGATGTGCAACTCGCAATTGCAGTACTGGTCGCGCCCAACCTGATAAGTAATGCCTTACAAGTGTGGCAATACCGTCGACACTTACTGCCATTACGGTTTTTGGCACTCTTTTCGCTGGCTGGTGGTCTGGGCATTGTGCTTGGAACGTGGGGGCTGGTGGTACTTTCAGCAGAGCTACTATCACTGGGGGTAGCAGGCGCGATTGTGCTCTATTTGGCTATTAAGGTGGCGAGGCGCCGTATGGCTCTGCCGTTTAATCTCGCTGAGCGAATAGTGATCCCCGCTGGGTTACTCGCGGGAGTATTGCAAGGCGCCGCAGGAATGTCGGCCCCCGCCTCGGTGACATTTCTAAATGCTATGCAACTGGAACGTCGTGTCTTTATCGGCTCCATTTCAGTCTTTTTTGTTGCCATTACCAGTGTGCAAATTCCAGCGCTTTTAAGCGCAGGCATTTTAACTTTAGAGCGTTTTCTCTACAGCGTTGTTGCCTTGATCATTATTGTGGCCGCCATGCCGCTCGGCGCGCATTTGGGCAAGCGACTCCCCCATCGCTGGTTCGATAACCTGATTATGCTGCTATTGGCAGGTATCGCCTGTAAAATTTTTATCGATGCTTGGTTGGCCAGCTAAGCACTCACCATGTTCCTGTTCGCCCTAACAAAGCAATATAGGGAACCATTGCAGAAAAAAAGGGCCAGAATAGCTACACTTATAGGCTTTGCCTCATGTCGTACCATTGAAAGGAACTCAACATGTCGATGATTAATCAGTTACAAGATGTAAAAACAAAGGATTTCGCCAAACACTGCTATGAAAGCAGTAGTGTCGATAAATTACGCGATGCCGCCGAAGGCAGCCCCGACCAAGCAGAAATGGAACATTGGGGGCTAACGGAAGGACAGTGGGAAGAAGCCATAGTGGCTGCGTTGGCGGATCATGAAGCCAAAGAGTAAATAACTTCAAATAGCGGGTAACCGCTATAACACATGCGCCCTAACAGCCAATCGTTAGGGCGTTTTGTAGTACGGCAACCTTACTTTATTCCACACGACGCTTATTCCGCGTTCGATAACGCCACACCCCCATACTCCGCCCGAAGACGCTCTAGCTTGGTAACTTCGCTTTTGCTTAGCGCTGGGGAGTCCCATAATGGTTGCTCATCAGTTCCTCGCAGGCCTTCCAATCTAACTGTCAGTTCTGCATTACTCGGTATTTGAGGTTCTCCCCAGGGGCCAAAACGATTAGGCGCAAGACTCCAGGCCAGCGTCTCTCCCGGCTCAATTCCCCCCGGTACAACGTAGTAGAATTGCTCATCGACCCAAGGCTGTGAGCGGTCAGGACTGGTAACGATTCCTCTTAAAGACAGCTCGGAAACGACCTTATCAGTGTTATTCGTCACTTCAAGATCAATCACTGGCTCAGGAGCCCCATAAGGGCTCTTGCCCATGTAATAGCGAGCATTATCAATACTGAAACGCGCTAATTGCTGCTGGTCGCTTTTCGCCTTAGCCTGCTTCTCTTCTAATCGTGTTAACTTGCGAATTGCCTGCTCACGCTCTCGTGACCGGCGCTCGCGAAGTATTTGATCGGCGCGTTGAATAACCTGATCGCCAGTCAATCCATGCATTTGCACATTGGCTGACTCAGCGATCTCTGCCGCGTTCATACGGTTAGGATTAAGAATATCAATGCTGTTAAATGTCGATGCCGTCGAAATAATAATGAGCCCTTGATCAAAATCGTCGCGCTTATAAGTAGGCAGCGAGTTGCGCACTTTTTCGACCGAGACGACTGACGCGGGCATGGAGCTTGTGTCAATTTTGGGGTCTGAACAACCCGCTATCATGAGTACTGATAGTGCTATTGCAGACAGCCTTAGAGGGCTACACATACACACACCTCAACGCAGACAATGGTAAAAATTGCTGAGGAGCTTAACGGAAAGTACTATTTATCACTACCCTTTGGTGCTAGCGAGTTAAATTTGCCATCACCATAGTGGCACACCGTCATCGTATTCTCTTTACTAGTAGTTACGATGCAGAACGAACAAAATCAAAGTGAGATGCTGGCTTGCCTAAGAGGGTGTAACCTGAATTCATAGCGATGCACAACCGCCTTCTTTTTTTACTCTTATTACCACTCTAACAACCTTATAAAAGGGAGTAAGAAAATGCTAAATATTGGCTTTATAGGACTTGGCTTGATGGGCCAGGGTATGGCCACAAACCTTATTAAACATAATTTTTCTTTGACTATCATGGCGCATCGAAATCGTGCCCCTATCGAAGCGCTATGTCAGTTAGGAGCAAACGAGGTAGAAACACCTGCGGAAGTTGCCTCACGCAGTGATTTAGTTTTTGTCTGTGTCAGTACCAGTGAGCAAATGGAAAACATCACTCTGGGTTCTGAGGGTCTTCTTGCTGGCGCGAATCCTGGTTTGATTATCGTCGATTGCTCGACATCGCTACCTCAATCGACACAACGGTTATCCGCAAGTATCGAAGCCGCAGGATGCCACCTGTTGGACGCCCCATTAGCAAGAACACCAAAGGAGGCCCGCGAAGGACGGCTGAATGTCATGGTGGGAGGTAGCAAAAAAGTAGTCGATCAGGCCTGGCCAGCCATAGAGTCATTCGCTGAAAATATCTTTCATATCGGTGAGCTTGGTTCAGCCCACAAACTCAAACTGATCAACAACTATCTCTCGCTTGGCGCCGCTGCCCTGGCGGCAGAAGCCGCGGCGATGGCGGCCAACATGGAGGTTGATCAGCAAAAATTATTTGAAGTGTGTTCACAAGGCGGCGCCAATAGCGCCATGTTTAACGCTGTGATGCCCTGGGTGCTTGAAGCAGATGAAACGCGCTTGCGCTTTAGTTTGGGCAATGCCGGTAAGGACATGGGTTACTTAAGCGAAACGATCGCGACATCTGATTTCGAGAGCATGATGCTGCCTGCCTTACGCGAGGTGTTGAAGCAAGCTGAAAACACACTGGGCAACGACCAGTATGTGCCTCGGCTTTACGACGCCAGCATGTTGCGAAATAAGCAAGATCTGTAAACCGCCTCATTCAGCGAGTCGACATTGGAAGGCTACTAATTAAGAGCAGGCGCAACATCGACGTGCCGATTACACTTTAGAAGCTCGCCACGTCGATGTTATTGGATTGCGCTATTCACCACACGTGTTGCTCAATACGTTCCTGGGTAACTGCCACCATCCAACAGTATATTTTGTCCGGTCATATAACCGGCCTGAGCGCTACACAGAAACGCACAGAAGGCGCCAAACTCTTCCGCCGTGCCGAAACGCTGCGCAGGAACTTTTTGACGAAAGGAATCCCGAACGCTTTCGTATTCCTGGTTGGAGGATTTTGCGACGTTTTGATGAGTGCTCTTTAATCGATCAGTATCAAAAGAGCCTGGTAACAAGTTATTGATCGTTACGTTGCGACCAGCAAGCTGCGGTTGACGAGCCAAGCCCGCGATAAAGCCCGTCAACCCGCTGCGGGCACCATTGGATAGCCCCAAAATATCGATGGGTGCTTTAACGGCTGCTGAGGTGATATTAATCACCCGGCCAAAGCCCCGTTCCGCCATGGCGTCTACCGTTGCCTTGATGAGCTCAATAGGCGTGACCATATTGACATCGACAGCGTCTAACCAGTCCTGTCGTGACCAATCTCGGAAGTCTCCTGGTGGAGGGCCACCGGCATTATTCACCAAGATATCTATTTGCGGACAAGCGGCTAGCACCGCTTGGCGTGTCGTTTCTTGTGAAATATCCCCCGCCACAGTGAGCACCGTCACATCAGGGTTCATTTGCCGTAAATGCACCGCCGCCTTTTCCAGTAACTCGGAGGAGCGTGCGTTGATAACCACATTCACTCCCTCCATTACCAACGCCTCGGCACACCCTTTTCCGAGACCCTTGCTTGCGGCACACACCACTGCCCAACGACCTGCAATACCTAGTTCCATTTTCTGCTCCTGTTTCGCCATTGATCGATTTAGAGAGATTGCTCAAGCATCCACTGATAATCCTGTTCACTCGCAATGCGCGGGTTCGTTTTGTGGGTGTGATCAGCCAAGGCGCCTTTAATGATTCGAGGGAATAACGCTTCAGACACCCCCAATTCCGCTAACCCCATGGGTAAATCGAGGCGCTTAGTCATGTCTGTAATAGCCGGGCCAATATCAGCGGGGCTACTGAGCTGCATCGTTTGGGCAATGCGCTCGAGCTTTTGCTCATGCTTTACAGAATCACAGCTGGAATTAAATTCGATCACTGCTGGCAGGAAAATGGCGTTGAGCGTGCCGTGGTGAAGGCGCGGATTAATACCGCCTAACGAATGACTCAAACTATGTACGCAGCCTAATCCTTTCTGAAAAGCCATCGCCCCCTGCATTGAGGCACTCATCATATTCATGCGTGCTTCCCGATCACCGGGGTTGCGCGTCGCCTTCTCAATATTCAGCCAGCCGCGGCGCAGTCCATCCAACGCGATGCCGTCGGCAGGAGGATTAAAGGCCGCCGACATGAACGTTTCGAGGCAATGGGATAAGGCGTCCATCCCCGTGGCTGCCGTCATTTGAGCGGGCAGACTCAACGTTAATTCAGGGTCGCAAATAGCAGATTTAGGTACCAGGTGGGGTGATAACAGGCCAACTTTACGGCCATCTTCCAGGATCAGAATCGCCCCGCGGCCTACTTCACTCCCGGTGCCTGCTGTCGTTGGAATTGCGATAACAGGTGCCGTGGCAGCGGTAATTCGCTCTGAGCCTCCTTCAACCACCGCAAAGGATTTCAAAGAGCCTTCATGGGTACCGCAAATAGCCACGCCTTTCGCCAGGTCGATTGATGAGCCGCCACCAATGGCAATGATGCCATCGAAACCACCCTCGCGGTATTGCGTAACGGCTTGACGCACGGCGGCCTCATTGGGGTTGGGAGGCGTTTGATCATAAATGGCCGGATTAGGATCACTTAAATGCTTTAGCACTTGGTCGACAATACCCGCGGCCCGCACTCCCGCATCAGTCACCACCATAGGGCGTCGAATACCTAGACGATCGCACTCTGACTGCAGCAGCGAGGCAGCCCCGAAATCAAATTGAATTTGAGTAACATAGTTGATTATTGCCATTTCAGTACCTTTGGAATTGTTAGTGTTTTTAGTAATAACTTACTCTCGCACTGCGAACAAGCCTGACGAGGCCACACCACAAGCAGGTATCGCGATGCATCATTCCGGCCCATTCCCGCATTAATAAAGCCAAACAAGACGGGTCAAAATAGAACTAAAGTCTACAAAATATGATTATTGAACACAATGGTCGTTAATGCTAGATTTGTTTTGCCACTCGACAAATACACAAAAACCGAGACTCATAAAATGATCACCAAAACTAAATCGCTCAAGCGCATTACTGCTCTACTGCTACTCACCGCATCCAGCTCTGTGCTGGCGGCCTACCCTGAAAAACCCATCACTATCATCGTTCCATGGGCCGCAGGTGGCGGCACAGACGCGACCGCGCGCACTATTGCCGCTGCGTTAGAAGAACAATTGGGCCAAACGGTGAATGTGGTTAACCGTACCGGTGGTAGCGGTGTTGTCGGCCACAGTGCCATGGCGAGTGCAAAACCGGATGGTTATACCCTGGGTTTGGCTACCGGTGAGCTCAATATGATGCACTGGCAAGGCCTGACCGACCTGACTTATGAAGATTTCACCCCAATCGGCCAGATCAACTTTGATTACGCCGGCATTCAAGTAGCCGCCGATGCGCCTTACGATTCAGTCCAAGAACTCGTAGATGCTATTGCTGAGCAACCCATGGGCACCTTTAAAGCCTCAGGTACAGGTCAAGGTGGCGTATGGCACCTGGCCTTTGCAGGCTTCTTAATGGATCAGGGGCTTGAAGCCAACCGTGTTACCTGGATCCCCAGCCAGGGCGCGGCGCCAGCAATGACGGAACTCGCTGCCGGTGGTATCGATATTGTGCCGAGTTCTGTTCCCGAAGGTCGCTCGATGATCGAAGCCGGGCGTGCCAAAAGCCTTGGCGTAATGGCACCAGAGCGTATTAACAGCTTCCCCGACGTTCCTACGATTAATGAAGCGATCGGAAGCGATTATCTCGTCGGTGAATGGCGTGGCATCACCGGTCCTAAGGGGATGGATGAGGAAATCGTAGCGACCCTTGAAGAAGCGCTAGAGGCCGCTTACAACAGCGATACCTATCAAGACTTCATGGCTAAACAAGGCTTTGGTACTGAGTGGCGCAATGCCGAAGAGTTTGGTGAGCTGATGGTCGAAATGGATGCTGTGTATGGAGAAATTGTTAAGAACGTTGGGCTGAGTCAATAAGGGGCTAAGCAATGAGAGATCTCCTCTTGGGACTAGCCTTTATGCTGCTTGGCGCCGTTGTGTTAACTGTCGCTAGTCAGTACCCGACGATGGCAAGTCTTCAATATGGTCCATCTCTGTTTCCCTCCCTCATTGGGGGAGGGTTTCTCATAGGGGGCCTGGTACTTTCGGCAACGCAGCTACCTACGCTAAAACGTCAACTGTCAGGCACCGATGCAAATGTGGGGAATATCTTCGACTTACGTTCCGTGCTTGTCTCACTTCTCCCAATAGCACTCATTATTTTTTATATATTCGCGAGCGAGTTTCTTGGTGCGGCCCTCTGCCTAGCCATCATTATGTTCGTGCTTATGCTGGTGAGAAAAACTTCCCTACCTTTAGCACTGCTGGTCTCCTTCGTCGCGTCGCTCACAATTTATTTCCTATTCTCGCGATACCTGCTGATCCCCCTTCCTGAAGGGCTACTGAATTTCTGGGGTTAGATTATGGAAGCATTCCTGTTAGGGCTGCAGCTCGTCTTTAATGTAGAAACAATGCTGGTTATCTTTGCGGCCGCCATATTTGGTGTGTTCGTGGGAGCGGTGCCAGGGCTAACCGCCACAATGGCGGTTGCACTCTTGGTACCAATTACCTTCTACATGGATCCGACCCCCGCTATCGCTGCCATTGTTACCACATCGGCCATGGCTATCTTTGCTGGTGATATCCCAGCTACGTATTTAAATATCCCCGGCACCCCTTCCTCAGCTGCCTATGTTAACGATTCACATCTGTTAGCACATAAAGGGCGAGCACGAGAAACGCTGGGAATGAACTTGATCTGTTCGGTATTTGGCGGTCTATTCGGAACACTAATACTGGTCTTTGTCTCACCTTCATTAGCTGAAGTGGCACTCCAGTTCAGTTCTTTTGAATATTTCTGGCTGGCGCTACTGGGGCTAAGTTGCTCGATTTTTATCTCTATTGGCTCCAGGGTTAAAGCATTTCTCTCTTTGATGATCGGTTTACTGCTCTCGACGGTTGGTCTGGATATGATGAGTGGCGCCCCCCGCTTCACCTTCGGCATTCCAGACTTAATGGGAGGTGTTAACTTTATTCCGGTAATGATCGGCATGTTCGCACTCAACGAACTAATGCTGTTTTATGGTTCACGCAATGAGGGCAGAGAGCTGCCTTATTTATCCAAAGATAGCGTTTTCAAGCAGGCACCAAAGCATATAAAAGCTTATTGGCCGAACATGATAAGAGGGAGCTCGATTGGAACCCTGATTGGCGCACTTCCCGGCGCGGGGGCTGACATTGCGGCGTGGATCTCTTATGCCGTTGGCAAAGGCCGCTCTAAACAGAAACAGAACTATGGTACCGGTCATGTTGAAGGCATTGTCGATGCCAGCTCCGCTAATAACTCGGGAATCAGCGGCGCTTGGGTGCCGGCCTTGGTATTCGGGATTCCGGGTGACTCGATAACCGCCATAGTGATCGGCGTACTCTATATGAAAGGTATGAATCCTGGCCCCACCATTTTCATGGATGGCACCGGCTTGATCTATGCCCTTTTCATCGTGTTCTTTCTTGCCAATTTAATCATGCTACCGATTGGCTATGCGGCGATAAAATCTGCCAAGGTATTCATCTTAACGCCCCGCAAAATCCTAATGCCGATCATCTTATGCTTCTGCATTGTAGGCGCCTTCTCCATCAATAATTCGATTACTGATGTATGGATTATGTTGCTGATCGGCTTTATCGCCTCAATTCTCGCCCGATGTGACTTTCCCATGGCGCCAGCGATTCTTGGCTTGGTGTTAGGCACGACATTGGAAAACAGTTTTATGAGCTCAATGCTAAAAAGCAATGGCGATCTACTTAGCTTCTTTTCCCGCCCTATTAGTGCAGGTCTAGGTGCCCTCGTTATTTTGCTATGGCTCTCTCCGCTAATCACCATGGCCTACAAAAAATTCAAACATAATAGTCAGCACAAAGCGCCGAGGATTTCATGAAACGCTATACAAAAAATTGGTTGGAAGAGGTACTGGTTACCCTATTCATGGAGGCCGGCGCTTCACGTGAAGTAAGTGAGACGACCAGCAGTATTCTTATTGAAGGCGATTTATTGGGGCACCATACCCATGGCGTCAAACTGGCTAATGGTTACTTAAGAGATTTGAAATCGGGGCATGCGTGCGGTGTCCACAACGCGATGACCTCAAAAGAGATCAGCTCAGTCGCTGCCCTTGTTGATGGCCACTATATTCTTGGCCCCTACTTAGTGCAAAAAGCGCTTGAGCGAAGTGCTGATGCAGCACGAGAGTCGGGCATTGGTATTGTGACCATAAAACGTTCGCACCATATCGCCTGCTTGGCCTCGTATTTACAGCCTTTTGTTGAGCAAGGGTTGATGCCGATCATTATGACCTCGGATCCAGCGGTGAAATCGGTCGCTCCATATGGAGGCGTTTCGCCAGTTTACACACCGAATCCTATTGCAATGGGCATCCCTAGTCGCGTCCAACCGATCATGATGGACGTCAGCATGTCGACCGTCACTAACGGCAGCGTGGGAAAAGCACATGCTGAGAAAACCAAAATGGCGCATCCCGTCATCCTGACGAATACCGGTGTTGCCAGCGACGATCCAGCGGACTTTTTTAGCGACCCGCAAGGTAGCATCCTGCCGCTCGGCGGCCAGGAATTCGGTCATAAAGGTTTTGCGATGGGGTTGATGGTGGAAGCACTGACCTCCGCATTAGGCGGGTTTGGTCGTAAAGATGCGCCCACTGGCTGGGGGGCCTCGGTGACAGTCATGGTGATCGACCCCACCCTTTTCTCGGGGCAGAGTGCTTTCCTTGATGAAACAGATCATTTAATCGAAGCATGCCTGAGCTCCAAGCCGGCCAACCCACAGCATCCGGTGCGAATGCCTGGACAAGCCGGGCTTAGTCGTCGAGATAAGTACTTGGAACAAGGTATTCCGCTGCCGGACGATGTGGTGACTGAGCTACAAAAGGCTATTGATGACTCATCACTAAAGGGCCGTTATTAAAGATAGCTGCGGCAAATAATTGATCATCGTAAGACCAGAGCAGTGAGGCATCTATCATGAGCGAACCAACAACAATAGGCTTTATTGGTACAGGCATTATGGGTGGGCCGATGGCCGCCAATCTCGCCAAAGCAGGCCATCAGGTGCGCGTCTGGAATCGCACCCCGGATAAAGCGCACGCTCTTACCTCACTGGGCATAGAGGTAAGCGAGACTTTCCAGCATGCGGCTGAGCAAGCAGACGTTGTGGTGGTCATGCTCAGTTCAGGGCCTGTCTGCGATGAGGTGATCCTGGGCCCCAACGGTCTATTAGCAGCCATGAAGCCGCACAGCACGCTGGTAGTGATGAGTTCGATCCCGGTTGAGACTGCACAGCAGCAAGCCAAGGCCGCGGCTGAGCGCGAGATTGGTTATCTGGATGCCCCCGTATCAGGAGGCGAAAAAGGTGCCCAAGCGGGTATTTTGGCGATTATGGTCGGCAGTGAAGTAGCCACATTCGAGCGCACAAGTTCCCTACTTAAGATAATGGGCAACCCGGTGCATGTTGGCCCGGCGGGTACCGGGCAGCTAGCGAAGTTAGCCAATCAATTAATCGTCGCCAATACGATCGCCACTGTCTCAGAGGCGGTGCTTCTTGCAGAACGCGGTGGCGCTGATCCCGCTAAAGTTCGCGAAGCACTGTTAGGTGGTTTTGCGGACTCCACCGTACTGCGCGCTCATGCACCCCGTATGATTGCCAATGACTTCGCACCGGGTGGCCCCGCCAAATGGCAACTCAAAGATACCCAAACGGCCATTGCGCTCGCCAAAGAGCTGTCGCTTGACCTGCCCGTAACATCGCTGGTGAATAGCTTGTTCACGGACCTTGTTGCCCATGGCGACGGAGAGCTCGACCATAGCGCCTTGATTCGAGAACTCAGGCGTAGAAATGAAATGCCCCTCGATTAACGAAGCATACTATGGTTAGCGTTAGCGCAAGTAATCGGGAATGTCGAGAACGCCGTGGTCACGAAAATCGCTAAGACGCTCTTGAACCTTGGCTTCGGAGCCTGCCAAGTGAGCAGAGAGCGCTTGGCTAGCTTGCTCGCCCTCTTTATGACGCATTCTGTCGAAGATTTTCAGATGGTCATGAAAGAACGGATCTTTGTCTGGCAGTGCCATGCTCGAGCCCAGCAGGTGCTTGCTCATAAGCAGGACAGGATGGGTGCGTCTTAGCATATTAAAAATTTCTTGATTGCCCCCCATGCTCACGGTTCTGTAGTGCAGATCGCTTTCAAGTTCATCCAGTGTCGCGCCAGCAACGTTAGGATATTTCGCCGCTGTCTGCTCTAACTTCTCAATGAAATGGGAGATTTGTTGCTCGGGCATACTCTGCGTAGCCCTGGCAATCATAAAGGGCTCCAACTGCCTACGCGCTTCATAAAGGTTATGCAGTCGATCATTGTCCAGCGGCACAATGGACCAACTGGTGTACTTCACTTTTTCAACCACCCCAATGGACTGCAGATAGAGTAGAATTCGATGCGTAATCGTACGGCTGACACTGTATTTTCTTGCCAGTTGGAGCTCGTTGAGTTCGAATCTGCCCTTCATCGAACTCAAGACAACATCGTGTTCCACAACATCGGCTATAGCGCGCCAAGTGTCTGTGCGCTCAATCTTGGCATCTTCACCCAACGCACTGAAATCGGCCGTGATTAGATTCCGCCTGATAGGCTCAACGTCCGTTGCCCCCACCAAGTAACCACGGCCATCGAAACGGCAAATTAACTGCTCATCATGCAGTCGTCCTAACGTCTGACGAACAGGAGAGCGGCTCATTCCGAATATTTCTGCAATATTGCCTTCGAGTAGCACTAAGCCTGACTCAAGGTGGCCACTGTTGATACTTCGCTTAAGCGCCTCATAAAGCTGGTCTTTTAACGACTGGGACATTCAAGCCACTCATTACATAGGTGTTAGTTAAGGGCTATATAGGGCTGTTAAGTAACGGCACCCACCATCCACGGCACAAATTCATTGTTACCATAACCCAACGATTCACTGGCACTCTGCTCGCCAGAGGCAATCGCAATGATTTTCTCAAAAATATGCTCGCCCACTTCTTCTACTGTGGCGGTACCATCCACAATGGTGCCACAATTAATATCCATATCTTCGAGAATGCTTTCATACATCTGCGTATTGGTTGCCAGTTTAATACACGGCGCGGGCTTGAACCCGGAGACAGAGCCACGCCCCGTGGTAAAGCACACGACGGTTGCGCCTGAAGCAATCTGACCCGTGACAGATACCGGATCATAGCCAGGACTATCCATAAAATTAAAACCTGGCTCTTTCAACGGCTGGGCATACTCAAGCACGTCATTAAGGCTCGAAGAACCACTCTTAGCCACGGCGCCCAGCGATTTTTCAAGAATGGTGGATAACCCCCCTGCTTTATTTCCAGGTGAAGGATTATTGTTTAATTCAGCCCCATTGATCTGCGTGTAGTGCTTCCACCACTCGATCCTTTCCAGCAGCTTACGCGCAACGTCTTCATTGATGGCTCTATCTAGCAGCAAATGCTCAGCGCCATAGATTTCAGGCGTTTCACTCAATATAACGCTACCGCCATGTTGGACGATAAGATCAGCCGCATGTCCCAGGGCAGGGTTTGCAGTAATACCAGAATAACCGTCTGACCCGCCACACTGCAGTGCCACGGTAAGGTGGCTCAACGGGGCCGGGCGTCTCTCGGCATCACGGTAGTCATTCGACATTTGACGGATTTTTTCCGACGCCTTCTCAATGCTCGCTCGGGTACCGCCAGCGCTCTGAATATTAAAGTAAAATATTCTTGATGTATCGGTCAGTCCATACTTTTCAACCAGTTGCTTAACCTGATTAGCTTCGCAACCTAAACCAATAATAAGCACAAAAGCAAAATTCGGATTGATCGCATAGCCATTCAATACCCGTTCAAGGAATGCAAACCCCTCCGACTCCGTATTCATTGCGCAGCCTGAGCCATGGGTGACCGGCACGACGCCATCAAAGCCTAATTCCTCAAACTCGCCGCTGGCATTGAGACGCTCGGCAACGACTTTCGAGACTGTGGCCGAACAGTTCACGGTGGAAAGAATGCCGATATAGTTGCGGGTACCTACTTGGCCATTTGCACGATGGTAGCCATTAAAGGTGCGCTGGCTGTCAGTCACCGATGTCCTTGGCGCTGGCTTGAAATGCTCAAGTGATGTGTCACGTTCCAACATAACAATATTGTGCGTATGAACATGTTCACCTGCCTCTATACGCCGCGTTGCCAGCCCAATAATTTGACCATATTTGAAGATGGGCTGTTCTGGCTCAATGACCGTTAACGCAACCTTATGACCAGCATCAATATTCTCATGGGCAGTATGCTGATCATCGTCAATGGGGTAGCCCTTCGGAACAGCCCTGCTCGCCACGCCAACGTTGTCATGATGATGCAACCTAATGACCGCAGGTACACTATTGATAAGCTCCATTATTTTCTCCCTAGCCTCTTAGACGTTTGCATATCACTCAGCACCCCGCCATCAGCCCTTTCACCAGCACGTTTAGAATTGTTGTACTGGGCATATTAGACTATCGTCGAGTTAATGATCATTGTGTGCAATATTCAATCAAGGTCAGTTTACTTTCTCCCGAAGCGCATGTCGATAGCTATAAAACAGAGCGATAAAGCTGGTTAGCCACACAGGTATCAAATGAGTTCTCTGCTACGCTTAAGGAGCAAAAAAGGAAGATTAAGGGCATGACCGCATAGAGAATAGTGAAATAGCACATGGATGGCTGAACACTTAGCCTGAGGTAGATTGAAGTAGAAAATTAGGAACTCAGAGGAATGCGGCGCGTCGAATATTGTTACATACCCTAGTCCGTCTTGAACGGCTTGGACTTAACACCAATGCTATAACGAATATGCCCCTAAGCAATTAGGTACCAGGAGGTTCGCATGAGAAAATGGATCGTAATGGCAGTCGTCAATTGGCTGCGTAAGCCAGCAAACAGACAGAAAGCCAAGGACGCTTGGAAAGATGTTCGTGGTCGCAATGATGCAAAGCGGACGCCGCCACAGCCGCAGGCTACCCCGCGCGATACAACAGCAAAGCGCCCTGGCAATACCTTCGATAATCGTCCTTAAACGCTAGGCAACTTGGTTTGCATAGGTGGGATATCTGACACTTCCACAGAAGATTAAGTCGCTAGTACGCAAACGCCCCGCTGGATATGCCAGCGGGGCGTTTGCGTACTAGCGGTACTGATTGCTTGGCGCTAACGCGGGAATCTTCTCTACACCCCAGTTAATGAGGTAGTGGCGTTACAGATTAAGCACGACCATGACGGTATCCGTCTCATCATTAGCTGGCTGAACCACGAAGCCAAACTCTTTCGCCATTTCCCGCATGGCATGGTTTTCTCGCAGAACATCGGCAAAGACCTGCTGGAGACCACTTTCACGGGCATAATCGATCATTTGTTGCATAAGTCGATAGCCAAGCCCGGTTCCCTTCATATCACTACGCACCATGATCGCAAACTCCGCCTTTTCTTTGTCGGGATCGGCAGATAAGCGGACAATACCCACGATTTCCTGTTTATTTGGCGGCAACGCAACAAACGCCATTTCCCGATCATAATCGATCTGAGTCAGCCGGGCGGCGAAGGCATGGTCGAACCGCCGGATGGCGGCAAAGAAGCGTAGCCGCACATCATCGGACGTAGAATGACGAAGCATTTCCACCAGCGCACCTTCATCTTCGGGTCGAATGGGGCGCAGTGAATAACGTTGCCCATTGCGTGTTTCGATAGTTTGCTCAAGTTGCTGCGGATATGGGCGGATAGCAAACGGAGGCCGCTGTTCACGGTCGGCCTTGACCACGATGCGCGCATCCAAGGCAATCACTCCGGTGGCATCGGCCAGTAGCGGATTGATATCCAGTTCAACCACGCGATCCAGATCGCTGATCAACTGTGACAGTTTAATGAGCGTGAGAGAAATTGCCTCCAAGTCGGCCGCAGGACGATCACGGTAGCCGCGCAGCAAACGTGAGATACGTGTCGCCTGGATCATTTCTTGTGCTAGCAGCGGGTTGAGTGGCGGGAGACCCACCACCCGATCACCGATTAGCTCTACTGCCGTGCCTCCCTGGCCAAACATAATAATCGGCCCGAAAACGCTATCTTCCGCAACACCTAAAATCAGCTCATGCGCCCCAGGGCGACGAATCATCGGCTGTACATTAAAACCATCTAACCGCGCCTCAGGCGCCACTTGGCGAAGCGTCGCCAGCATATCTTCGGCCGCCTGTGCCACCGCACCGGGCGAGGCCAGGTTCAACTGCACTCCGCCACTATCAGACTTATGCGAAATATCACGCGAGAGGATCTTCAACACGACCGGGAAGCCCAACTGCTTTGCTGCTTCACTCGCCTCTTCCGGTGTATGCACAGCGATGGCAGGAACGGTTGGAATCCCATAAGCTGACAATATTGCCGAGGCCTCTGGCTCGGTTAGCACGTTGCGCTCATCTTTAAGGACTTGATCAATAATGGCGTTCGCGCTGGCTTTATCGATGGTACCGCCAGTGGAAATGGGCGGTGGCGTTTCCATCAACGTTTGCTGGTTTCTCCAGTAGCTGGATAAGTGCCAGAAGGCCCGGATGGCCTGCTCAGGCGTTTCGTAGGTTGGAATTTTTTGTGCCGCAAACAAACGGCGGGCCTTAGCTGGCGCCCCTTCTCCCAGCCAACAGGTAAGAACTGCCGGGCGTTTTGACCCCAGGGTATCAACCACCGCTTGGGCAGCGTCCAGGCTATCTGCGACCGCTGTAGGGCAGTTCATAACAAGAATCGCATCCGCGTCCTTCTCACTGAGCAAGGCTTCAAGTGCACTTGTGTAGCGCTCCCCTGGCGCATCACCGAGGATATCGACGGGATTGGCATGCGACCACGTGGATGGCAGCACACTATCCAAACGCGCAAGTGTCGCTTCAGAAAGCTCGGCCAAGCGCCCCTGCATCTCGGCCAGTTCATCAACTGCCAGCACACCAATTCCTCCTCCGTTGGTGAGAATAGCTAGCCGATCGCCTTTAACGTGGATACCGGTGGCCAGGGTGCCTGCAGCTTGAAACAGTTCATCAAGTGTATTGACCCGCAGCATACCTGCACGCCGAAACGCTGCATCGTAAACGGCATCAGCACCCGCCAGCGCCCCGGTATGTGACAGCGCGGCTTTGGCGCCAGCGTCGCTGCGCCCTGCCTTGACCACCACCACAGGTTTATTACGAGAGGCCTTGCGAGCTGCGGATAGGAATTTGCGTGCCTCAGTAATGGCCTCAACATAAAGCAGAATGGAATGCGTCTTGGGGTCGAGAGCTAAGTAGTCGAGCATATCGCCAAAATCGACATCGCTCATCGAACCGAGGGACACCACATGCGAAAAGCCGATCCCCCGCGCTGACGCCCAGTCGAGAATAGAAGTGGCTACCGCGCCAGACTGCGTCACGAAGGCAACATTCCCCTTTTGGGGCATGATATGCGCAAAGCTGGCATTGATCCCCCGGTGCGGTGCCAAGACCCCCAAGCAATTAGGGCCAACAATACGCATCAAGTAAGGCTTTGCCGCATCGAGCATCGCCTGTTTGAGCACTTGGCCATCGGCATGCTCACCCTCACCGAAGCCAGCGGTAATCACCACTGCAGCCCGGCAGCCACGCTCCCCGAGCTCGCGAATAAGCCCAGGAACCGTATCTGGTGGCGTCGCAATAATGGCCAAGTCAGGCGCTAACGGCAGCTCACTTACCGAGTGGTAGTTGAGAGCCGAGCGGATAGCCCGCTCTCTTGGGTTTACGGTCAGGATCGGCCCTTCGAATCCGGCATCAAACAAGTTGCGCGCCAGCACAGCACCTACTGAACCTGGGCGATTGCTGGCACCAATCAAAGCGATCGTGGTGGGAGAAAACAACGCATCTAAATTGCGAATTGACATTGAACATATCCTTCTAGCAATGGCAGGTCAGTGCGGCGTACTGTGCAGACCTCAATGTTAGCTAAGGAAGCAGTATTACAGTTCAATCGCCGTTCTCACGCCTTGCATCGAAAAAACCATCAAGACGACTACCTAATAAAGCATACCGAAATGACTAGTGATATGACTGAAGTCACATTGCAGTGCATTTAGAAGGTGGCAGAGCTCAGTGAAGACTTTAACGAGCGCCTGTGGTGCGAAATATGATGATAGTGGTGAAGACTCAGCCCCCAGCCTGGCGGGCGATTTGAGGCATGAAACACTTAACGCTGCGAAACGTTAATCATAGACGTAAGGAGTGCTCTGAAAATCGAAGACTATGATAGTTTATGCAATGAACACTTCCTCTGATTGAAAAATAAAAAAAGCAGTATTACCCCTATAGGTATGACTGATGACACTCACTGCACTGTACGAAAATCCCTCTGCGAATGTGATTCGTTCGCTGCTCCAGCATACAAATGAGCTTTCTATATACGCCAAGGAGGTGCCCTATGCCTTAAAAGCAGACGTTGCGGAACTGGACCTGACTACTGGACAAATGGTACTTGAAATCGAGTACGCCGGATCAGATATTGAGCGGTACCTAGTTGACGGTAATGTGAGCTTTGATCTTGAGGCGCTAAAAGGGACACACGCCGTGGAGCGTGAGACCTACAGTCTCAGCAATGTCCCCACCAAGCTGATCAAAACGGACAGTACGCTATATCGCCTCGAGTGCCAGCTCCCAGAATCGGTCTTTATTCAAGAGAACCGTGGCGCGGTTCGTATCCCCTTCATCCTTGGCATGCAAGCCCGCGTCAATCTCGAAGTCTATCTACATGAGCTCAACGTGCCGGGGCGGCTGCGTAACCTGTCGGTCGGTGGTTGTATGATTGACATCGATTTGGCGGAAAGTATAGCGATCAATGTAGACCAAGCAATCCCTGGGGTAACGCTGGAATTCCCCAACGGCGAGAGCTTTTTTGCCGAGGGCAAAGTCCGCCATATACGCTCCATCGGCAGTCATGGATATGCGGCACTTGGAATTCAGTTTATTAACCTGGCGACGTCACAAACAGAAGCTCTGTTTCAGTTCGTCAACGAGTCGGAAAGAGAAGCCGCCTTCCGAACAGGATCTAACGATAAGCTGTCCAATCACTCACCACTGTTTATTGCAGGTGCCAAAGAGAAAAAGATGCTGCAGCGAGAAGTCCAAGAGCGTGAAAAACGTGCTCGCCAGTCGCCCATGGAACGCGGTGTCGTTGATGTGGCGCATCAACTCCAAGTGGGATTGATGCATATGAGGAACAACTCCCTATTCCCTAGTGAGATCTTCTACGACTGCGTCGACACATTACGTTACTTAGTGGAACAGGATCGCAAAGCCTTTCTTTATGCCCTCGCATTTCTGCGGGACGAGCCAGACTGGGTTCGGCATGCCGTTCAGGTTGCCGGCCAACTGACCGACCTCCTCCTACTCCGTGATCCACATGATGCCCAAGTGCGTGAAGCCGTACTGGGCGCCTTATTACACACCATGGGTAAGCCGCTGGTGATCAGTGCCGAACTGCCATCGCTCAAGGTAACGATGAATCCGGAGCAGAAAGCCATTTTGAGAGGCCATGTTACAAAACTATGTAGTAAATTGGATGCGCTAGGCTGGAAACCAAGCCCCACCTGCCGTGCTGTCATTGAGCAAGCCAACGAACGACTGGACGGTTCCGGCTACCCCGCAGGCAAGCGTGAGGAACAGCTCTCCGCGCTACTTCGGCTGATCGCGGTCATCAAAGCGATCAATAAGCTGATGCATTCACGAAATGGCCTGCCCCCACGCGCCCCGCTTGATGCCTACCGTAGGGTCCATGAGGCAGGTTCTGCCTATGATAAAACAGTGCTGGTGGAGTACATCCAAGTGTATGGTCTTTACCCGATCGGGAGTCTGACTAAATATTCGGGAGGCTTCCTAGCCTGGGTCATGGACATCGACAATAAAGGCATGCCTAACCAGGTGAATATTGTTAAAAACCTTCGTTTTCCAGATACCAATATTAGCAGCGTCATTGGTCAAGATGATTTGCCACAGATCGGCAAGTTACAAGAAATCGTCAATCCCTCAGATTATGGGGTGAACATTGTTAAAATATAGACTGAGCCCAATCCGGAAAAGAAAATGGCTAGTTTGATATAACACCGATGTTGGGCCTAAGTGCCGGTTACATCGTTCTTTCAGCTAGCTTTAAATCCTGCGAGACTCACGTCATAGGTAAGCGCAATACAGAAACTATGACGTGACGATTCACTTGTGAGGTGTTACTGCAGTATTTCCAAGGTGCCGCCTGTATCAGCCCGATGGCGGCACCTTCTTCAGCAAATAGAGGACAACTATACTCAGTCACGCTAAACATTAACCTAATGAGACAGGTGTGACAGTTACACAAGGAACTGCCCACTCTTATGTTAGTAAGGTAGCCATCCAACAACACCTGCCTGCCCTACTGCCAACAACGTCCGCTCTTTCCCTACGATCGGAAAGCAGCTCCGGCTTTAGCTGTTCAACTCGTTAGACTTGCGGCTCTATGGCGTCGTGCGAAGAGGCAATATTTCATTTGAACCAACGCGGGAACGGTCGCTTAGATGGTGATAATGATGGTATGCCGTGCAAGTCGATCTGCCGATGATTAGATAACATCACGCCGGATTAATCAGCTCTTCGCTCTGCCCTTCCGCCGGCTTGTTAACCTTGGTGCTCACAGGCCAATGCTCTATCAGACTGGCATCGATATGTCGCACCATCTGCTTGATCGTCTCCCGATCAGTAATGTCAGGCGCTAACCAATGCTTAAGGCTATCGTCATCCAATATCAGTGGCATTCGATCATGCACCTCAGCAGCACTACCCCGCCCCGGCTCAGTGACAATGGCACAGCCTAGGCTTCTATCATCACGCTTAGCGAAAATGCCTGCGAAAAACAGCGGCTCACGATCTTTGCGGCAAATGTAATGCGGTTGCTTAGGTTTTGAGCCTTTAATCCATTCATACCAGCCGTCAGCCGGTATCAGGCATCTATGCTTTGAAAACGCCGATTTGAAATAGGCGTTGGTGGCCACCGTCTCAACTCGCGCGTTGATCGGCTGACTACCTGTGCTTTGTGCCCACCTCGGTCTGTACCCCCACCACATCTCGCCAATGATCGGTGCCTCGTTTTCTGAAGTCTGGTACACGGCAGCGATCCACGTGCCGGGCGCGACGTTGTAGCGAGGCTTTACTTTTTGCTCGGGTACAGTAGCGCCAACCATTTTGGCCAGCTGATCAAGCGGGGTGAATAACGCGAATCGTCCACACATACTTGAATGATAGACGATAATTTACGGCTCGCAGCCACCCTTACACATGGGCGCTTACAGTCAACGCTGGTCATCGCTTATCGTCTGCCTAAAATACTGCATATATCAAACAACACTATAGGAGACAATTATGTCAGAGAGACAGAGTGGCAATCTCTTCAAGGGTAAGCAGTTGGGCCCGAGGCAGAAAGGTCATCTCCTCAGCCATGCAATAAACACAGCGAAAATCACAACGATCAGTCACCGATAGGCGCAGGTAACGCACCGTACGGCCAAACCCATCGACTAGCGCACTCATTCTGGGGACTCCTCTCCTTGGGCACTGGCGTTAACGGGTAGCCGAGCTATGAGCCCTTTCACTTCAGCGGTAATCTCTTCAATGGTTTCCTCATCATAAAACTGGCCCCGTCGCTTGCGCAGGCCGTTCTCATACAGCTTGACGTGCTCAGTGGGTATAACGCCCGCTTTGGAAAGACAGTGGCTGGCGCAATGCATCTGACACCCATCAATGGCTACGATAGGCCGCCCGGAGCGGGCGATGCGTACCAGACCGGGCACACCACCGCCGACACCGGCAATGCAGGACATTTCTGCCTCTCATGCATGGTCAAGACGCAGAGCAACACTATTGGCCAGTTGCGCCACATCAGAACAGCCGGAGCAGGCATAAATCAGTGTGTGCGGTTTATGATGTGAAGACATACCCTCTCCTATAAAAGCAAACGACGTCAGCGGTCACGCCAGAAAAAGCGATTCAAGCGTCGAATTGACTGATCGGGTAATAGGGGTATGAGCCCCCTTCTGTCACGTCGGTGTCAGGATTAATCATCAAATAACCATGGGCCTGGCTAGCCGCGCTGAGCATATGCGAGCCCTGCCCGCCCGCTAACTGCGCCACGGGAGTCCCCTGTGACCAATCCAGCCCCACCCGTAATAGCTCGCAGCGCCCTTGAGGCCCACGCTGAGAAAAGCCGGCTTTTACCGGGTAACGCTGTAGAGCCGCTACAGCTCTACCTTGCATGGCATGAATAAACGGCAGCGCCAGCAGTTGCCAGCCCACCAGGGATGCCACGGGGTTACCCGGCAGCGCCATTAACGGTGTGGAAGAAGATGGTTCCGCGCCTAGATAACCGAACGCAAAGGGCTTCCCAGGCTTCATCGCGACACCATGATAATGCAGCCCGCCGCGCTGCTCGATCACCGGGCGAACATGGTCCTCTTCGCCTACCGAAACGCCCCCAGTGCACATCACCACATCTGCAACGGTTTGTGCGTGTTCAAAGGCATGATGCAATGGCGCTGGCGAATCAGCGATGACGCCCAAATCCAGCACGTCGCACTGAGCTTGCCCTAGCAGTACGTTAAGCATGGCGCGATTGCTGTCGTACACCTGCCCCGGTGACCGCGACGTGCCAGAGGCAATCAACTCATCGCCGGTTGAGAGCAGCGCCACCCGCAGGCGGCGTTTGACGAAAACCGTGTTGATACCATGACTGGCCAACAGCGCAATTGAAGCAGCGTTTAGATATTCACCCGCGGCGAGTAGCGGGGTTCCCACGCCGGTCTCCTCGCCTTGACGGCGAATATTAGCGCCTACCACCACGTTACCCTCAAGGTGTATATGCCCGTGCTGATCAAGGGTTACCCGCTCTTGAGGTACTACAACATCTGCCCCCATGGGTACCGGTGCGCCGGAAAAAATACGCGCGCAGCCTCCTTTCGGTAGCAGCATGACGCCTGCGCCCGCCGGTACGCGTTGAAGAATGGGTAAGCCTGCGCCGGGAGGTGTCGCTTGGTAGTCAGCTAGACGCAGCGCGTAACCATCCATAGCGCTATTGTCCACACCTGGCATATCGAGAGGTGCGACCACCGTTTCTGCCAGCACTCGCCCCGCCGATTGTTCAAGGGTGATGGTTTCTACTGCATTAATGGGCGTGGCTGCGTCGATAAGCCGCTGGCGTGCATCAAACAAATCTAACAAGCCGGGCGTGACTATTTCTGCGCAGTGACAGTTCATAAGCGCTCCACCTCAGTGGAAGAAGTCGCTGCCTGACGTCCACTGCACGGGGTCACTGAAGGCAGTACCATGGCGGCGAAGTTGCAGGGCCTAGTACGGGAGTCCAGCTGCAAAGCGATAATGTTGTCCCACGCCAACGCACACGCTTTGGGTGAGCCAGGCATTGCAAACATCATCGTTCGGTTGGCTACCCCCGCGACGGCGCGAGACTGGATCGTCGCTGTGCCGATTGTCTTCAGGGAGTAGTGGCGGAACAGCTCCCCATACCCTTCAATCGCTTTGTCGAACAGGGGTATCAACGCCTCGGGAGTGGTATCCCGGGCGGTAAAGCCAGTGCCGCCATTAACCAGAATCGCCTGGACATCTGTTCGCGCAATCCACTCCGAGATCACGGCGCGAACCCGGTAAATATCATCAGGGACGATACGTCTCTCCACCAGGATATGGCCGCTTTCGCTCAGATGTTTAACCAGCAGGTCACCGCTGCCATCTTCATCGAAACCACGCGTATCGGAAACCGTTAGCACCGCGATGCCAAGCGGAGTGAAAAGAGCATCTACAGGAACATGGGACATCAAGCCTCTCCTATTAGCTTTGCTATTGCTTCAAGCTATTGCATCAAGCTGCCGCCAGCATCGTCATCCAGAACAATTCCTTCGACGCCTATTTCGCTTTCCAGCGCCAGCAAATAGTGGCGCAATGCGCGTCGCGTCGCCTGCTCGCGCAGGCTGTGACGCACTCGGTCGGCCACCTGATCGAAAGGTAACACCCTACCTTCTCTGCGCTCGTCAATACTCACCACATGCCAGCCATAGCGAGACGCCAAAGGGCGCTCGTGTAGACCTTCGGGCAAGTGCTGCAAAGCGCGATCCAACTCTGGAACAGTCTGCCCTGATACCAGCCAGCCCAAATCACCATCCAACTCTTTTGAAGGACACGCGTTGTGGTGTTGAGCAAATTCGGCAAACCGTTCGGGTATCTGATTAAGCTGTTCGAGTAGCTTTTCGCCCAACTGGTAAGCGTCATCGCGACCCTGGGAGTCATCGGGTGCGGCCGCGAGCAGGATATGCCGAACGCGCAACTGAACCGGTTCACGGAAGCGCTCACGGTGGGTGTCGAAAAAGCGCTGGCAATCGGCTTCCCCCGGCTCGGGCACCTCAAGCTCCTGTTCGAGCAAGGCAGCAATCGCTGCATCCTCCTGCGCTTCGCTGGCTTCCTGTGCCGATAGTAGACCCAGGACGTTAGCACGCTGGCGAAGCAGCTCTCTGACCACCAACGCACGGGCTGCCTGAAGCTGGGCCTCCCCCGCCGTTTCGGCGGGGTGGTACTGCATCTCTAACGCAATCGTTGCTTCATCGATACTAGCGTCGCCGACGCGCACCGGAGGCGGGGCGACACCCCCTGGTAGTTGTTCGATATCAATCATCTGCATGTTATTTCTCCTTTAGTCCTGGGCAAGCACAGCAAGTGTTTAGGCGCGACGGCGGACAAGCTGATAACGACGAGTCACATAGCCGAAAGGCACGCTCCACACATGCACAAGGCGCGAAAATGGGAACAGCAGAATGATGGTCAGGCCGATAAAGATATGCAGTTTGTAGACCCACGACACTTCCTGCATGTAATCCGCTGCGCCGCCGCTGAAGAAGACTATTGACTGTGCCCAGCTGGAGAGCGTCAGCATCATTTCACCGTCCATATGGCCTAGCGAGAAAATGATGGTCACCATGCCAAGGCACGCCTGTAAGACGATCAAACCCAGGATCAAGTTATCCATCAAGCTCGACGACGCCTTTACGCGAGGATTGAACAGTCGCCGATAGAGCAACATGGCACCGCCCACCACGCACATTGCACCGGCGATACCGCCGACCACGATGGCAATCAGCTGCTTGGTACCGGCATGCAGAAAAGGCGCGTAGACCCAGTGCGGCGTGAGCATGCCCACCAAATGACCAAAAAAGATGACGATAATCCCGATATGGAACAGGTTGCTGGCCAGGCGCATGTTTTTTGAGGACAGCATTTGGCTGGAGCCGGTCTTCCAGGTGAACTGACCTTGGTCATAACGCATGAGACTCCCGACCAAGAACACCGTACCGGCCAAGTAGGGGTAATAGCCGTAGATAAGATGTTGCAAGTATTCTATGAACATGGCGATTCTCCTTTTAGCGATCGGCCACGGTTGAGGAAGGGGCAGCGCTCCAGGCGGAAGGCATGATTTTGACGGGGTCGCTATGCACTGCATTTTTTCGCTCGGCAAGCCGCCGCCCTTCCGCAGACTGCAGCGCGCAGTCTTCATCAGAGGTCGCCGAGAAGCGTACTGCTTCTTCTTCCCATACGGCGTCCAATGCTTCGGGGGTATTATCAGGCGCTTCTTTCTTGACCTGGGGCCGATGCTCCTCGACATCGCTCTCAGCCCCAATTAACACCAACAGTGACAGCGGTACTAGCGCGTGATCCGCTCCCCGCTCCTCCAGCCGTGCGGTCAGCAGTGCCAGAATATGGCGTATTTCTCCCAGCCAGCGACCAATCTCGGCTTCGTCGCACATCGAAAGGTACTCAAGGAACACCGGCAGATGATCGGGCAGTTCACGGGCATCCAGCTCGAACCCGGCCGCGCTGTACTCGGCCATAAGATCCACCATGGCCTGACCCCGATCACGGGACTCGCCGTGAACGTGTTCAAATAGCAGCAGCGACGTAGCCCGACCCTTATCGAACATGGCGACGTATTCGGCCTGCAGCTCAAGCAAATCACCATCTTGGAGACGCTGACACCACTCCATTAGCGACGACTTGAGAGCCGCCCCCAGGCGGCGCTCGGCATTGAGGATTTCGATGAGTTCACCGCAAGCATCCTGCAATTCCTGTGTCGGGTAATCGAGCAAGCGGGCCAGTACACGCAGGCTGCGCATGCCCAGTAACGGCTCGAACGACGGCTCTACCGGGGTCGACGATTCGATAGCGGCTTCAGTCATGACGAGAATCCTCAAGTTGTGGCTGCGGGTCGAAGACCTCTACCGGTTTTACCAAAACGCTAGTCTGCTTACGGCCATTGAACAGGCTGGGCTGGCTCTCACCGTGACAACCATCACCAAAGGTAAAACCGCATCCCCCCCGTTCGGGGAAGGCTTCGGTGGCCATTTCCCGATGGCTGGTGGGAATCACAAAACGATCCTCGTAGTTGGCAATGGCCAGGTAGCGATACATCTCCTCTACCTGGGCGACGCTCAGCCCCACAGCGTCGAGCACTTTGGCGTTGGGGGCACCCTCCACATGCTTGCCGCGCATGTAAACGCGCATCGCCATTAAGCGCTTGAGTGCCAACACTACGGGCTCCTCTTCGCCAGCGGTGAGTAGGTTGGCCAAGTACTTCACGGGGATACGCAGCGATTCGATCTTGGGTAGGATACCGTCGAACTCGACATGCCCCGCCTCGGCGGCGGACTGAATCGGCGATAGTGGCGGCACGTACCACACCATCGGCAGCGTGCGGTATTCCGGGTGCAGCGGCAGCGCCAATCCCCAGTCGATAGCCATCTTGTAGACCGGTGAGGCCTGGGCGGCTTTAATGACGTTATCCTGGATACCATCCCGCTTGGCCTGGGCAATCACTTCCGGATCATTGGGATCAAGGAAGATCTCGCGCTGGCGATGGTAGAGGTCACGCTCGTCGGGTGAACTTGCCACTTCCTCAATGCGGTCGGCGTCATACAGCAGCACGCCGAGGTAACGAATACGCCCCACACAGGTCTCGGAGCAGATAGTCGGCTGACCGGCTTCGATACGTGGATAGCAGAAGATGCACTTCTCGGACTTACCGCTTTTCCAGTTGTAGTAGATCTTCTTATAGGGACAGCCGGAGATACACATCCGCCAGCCGCGACACTTGTCCTGGTCGATTAGAACGATGCCATCCTCTTCCCGCTTGTAGATCGCCCCACTGGGGCAGGATGCCACACAGGTGGGGTTCAAGCAGTGCTCGCACAGTCGCGGCAGGTACATCATGAAGGTGTTTTCGAATTGGCCGTAAATATCTGCCTGCACCTTGTCGAAGTTGGCGTCTTTGCGCCGCTTGGCGAACTCGGTGCCGAGGATCTCTTCCCAGTTGGGGCCCCATTCGATTTTTTTCATGCGCTGACCGGAAATCAGCGAGCGCGGACGCGCCACTGGCTGGTGCTCGCCGATCTTGGCGGTATGCAGGTGTTGGTAGTCGAACGTGAACGGCTCATAGTAGTCATCCATTTCGGGCAGGTCGGGGTTGGCGAAGATATTCGCCAGCACCCGCCATTTGCCACCAATACGCGGTTCAATCCGACCATCGGTACGGCGCATCCAGCCGCCCTTCCACTTGGCTTGATTCTCCCACTCTTTGGGGTAGCCGATACCGGGTTTGGTCTCGACATTGTTGAACCAGGCGTACTCCATACCTTCGCGACTGGTCCAGACATTTTTGCAGGTCACCGAACAGGTGTGGCAGCCGATACACTTGTCTAGGTTGAGAACCATGCCTACTTGGGAACGAATCTTCATTTCACGGCCTCCTGAACGCTGTCACTGCCTTCACCATCCAGCCAGTCAACGTGTTTCATCTTGCGTACCAGCACGAACTCGTCGCGATTGGAGCCGACCGTTCCGTAATAATTGAAACTGTACGAAAGCTGCGCGTAGCCGCCGATCATGTGAGTGGGCTTGGGGCAGACACGGGTGACAGAGTTGTGGATACCGCCCCGGGTGCCGGTTATTTCAGAACCGGGCACGTTAACGTTGCGCTCTTGGGCGTGGTACATCATTACCATGCCCGCCTTGACCCGCTGACTGACTACCGCTCGCGCGGCAATCGAGCCGTTGGCGTTGTAGACCTCGATCCAGTCGTTGTCCTCGATATCGATCTCCTCCGCGTCCGCCTCGGAGAGCCACACCACCGGGCCGCCTCGGTTGAGGGTCAGCATCAGCAGGTTGTCCGAGTAAGTAGAGTGGATACCCCACTTCTGGTGCGGTGTGAGGAAGTTCAGCGCCTTGCTCTTGAAGCCGTTGTCGGCGGGAAGCCGGAAGCCTTTGGCCGCCTTGGTATCAATGGGCGGGCGATAGACCAGCAGGCTTTCGCCGAAAGCGCGCATCCAGGCGTGATCCTGATAGAACTGCTGGCGACCACTCACGGTGCGCCAGGGAATCAGCTCGTGAACGTTGGTGTAACCGGCGTTATAAGAGACGTGCTCATCTTCGAGGCCGGACCAGGTCGGGCTGGAGATAATCTTGCGCGGCTGGGCGACGACATCGCGAAAGCGAATTTTCTCTTCATGCTTGGGTCTCGCCAGGTGAGTATGATCACGCCCGGTAATTTTGGAGAGCGCTTCCCACGCTTTTACCGCCACTTGGCCGTTGGTTTCCGGTGCCAGGGTCAGAATCATCTCGGCGGCATCGATAGCGCTGTCAATCAGTGGACGTCCTTTATGTGGGCCATCCAGTTTGCGGTGGTTAAGCTTACCTAGCAGCTCAACTTCAGCATCGATATTCCAGGCGATGCCCTTGCCGCCGTTACCGATGCTTTCCAGCAGCGGCCCAACGGAAGTGAAACGCTCATAGGTCTCTGGATAGTTGCGCTTGACCTCGATCAGCGATGGCATGGTCTTGCCGGGAATCGGCGCGCATTCGCCCTTTTTCCAATCCATCACCGCCGGTTGAGCCAACTCCCCAGGCGAATCGTGCTGCATAGGCAAAGTGACCAGATCAGTCTCTTCACCCAGATGCCCCACGCATACCTGGGAAAATGCCTTGGCGATGCCCTTGTAAATATCCCAGTCGCTGCGCGACTCCCATGCCGGGTCGGTCGCCGCGGTCAACGGGTGAATAAAAGGGTGCATGTCGGAGGTATTGAGATCGTCCTTCTCATACCAAGTGGCCGTAGGCAGCACGATATCCGAGTAGAGGCAGGTGGTGGACATGCGGAAGTCCAGCGTCACCAGCAGGTCGAGCTTGCCTTCCGGTGCCTCGTCATGCCACACGACCTCCTCGGGCTTCTGGCCGCCGAAGTCGCCCAGGTCTTTGCCCTGAATACCGTGGCGGGTACCCAGCAGGTACTTGAGCATGTACTCATGGCCCTTACCGGAGCTGCCCAACAGGTTGGAGCGCCAGATGAACATATTGCGTGGGAAGTTCTCTGGCGCATCCGGGTCTTCCGCGGCAAAGCGCAGTTCACCGCTCTTGAGTTGCTGAACCGCATAGTCGGAAGTCGACATGCCCGCGGCTGCGGCTTTTTTCGCCAGGCGCAGCGGATTAGTATCCAGTTGAGGTGCTGACGGCAACCAGCCCATACGCTCGGCGCGCACGTTAAAGTCGATCAGGCTGCCGGGGTAATCCTCGGCCTTAGCCAACGGTGAGAGGATCTCCTTGATTTCGAGCTTCTCGTAACGCCACTGGGAGGAGTGGTTATAAAAGAACGAGGTAGAGTTCATATGGCGCGGCGGGCGGTGCCAGTCAAGGCCGAAGGCCAGCGGCGTCCAGCCAGTCTGCGGACGGAGTTTTTCCTGGCCAACATAATGCGCCCAGCCACCACCGCTCTGACCGATACAACCGCACATGACCAGCATGTTGATCAGACCGCGGTAGTTCATGTCCATGTGGTACCAGTGGTTCATACCGGCACCAACGATGATCATGCTACGCCCGTTGGTTTTATTGGCATTGTCAGCGAACTCCCGGGCAATACGGGTGCACTGCTCTGCCGAGACGCCGGTGATTTTCTCCTGCCACGCCGGGGTATAGGGGCGAATCTGGCTATACGCTGTCGCGCCATCATCTTCACCCTCTCCAATGAAACCGCGATCGATACCGTAGTTGGCACACATCAGGTCGAAAACAGTGACAGCCAGCATTTCACTGCCATCAACTCGTTTCAGTCGTTTGGCGGGCAGGTTGTGGAACAGCAGGTCATCAGCGGCACCTACACCGGCACCTTTCACGTGCTTAAAGTGTTCGTGCTCAATACCTCCGAAGTACGGAAATGCCACGCGCGCCACACTATCGTAGTGTTCAGCCAAAGTGAGTAGTGGCTTGATCTCGGTGCCCTCGGCATCCAGCGATTCCAGGTTCCACTTGCCCACTTCATCGCCGGTTTCGCCCCAACGGAAACCGATCGAACCACGCGGCACCACCAACTGGTCTCGAGTTTCGTCCCATGCAATGGTTTTCCACTCAGGATTGTTTTCCTGGCCCAGGGCAGCATCAAAGTCGCTAGCCCGCAATTGGCGGCCCGGCACAAAGCTTCCGCCCTCACGTACCTCTAATTCAACCAAGAACGGCATGTCGGTATAGCGGCGCACATAGTCGGTGAAGTAAGCACTAGGCTTGTCGAGGTGGAATTCTTTGAGAATCACGTGCCCCATGGCCATCGCCAGTGCGGCATCGGTGCCCTGCTTGGCGGACAGCCACTCGTCGGTCAGCTTGGAGACTTCGGCGTAATCCGGGGTAATCGAAACCGTCTTGGTGCCCTTGTAGCGCACTTCGGTAAAGAAGTGGGCATCTGGGGTACGCGTCTGGGGTACGTTGGAGCCCCAGGCGATAATGTAGCCGGAGTTGTACCAGTCTGCGGACTCGGGCACGTCGGTCTGCTCGCCCCAGGTCATCGGTGAGGCCGGCGGCAGGTCGCAGTACCAGTCGTAGAAGCTCATGCAGACGCCACCAATCAACGACAGGTAGCGGCTGCCTGCTGCGTAACTGACCATCGACATGGCGGGAATCGGAGAGAAGCCAATGATGCGGTCGGGGCCGTACTGCTTGACGGTGTAAACGTTAGAGGCAGCGACCAGCTCGTTGAGCTCTTCCCAGTCACCGCGAACGAAGCCGCCCATGCCGCGAGCACGCTTGTACTGTTTGGTCTTGGCGGGGTCTTCGACAATAGACGCCCAGGCATCGACTGGGTCGGGATGGGCCTTAAGCGCTTCGCGCCATAGCGCCAGCAGCGGCTTTCGGATCAATGGATACTTCAGGCGATTGGCGCTGTACAGATACCAGGAGTAGCTGGCACCGCGCGGGCAACCACGGGGTTCATGGTTAGGCAGGTCGGGACGGGTACGGGGATAATCAGTCTGCTGGGTTTCCCAAGTAACCAGGCCATTTTTGACGTAGATTTTCCAGCTACACGAGCCGGTGCAGTTCACCCCGTGGGTGCTACGCACTACCTTGTCGTGTTGCCAGCGGGCACGGTAACTATCCTCCCACTGGCGGGATTCGCTGCGTAGTTCACCGTGTTCGTTGGCAAAAGGCTCGCGGGACTTGCGGAAGAAATTCAGCCGATCTATGAAGTGACTCATGGTCGATCTCCAGGCTCCTCGGAAATTTGCATACCCGACAGTGCGGGTTCCATGGAGTGGATTCTGCGTGATCGACAAGCGAATTACTGCGTGATTACCTCCATATACACCCTGTCTACCCCCAAGGTGATAGAGCGGCCAACGGAAAGGTATAGACGGTTGGCGCTATTGAAATTACACCGTGCGCGACTGCTTGCTGTAGCAAGGCAGGATAGGCTCGCAGGCCTTCAATCACGTTTACATTGCAACTCACTGAACATTCATACAACATACTTTTTTATAGCTGGATTACTCTCGGAGCAAAACGCACTCCATGCATCTCACCCGATTCACCGATTATTCGATACGCGTATTGATCTTTCTTGCTACCAAGGGGGAGGAGCGCTCTACGATTAATGAAATTGCCGAGACGTTTAATATCTCACGCAATCATTTGATGAAAATCGTTCAGGAGCTGAGTCAAAAGAACTACGTTACCGCTATTCGTGGCAAGAATGGCGGCTTACTGCTGACACGAGATCCTGCAACCATTGGGTTAGGCGAGCTGGTACGCGAGATGGAAAACGACATGGCGTTAGTGGAGTGCTTTCATAGCGACAACGCCTGCATCATTACACCGGCATGTCGCCTTCAACCGATTCTTAATGATGCACTGTCAGCATTTCTAGGTGTGCTCGACCATTATACGTTGGCCGACCTCCTGGGCAATCAACGCTCTCAACTGGCGCAACTTATGCGCATTCCTACTGTCAGCGCTTAGCGCTCACTAGCCATCCTGCCCGTCGACTCGCGCCTGCATTAACGGCCAAGTGTAATGCACTAGGAATATTGCGTAGGCTACACACCAGAAGATAATGCTTAGCGTGTAGGTCCAGTGGGTAATCTGGGGAAATATCGCCAAGACGGGTGAGCGCACCAAGGCGGCTATTAGCATTAAGCCCAGCGCCACACCCATACCGGGCAAAGTGCGTATGGGGCGGCCCGTATGACCTAGCGAAACCCTGGCCATCATGGCCAGCATCATGGCACCCATGCCACCAATGGTCAGGGCATGTATAGCAAGCTCTGTGCGTATCAGCCCCATTAGTGCCAAGACCCACATAATTAGCCCTAACGGGAGGCAGGCGTAGCTACCGTGGAGTCCCCAAAGTAAAGGTTCGCGCCAGCTGTGCAGCCCACCCCAGCGCGCCATGCGAACGGTATTGGCCAACGCCGCTAAGAGCATCACCCCGCCGATTAATGACGCAGGAATGGCAACATCCAGCATGATGACCAACTGCAGCACGACAACCCCCGCCGTGCTAGCCAGCGTCACTCCTTCAAGTAAAGCAATAGGTTCAGGTTTGGTGCGTCCCAAACGGTTCGCAGTAAACATGCCAATCACACGTCCGCCAACGACTGTCATCATCAGTGTGATTAACAGCACGGCTAAGTAGGCGGCTTGGCGGATAAGTTCGGCGTCACCCTGCATCACCCCTAAGTGCATCGCCAGATTAGCCGTGGCAAACAGCAGCAGCACGGGTATAAAGATCAAGTTGCGCCACCGCTGTGCTGTAATGACCAGATGCGCCATAACAATGGCGACCACCGGCAGAAACGCAAGATCGATCGCCAGCAGCAGCCACCCCGGCAAATCCATGGGGAAAGCCATCAGCACCCTACCCAATAGCCATAGCACCACCAGACCCAGTAGCGGCGCGCCGCTTAAGCTCGGCAATCCGGTCCAGTTGCGTACGGCAGTAAGCAAAAATCCCGCTACCACCGCCGTGGCAAAGCCAAACAGCATCTCATGCTGATGCCAGAACACCAGGCCGCCATAAGGGCGCAGCAAAATATTGCCGTGCCAGAAGGCCAACCACACCAATAGGGACGCCACACTAAACAGCGCGGCCAGCAGAAAGAAAGGCCTAAAAGCCAGGCGCATTAATGGCAGATGCTCAAGCTTAGAAGCAGGCTGGGATGAGGTGGTCGTTGGCATGGTTTAACCCCGACTAAATTACTTGGAAATATGAGTGTGCGCCTAGCTATCAACAAAGACCATGACATGCATCAAAAATACATCTTATGGCTAGCATTTATAAACTCGCAGCATTAAGATTCATTTTAAATACTTCTTAATATACCGAGGGATTAACAGTGCTAACACATGAGCAGGAAAAACTGATCAACGCGACAGCTCCCGTCGTGGCCGAACATCTAAATGCGATTACCCAGCGCTTCTATCCGTTGATGTTTACCCGCTACCCAGAGGTCAAGCCGCTGTTTAATGAGGTGCATCAGCAAAGCGGTGGTCAGCCCCGAGCCCTGGCCAACGCCGTGTTGGCTTATGTTCAACTACGCAGTAATCCAGCTCAGGCGCGTGCTACTCTGGATGTTGTGGTCAGTAAACACGTCTCGCTAGGCATTCTTCCCGAGCAGTACCCCATCGTCGGTGAATGTTTGCTGGCGGCGATTGGCGAAGTGCTGGGTGAAGCTGTCACCCCGGAAATCGCCGATGCCTGGGGCGCTCTATATAACGAGCTTGCCGCTCTGTTAATCGACCTCGAAGATCAGCGCTATCGTGAGTTTGAGCAGCGCCCGGGCGGATGGCGCGGCACACGCCGTTTCAAGGTTGCCAGTACCCAGCAGGAAAGTGCTTTAATTCGCTCTTTTATCCTTGAGCCCGAGGATGGAGGTCGTGTGGCTGACCATGAGCCAGGTCAGTATATCGGTGTACGTCTAACCATTAATGGCGAGCTGGTTTATCGGCATTACAGCCTCTCAGACACACCAAATGGACAAAGCTATCGAATCTCGATCAAACGCGAAGAACAGGGCCAAGTCAGCCGCCACTTCCACGATGTCTTACAACCAGGCGACACCTTGGAGCTGTTACCGCCAGCAGGTGACCTCACACTGATTGAAGGTGACGAGCCTCTGCTGCTTGCCAGCGGCGGCGTTGGTCAAACGCCTCTGCTCCCCATGGCGCGCCATGCCTTATCTCTTGGGCGGCAAGTCATTTATCTACACGCTGCCCTGGATGCCGACCACCAGGCCTTTACAGGCGAATTAGAGGCGCTGAAGAGAGAGTATCCTCAACATCTTAAGGCTGTCCGCATTCATGAGCGCGGTAACGAAGCCGAACATATTGGTCGTATCGACCGCAGCTTATTAGCTCACTACCTGCCTGATCTTAAGGCGCGCTGCTATTTCGTCGGCCCTCAAGGATTCATGACGACGATTAACAGCGCTTTGTCCGAACTGGGTATCGACGAAGATCGCCGACACTTCGAGCACTTTGGCCCCTCGCGCCCTCTCGAAGCAGCCTGACATCTGCCTTCTGATTAGAGTTTATGGTTTAACGTTTTTGTAATTCTCTCAATGAGGTAACAAAGGACGAAATTGCCCAAGACTCATGCCAACCAGGATAAAGGGCTGTGGCGAATAGCAGCCCCCAACATGTAGGCAAAGATGGCCACCGCCACAACGGCGGCTATGGCACGCGCCTTGGGCGTTGGCCCGCGTTTAATCGCGATGGTGCCAACGCCAATATAGGCCAGCAGCGCTAGTAGCTTGGCGCCAAGCCAGGGAAGCTGCCAGGGCCACACGGAAAGCAATACCATCAAAGTCACCCCCAGCCCCAGCAAGGCCGTGTCGATGAGATGGGGCAGCACCTTGATCCAGCGGGCGTTAAGGTGGGGGCTTTCCCGCACCGACCACCAGGCGCGGACCACGAAAAGCGTAATACTCAGCGCAGCGGCCGTCATGTGCAGGTGCTTGATGAGAAAATAGTGCTCCATAGTAGCCACCCCTAGCCAACGTTAACCGCATCGCCGTGATGATTGAAGGCGAGGAAGGCGGTGATATTACCCATTTGCAGCGACTCCATCATGCGCTGGAGCTGCCGTTCAACTTCGGTGTCATCTTCTGGATCGTCCATTGCCGCAGTGAAAACTAGATCCCATTCGATCTCGGTAAGGCGAGACTCCTCGACCAACGCCGCCATGCTGCTCAGTTCCTCCGTCGACTTGTCTACGCATACCACCGGCACCAACACACCCCCTTCTCCCTGTTCGAAGCGACGGCGCTGCTCGGCATCGGGGAAATCGGGCAGTTCTGCGCGAACGAACACAAACAGCAACCACTGGGGCTTAGGTTGTTTACACGCTTCCTGCAGTAAATCGGCAAACGTCGCTATGGTCATAAAATTGGCCTTATCGCTAGTAGTTAAGAATCAATAGGTAAGAATGGGCAGGAAAGACTAGTAGGTGGCGTTCTCGGGTGACTCTACGAAAAGCCATAGCAACAGCATTATCATGAACAGTGGGATCAGCAGACTGAATGGCGCTGCGCGCCAACCATAGGCTTGAACGACCAAGGGCGCCATCCGCAAGGAAAGCCCTACCCCTGCCGCTAAGGCCAGACAAAGCCCCACACCAATATGCACCCAACGACCAGGCATCCAGCCTTTGGCGTGGGCGATGCCGGTAGCAATCACAGCGCCTCCTAATCCGAGCCAAACACCCACCAGCAGAAATTCCCACGGCTGGCTTGCCATCCCAAACCCGCCCAACGCTAACACTAGCCCCAGCAATAGCCACTGCATCACGCGGCAGGTGTCGCCTCGCCTGGCGATATACCAAGCTGGCCACACCAGCAGGGCACCGCTACACAGCGGCATCAGCACATAAATTGGTTGTTTTGCGAGCAAGGCATAAAGTGTCCAGCTAGCCACCGCTAAAGCGCATGCCAACGGCATTAACAGCATAGCGACCAGCATCTGATAACCATTGGCTGGCTGCATTGATGTCTTCAACGTGGGAGGCGGCACAGATGATGGCATGGCGTTTCCCAGCAAAGGTATAAAGACATCGGAAGACATGCCAGAATTGTCGGTAAATACTGGGTGTAGGTCAAAAAACATCGGAGGTAGGCTGGCTATCCCTTAAGGAATAGCCCTCGTATCAAGATGCATACAGTGCCACACTCTGTGTTACCTCTCCCGCGCTATCGGAACAAGCATGAAATTACTCCAACGTTCCCTGGTTGCTCGCATCATTGCATCCCTGCTCGCCATTAGCGGCATGGCACTCATCAGCATCACCCTTACCATGGCAATGTCTAATAGCAGCCGTGGTGATGCGGCCGCGATCAATGTCGCTGGCTCATTACGCATGAATGCTTATCAGATCATGGGGGCCTTGCAGCGCCTGGAGTATGCCCCAGAGGGGGCAAGCGAAGAACAACTCGAAGGCTTGGTATCGCGCTTCGATCAGCGTTTGCATGGTACAACACTACAAAAAACAATCCCCGCCGATGATCGTCATGAGCGCCGCCGTCAACTGGAGAAACTTCAAACCTATTGGCAGCACACGCTTCGCCCGGCACTAGAGACACCGTCCTCCGCCACAGCGCTTGACCTGGATACGCTGGAAATGATGATCGTTGCGATGGTCAATGACATCGAAATACTAGTGACCTATCTGGAGCAAAGCACCGAGGCCAAGGTGCGGCTGCTGGGCATGATGCAAGTCCTCTTTCTGGTACTGATCGCTGTTGTGGTCGCAATCGCTCTCTACGATGTTCGCTATAATCTGGTAGTGCCTTTGCGTCAACTGATGGTGCTTGCCCGCGAGGCGGCACATCGTAACTTTAAGCCGCGCTCACAGCTGCGTGGCAGTGACGAGCTGGCCTTGCTGGGCCACACTTTTAACAAGATGTCTGCCGAATTGGCGACCAGCTACGCCGCGCTGGAAGACACTGTATCGCGCAAGAAACAGGAGCTTGAGCGCAGTAATCAGGCGCTGCGGGTAATGCACGATGCCAGCCGTTCGCTGTATGGCGGCGGTAACGATCTTTGCTCTAGCGCCGCCCCCATGCTGCGCGAACTGGAAAAGCTGTTGAACATTGGGCCGATACGGCTTTCGCTAAACGACCCCTTTGATCAACGGGAGATGCCGGTACTGGAAACTCACTCGCGAACCCGCCCTGAGTATTGTCGCGATCAGGATTGCCATGCCTGCTTGATTGACCCCCGCCCCCTGGAGTTGGTTGCCAAGAACCAATCGCAGTGTTTGCTGTTACCTATCAGCGTAGGCGATACGCTGCTCGGCACCCTGGAAGTGTGGTATCCCCAGGAGCGGCTCAACGATAGCACCCGTCGCCTGCTTACCATGTTAGCCGACCAACTCGCCACGGCGGTGTACCTGCAGCGACGTATCGAGGAGCAGCAGCACGTTACGCTGATCAACGAGCGAACCATCATTGCGCGCGAACTGCACGACTCTCTAGCCCAATCGCTTTCTTATCTAAAGATGCAGGTCGCTCGACTCGAACGCATGCAGCAAAAAGAAGCCACCCGAGAGGTGCAGTCTGCGGTATTCGACGAGCTGCGTACCGGACTAAACAGCGCCTATCGCCAACTGCGCGAACTGCTCACCACTTTTCGGCTTAAACTCGAAGGCCCGGGTTTACAATTCGCCCTGCGTCAGACCGTTGATGAGTTCACCCAACGTATGGGAGCAACGGTCGAGCTTGACTACGATGTGCCGCCTTACCTACTTAACCCCAATGAAGAAATTCACGTGCTGCAGATCATTCGCGAGGCGCTGGCCAATACCCACAAGCATGCCCAAGCCCACTGGGCTGCCGTGACAGTGCGCTTCGCCGATGCTCAATTGCTGGTTCGCATTGAGGATGACGGCATCGGCCTGGAAGACGACAGCTCACCACCGATGCACTACGGTTTGGTGATCATTCGAGACCGTGCCACTACGCTGAACGGGGAGTTGATTATCGCCAATCGCCCCGCAGGAGGTACTGGTATTGAGATACTATTCACTCCGTTGACCGCTCGCTTAATTCAGCAGCAACCTGTTACGGCTGCCCCCGACTCTCACTTAGGTACAGGGACTTCTTAATGACGCTGACTAACGCCAACGATACACCCGCCAGCCTGATGATTATCGACGACCACCCGCTACTACGGCGTGGCGTGATTCAGCTGCTCGAACTAGAAGACGACCTTGAATTGGTTGGCGAGACGGGCGACCCAGAAGAAGGCATTGCACTGGCCCTCAAACTTGAGCCTGACCTGGTTTTACTTGATTTAAACATGCCGGGCATCAATGGCTTAGAAGCATTGCGCCGCCTGCGGGAAGCTAACTATAGCGGCCGTGTAGTGATGTTCACTGTTTCTGACCATGAGGATGATGTGGTCGCGGCGCTGCATAACGGTGCCGACGGTTACCTGCTAAAGGATATGGAGCCTGAAGACATGGTTCGTCAGCTGCGTCAGGCTGCTTTAGGCCGCATGGTAATCAGCGAAAGCCTGACCGCCTTACTCGCTGAAGCGCTTCGTAATCAGCGCAATGCGCCTACCACCCCTGATGTTCATAGCCTAACGCAGCGTGAACGTGAAATTCTGCAACAGCTTGCTGGCGGCCTCTCCAACAAGCTCATTGCGCGCAAGCTGGATATTACCGAAGGCACGGTCAAGGTCCACGTCAAGCACCTGCTCAAAAAGCTCAACTTGCGTTCACGTGTTGAAGCCGCCGTCTGGGCCGTTCAGGCAGGTATCGATCACTAGCTGGTTCTGTGTGGTTACCTCTAAAGACTCCCAGCGTACTTTTGTTCTGGTCCGCCTTTACCCCCTCTCGATTTTTTGTCTTTAAAATCAATGAAACTTGGCTTTTCAGCGACTACCTCTCAAGAGGTATGTCGCTGATTTATAGGCTATTCCCCTTAGTTTCCCAATCCCCTTTGCAAGCGTATCTTGCCTTCTAACTGCCAAACGCAGAAAGGTTTGATGCCAAGGGGAAACCGCCATGAGCAAGATAAATGCCGACATTGAGAAATGGAATGTCGAAGACGCCCAATTCTGGGAACAGGAAGGCAAACACATCGCCAACCGCAACCTATGGATATCCATTCCCAGCCTGCTGATGGGCTTTGCTGTCTGGATGATGTGGGGAATGATCACCACCCAGATGCAGAACCTGGGTTTTCCATTCACGGTTAATCAGCTATTTTCCCTGACGGCGCTTGCCGGTCTAGCGGGCGCCACACTGCGCATCCCAGCATCGTTCATGATCCGCATCGCTGGCGGGCGTAACACTATCTTCCTGACCACCGCGCTATTGATGATCCCCGCAGCCGGCACTGGTATCGCCTTGATGAACCCAGGCACGCCGTTCTGGGTTTTCCAGGCGTTGGCACTACTTTCCGGTATCGGCGGTGGTAACTTCGCTTGCTCGATGAGCAACATTTCCACCTTCTATCCCAGCAAGCAGCAAGGTTACGCCCTGGGCATGAATGCGGGCCTCGGCAATTTCGGCGTTACCACCATGCAGATTGTGATCCCGCTGGTGATGACCGTCGGCATTTTCGGCGCTATGGCCGGATCGCCGATGGAATTGCAAAGCGCTAGCGGTACGTTGATCGGCCGTATCGAAGCAGGTACCGATACCTGGATCCAGAATGCTGGCTTTATCTGGCTTGTTTTTCTGATTCCGCTGGCGTTCGCCGGTTGGTTCGGTATGAACAATCTACGCACCATTACGCCCAATCCTGGTTCCCCGCTGGCGGCTTTCGGCAAAATATTAGGCCTCTACGGCGTCGGCCTGGTGACCGCCATCGTCGGTATGTTGGCACTCGGCTGGCTTAATATGTGGATTGCCCTGCCGCTAACTATCGTTCTGACCCTTGTGTTGCTGCGCCTGATTCCTGGCGACATCAAGCCCAATATCCAGAAGCAGTTCGCAATATTTTCCAATAAGCACACTTGGTCAATGACCATCCTCTACATCCTGACCTTTGGCTCCTTTATCGGCTTCTCTGCGGCCCTGCCGCTTTCCATCAACGTCATCTTCGGCAACATGATGGAAGCGACAGCCGACGGCACACTGATTCGCGTGGCCAACCCAGAGGCGCCCAGCGCTTTGACCTGGGCCTGGATAGGCCCCTTCGTAGGCGCCCTCATACGCCCGTTGGGCGGCTGGATCTCCGATAAAGTGGGCGGCTCCATCGTTACCCAAATAATCTCTGCGGTCATGGTGGTCGCCTCTATCGCCACCGGTTACGTGATGATGCAGGCCTATAACGCCACCGATCCTAATCAATTCTTCTGGCTATTCCTGCTGCTATTCATCGTGTTATTCGCCGCCAGTGGTATCGGCAACGGCTCTACCTTCCGCAGCATCGGGGTTATTTTCGACCAGCAGCAGAAAGGCCCGGTACTTGGCTGGACCTCAGCCGTCGCTGCCTATGGCGCCTTCATCGCCCCGCGGGTAATGGGCGAGCAAATCCAGGCCGGCACACCGGAGCTTGCCATGTACGGCTTTGCGGTCTTCTACGCCATCTGTCTGGTCATCAACTGGTGGTTCTACCTACGCAAAGGTGCCTACGTTAAGAACCCCTAAATAGGGCTTGCGTCTTTACGCCCGGAGCCAAGCTCCGGGTCTTCACCCCCTACCCCAATGCGGGAGGACACCATGAAAATCATGATCGCCTATGACGGTTCGCGAAACGCCAAGCTGGCACTCGCTCAGGTCGTCAATATGTTCCGCTGTAACCAACCCCTGCTGGTACTGGTTGGCGTGGTGGAGAACCCACTCGACGCTACCGATAACAACGAGGTGCTTTTTCAGCAGGAACACGATGAGGTTAAGCAGCACCTTCAAGAGGGTGTGGCATTCGCTATCGGCGAGGGCTTCCAGGCCGAGCAGCTTCTCGCCGAGGGAGACGCGCGCAAGATGCTGCTTCAGGCCACTCGCAAACTCTCGCCAGACCTACTGGTGATTGCTCGCCATAGCCATCAACCGGACGGCGGCATCATCGCCAAATCGTTGACTTATTTTGTTGATGAACTCGACTACATGACTTTCGGCAGCGTCAGCTCATTCCTGGCCCGACGCGCCGAGTGTCCCTTGTTGATCCTACCCAGCCCTTAAGCAGCCTCTAACCACATTTGGGACACGGGACGATACGACCATGAAAGTTTCCGCTGTATTCAAGTTTCGCAGCCCTGAAATCCGGGCCTTGCACCTGACCTGGATTGCTTTCTTTATTACCTTTTACGTGTGGTTCAACATGGCACCGCTCGCGTCGAGCATGCTCAAGAGCGTCGACTGGCTGACCACGGATGATCTCAAACTATTCGCCATCTGCAACGTCGCCTTGACCATTCCCGCGCGCATCATCGTTGGCATGGCGCTGGATCGATTCGGCCCGCGACGGGTGTTCTCGGTGCTTATGGTAACTATGTCACTACCGGCACTGGCGTTTGCTTTCGGTAACAGCATGACGCAGCTGTTGGTGGCGCGCTTAGTACTGAGTTCGATTGGTGCCAGCTTCGTGGTGGGTATTCACATGACGGCGCTGTGGTTCAAGCCCAAGGACATCGGCTTCGCCGAAGGCTTTTACGCTGGCTGGGGTAACTTCGGTTCCGCCGTAGCGGCCATGTCGCTGCCGACTATCGCCCTGAGCATGTATGGCGGCCCGGATGGATGGCGCTGGGCCATCGCGCAGAGTGCCCTTGTTATGGCCGCTTACGGTGTTTACTACTGGTTCGCGATCACTGATGGCCCAGATGCCCAGGCCCACCGCAAACCACGTAAGACCGCCGCCATGGAAGTGAGCTCCTGGGGCGATATGATCAAGCTGATCATCTGGACGATCCCGCTGGTCGGCGTACTCGCCATCCTGGTCTGGCGCATCCAGTACATGGGCTATTTATCCATCACCGGGGCGGTCATCGCTTATCTCACCATCGTGGCGATCGTTATTTATCAGATCATACAGATCCTGCGGGTCAACCTGCCGATTCTGCGCAAGGGGGTGCCTGAGGATGACAAGTACTCGTTCAACAGTGTGGCTGCGCTTAACAGTACTTACTTTGCCAACTTCGGCGCTGAGCTGGCGGTGGTATCGATGCTGCCCATGTTCTTTGAGGAGACCTGGGGGTTGAATGCCGCCACGGCCGGTCTGATCGCTGCATCGTTCGCTTTCGTCAACTTGGTGGCGCGCCCCATGGGCGGCATGGTTTCCGACCGTATGGGTAACCGGCGTTTTGTGATGCTGTGCTACATGTTTGGCATTAGCGTGGGGTTCTTACTGATGGCCATGCTCAATTCGCGTTGGCCACTCATTCTGGCCATTGCGGTGACCATCGGCACCTCGATTTTCGTACAAGGGGCTGAGGGAGCGACTTTCGGCATCATTCCCTCCATCAAGCGCCGCATCACTGGGCAAATCTCGGGCATGGCCGGCGCCTACGGTAATGTTGGCGCGGTGGTTTACCTCACCATCTTCACGTTTGTCACACCGTCGCAGTTCTTCTACATCATCGCGACCGGCGCCTTCATTAGTTGGGTTATCTGCCTAGTGTGGCTCAAGGAGCCAGAAGGCGCTTTCGATGACGAATACTACGTCTCTTCAGTCGATAGAGACATCGAAGAACAGGCTCTACAGCATGCCAAGCGCTGAACGTTCAGAACCATCACAACGCTGTCCGCATCAATTAGATCCGGACAGCGCCTGTAGCAGCAAAAATAGCGCCCTTCAGAGCCTTCTTAATTAGGAGCCGTAATGTATATTGGCTATGCCACACTTCTTAAGCTCTGCATTAAGGGGACTTATTCCTGCCAGCCAATGGTGTGCCTGCAAATGACGTAACTCAGGTTGATGAGCTTCAGCAATTTGCGTTACCTGACTCATGCCCTCTTCCAATAAATGCACTTCTATTTGACGCCGACCCTCACGCCCTTGCCGCCGCACAACCAGCGATTGCTGCTCACAGCGATCAACTAGCGCCACCACCCCGTATTGCTTCCCTTATCGGGCCCAGGGGACTGCTACCTCCAAGTCATACTGAGGCACCCCCCCAGGAACAGCACCTGTAGAAGAGCGCTGCGCATCATGCTTGTCGCACCAATCACAGCATTTTGCAATCCTCGCAGAGCGTCTATTCTGAGGAAGTGAATCGAACTGAAAAGCTGAGTTCAACAGTTTTTCCCCAAAAACTGCAGACACTAGCAAGGAGGGCGAAATGGCACTGCATTTGAAAGACTTGGAACATCAAACGGTCATCATCACAGGCGCCACCACGGGTATCGGGCTGGCAACGGCGCGCATGGCCGCCGACCGTGGCGCACGTATGGTTCTGGTAGCACGTGACGAGAATGCGTTGCGCGAACTTTGTGACGAAATCAACCTCACCGGTGGCGAGGCAGTCCACGTCGCGGTGGATATCGGCGACAAAGCGCAAGTTCACAGGATAACGCAAACCGCCATCGATACGTTTGGCGGCTTCGATACCTGGATCAACAATGCCGGCGTCTCTCTTTTCGGCAACCTACTCGATATCGACGAGAAGGATTACCACCGACTATTTGACACGACTTACTAGGGCGTCGTGTATGGTTCTCTGGAGGCGGCACGCCACTTGGTAGATAAGCGCCGCAATGGCTACGCCGGTGCGATCATCAACCTTGGCTCGATCGCTTCGGACCAAGCCCTCCCCTATCAGGCCATGTATTCGGCCGCCAAGCATGCCGTCAAAGGCTTCACCGACGCACTGCGCATGGAGCTCAAGCATGCCGGCGCGCCCATTTCGGTTACGTTGATCAAGCCGGCCAGCATCGCCACGCCCTTCCCCGAGCACGCTGGTAACGTTATGGATACGGAACCGACCCTGCCGCCACCGCTCTACGAACCCCGCATCGTTGCGCGCAGTATCCTTTACTGTGCCGAGCATCCCCGCCGTGACATGTACGTTGGCGGCGGCGGGCGGTTTATGACAGCACTTGGACACTGCGCACCACGGATGATGGACAAAATCATGTCAGCGAAGATCATCAAGCAACAGCAGACCGAGAAACCCGAGCATCGCCGCCACTTCGCATTGCAAGAAGCGGCCACCGATAGGCGGGAACGCGTCCGATACGCCAGCCACGTTTCCAAGACCAGCCTGTACAACAATGCCTCGATGCATCCGTTACTAACCACGACCGTATTGGCCAGCGCATTAATTGGTGCCGTTGTTCTAGCCGAGCGGCGCCCCTAAAATTGACGACCGATAGTACTTCGCTCACAAGGCTGGCTGCCGCTTCGGTTATACCAGCCAACAAAAAACCGCCGATAGGTTTTAACCAAATCGGCGGTTTTTAATAATCTTTGGTCGGAGCGACAGGATTCGAACCTGCGACCTTTGCAACCCCATTGCAACGCGCTACCAAGCTGCGCCACGCTCCGCTGTCTTTATTGGCCGCTACATCTTTGCCTCAAGACGGTGCGTATACTAGCGGTTTCTTGCATAAATGAAAAGCCTTTATAGCGCTTTCTTTTCAAGTATTTGTCATTCACCACTTAACGCAATCCGCCCTTTCTCGTTAGCGTTGGTCAGCGTCGAGCAGCAGATAGGCCATGGCGTCATAGACACCAGGCGCAGCCACTAGCAAGTGCTCAGGATAAAGGTCTTCAGGCACCGATTTAGGCGGCTCATATAAGTGACCTACACGCGCCCCGGCTTCTCGTGCAATAACCCAGCCCGCGACAAAGTCCCAGGGCGAGACACTTTCGTAATACGCATCTAAGCGACCACAGGCGACATCGCACAAATCGAGTGCCGCCGCACCGTTACGACGGATATCTTGGCAATCAAAAAGCACTGCCTCTAACCGCTTTAAAAGGTGCTTACGCTCTTCTTTGCGGTAGGGAAACCCCGTTCCTACCAAGGTGTTCGCTAGTGAGTCTGCACTGCTGGGTTGAATGGGCTGACCATTGCAAAAAGCCCCTTCGCCATCTGCAGCGCTAAAGGTTTCGCCTAGAAACGGTGCGTGTACAACACCGACCTTAGCAATGCCCTCTTCCATCCAGCCTATTGATACCGCCACATGGCGCAACCCCTGCGCAAAGTTGACCGTGCCATCAATGGGATCCACTACCCAAAGCTGCGGCGCTTGCACATGCATAGCGCTCTCGGGGGCGAGCTCTTCACTCAGCCTTGCCTCACCAGGAAAATGCTCTTCAAGCCGCTGGCTAATGAGCTGATCAACGGCTACATCCACATCGGTAACGAGCTCATTGTCTTTTTTCAACCGCTGTGAGAAACCTTGCCGTTCCCGCGCCTGGATGATCATCTGCCCGGCTTCTTCGGCGATGGAAATAGCCCGCTCAATACGTGCAGCTAATGTGTAGTCGCTCATTAAGTCTCCCTTTAGAACGCCATGATGCTAAGAGCTTCTACCATAAGCCGCCGAGACGTAATTTTCGAGTCATGCCGACTTCAATCATGGTTGTTAACGCAAAACATCGACCAGCACATCTACCACAATGCGCGTGGCTGCTTCGATCAAGACCACATCAGCACCTACACGCTCCCATTCATAGCCTGGGTATCGCGGTAACCGAGAGGCTAGCCGACCATCAAAGCGCTTGGCGATACCCGGCGGCAAAGGCTTACCGCGCTCTAAATTGCGCTGAATACCCGGCGGCAATGATTCGGCTCGCGGCGCGTCATGCTGACGAAATAGTTGGCGAAGTTCACGCTCATTAATACGGGGTAAATCAACCCGCTCATCTCGGTAGTGGCTAGGGCGGTTAGATTCATGCTGTTGGCCCTTATCACGGGCGCCGTGAGCCGGGGCATGGTCAGGTTGTGCGAAGGCAGCGCTATTGAGAAGCAAAGCGCCAAATATACTCAGGGTAACAATTTTAATGGGGGTCATTGTAAACGCCTCATTTGAGTTCTGAGACTACAGTGTACTGAGTGAATAAGCAGGAAGTATGGAAATTAAAAAAGGGCCTAAAGGCCCTTAATACAAACTATATACGGTTATTTGCGACAAGCTGAGGGAAGGTAGGTGTCATCAATGTCACTGCTGGAGCAACGCCAGCCCGTAATTTGTCCACCGCTAGTATCAGCGTTTGCTTCTGCATCCTCAACAAGTGGCTGAATAACCATTGATGAGCCGCTGTGAACCCCATTATCAAATGCTACAGTGAACCCACCGCTGGCTTGGCCATTAAGTTCTACATCATCAATATATTCTCCGCCAATATCATCTGCTGTATCGACAATGTATGTGTCGCTACCGTTTGCAGCTTGATATCCCACAAAGTTGCCATTCTCAGAAAAATATAAGCCTATATCCGTTCGTAAGCCCGCTGTAGCGGTAAAAGCTTCTGTAGCCTGAGCCCTGCCCACATAATTCTGATACTGCGGTACGGCGATAGACGCCAACACACCAATAATCGCCACCACGATCATCAATTCAATCAGCGTGAAACCACCCTGTTTCGTGCTGCGGGCGTTGAGTTGTGCAGATTTCTGCATGAATGCATCTCCTGAGGGGAAAGGGCAAGCCTTTATAAGGAACGAACTTCCTTAAAAAGAGTTAGAGATAATAAGCGTTACACTAGCTTACGTGATCCTTTTTTACAACAGCTTCTCTAAACGCTATCGGCTCAGCCTTCTACTACTTAAGCAGTTCTGAATGGCCAGTCATGTAGTGCCTGCAGCAGCTAGTTTATGGTACAAGTAGTCCGCCTACGCCGATGTAAAACAGGTTTTTTGATGAGCCAACCCCCTTTTGAGTCGACTCTAAGCCACGCCGCAGCTCGTGGTGGCCTACGCGGCATTGCTCAGCGCTTGGTGAAACACGGCTTGCTGACCGATGCCCAAGCCGCAACGGCAGAAACAACCGCGTCGGATTTGGAAATATCGCTACTTCAGCATGTTATTGAGAGCGGATTGGTAGATGCTGTCGAAGCCACCGTGGCGGCTGGCTGGGAGTATGGGCTTCCGGTCGTTGATTTAGAGGCGTTGCGCTTAAATACACTACCGCCTGCCGCTGACTACCCCATCAAGGTGCTGCAGAACCTTAACATTCTACCGTTAGCGCGCCATGGTCATCGCCTTACCGTCGCAGTGCCCTATCCCGCCACGTTAACGCAATTGGATGAATTACAGTTTGCCACGGGCCTTAGCGTTGAGGGCGTTCTTGCGCCTGTTGACCAAATTACAGTCGCGCTGAATAACTACCTTGCACAAAACGAACGCGGCATGTTCGATGAGCTTGATGATATTGACGATGCGGTAAGCTCGCTGAACGTAGTACAAAGTAACGATGGCAACGAAGTCCCGCTTGAAGAGTCCTCGCAAAATAACGAAGACGCCCCCATCGTTAAATTTGTTAACAAGATATTGTTAGATGCCATTCGCCGAGGTGCGTCTGATATCCACTTCGAGCCCTACGAAACACTCTATCGGGTACGCTTTCGTGTGGATGGCATGCTGATAGAAGTGGCACGCCCCCCCTTTGCCATGCGTAACCGCATTGCCGCCCGCTTGAAAATCATGGCTCGCCTTGATATTTCAGAGCGCCGTCTGCCACAAGATGGTGCGATCAAACTCAAGTTATCGCGCACCCGCTCACTTGATTTTCGTGTTAACTCATTGCCGACTGTTTATGGCGAAAAGCTGGTACTAAGGATTTTAGACCCTACCGCCGCTCAGTTAGGTATTGAGCAGCTGGGCTTTACCGATGAGCAGCGTAGTCACTACGAGCAGGCATTGAAGCAGCCCCAAGGTATGATTCTGGTCACCGGCCCGACCGGTAGCGGTAAAACGGTTTCGTTATATACCGGCATCAATATTCTTAACAAAATTGAGCGCAATATTTGTACCGCTGAAGACCCGGTTGAAATCAAAGTAGCGGGTATCAACCAGGTGAACGTATTGCCTAAAATTGGCCTCGATTTTGCCAGTGCGTTAAGGGCGTTTCTACGCCAAGACCCTGACGTAGTAATGGTGGGCGAAATTCGTGACCTTGAAACGGCTGAAATTGCCGTTAAGGCCGCGCAAACGGGCCACTTAGTGCTTTCTACCGTGCACACCAACTCGGCTGCTGAAACACTCACACGCTTGGCTAATATGGGCGTCTCCTCGTTTAATATTGCTAGTGCTGTTAGTTTAATTATTGCCCAGCGTCTAGCCCGCAAACTTTGCAAGCATTGTAAGGAACCTATTGATATTCCTCACGAAGCACTACGTAAAGAAGGGTTTAATAATGATGAAATACAGCAAGCGAGTATCTATAAGCCGGTAGGTTGCAAACACTGCACTCAAGGCTATAAAGGCCGCATTGGCATTTATGAGGTGGTACCCATTACTGACGCGATGAACCAGTTAATTATGCGCGACGCTAATGCGTTAGATATTGACCATCAGGCACGTACAGAAGGTTACCCCAGCCTTCGCCGCAGTGGTTTGTTGAAAGTCATGCAGGGCATTACCAGCCTGGAAGAGGTTAACCGAGTGAGCAAGGAGTAAGGCATGGCTAAAACGGCACGTCGACGCCCAACGCCCGCCATCAAGCTATCGCGCTGGAAATGGGTAGGAAAAGGCCCACAAGATAGACCGCTAAGCGGCGAGATGATTGGCCGCAGCAAAGCCGAAGTAGCGGCTGAGCTTACCAAACAGAATATCGTTATCCGGCGCATTTCTAAAAAGGGCAACCTGGGCGGCAGTGGCCGTATTAACCCTAATGATGTGATGGTCTTTGCGCGCCAAATGGCCACCATGATTCGAGCGGGCATCCCCTTACTACAAGCGCTGCAAGTAGTGGCCGAGAGCCTAAAAAAACCCGCCATGGTCGCCCTTGTTCAGCATATGATGAGCGATGTGTCGTCGGGTTCTAGTTTCTCCGACGCTCTACGCCGCCATCCTAAACACTTTGACCGGCTGTTTGTTAATCTTGTTAATGCTGGTGAACAGTCAGGTGCGCTGGATCAGATGCTTGATCGTGTTGCGACTTATAAAGAGAAAGTAGAGTCGCTCAAAGCACGGGTAAAGAAAGCGCTTTGGTACCCTACTGCTGTTATGACCATTGGCATCGCAGTGACCATGCTCTTGTTAATCAAAGTGGTGCCTGAATTTGAAAGCATGTTTCAGAGCTTCGGCGCGGAGCTTCCCGCACTTACCCAGATGACCGTGAATTTGTCTGAGCTTGCCCAGCGCTATTGGCTTGTGGCGCTGGGGGCGGTGATTGGGGCGGTACTACTGCTCAAATTTAGTATTCAGCGTTCTGCTAAGGTCGCTTACCGAATGCACGCCTTACTGCTTCGTTTACCGGTAATCGGCGATATTATGCATAAATCTGCTATTGCTCGCTTCTCGCGCACATTAGCCACTACCTTTGCCTCAGGCGTGCCGCTAGTCGAGGGTTTAGATACCGCCGCCGGTGCCACGGGGAATAAAGTATACGAACGCGCGGTGATTCAAACGCGCCAAGACGTGGCGACCGGACAGCAGTTGCACTTCGCCATGCGGATGACTAACCATTTTCCTCCTCTGGCGATCCAGATGGTTAGCATCGGCGAAGAGGCGGGCTCACTGGATGCCATGTTGAACCGCGTCGCCGATTATTACGAAGAAGAAGTCGACAATAAAGTCGATGCACTCACTTCGCTAATGGAGCCCGTTATTATCGTGGTACTGGGCGTGCTGGTCGGCGGCGTTGTTGTCTCGATGTATCTACCTATCTTCGACTTAGGGTCTGCACTCTAAGCCTCAAACTGCCAATAACGCTACGTTAAAGAAACCTAAGGAGCTACATGCACCACCCTCCGCTTATCGTGTGGTTTATCGTTTTACTTTTAGGGCTCTGTTTAGGCAGTTTTCTTAATGTTGTTATCACGCGCCTACCGGTCATGCTGATGCGCCATTGGCGCCGTGAGGCGCGTGCAGCGCTTGAACTGGATGACGAACCCTCACCACGCTTCAATTTGGCCACACCAGGCTCTCTGTGCCCTCGCTGCGAAACCCCGATCGCCTGGCACGACAACCTACCGCTGATTGGCTGGATTAAACGCCGCGGGCGGTGTGCAGAGTGTCAGACGAGCATCAGCCTCCAATATCCGCTGGTAGAAATGGCCGGTGGCCTACTGGCATTAGCGGTACTGGCACTCCATGGCCTCACTGCAGAGTCATTGTTTATTTACGGGGCCTGCTTGATGCTGTTAGCACTCGCCGTGATCGATTTTCGCACCCAGTTATTGCCGGATGTCATTACGCTCCCGCTGCTATGGGCAGGCTTACTTTTTCAGCTACTCTTTCAGCCGTTTATGCTCCCCGATGCCGTTATTGGCGTGATGGTGGGCTATCTTTCTCTATGGAGTTTTTATTGGCTGTTCAAACTCGTCACCGGTAAAGAGGGCATGGGCTTTGGCGACTTTAAGCTATTGGCAGCATTAGGCGCCTGGCTAGGATGGAGCTTTTTACCGCTTATCTTGATACTTTCCGCAGGGCTTGGCGCGGTGGTTGGTTTGACTGCTCAGGCCTGCGCGCCTCGCTTACGTGGCAAACCGCTGCCTTTTGGGCCTTTTCTTGCCCTCGCTGGTTGGGTAGCGTTATTAGTTGGCGATGAGCTAATGGCGTTGTATCTCAGTCTGCTTATTTAAAATTTAACTATTGTTATTTTGGTTATTAAAAACTGGGCTATTAATAACTAGCTATAAAAACTGAGCTAGTGAAAACTGAGCTATGCGAGGCAGCAGATGATTATCGGATTAACCGGAGGTATTGGGTCGGGCAAATCGACTGTTGCGCGCGCCTTTGAAACACTTGGTGCTGCCTCGGTCGATGCTGATGATGTCGCCAGAGAAATCGTTCTACTTGGTGAACCGGCACTATTAGCCATTAAAAATCGCTTCGGTGATCAGGTCATTCACCAGGATGGCACGCTTAATCGCGTGGCCCTTCGCGATATTATTTTTAAAGATCCAGAGCAGCGACAATGGCTAGAATCAGTCACACACCCCAAAATAAGAGAACGTCTATTGCAACACTTAGCGCAGCTTAAAACACAAGGCGCGCCTTATGTACTACTGGTATCACCGCTACTATTTGAGTCGGGCCAAAATGCGCTAGTCAACCGAGCCATCGTTGTCGATGTACCACAAGCGCTACAATTATCGAGAACCCAGCAACGCGATGGGGTGAGCGAAAGCCAAGTGCATGCTATTCTCGCCGCCCAGCTTTCCCGCGAACAACGACTAGCACAAGCAGATGACGTGATAGATAACAGCGGTGACCATGCCAGCATGATGGAGCAAGTGGTGCGGCTGGATCAACGCTACCGTCAGCTGCTTAACGACTGAGATATCGCCCCTGTTAACGCAATTGGAGTTTTTATGGTTCGCCCTGCAAACGATTCCCCGCTTGAAGTTAGTTGCCCTCAGTGCGCTAAGCGCGTGCCTTGGCTGCCTGAGAGCACCTACCGCCCTTTCTGTAGCAAACGCTGCCAACTGTTAGATTTAGGTGCCTGGGCCGATGAGTCGCACCGCATATCGGGCGAATCGGCGATGGATGAAGCTGATATAGAAACACTGTTGGCGCAAGCCGATAAGGATGCGCCGCTCTCATAACGCACCAAGCAACCGACGTTTTAAGTCCCGCAATCCACATGGCTACCACAATGCCTGATCAACCATCGCCCTCGGCCTATCATCTGCTGCTTCAGCTGGAGCAGCAGTTTGACTATTTAGTTGACACGATTGAGACCGCTGTTTCGCTTTTTGAACGGCAGCAACCGGCATCGTGGGTCTTTCATCAAGCAACACCCTCTCGCCACTGGCTACGCGAAGCGCTTTTCGATATGTGGCATGAACAAGATCAGGATGGCCGCGAAACGCGGAATTACATTGCCATTGTGGCTGCTAATGATGAATTACTGACAGCGGTAGACGCCGTTAATCAAGCCAAAAACAGTTTTGCTGAGCTGCTGCAACATATTAAACAGGCTTTTCCACAAACGTTGAGCGACGCCAAAAGCCGTCTGCCGCAACGCCATCCCTACGTTGATGAAGCGTTAAGACGAAATGGGCTGGCCCGCCTGCATCTTAAACAGAGTTGGCGTCAACTGCCCATCGCACAAGCACCTGTGTCACGGGTTCGCTTTGCGTGGTATAGCAGTGGTCGCTCTATAAAGCGGCTGACCGTTCAAGAGGCTGAGCAAAAGCTCTTAAAGCTTGATACCGATGCACCGCATATCCGTATTCAACTACGCAAACTAGCAGGTATCCCAAGCAGCGAAGTGCTCGCTCAGGTGCAAACGCAGGCTCCCCTTATGCGGGCAAATCTATTTTTTACCGAGCCACTCGATGATGGGCATACAAGGCGAGCACTGAATGCGGCCATGCCTATCTTCGTGCCAGACAATAACCAGCGGCTGCCACACATAAACCTACCCGCTTTACAGCCCCCCACCACTCGCACACGGGCACGACGGCGCGATGAAAAGCTTGAGCCAGATGTATTTCTGCCGAGTTTGCGCGTTTACCGTTACCGCTAGCACTACCACACGTAGGGTATGGTAGTGGTGTTAACTACCTAGCACTTAATCCCTGTCTGGCACTTGATCCTGCTGCCATAACCCATAGCCAAGCAGTGTTTCGACCAGCTCGGCCAGATCGCCATGGTCAATACCATACTCATTCAACAGAGCTTCAAAGCGCTGTTTAAACACACGCTCCTGCTCTTCTTGTTGTTCCTTCTGCTTTGTGTCTACATCATCTTGCTCCAATGCCGCAAGCGACCGTACCGGCGGCCCCGTTGGTATATCAAAGTCGCTATCAGGATCGTCTAACTGACGTAACGCCTGCGCAAAGGCATCGTCTAATTCACGGAATTTACGCAGCTTCTCACGCTCATCTATCGGCTTTTGAACCTTTTGATATTTCATCGATGTTTCATTTACACCTTACTTGAAATGGTCGACATGGCTACAAACGTAGCATTTTTTGCAAAAACTGTGCACAAACGCGTAAAGATAACGAGCAAACTTGCCTTTGCCGCCCTGTTACCAGCATAAAGGCAACATCATTAGGCACATGATGGTGACAAACACTTTATCAAATACGCCACAGTCAGCGGTAACTCAAAAATTGATGCTTAGCATCAACGTAGCCACAAGTAGCCTGAACAGAGATTCAACTCTCATCTAGACGCTGAACATTTGCTATTCAGCTAGGTTACCAAACACTAACGCACTGGGAGAGTGCACTACAGGCGAGATAAGCACGACCTGTACGATTCACACATGAGAGGCCAGATAATGTTCAACGCGATGACACGAGCTGAGATCTGGCTGCAGGACACACTTGATAAGCCACTCGGTATTGAAGATCTTGCTAACCATATTGGTTATTCGTCTTCCCAAGTACGGCGCCAATTTCGCCAAAGCTTTCACATTTCGCCTAGCGCCTACCGCGAAAAAAGACGATTAGAAAAAGCGGCTGTATTGTTAGCCCTTACGCCTCTCAATATAGCGCAAATTGCGATACGTTGTGGGTATCATAATCACTCGTCCTTTTCACGCGCATTCCAGCGTCGCTATCAGCTTAGGCCACGTAATTTTCGGCAATCACTAAAAAGCACGCTGTCACGTTCAATGCCTAATCCAGGCTTCAAAACTGACATCCAAAAAGCCAGTGACCGCCAAATGATCCTAATGCGCCTCTATCAAGCTCCTGAGCATATTAAAGGGCTAGGGGATGCAAGCTATCACAACAAGCAGCTAGCCTGCTTACAGGCGCGATTACGCCTATCGACAACCACCATTTCACTGCCTGATATACTATCGGCCAAAGTGGATGCACTTAATAATGATTATTTTCATTCTTACCGCACAGACGTAGGCCTTTACCTTGAACCAGCAGATAACGCTCAAGACATTGCCTTACCGGTGCCTTATCGGCGGGTCGACATTCCAGCCCACTATTATTCATGTACGCGCTTTGGTGATTTAGCTGATCTTTATGATGCGTTGAAGCATACCATCGCGCACTTGCTTTACAGCCAGAATAGCTTCCACGTAAGCGGTTACCCGCCTCAGGTCTTATGGAGAGCACATTGTTTAGAGCTTCGGCTCCCGCTTATAAGTCAGCAGGAAAGATAACGTCTTTGAGGCACCGCTGAGCAGGGGTAATAAAAAACCGGCACTTCTGTAAAGAAATGCCGGTTACTAAATTTCTTAATCTTCCATGCGAACCAGCCAAGATTCGACGGCTTCATCGCCGTACTCATCCTTCCAGCTACGCAGACCTTTATGATTGCCACCGCGCGTTTCGATGACTTCCCCGGTTTTAGGGTTTTTATAAATTTTAAGACGACGCTTACGGCGCGCATTGCCACTAGCCGTCGTTTTAACACCACGCTGATCAGAAGCGGGATCTAGTAAAGCAATGACGTCACTAGGACGCTTGCCGAATTCAGTCATAAGCGCCTCAAGCTTAGCCTTGAATTCCAACTCGCTTTTAAGGCGCTGATCGCCTTCTAAGCGCTGTAGGTCTTCTTGAAGCTGCTTCAGCTGCTGTTCTTTTTGAATATATTCGTTAAGTAATGACATCGGGGTTCCTTTAGTATCATATCCAACTGAACGGGGTCCAACTGAAAGGGGTTCAACTGGCTTAGGTGCTAACTTGACAACCTTGGCACCCACTAGTTCAGAATGCTGGGACATTATTGCTGTAAAAAGACTAACTGACAACAGTCTAGTTGATTTTTACTCAATTACTAATCGTTTTTTAAAAACACAAATGCTATTTAAAGTGTTTTATAACCCTAATAGCTCATCATTGCTTTGTGAATTTAAGTGTCATCTATGAGAAGGCTCAACACTTACAAACAAAAGCGCCGCCCTTATTGGCGGCGCTTTTATCAACCAATAACTAATCGATAATTAGTCTTGGCCCATCTGCTGCTTGATCAGGTCGCCAATTGTAGTCGGGCCACCCGCAGTTTCCGGCTCTTGCTCACGCATCTTCTTCAGGTTCTGACGCGTATCATCCTGGTCTTTCGCTTTTACCGACAGGTTAATCTGACGGCTCTTGCGATCAACACTCACGATACGGGCTTCTACACTGTCGCCTTCACTCAGTACATTGCGCGCGTCTTCTACGCGATCAGCACTAATTTCAGAGGCTTTCAGCACAGCAATAACGTCAGTCGCCAATTCAACTTGAGCTTCTTTAGCATCAACTTCAATGACACGACCCGTTACGATGCTGCCCTTATCATTGACTGACAAGTACTCAGCAACGGGGTCAGAATCCATCTGCTTGATGCCCAGCGAGATACGCTCACGCTCAGGATCAATAGACAGGATAACGGCTTCAGCTTCGTCGCCTTTCTTAAAGCTGCGTACGGCTTCTTCGCCAGTATCAGTCCAAGAAATATCAGACAGGTGAACCAGACCGTCGATACCGCCTTCCAGGCCGATAAAGATACCGAAGTCAGTGATCGACTTGATAGTACCTGAAACGCGATCGCCCTTGTTGTAGTCAGTATTGAAGGTTTCCCACGGGTTAGCAGTACACTGCTTGATGCCCAGAGAAATACGACGACGCTCTTCGTCGATATCCAACACCATGACGTCAACATCATCGCCCACTTGAACGACTTTAGACGGATGGATGTTTTTGTTGGTCCAGTCCATTTCAGACACGTGAACCAGACCTTCAACACCCTCTTCCAGCTCAGCAAAGCAACCGTAGTCAGTCAGGTTAGTGACGACTGCGTGTACCTTCATGCCTTCTGGGTAACGCTCTTTAATGTTGACCCACGGATCTTCGCCCAACTGCTTCAGACCCAGTGAAACGCGGTTGCGCTCGCGGTCAAACTTCAGAACCTTGACGTTGATCTCGTCGCCAACGGCAACGATTTCGGACGGATGCTTAATACGCTTCCACGCCATGTCTGTGATGTGCAGCAAGCCGTCAACACCACCCAGGTCTACGAAAGCGCCGTAGTCTGTCAGGTTCTTAACGATACCCTTGATCTGCTGGCCTTCTTGCAGCGTTGCCAGCAGCGCTTCGCGCTCGGCACTGTTCTCTGCTTCCAGAACCGCACGACGTGATACCACGACGTTGTTGCGCTTCGGATCAAGCTTGATGACTTTGAAGTCCAGCTCTTTATTTTCCAGGTGCGCAGTGTCGCGAACCGGACGAACGTCAACCAACGAGCCAGGCAAGAAGGCACGGATAGAGTCAACTTCAACTGTGAAGCCGCCTTTAACCTTACCGTTAATAACGCCCTTGATGATTTCGTCTTTCTCGAAGGCTGCTTCCAGAACCTTCCAAGCTTCTGCGCGCTTGGCTTTTTCACGGGATAGACGAGTTTCACCGAAGCCATCTTCAACGGCTTCCAATGCAACGTGCACGTCGTCACCGATAGCGATGTTCAGGTTACCGTGTTCATCGCGGAATTGTGACGCCGGAATCTGACCTTCAGATTTTAGGCCAGCGTTGACAGTAACCCAGTCACCGTCAATGTCGACAACCTGAGCCGCGACAATAGCGCCTGGCTCCATGTTGATGTCGTTAAGAGACTGTTCAAACAGCTCAGCAAAGCTTTCGCTCATGGTGTTCCTACGTAATTACGTTGTTGAGGCATAAATGCCTTCTCCGCACCACCAGCAAGTGCGGGCCTAATGTCACTCAGCCTTTGGGGGTGTTAACGCTGGTTAGACCTGACCGGGCTCACCGATGTGAGTTTAGTGCCCTGCCACGTCGTGACACCTATCCAAAAGCGCCGCAAGGGAGAATCACACGCCGCTTACCAGCCCTTTTTGGGCGAGCAGTTCGGTCAGTCGTTCAACCACTTCCGGTATGCTCAGACGCGTGGTATCAAGCGTAATGGCATCATCTGCCGGCTTGAGAGGGGCCACGCTGCGTTGCGTGTCGCGTGCATCGCGTGCCTGAATCTCCTTTAAAAGACTCGAAAGACTAGCATTCACCCCAGCTTCCTGCAACTGCAGATGACGCCGAAGTGCCCGTTCGTCGGCACTTGCCGTCAAAAAAATCTTTAGCGTGGCGTCGGGAAACACCACGGTGCCCATATCGCGGCCATCGGCCACCAACCCTGGCGCTTGGCAAAAATCGCGCTGGCGCTGCAGCAATGCCTGACGCACGGCAGGAAGCGCTGCTACTTGCGAGGCACGCTCCCCAGCCTGTTCGGTACGAATCACCTGGCCAACATCTTCACCTTCTAGTAGCGTTCGTGGCTGACCATCTTCAACTGGAAAGGCGACATCCAATTGCTCCGCTAAGCGGGCAAGCCCCGCCTCATCGTCAACGGCTACGTTATGCTTAACCGCTGCTTGAGCCGTCAGCCGATACAGCGCGCCACTATCCAGCAAATGCCAGCCCAGGCGTTCTGCTACTAAACCACTAATGGTGCCTTTACCTGCCCCGCCTGGGCCATCAATGGTGAGCACTGGAACAGCTGAAGCGCAATCATTCATGCGCGCCCTCCACGTTAAAGCCCATGCCAATACGCGTGGCTAATTCAACGAAATCAGGGAAAGAAGTCGCCACATTGGCGCAGTCTTCAATCTCAATTTCTGCACTCGCCCGCAGCGATGCAATCGCAAACGCCATGGCAATACGGTGATCACCCAGGCTATCGATACGCCCACCGCCATAACTGGCCACCTCGGCATTACCGTTGCCGGTAATATCGATACCGTCATCAAGTAGCGTGTGCTTAACACCCAAGATGGCCATGCCATCCGCCATTGCCTGGAGGCGATCGGACTCTTTAACACGCAGCTCTTCTGCGCCTCTTAGGCGGGTTACGCCGTTTGCGTTGGCGGCAGCAATAAAGAGGGCAGGAAATTCATCAATCGCTAACGGCACTTGATCAACGGGAATATCAATCCCTTTAAGTGGCGCATAGCGAATACGAATATCCGCCACCGGCTCGCCGCCTACCTCACGCTCATTTTCAAGCGTTAAATCGGCCCCCATCAAATTCAGAATATTGATAACGCCGATCCGGGTGGGGTTAATACCTACATGTTCAAGGGTTATATCAGAACCCGGCGTGATGGCCGCCGCGACTAAGAAAAACGTTGCTGAAGAGATATCCGAAGGCACATCGATCGGCCCGGCCGTTAGCTTACCGCCACCCTGCAGCCAGCAGGTATCACCTTCTCGAGAAACCGCATAACCAAAGCCATTGAGCATACGTTCGGTGTGGTCGCGTGTGGGCGCTGGTTCACGTACACGGGTTTCGCCTTCGGCGTAGAGCCCTGCCAAAAGCAAGCAGGATTTCACCTGAGCACTGGCCATGGGCATATCGTAATGAATGCCCTTAAGGTTAGCGCCGCCGTGAATTTTCAGCGGTGGGCGACCACCCTCAGCCGTATCAATGGTGGCTCCCATTAGGCGTAACGGGTCAGCCACGCGCCCCATAGGGCGCTTGGTCAGCGACTCATCGCCGGTTAGCTCACTATCAAACGCCTGCCCTGCGAGCAGCCCTGAAAACAACCGCATCGCGGTGCCTGAGTTGCCTACATAGAGCGGGCCTGCGGGGGCTTTTAAGCCGTGCATGCCAACGCCATGGATGGTGACTTTACCTTGATGTGGCCCTTCAATCGCCACGCCCATTTCACGAAACGCCTGCAGCGTCGCCAAGCTATCTTCGCCTTCCAGAAAGCCTTTTACTTCAGTAACACCCTCTGCCAGCGCGCCCAGCATAATGGAGCGATGTGACATGGATTTATCGCCGGGCACGCGCAGGCGCCCCTGGGCTTGACCGCCCGGCTGCACACGGTAGGTGACCTTACCTTGTGGTTGCATATGGTATTCCGCCTGATAGCTGGTTTTGTTCAATAAAGAGTCGAAATAGTGCCTGGCATGGCTCGCCCGATCGAAGGTGGCAATTAACGCATCGCTGTCACCGGTTTCTACCTCATGACGCAAGCGAGAAAGCCCTGCTTCAAAATCATCCAACGATGCTAAAACCGCCTGCTTATTGGCAATAAAAATATCCCGCCACATTACCGGGTCACTTCCCGCGATACGGGTAAAATCGCGAAAACCGCCCGCTGCGTAACGGAAAATATCTAGCCGCTCGTCCTGACGAGCCAGCGTATCCACCAATGAAAATGCTAATAGATGAGGTAAATGGCTAGTCCGCGCCAGCACTTGGTCATGGCGCTCAACGTCCATTTCCAGCACATCGGCACCGCAGGCTTGCCACAAGCTACGGACGCGCTGCAAGGCATCGGCATCTACGTTGGGCTCGGGCGTAAGTATCACCTTATGATCCACATAAAGGCGTGGGTTCGCCGCCGCCACACCGCTTTTCTCTGAACCGGCGATGGGATGCCCTAATACCATATTGGTGGGGACTTGGCCAAATACTCGCTCAGCGCAGGCGCGGATAGTGGCTTTGGTGCTACCGACATCGGTAATGACCACACTCGGTGACGCAGATGCCAGGGCACCCGCCAAATGGGCCATTACACTTTCCATTGCCAGCACCGGCACAGCCAACACCACCATCGTAGCGCCACTCACTTGCTCCGTAAGATGGGTGCCACCTGCGTCGATCAGCCCCATCTCTATACCGCGGGCGATTTCATCTTTATCAGGATCACAGGCAACGATTTGCCCCTTAAACCCTGAAGCGCGCAGTGCAGCCGCAAGCGAACCACCAATCAATCCCAGACCCACAATTAGTAAGCGCGACTCATGACAAGATGATGTTGTTACGCTGCCTTCGACCATTAACGTCACAGCACGCCTATCGGGTAGGAACCTAGCACACGCAAGTCCGCCGCCCGCAGCTGCACCTCTTCAAGCACCGCCGCGACCTTGGGCTCATCACGATGGCCTTTAAAGTCGATAAAAAAGACGTAGTTCCACACACCAGTGCGCGAAGGACGTGTTTCAAGGCGAGTTAAATCAATCTGATGGCGATGAAACGGCTCCAGTAACGCGTGCAAAGTACCCGGCTGATTGCGCATGGCAACCACAATAGAGGTTTTATCCTCTCCTGCCATGGGCACATCCTGGTTGCCAATAATCAAAAATCTCGTGGAGTTATCCGGGCTGTCTTCAATTTTTTCGGCAATGTGCTCAAGCCCATAAAGCTTGGCCGCCATATCCCCTGCAATCGCCGCACTATGCCACTCGGTTTTGACTAACTTAGCCGCTTCCGCATTAGAGGAAACCGGCACGCGTTCCGCATGGGGATAGTGAGCATCCAGCCATTTGCGGCACTGGGCAAACGATTGCGGATGGGAATAGATACGCGAAACTTTATCGCGGCGGGTCGTTTCACTGACCAGCAGATGATGGTGAATACGCAGCACCACCTCGCCACAAATTTTGATGGAAGAGTCCATAAAGGTGTCAAGAGTGTGGTTGACCACCCCTTCGGTGGAGTTTTCCACCGGCACCACGCCGTAATGCACGGCGCCCGCCTCAACTTCACGAAACACTTCGTCAATGGCTGCCATAGGCAGGCTAACCGCACTTTCACCAAAGTGCTTGAGCGCCGCCTGCTGAGTGAAAGTGCCCTCAGGGCCTAAGTAGGCCACCTTAACCGGCTGTTCAAGTGCCAAACACGCCGACATGATTTCGCGAAATAGGCGCGCCATCTCTTCTGAATCAAGTGGGCCTTTATTTAAGGCCATGATGCGCCGCAGCACCTGTGCTTCTCGCTCAGGGCGGTAGAACACCGCATCTTTATCTTCGGCCAGCTTCACATGCGCCACTTGCTGGGCACAACTGGCGCGCTCGCTGATAAGATTCAGAATATCGCTATCGAGCTGATCGATTCGCTGGCGCAGCTCATCCAGATTGATCGACGTGTCGGACATGGTGTTTAGCCCCTTGTTTGTTCGAAATCGGCCATAAATGCGATCAGCGCATCTACCGCAGACTCAGGCACTGCGTTATATAGGCTAGCCCGCATACCGCCCACGCTGCGGTGGCCTTTTAAATTGAGCAGCCCCGCCGCATCGGCTTGTTGTAAAAACGCTTTATCCAGCGCCGCATCGGCCAAGACAAACGGTACGTTCATACGCGAGCGATTGTGCTTAGCAATCGGGTTGCTATAAAAGTCGCTGTCATCAATCGCCTCATACAGCTTATCGGCTTTGCGCTGATTAATGGCGTCCATCGCGGCTAGCCCACCAATGTCATCTTTCAGCCACTGAAACACCAATCCCGCCAAATACCAGGCATAGGTGGGCGGTGTATTCACCATCGAACCCGCTTCGGCCAGCATTTTGTAATCAAACAGCGAAGGAATGTTGGCTTGGGCTTTGCCTAGCAAATCATCACGAACGACGGCCAGCGTTAAACCTGCGGGGCCGATATTTTTCTGCGCCCCAGCGTAGATCACGCCGAAATTGCTAACGTCGATCGGCCCAGACAGGATATTTGATGACATATCGCAGACCAACGGCACGCTAGCGCCATCGGCACGCTGAACATGGGGTGTATAGTCAAACTCCAAGCCGCCAATCGTTTCGTTCGACGTGTAGTGCAAATAGGCCGCGTCATCGCTAACGCTGATGTTATCCAGCGCGGGTACCGCCATGTGACCATTAGCTTCGCTGCTTGCAGCAACATGACAAGCGAAACCAAGGCGCTTTGCTTCGCTAAGCGCTTTTTTGCCCCAGATACCGGTCTGAATGAAGTTGCCGCTACCGCCCTGTCCCAGCAGGTTCATCGGCAGCATTGCAAATTGCATACTGGCGCCGCCCTGCAAAAACAGCACTTTATAGTTAACTGGCACGCCTAGAAGCTCACGAAAATCAGCTTCTGCACGCTCAGCAATGGCAACAAACTCGTCGCTACGGTGGCTCATTTCCATTACGGAAAGGCCACGCCCATGGTAGTCCAGCAACTCTTCCCGGGCGCGTTCCAGTACGGCTACTGGCAGGGCCGCTGGCCCTGCGCAGAAATTATAATGACGTGTCATCAATCCCCGGTTCCTGTGCATCATCGGATGATTCACTCGCCTGAACGTCTTCAGGTCGCTCATCAAGGCTAGCCTCGGCACCCTCTTCGAGACCAGTTAGATCGACTTCGGCGGGCTCATCAACACGAACGGTTTTGACTAATTTTTCTTCTTTACCCAGACGAATCAACATCACGCCCTGGGTATTACGCGAGGTGGTTGAGACCTCTTCAACACGCGTACGCACCAGCGTGCCACGGTCAGTGATCAACATCATTTCATCGCTGTCATAAACCTGCATCGCCGCGACTAGCGAACCGTTACGCTCGCTGGTTTGCATGGCGATAACACCCTGACCACCACGGCCACGCAGCGGAAACTCTTCCAGACGCGTGCGCTTACCGTAACCGTTTTCACTGGCGGTCATAATGTATATCTGACCATCGGCGGTTTCGGCCACGACGCTCTCTTGCGCGCCATCCTGAGTTTCCTCTTCGGCATCCGCTTCGGCGTCGATTTGCTGGCTCTTGGGAATAATCAAACTGATGACTTCCGCATCGCCAGCCAGGCGCATACCACGTACGCCGCGAGCAGTACGCCCCATGGCGCGGGCTTTACCCTCTTCGAAGCGAATGGCCTTGCCGTTAGACGACAACAGCATGGCATGATCATTACCGGTGGTAATGGCAGCGCCAACTAAGCGATCCCCCTCTTCAAGGTCAATGGCGATAAGACCTACGCTACGCGGGCGCGAGAACTGTTCAAGACTGGTGCGCTTGACGGTGCCTTTAGCCGTCGCGAAGAAGATATAGTGCTCAGGATCGTAGTCACGGACCGGCAGGATGGCGTTAACCGCTTCACCCTCTTCCAGCGGCAGCATATTGACCAGCGGCTTGCCACGCGAGCCGCGGCTGGCGTTGGGCATTTCATACACTTTCAGCCAGTACACTTTGCCGCGATTGGAGAACAGCAGCACGGTGTCGTGTGTAGACGCTACCAGCAGGTGCTCAATTACATCTTCATCTTTCATCGCGGTGGCAGACTTGCCGCGACCACCACGGCGCTGGGCCTGATAATCCGACAGCGGCTGCGTCTTGGCGTAACCAGAGCGCGACACGGTCACGACCATGTCTTCTTCTGCGATCAAGTCTTCAATCGACAGATCCAGGTGGCTTGCCTGGATCTCAGTGCGGCGATCATCGCCAAACTGATCACGCACGGCGTGCAGCTCTTCCCGGATCACTTCCATCAACCGATCAGGCGATGCCAGAATCTCAGTAAGCTCAGCAATTTTCTCAAGAATCGTCAGGTATTCATCGAGCAGCTTCTCGGTTTCAAGGCCCGTCAAACGGTGCAGACGTAACTCAAGAATCGCTTGTGCCTGGGCAGGCGATAGTCGATACGACGTGGCCGCGGTGTTTAGACCAAAGCCCTCTTCCAGCTCTTCTGGCTTGCAAGAAGTAGCACCCGCCCGCTCCAACATGGCGGTCACTTGGCCGGGCTGCCAGGTCTTGGCGAGCAGCTTTTCACGCGCTTCTGCCGCATTGGGCGAGGCTTTAATCAGCTCAATCACTTCGTCGATATTTGAAATAGCGACGGCCAAACCTTCCAACAAATGCCCACGCTCACGGGCTTTTTTCAGTTCGTACAGCGTACGCCGGGTCACCACTTCGCGACGATGGCGAATAAAGGCTTCCAGCATCTCTTTCAGATTCAGTGTACGGGGCTGGCCATTTTCCAGCGCCACCATGTTGATCCCGAACACGTTCTGCAGCTGTGTCTGAGCAAATAGGTTATTGACCACTACCTCGCCGGACTCGCCACGCTTAACTTCTATGACCACGCGCAGGCCATCTTTATCCGACTCATCGCGCAGCTCAGCGATGCCTTCGATTTTCTTCTCTTTCACCAGCTCGGCAATCTTCTCGATCAACCGCGCTTTGTTAACCTGATACGGCAGCTCACTAATAATAATGTGATCGCGACCGGTTTTGTCATGGTGCTCAATGGTGTGACAGGCGCGAACATAAATACGCCCACGGCCGGTACGGTATGCCGACAAGATACCCGCGCGACCATTGATAATCGCCCCGGTAGGGAAATCAGGGCCGGGGATATACTCCATCAGGTCATCAACGGTCAGCGTGTAGTCGTCGATTAAGGCTAAGCAGCCATCAATCACTTCACGCATATTGTGCGGTGGAATATTGGTTGCCATACCTACCGCAATGCCCGAGGAGCCGTTGATCAGCAAATTGGGCGTTTTGGTAGGCAATACCGCGGGAATACGTTCGGTACCGTCGTAGTTATCGACCCAGTCGACGGTGTCTTTTTCCAGGTCAGCGAGCAGTTCGTGGGCAAGGCGCGACATACGCACCTCGGTATAACGCATGGCAGCCGCGTTATCCCCATCGATAGAACCGAAGTTACCCTGGCCGTCGACCAGCACATGACGCATCGAAAAGTGCTGAGCCATACGTACGATGGTGTCGTAAACCGCGCTATCGCCGTGCGGATGGTATTTACCGATGACATCGCCGACGACACGCGCCGACTTCTTGTACGGTTTATTCCAGTCATTACCCAGTTCATGCATGGCAAACAGCACACGCCGGTGAACCGGTTTAAGGCCATCCCGCACATCTGGAAGCGCGCGGCCGATAATGACGCTCATCGCATAGTCGAGATACGACTGTTTAAGCTCGTCTTCAATATTGACGGGCAAGATTTCTCTGGCGATGTCACCCATGAAAGTCAGATCCTTTGCACTGCATTGGCACTGCGAGAGTTGAAAGCGCTTAAAAACACCGCCCCTAAAAATTCAATGGAGCGGCGCGCAAATACTGCACCATCATACCACTGCAAAAGCAGCAAGGGCAGCCAGGGAGCTCACCAAAGCCGTTTAGGGGGTAAATGCCTCTTTCGCCACTGTTAATGCAGCCAACGCGTCACGCACCTCGCCCTCAATGGCAGCGGCTTTATTAGCCCGCATATCCAGAAGCACGAAGGTCAAATCTGCCTGGGCAATGACGGTACCGTCTTTGCGCACGATGCGGTGGTGGCAGAGGCCGCTGCGTTCACCGACGTTAACGATGCCCGTCATAATTTCTAAATCATCGCCATGACGCGCCGCGGCCAAATAATCAATATTCAAGTTAACCACTACAAACGCCCGACCAGCCTGATGAAGTTCCTTAATCATCGCTGGGTGTTGATCAAAGTAATCCCAACGGCCCTCTTCCATAAACTCCAGGTAGCGAGCGTTATTCACATGACCATAGCCATCCAAGTGATAGCCACGAACACGCAATTGAACCCGCGATAGCGATGTACTCATAACCACTCCTACTGTTCAGTCAAACAATGTAATTAATTGGCGGATAGTATTTAGCTGGCAAACCCTAAATCAAACACAAGTTTGAAACACGTGCAACAGAGACGATTGGTGGCAGCCGCTGGTAGGAATGCCCCTCTTTCGCCATAATGTGCCACCTTTTGAACAGGATTGGCCTCATGTGGTTTAAGCACTTGCATTTATACCGCCTGCACGACGCGCCCGAGTTATCCAGCGATGCGCTCGCTAGCGCTTTACAAGAGCATGCCGCCAAACCACTCGGCAACGCTGATGCACGCCGCCTGGGCTGGACAGCCCCGGCTGGACGTATGGGCGGCGGGCAGTTAGTGCACGAAATTCAATCGCACCGCCTGCTTTCCGCCCTTCGCCAAGAGCGGCTACTGCCTGCCTCGGTTGTAAAAGAAGAGGTCGACGAGCTCGTCGCCGACATCGAAGCCAGCGAAAGCCGTAAAGTTACCCGCAAAGAGAAAACCGCGTTTAAAGAGCAGGTCACTGAAAATTTGCTGCCTCGCGCCTTTGTACGCAGCCAGAAAATCGACCTTTGGTGGGACACAAAAGGCCAAATGATTGGCATCAATGCCAGCTCGCGCACCCGTGCCGAGGATATTCTGGACTTGCTGCGCGAGACGCTGGGCAGCTTGAAAGTCACCCCGCTGAGTTCGCAAACGTTGCCCATTCGCGCTATGACCACTTGGCTGGGCGATGTGGCTAGCCGCCCTGCCGATCTGCAGCTGGGTGATCAAGTTGAGCTCAAAGCGAAAGGCGATGACGGTGTACTTCGCGCGCGCCAAGTCGATTTAGACAGTGATGAAATTCAGCAGTTACTCGAAAGCGGCCGTCAGGCCAGCAAACTCGCTGTGAGCTTAGAAGGCCGGTTAAGCTTCGTGCTGCACGATGATTTAGCGCTGAAATCGTTGCGCTTTGGCGATGCCCTGATCGAAGAGGCCGACCATGCTGACGACGGTGACGATGCGCTCGCCCGCCTGGAAACAGACTTTATTTTAATGGCGCAGGCACTATCTACCGATATTCCGCGCTTGATAGAGTGGCTCGGCGGCGAGACGCAGCGGGAACCCGCAGCTCAATAAATAGCTCTAAAATAAATAGCTCTAAAATAAATAGTTCTAAAAAGTGTTCTAGCGACAGATTTATAAATCTTCGCTTTAACGCTCATAATCGACACCCTTCCTAATCACCAACGGTTTATCATCCAACGGTTCGCATGACTCATCACAATAACGCTACTAACACTGCTAACGAGACAGACCCATGGGCCGACATTCGGCCCTTTATGGATCATGAAGTAGCCGATGTTCTTGCCAGGCTCTCACGGGACAACGAATTGCTCGATGCCCTCACCCGCTTTCGGCTTCCACGCTTGGCGCGCTGGGCGCCATCGCTGGCGCGTGGCTTTGCCAGTCGCGCGGTCCGCCGTGAAGTGAAAGGTGTTACATCGATCTACGAATTTCAAATGCGCATTGCGCATTATATGGAGCGCATGATTCGTACCACCACCGATGAATTTGAAGTCACGGGGCTTGATAAGCTCGACCCCAAAGGCGCTTACCTATTCATAGGCAACCATCGCGATATTTCGCTTGACCCAGCGTTCGTCAACTATGCGCTCTATCAAGCGAACCGCGACACTGTGCGTATCGCTATCGGTGACAATCTGCTCAAAAAGCCCTACGTCACCGACCTAATGCGACTCAATAAAAGCTTTATTGTCCCACGGAGTGCACGAGGCAAGCGGGCAATGCTGGCAGCGTATCAACAGCTTTCAGCCTATATTCGCCACACGATTACCGAGGACCAGCACTCCATCTGGATGGCCCAGCGCGAAGGCCGGGCAAAGAATGGCATCGACCATACCGAGCCCGCTATTATCAAGATGTTAACCATGGCCAGGAAAGCGTCAGAGCGCGACATGGTGTTTGGTGATGCGATTGCCGAATTGAAGCTCGTGCCGGTATCGATTAGCTATGAATATGACCCCTGCGACGTGCAAAAGGCCCAGGAACTGTATGATATTGACACCCAGGGCAGCTATGCCAAAGGTGAGTTTGAGGATATCCGTTCCATTGTGGCAGGCATTACCGGCTCTAAGGGCCGTGTGCGGCTGCACTTTGGCACGCCGGTCGGCGCTGATATGGCGACGCC